>ENA-ORXT01003556-ORXT01003556.1-marine-metagenome-genome-assembly--contig:-NODE-3556-length-17033-cov-32.680408_pt1 | contig 17033 bp, 10 predicted proteins | sample MGYA00237868_ERZ511482 | MGnify/ENA metagenome assembly ERZ511482 | reverse complement strand
TCATTCGTTCATGCCTTAATCTTAACAAATTCTCTTCTATAATCTTTTCCGACACCTTAAAATTTAAATGGTATAAGACTTATATCTAATTTTCAAATATTAATTCAAACATGATATTAATTGATTTTAATGCCTTCGGTCTATTTCTGGGTAGTATGACTTCATAATATTCTGATACGCCATATACTCAATTAGGTAGTGAAAAAACTTGCTTAAATCTCCGCCCTTATTTTTGCGTAGGTTTAAATATTTGCCTTAATAGTTACCTTTTGACTTTTCTTTAAATATATATTTAGTTTTCGGAAATATTCTTCCCCTTCCCTATATCTCTATTTCTTTTCACGTAAGCGATATTTGCTTTTTCAGAATAAGCTGGTAGCCAATAAACTGATATTATACCATTATCTAAATAGCATTAATATATAAGACAAAAAAATGGCTACTTCATTTCTGAAGCAGCCATTTATATCATTGAGATTTATTATTCTATTACTTAGTAATCTTTAAGAATTTCTGAGTGATCTGCTCACCACCAGAGATCATTCTTATGTAGTAAAAACCGTCAGCATACTTATCAAGTGTAACTTGTAATTTCTTGTCAGTCACACTAAAGCTATCTGCTAATCTTCCTTCTCTACTGTATACATAGATCATAGTACCATCCATAGGAACTTGGTTTGTTTCTATAACCATAGTTTCATGTACTGGATTAGGTATTACCTTAAATGCTAATTCTGTTATCTCTTCATCTTCTGGAGCTGCTGATTCTTCTTCCTCCTCGTCTTCTTCAACAGTAGTTGTGCTACCACAATCTCCTGCTGATGTGCAATTAGAAGTCAACATGATCTCATCTACATCCCATGCATTAACTGCACTTGAGTTTCCTACAAGGCAGTATCCTAATAACTCAAAGCTGAACACTGAGGTCTGAGTTACTGTAAAGGCTGGGTTATTAGTAAAGTCAAATGACTCTAATGACCAATCATTAGTTGTCATCATATCAACTTGTCTGAATATTTCGACACCATCCTTAAGAATTCTCACACCGTAGCTGATAGGATAGTTATTAGGTCCTGATGCACCATTAATCCATGAGTACATAACTGGCGCTTTCTCGTGGAAGCTTAATTGAGATATGCTTCCAGTACCGTTAGATCCTGGTGTTACTTGTATATCAAATCTGATAGCTAAGTCACTATCATCAGCAAAGTCACAGTCATCTAAAGAACCCACACACATTGCTACAGAACCATTGATGCCTTCTGTACAAGAATGCATATTCGCTGTAGGATTATTTCTATATAGATTATTACCTAATACAGCGTATTGTGTACATGCTGGATCGTTAGTAATTGTTCCTGTAAATTCTGTATAATCTGCACCTGAATTATCTGTATTATCAGAGTAACACGCATCTAAGTTAAATGTCAACTTAGACGTAGATGAAGAACCAGGTCCTGCTTCTGTTCTTGTTACTTCGATAGCATTTGATAGATCATAACAACCAGATAATCCTGATATATTATTACCCATAGCTAATCCTCCTACGGTACCATTACTACATATTCTGTATAAGTTACAAGTACCTGTGCCTGCTCCAGTAAAGCTAAATGGAGGAGCCGTAGGTAATCCTAATATATTTCCGTTCTCATCTGTAATTATCCATCCTTTAGTACCACCGTTATTGCCACCACTGATAGTCACATCTACGGTGTCATTAGGGTCATCGATACAAACTTCTACAGAAGTAGATCCATTAGAACTTATTGTACCTGCATCAGCCGTAATTCTGTTAACAACTATTGCATTAGACAATGCTACACAACTACCTGATGATAGGTTCTGTATATTGTTACCTACAGTAGCTCCAGATAATGTACCCTCATAGGAGACATTATAGATATTACATGCACCAAGACCTGCACCATCAAATTCAAATGGTGGAGCCGTCGGAAGACCTAATATATTACCATTGGCATCTGTGATTACCCATTGGTTATTAGTACCTGTTGCATTACTTAATACAACATTCACAAAATCTTGAACTCCGTCACCTACACAAACTGTTACGTCTGTACTGTTGTTATCCGTTGTTATCGAACCTCCATCAACATCTGATGTCGTTACAGTTATAGGATTAGATAGAATAGCACAACCTGTTATATCCGCTGCATTTTCACCTACTACTAATCCACTTACCCCTCCTTGGCTGAATAAGTACCATACCATGTAAGTACCTGCACTTATATTAGATAAGGCGAATGGTGGGTTACCTGGTAGATCTACAATCACACCATTAGCATCAGTAACAAGCCATCTTCCTACTGTACCACCTGTAACTGTAAAGTTGATAGGTGTAGCTGATCCATTTCCTCCACATACTGAGAAGTTATTCCCTTGTGGAGAGCTTATAGTTCCTACATCTACTCTTCTATTTGCTACTCTTACGAAGTTTGAAAAATCAAAACATTCAGCATTAATAGAATTTAAAGAAGCACCAGCGGTAGCTCCTGTAAGCATACCATTATATGTGACACTGTATATTCTGAATATACCAGCATCGTAATTATTAAAGTCAAAACTACTACCTGACTGAGTAGCTATGATATTGTCATTACCGTCGGTGATAATATATAACTGATTAGCACCTGAGCTATTATTCAATGTTAAGTTTACAGGACTTACTCCATTACCTGTGTTACATAATTCTACTGCAGACATATTGCCTGGAGCTGAAAGTACGCCTCCACCTATATTTGTTTTATTAACTGTTATGGCATTTGATAAATCAAAGCATCCATCAAAATTAGATATGTTAGATCCTAATGCTAATCCTGTAAAGAATGCATCATATCCTAAGTGATATATCTGACATGTCTGAGCATTACCTGCTAACTCTATGTTAATAGGTGGAGGACCAGGAAGACCTATTATATTGCCATTAAGATCAGTAATAATCCATCTTGATATACCAACATCTGCACCAGTTAAATTAATGTCAATCCCTTGAGTAACATTACCTTGTACACATACATCAAAGTTATTGCCAAGTGGTGAAGATATTGTCCCAGCTTCAGCTCTTCCTTTAGATACAGTAATAGGATTAGATAATCCATTACAGTTACCTGTAAGAATATCTACGTTCTGACCTATTGCCAAACCAGAATTCTGACCATCATAACTGAATGCATATAATGCATAACGACCTCTATCAAAACCAGAAAAATCAAATGGAGGGCCTGTTATAAACTGAGTAATGTTGCCATCACGATCAGCAATAAAGTATTGAACATTAGCTCCTACATTATTATTAAGTGTTGTCTCTATTATCCCTGTAGAACCATCTCCTTCACATATAGAAATAAAAGTCTGATTTCCAGATGAGAATACACCACCAGTAGTCTGTTGCTTAGTTACCGTAATCGCATTAGATAATCCGAAACAACCATTTATATTGCTTATATTTTGTCCTTGAGATAGACCATTAATAGTACCATCATAAGTAACATTGTATAGTAAACAAGTACCACTACCAAATCCGTCGAAATTAATTGCAGAAGTAGCTGTAAGTACACGTATTATATTTCCGTTTTGATCTGTTGTGATGAATACACTTTGAGTTCCTACACTTCCTACAACATCTACATCGATGATATCCGGAACACCATCACTAGAACATATATTAAATACTGTCAGCCCGTTAGCACTTATTGTACCAGCAGTAGCTGTAGTTCTTTCTACAGTTATAGGATTAGATAATCCAAAGCAACCATCTATGTCACTTAAGCTCCCACCCATTGAGAGTCCGCTTAAAGTGCCTTCATAGCTTATATTGTATATGTTACATGTACCAGTACCTGCTCCCTCAAGATCAAATGGAGGACCTGCTGGTATATCTAGTATCTGACCAGTAGCAGCATCTGTAATTATCCACGCCATGTTAGAACCAGTATTCCCAGTTAAACTAACATTTATAGGATCTGCAACACCATCGCCTACACATATTGAAAGCTGAGTAAATCCGTCAGTTGTAGAAAGGGTTCCACCACCTTGCATATTTCTCGTTACCATGATAGGATTAGATAGTGCAAAACATCCTTGGACATCATTAACATTACTACCAACAGTAACACCAGTTAGTGTACCAACTGAAGAGACAGCCCATATTAAACAAACACCACTTCCAGCTCCTTCAAGATCAAAAGTCGGTCCTCCTCCAATATCGAGAAAGTTACCAGCTTCATCAGTTATAACATATGTAACATCATCTCCTGTGTTACCTGAAAGCTCTACATCAAATGCATCAGATATACCATCATTAGCACAGATACTTAATGAAGTACCACCACCAACAATATTTATATTACCACCAATAATATTTCCAGATTGACATTCAGATGTTATAACTACTTCATCGATATCCCAAGCAGATGCAACTGCACCATTCCCTATTAGGCAATAACCTAATAACTCTATTGTGAAAAATGTGTTATTTGTTACCGTAAATTCTGGATTATTAGAAAAATCAAATGTCTCTAATGTCCAATCAATTGTTGTTGCATTACCATCTTGTCTAAATATCTCAACTCCATCTTTTAGTACTCTAATACCGTACTGGGTTGGATAGTTATTGATGCCTGATGGTCCTGATATCCAATCATACATAATCGGAGCTTGCTCATAGAATGATAAACCACTTAATGTACCACTTCCAGAAGGACCTGGAATAACCATTACTTCAATTTTTATAGACTTATCACTTCCTGCGTTGTAAGTACAACTATCATCAGAACTTACACACATAGCTGGTGTACCACCTACTCCTGCTGTACACGAATGTGTATTCACATTAGGATCTGTTCTGTATATAGTACCCATAGGCACTAATGTTGTACACCCTGGATCATTAGTTGCGACCCCTGTAAACTCTGAATAATCAGCAAGCGTACCTGAATTGACAAATGCATCACAGGCATCGAGACTATAATATATAGATGAGCTTGTTGTATCTCCGCCAATAAAGTGATTTCTGGAGATGAGTGCTGAAGAGCACATTAGGATAAATGTTAAAACTGAAAGGTAATTTTTCAAGACCATAATTTTTTTTTCAAATTAATTGAAAATAACTAAAAATTGTTTAATAATATAGAATGTAAATATATGTATAAAATTGAAAAACAATATATAACATATATCATATTTTTGAATATATTATTTCTAATACTTTACAAAGTAGTAGATTAAAATCTTATATATATACCACCAATGGTATATTAATCAGATTAGTCATATTACTAATATGATGAATTATAAATTTTGTACAGTGCTTAGACTGAAATATACGGCTGATGTTTGTTCTTATGACGACGAATATTTCAGTAGTCATCTTTTATTATTAATTATAATAATATAAATGTTTAAAATGTGTACGGTATACAGTGATTAACATTAATCCAAAAAGAATGGGCATGACCTATCTCATGTACAGCAACACCTACGACTTTAGATTCCATATCGGATTACAGATAAGGAAGAATATTTTCATACATTTAGAATCCGAAGAATCTTAAATCAGTTAACAAACATCATATAATACTTTATGAAAAAAATTAAATTTCACTTTACGTTGGTATTACTTCTCTCGTACATGATGGGTATTGCTCAAGAGAAAGAAGCAAGCCCTTTTGATTTTGGAAGGATGTGGACATTTGAAAATCCACCTGTAGAATGGTTTGAAGAAGCTTATGACTTTAAAGCTGACAAAGCTTGGTTCGATGATGTAAGGAAGTCCTCTCTTAAGTTTGCGACATGGTGTTCTGCATCATTTGTATCACCGGATGGGTTAATTATGACTAATCACCATTGCTCAAGAGATGAGTCGATAGGTGTACAGGTGAATGGAGAAAACTTCGATGTCAATGGTTACTACGCAAAGACACTGGCCGATGAGCGTAGAGTAGATGATCTATTCGTAGAGCAACTGATAATGGTAGCTGACATTACTGATGATGTTAAAGCTTATACTAAAGATGCAGAGAACGATGCTGATATAATAGTAAAGCGACAAGAGATACTAAAACAGCTTGAAGAGGAATACGCTAAGAAGAAAGATTGGGTTGGACTAAGATTACAGTCCGTAACTTTCTATTCGGGAGGTAGGTTCTCTATGTATGGTTATAAAAAATACAATGACATAAGATTAGTATGTATACCTGAGAATCAATTAGGTGCTTACGGAGGAGATCCCGACAACTTTACTTACCCGAGATATAGTCTTGATTTCACATTCTGGAGAGCATATGATGAAGATGGTAAGCCTATGGATACATCAGATTTTTATTACGAATTTAATCCTAACGGCATAGAAGAAGGGACACCAGTATTTGTAGTAGGTAATCCGGGACGTACAGAACGATACAGAACTGTAGCTCAGTTAGAATACGACAGAGATTATAGATTCAAACATCTACTCAGATGGCTGACTAATAGAAGAGATATGATGCTGGAGGAGTATGCAATAATGTCTAAAGATGCCAGCAAGGAAAGAGAAGCACAGGATCTATTAGGTACGATTACTAATCTTTCTAACTCAATCAAGGCGTATACTGGTATCGTTAAGGGATTAAATAATAATGGCTTTATGAGTAGAAAAAAGTCTATGGAGATGAGTATCAAAAATGCATCCAAAGGTCTTAGCTACTGGGACGATCTTAAGAAGGAATACAAGAAACTTGCCCCACATGCTTGGGCTATAAATCATCTGGGGGCATCATCTTATAGAGGACAAGTATTTATGCTTATGCATAGTATCGCTAATTATAAAGATGCAATCGAAAGTGATGCTTCTGATGAAGACAAGAATGCTTCCAAAGAAGCAGCTATTGAAATAGCAGAAGAACTTGATATCGCTAAGGAGAAGAAAATGCTGACTCTACTTCTTAATGAATTAAAGACAGATATCTATGCAGGAGATGCAACCTTAGATCGGGTATTAGGTGGTACAAGCATCGATGCATTTGTAGAAAAATTATTTAAAGATTCTGACATCCTTAATGGTAAAGCAAAGAAGGTATTATCAAAAGAAAAGAATCTCAAAAAAGAAAAAGATCCCCTCATCAAAGCTTCGCAAATATTAGTACAACGTTACAATGAAGCAGGTGCTATGTTCCAAGGTTCTTCTGCAGCTAGACGCGTATTAGAGAGTAAAATCGCTAATCAAGCATTTAATGTATATGGTTCTTCTCTCCCACCCGATGCTACATTTACACTAAGAATTTCTGATGGATTAGTTAAGAGTTATAATTACAATGGTACACGAGCGCCTATCAAGACAACTTACTTTGGGCTCTACGACAGACACTACTCGTCTAATCAAAACTACCCTTGGTCACTTCCAGAAAAATGGTCTAACCCATCTATGGAGTTACTACAATCGCCACTTAATTTCATATCTACTAATGACATTATAGGTGGAAACTCAGGCTCTGCTATAATTAACGCAAAGGGAGAAGCCGTCGGATTAGCATTTGATGGTAACATAGAGTCATTACCCGGTAATTTTATTTTTGATGAAGAGCATAATAGAACTGTATCTGTACATGCTGGCGGTATAATCGCTGCATTAAAATATATCTACAAAGCCGATAGATTGGTCAAAGAATTAGTGAAGGAGTAATATTGACACATACTTAATAATAAAAAAGAGAAGTCGATTTGGCTTCTCTTTTTTATTTGCAAGTATAGTTTTACTATTTCGATTCTAATCTTCAAGAATAATATACATTGGTGTCACCTCTATAACATCAAATTCTCTGTCATACATATGAACAATTTTTGAGCTTATATCATAGTAAATACTTGGGCTAAAGCCTTGGTATCCTACATGTACTAATGGAGTTACAACGAATGTGTTTTCATTAGACATCCCACAATACATGATTTTGGAGGATCCTTCCATCTGCATGAACCCAGTTTTAATACCATTTAAATATTAGAATGTCGGTTATATTATAATAGAATTAGTCAATCTCTGCGTTAAAAATACTCATCATAACGTGTGCCGCCCACGGCGGTAGCAAGCGCTATGACTCAGCCCACCCACTTTCGTGGTTCACTCTTTTCGAGCATTGTCATACTCAATTCGTCTGCAACGAAATCATTCGTTCATGCCTTAATCTTAAAAAATTCTCTTCTATAATCTTTTCCGACACCTTAAAATTTAAATGGTTTAAATGATTAAAGCCTACCCTATCCATTAACATATCGTAAGTTGAAGTTTATTTATTATCGATGGTAGGCCTCAGTGATTGAGCACTAATGCTCAGCCCTATTGTTCCAAGTAAAATGTTTTTTTAGAATTTTTTCCTATCAATAAATGGTTAAATTATCTATTGATATACGTAACTATATCGATGGGATATATCTGATGCTTAGGTAAAACCTCAGCGCATTTAGCCACTCATAACTTTAGTATTCCACCTAAGCTAAGTGGCTTTTATAGTTAAGAAAACAATAGGTTTTGAAGAATAGTTATTACGCAGCTTTTAACTTAGTAATAGCAGAACTCATAAGTTTATCATGAGCATAAGACTTATCTACAACGAATTCAGTAATGTCAGTCTGACTTGGTAGCTCAAACATAGAATCAGTTAAGATCGCTTCTAATATAGATCGTAATCCTCTGGCTCCAAGCTTGTAATCCATAGCTTTTTCTGCGATATACTCCAGAGAGTCTTTAGTAAAAGTCAGCTTTATATTCTCAAGAGCAAATAATTTCTTGTATTGCTTAATGAGTGCATTCTTTGGTTCTTGTAATATTCTTACAAGCGTTTCTTTATCTAATGGATTTAGATAAGTCAAGACTGGCATACGTCCTATGAGCTCAGGTATTAACCCGTAGGCTTTTAAATCCCTGTGTGATATGTACTTAAGTAGGTTTTCTTCATCATGAAGATGATCTACGTCTTTTTTAAATCCTATAACCTGAGTGTTCAGTCTATTTGCTATAAGTTTATTAATACCATCAAATGCCCCACCCATTATAAATAGGATATTAGAGGTATTGACTTGTATCATTTTCTGTTCTGGATGCTTACGTCCTCCGTATGGTGGTACATTTACTTCTGTACCTTCAAGCATCTTTAGTAGCGCCTGTTGTACGCCTTCTCCAGACACATCTCTTGTTATCGATGCATTATCACCCTTACGGGCTACTTTATCGATCTCATCGATGTAGACAATACCTTTCTGTGCAGCTCCCACATTATAATCTGATGCTTGTAATAATCTACTGAGCATACTCTCTACATCTTCTCCGACATAACCTGCTTCAGTGAATACAGTAGCATCTACTATTGCAAAAGGAACCTTTAGATACTTTGCTATTGATTTAGCAAGCAATGTCTTTCCCGTTCCTGTCTCTCCTACAAATAATATGTTTGACTTTTCTATCTCTACCTCATCAGTAGACTTTTGATTGAGTCTTTTGTAGTGATTGTATACACTGACTGATAGATACTTTTTTGCTTCTGTTTGACCTATTACGTAATTATCAAGAAATGTCTTAATCCCCAGTGGTGTAACACCAGTAGGTAAATTAAAGTGAAAATCCGACTTGGATTTTGCTTTAGAACCTATCTCATCATTAACAATTTCGTGGGCTTGCTCTACGCAAGCCTCACATATATGACCCTCAAGCCCAGCGATAAGAAGAAGCGTGTCTTTCTTATCTCTACCACAAAACGAGCACTTTTGATTTTTAGTTTTGGCCATCGTTCTATATTAAGCTTTATCAGTCTTACGAGGATTATCTCTTGACAATACTTCATCTACTAAGCCATACTCCTTAGCTTCACTCGCTCTCATCCACTTATCTCTATCACTATCTTTCTCAATTGTCTCAAAACTCTGACCAGTACAATCTGCTAATATTGTATATAGCTCTTCTCTCATTTCCTTTATAAGATTATATGTTATCTCCATATCAGAAAACTGCCCTTGCATGCCACCACTCGGCTGGTGTATCATAACACGACTATGTTTAAGGCAAGTCCTTTTACCCTTCGTACCTGCTGCTAATAATACAGAACCCATCGATGCTGCAAGCCCTGTACATATAGTCGCTACATTAGGAACTACATATTGCATTGTGTCAAATATACCTAAACCAGCAATCACAGATCCACCTGGACTGTTAATAAACATCTGAATATCTCTCTTAGGATCAGTACTTTCAAGAAACAGTAGCTGCGCTTGCACAACATTCGCTACGTAGTCATTAATAGGCACTCCTAAGAATATGATTCTATCCATCATTAGTCTTGAGAATACATCCATACCTACTACATTCATCTGTCTCTCCTCTATTACTTGTGGCGTAAAGCCATTTATATTAGGTACTGCAGTAGCCGCTCCACCCATAACATGGTCTACAGCGTCAGCATTAATATTCATGTGCTTAGTAGCGTATTTCTTAAATTCTTTTCCTAAAGACATAATTTGTGTTGTTATTTTACAATATAGATAACTACTCTAAGATATAAAGGTTCTTAGATTTGTTCTTTTAAGACTTTGACCTTCTCATAAAAATCATCTTTACTAATGCTTTCTGTTTTTGAAGTCACTTCTTCTTGTAGTATATCAAATAATTTGCCAGTACTGATTACATCAATACCCTTATTCAGTTGCTCTCTATTTTGCATGAGTGAAAATACCGTGTTCTTAAGACTAGCTTCATCCATATAAGGAGAATAAGACTTAACGGCATTTACGAAATAGTCAAAGATTTCTTTCTCTTCTACCTTAATATCGTGTTGAGCAACTAATTTCTTTTTGATGAGACTCCATCTTAATTCTTTTAAGAATCCTTCGAACTTATCATCGGTCATTTCCTCATTCTGGCTTATCCACTTTTTGAGAAAGGTAGTAGGCAATTCGAGATCGTTATCTGACATCAGCTTATCCATAATCGCTCGACTCTGATAATTTTTTGTCTCTTTATTATAGAAATCTGACACGTAGGTTTTTATTTTCTCTCTTGCTTCTTCTTCTGATTTCACTTCGTCTTTACCAAAATAACCATCAAAAAGCTCTTGGTTCAATTCTGCTTTTGTAGTTCTTATCACATCAGATATCTCTGAACTATATACTTTACCAATGTTCTCAACATCAGCTATTTGTTCATCTGTAAGTTTGAGAATATACTTATGGACATTTTCCTCAGTCATACCCACTTCAAGGTTATAGACATCTATCTCTAAAGTATCTCCTTTCTTAGCATTCAGTAACTTCTTTTTGTAATCCTCTGTAACTGAGTCTATATGGATTGAGAAGTTAGATTCTATACCATCTTCTTTGACCTTACCATCAGAGATTTCTTTAATCTGAAAGTATACAACATCTCCATCAATGATAGGGCTATCAGTACTTCCTTGCTTGCCCATCTTCTGGCGTATCGACTCTATTTCTTCATCTATGATGCTATCCTCTACATCGATACTATATAATGTGAATGTATCTGAGCTATCTACACCTTTTATCTCTGTATCAGGTTCTGTACCTATCTCAAATCTATAAGTATAGTCTTCAGGATTAAGATGATCGATCACAGGGGGATTTCCTTCATCAAGGAATAGAGGCTCTCCGATAATATTATACTCAGACCCTGTAATTATTTCATTGACCTTATCAGATATAATTTTGGAAACCGCTTCTTGCATAGCAGAAGCGCCATACATTTTACTCACCATACTCTTTGGAACCTTGCCTTTACGAAAGCCTTTTAGATGAGCTTTAGACTGGAGAGAAACAAGTTTATTCTTGTATTCTTCTAAATAATCTTCTTTTTCAACTGTTATAGAGAGTTCAGAGTGCAATGCACCTAATTCATTTTTATCTATTTTCAAGGGAAGATTATTTTCTTTAATTAGGAAAAAAATGAGTGCGGGTGGAGGGACTCGAACCCCCACGCCGTGAAGCACTAGATCCTAAGTCTAGCATGTCTACCAATTTCACCACACCCGCCTCAATTATAAAGAATCGCAAAGATATATCTTTTTCTTGTATTCAGCTATACAGAATAGAAGAAACTGCAGATTACATATTAAAAATATATATTTACGTAAGTAAGGGAAAATATATGCCCAAAGGAAAAGCAATAACGGAAAAGGAACTTCTTAGTATCGACAAAGAATACAAATCTTTGTTCGCTAAAGTAAGACAGAATACGACTGACCTGGATAAAGAAAATCTTCAGAAGGCCTATGATCTGATCATTTCAGCTCATAAGTACCAAAGAAGAAAATCAGGAGAGCCATATGTATTCCATCCTATAGAGGTAGCAAGAATCTGTCATGATGAGATAGGTCTTGGAGCTACTTCAGTGATAGCGGCGCTTCTTCATGATGTCGTAGAAGACACAGAAGTGACGCAAGAAGATATTTTAGATATATTCGGTGAGAAGATAAGTCTTATAGTCGATGGCCTTACTAAGTTAGACGGTACATATAATGTAGAAAACAAGCAAGCAGAGAATTTTAAGAAGGTTCTTAGTTCTTTAGTATTTGATGTAAGAGTTATTCTTATTAAGATGGCCGATCGACTACACAACCTCAGGACAATAGATGCTATGCCTCGCAACAAGCAGATAAGAATAGCTGCCGAGACCTCTTATATCTATGCGCCCCTTGCCCATCGATTAGGATTATACAATATCAGAATAGAGTTCAATGATATCTGTATGAAAATAAATGATCCTGAAGCCTATAATGATATAGCAAGTAAGCTACAGACTTCAGAATCTGATAGATCAGAATACATTAAAGACTTTATAACTCCACTAAAAGATAAACTTAACGAACTTGAAATTGACTATAGAGTAATCGGAAGACCTAAAGCAATATCATCTATCGCTAATAAGATTGAAAAAAAGCAAATTCCATTTGATCAGATCTATGACCTATTCGCCGTAAGGATCATTGCGGATATAGATAAGGAAAAGGAAAAAAGTATCAGTTGGCAGATATATTCTATCATCACTGATGTCTATAAGCCCATTCCTGAGCGGCTCAAAGACTGGATCACAACACCCAAAAGTAATGGATACGAATCACTGCATACAACAGTGATAGGCCCAAAAGGTAGGTACGTGGAAGTGCAAGTAAGGTCAGAAAGAATGGACGATATTGCAGAGAGAGGTTTTGCTGCTCACTGGAAATATAAAGGTGTCAAGGACAACAATAACGTCTATGACAAATGGCTCGATAACATTAGAGGCCTATTAGATTCTCAACATTCTGATGCTTTAGAATTTGTCAATGACTTCAAGACAAACTTATTTATAAAAGAAGTATTTGTATTTACACCTAATGGAGATATGCGTATGCTACCAGAAGGTGCTACGGCACTTGATTTTGCATTTGAGATACACTCTGATATAGGATACCATGCTACTGCCATTAAAGTTAATAACAAACTGGTTCCCATGGGCCACAAGCTTGAGAATGGCGATCAAGTGAGTGTCGTCACTAACAAGAACCAGAAGCCCTCGGAGCACTGGCTAAAGCTAGCCGTTACAGGAAAGGCCAGATCTAAAATAAGATCTGCCATGAAGGAAGAAAAGCGCAAAAAAGGAGAATTCAGTAAAGAAGCACTCATGAGAAAGCTTAAGAATAACAAGCTTAGCTTCGAAGATAATATAGACTTCTTAGTAAAGCAATTGGGCTACTCTAATAGGCCAGATTTATACTTTGCTTTAGCTACTGATGCTATTAAGATGCCAGATTTTAAAAATTATGAAATAGAGAACGGAAAAATAATAGGACTTAAGGTTAAAGAGGATGAACAAGACAAAGGCCATCAAGCTCCTGATGACTTACCATCTAAGCCCAAGAAAATTAAGAAACCTCTCAAGACAAATATCCTTGTAGATGGAGAACCTATAGATCAATACGACCATACACTTGCACGATGCTGCTCTCCTGTACAAGGGGATGATATATTCGGATATCTTACTGCCGGCAATGGCCTTAAAATACATACTATAAACTGTAAGAACGCCACTCACTTATTAGCTAACTTTAGCTATCGAGTACTGAAGGCAGAATGGTTTGGATTAACAGAGACTAATTTTGCCGTTGACCTAAGAATAGAAGGTGTAGATTCTGGACCCGGCGTTATTCAGATAATTTCTAATGAACTATCTAATAACTTAGGTGTCAATATTAGATCATTTAGCATTGAAGGGACAGAAGGTTACTTTTTAGGTAACGTAGGTATTTTTGTAAAAAACAAAGACCAATTACGCGTAGTTATAGACTCCATAAAGAAACTTGATGGCATTGCAAATGTTACAAGAATAAAGAAAGATGAATAGTCCAGAAGAGCATATCAATAAGATTATAGAAGAGGTTAAAAGCATTTTTACCAATTACTTGGAGAAAATGAACTACCGAAAGACACCCGAGAGATATGCTATTCTCGAAGAGATATACCGACGCAACGATCACTTCGATGCCGAAGCCCTCTTCATTCATATGAAAAATCAAAATTACAGAGTATCGCGAGCTACAGTATATAATACACTTGAGGTGCTAGTTAATTGCGATCTTGTAACTAAACATCAATTCGGTAAGAACCTTACACAATATGAAAAGTCCTATGGCTTCAAGCAACACGATCACCTTATATGCATCGATTGTGGTAATGTATTAGAGTTCTGTGATCCTAGAATCCAGAACATTAAAGACATGATGGGAGACATCTTAAAATTTAAAGTAACACACCATTCCTTAAATCTCTATGGCAAATGTAATGGCGCCTGCGAGAAGACAGCGGCTGGATAATAGCTTAGCGATTAAAACTATTCATTACAAGAGTGATCTTAAATTATAGTGCCTATGTTTTTAAAAGTAATGCTACTCGTAATCTTTTACTTAACAGGCAATGCTTGCTATTCTCAAATTGATACCTTAGAATTGAAAAATCAAGTTCTAAGTATCAAGTCAAACAAGGATCATATAGATTTTTTTAAACAAATTTATCGCAGAGACCAAGGCTTTAGAGGCAATAAAGCTAATATTAAATTAGATCTAAAGAATCTAATTTTAGTATCTCATTATATTAACGAACATGCTTACCCTAAAGCTAGATTTCAACCAAATGGAGATATTATTCCTTATGTCTGGATACATAATTGGATATATGAAATTGATGTCATTGCATTTCCATTAATAGAATTAGCCCTACAGAATAAAGCCATTGAATTTGCTGATTTTAGAGACTATTACTTATCAGCATTATATAGAAGCAAGTATGATAATAATAGATTTGACTCTTTATCTAATCTGGAGATAATGGGCATATTAAAAGTACCGAGAGATGATAAAATAGATATCTCTAAAATACTTGATACTTACTACGAATACCAAAAACTACATAACTCTTTGCTTGAGACAGTTGGGTTATGGGCTACAAAAGAATCATCTCGTGAAGTTCCATTCGAAGATGGATTTCTCAAAGTTAAGGTTGAAATGAATTTCATTGAAATTAAAGAATTAAATGATGATTATTATATCAGAGGGTACAGTGAATACTGGAAGGAAGACACCTATAAAAAATTGATCAAACTTAATAATTCTAAAAACTCATTTGTGAAGAACAGTACCGATACTTGCAACTATACAGTTGACGATGAAGAGCATCTGATATACAAATGTTCTCATAAAGAATCAGAAATAAAATACTACAAACAATGACCAAATTATTGAAATTGATTGACTACTATGACAATCATTTTGATATCTATTCTATCTCTTAGTAGGTATCGGAGAATCGTGAGGATCACTAACCGGAAAGCCTAAAGTCTTATCGATCTCATCTAATAATTCCTCCGTCAGGAAGTGCTCTAACATATCTGCTTCATCATGTATCTGATCCGATCGTAAGCCCATCTGTCTCACCTGATAAGTCTCCCACAGTCTATGTGCTCTCACCAATTGCTCTGCCTTATCTCTACCTTCTTCGCTTAATAGTACTATATTGTTATAAACCGACAGCAAGCTACTTTTGGCCATGATTTTTGAAGCTTGAGAAATCTTTCTTTCTTCATAATTAAGATTACGAGCGATAGCAGCTACAGGCATACCCTCCTTAAGCGGGTTCTTAATTACTTGTCGGAGAATGTCCTCTCGTAGAATCCTCTTCTTCTCTAATCGGCTCTGTCTATAAGAAAATATCAAGCCCTTGGAAGGGGAAAACATTACTGCTAAAAAATACATCGTAGTCGCTACTAATGTCATCGTAGGCCCTGGAGGAAAATCAAAAATTATCGAAATAAATATTCCTATTATAGCTGAGATAATACCAACTATAGCTGAGATAACAATTACATTCTTAAACTTGTCAGATAATAATAAAGCAGTAGATGCAGGTGTAATCAGCATGGCGACCACTAATATTACTCCCACTGCCCTAAGAGATACAACTATAGAAAATGACAGTAATAACATCAAGAAATAATGCATTGACTTTGTCGATATACCCATCGTCTCGGCTATGGTAGGCTGGAATGTTGTAATGAATAACTGTCTATAAAATAATGCAACACTTAACATTGTATAAATAGCAATGATAATCGTCAAATAAATATCCTCAGGACCGATCCCGATAACGTTACCAAATAAGAAATGATCTAAATCTAAATGAACAGATCCATTACTCTCCAGCCAAGTTATACCTATAACACCTATCGCAAACATGGTCGTGAAAATAATCCCAATGGCAGCATCATTCTTAGTCGTCACATACTGTTGAATTAAAGAGATTGCTAGTGCAGTAATCAAGCCCGCCACTGATGCGCCGATAAAAAAACCGATAGAGCTGTACCCTACAAGTAGAAATGCTACGAATATCCCTGGAAGTACAGCATGAGACAGAGCATCACCTATGAGAGACATATTCCTCAGTACTATGAAGCAACCTAAGATACCACACATCATACCTACTAAGCTTGCTGTAAGCAATGCTCTAGGTACCCA
>ENA-ORXT01003555-ORXT01003555.1-marine-metagenome-genome-assembly--contig:-NODE-3555-length-17034-cov-4.061921_pt1 | contig 17034 bp, 14 predicted proteins | sample MGYA00237868_ERZ511482 | MGnify/ENA metagenome assembly ERZ511482 | reverse complement strand
GATTTGGGTAGTGCTGTGGGGCGGCAGGAGGTGTTGGAGCGGGTTAGCCCGGGGGAGAATAAGGAAGAACTGGATGCAGCCTATCTGCGGTGGGAGCGGAGTTTGTATGGGATGTTGGGGTAGGGCGAAACACGACAGGAATCGTTTTTTTTAAAAAAGACAATTTCTTTTATGAAATATATTGGCCTGGTATTCGCACTGATTTTTACAATATTTAGTTCAGGCGAAGTATACAGTGCTGATACTTATGAAGTAGGCGATACTCTTTACGTCTGGGCAAGAGGAGGCTTATAATGTCAGGCAAGGACCAACGACCAAATCTCCTAGACTATCAACACTTTTATTTGGTGAAAGGGTAAAGGTTAGTCAGACTAATCTAAAAGGATATTGGTGTCGAGAACGTACTTCATTAGTCTAAATCATTTAGTAGTTGCTCCATTGATTGCTCAATATCTAATTTAGCAATCAGTTGATCCATTTTATTTTCATCTACTCCGGTATACTGCTGACTTATTTTAACTTTTTCCAAATCAAATTTGGTCGTCTTAACGGCAGCGTACTTTCTTGCTTTTGACAAGTCAAAGTCTTTGCCAACCTTATACTTTACGGTAATGGACTCATACAAGTCATTGATGATTTGCTCGTCAGATAGCTGGGCAATCCACTCTAAAACGCTCAATTTTCTTAGTTCTACAGTCATTGCGAAGTAACATTTGGTTGAAGAACTAACAAGATAGGTGTTTTTTTAGTTCCGCTGGTGCGATGGGCTCCCTCGGTATGTATCACCAAATGCACGAATGCCCCTCGGCTACCATCTCCGCTCCCTGCGGTCGGTCGATGTTCGCTCGCAGTTTACCGTATGCGCTGAGCGCATACGGTTGGTAAAACGCGTGTCGGTCCCCGAGTAAATGCCGAGCGACCGCAGGGAGCCGAGGTATGCATCGAGGGGCATCCGTGCATCTCGTGATACACACCTGGGCAATCGCAAGCTGAGAAGTGGAAACCAAAAAGGAGCACTATAGCGGGGACGGCCTAAGCGGTGTCCGGGAAATGGGAAGGCAAAACAAAAACCGCCTCTTTCCCGATGAGAAAGAGACGGAAGAAAGACTGGGATTGGCTATCGCGGTAAATTTCGGTACTCGTCGTTCATAGCGGTATTAAAATGGAATAAAGAGAAATATTATCCGCTGTAACCACTTACATAAAATGAGTTAAGCTAAAAGACCAGCTTTAAAGTTCAAGTGTAAACTTTTCGGAATCTAAAAATATCCCTGATCAAGGTAAAGTAGTGCATGCCGTGCCACAAACGGTGGAGACGATTGGATTAATGGTGTGTAAATTAGGTAAAACCCCAAAAAAATCAACTTAACACTATATTTAATCACTTAATAACCACATAGCAACATCTTCCCTGCGCCTCCTACTGACGGAAAGCACCACATTATTACTAAGCAGCATACTCCCCGAGCGCTCGTTTTTCATCACGTGCCGACGGTTGACCAAAGACGAACGGTGAATGGCAAAAAAGCCGTATGACTCCAACATTTTACGGTACTCTCCGATGCTGTAGGAGGAAAGCCGGCTGGTTCCATCATTCAGATAGATGTAGGTATATCCGCCATGCCCTTCGCAGTATACTATATTATCGGTATTGACGTACTCCAGGCCTTTCTCGGAAGGAATACCAACTCTTTTATCCTTCCCTTCCAGGTTAGACAGCAGGGCTTCCAGCCGTTCGTCCGAACTTTTAAGTCGAATCCGTTCGCGGGCCAACTCAGTTGCCTGCCGAAGGTCTTTTTCTTCTACCTGTTTAAGGATGTAAAACACGGCAGATACCCGAATGGCTTTCATGGCGTAGCTTTCTTCGCAGGTAACAAAAATCACTTCCGGGTGGTTTTCCTTTTTTAAGCTGCCTTAGTAACTCAAAGCCACTGCCCCCCGGCATCCCGATATCGAGAAAGATCAGGTCCGGCCGCAAAGATTCTATTTTTCTCAGCCCCTCTCTGAGGTTACGGGCTTCGCCCAGGATGTTAACGCCAAGGTCTAAACGTCCGATTTCGTGTTGCAGTTCCGCCAGTGCAGCGGGTTCATCATCAATTAGTAGTGCTGTCATTTGATTTCAGGTTCATGGGATAAAACAACGATAAACGACATCTTTCTAGTGATAAAACGGCATCTTTATGATAAACCGGCTAATTCAGCCTTTTCCTGATCATCATGTATTTCAGGTGTATATCATGAAGCTTTTCACCCATTACCTCATCATATCAGGCTTTTCCTTTCGCTTTCACCACGACGACTTCAGTCAGGTATACCCGGCTTCCAGCGGGATCCTACGTGTTTCAACTCCGGGCGATTGACGGACAGGGGCGGCGGACGGAGGCGATCAGAGAAGTTCCCATCACGGTACTGCAGCCCTGGCACCAACAGCGATGGTTCCAATTTTTGGCCGTACTGATATCTGCGGTGGGTCTCCTGCTATGGCACTGTGCCAAAGTAGCCCGGCTGGAAAGGGCTCACCTGGCTCAACGGCGGTGCAAAGCCTGGAACTCAGAGCGCTGCGGCAGCAGCTCAATCCGCACTTTATTTCCAATGCCATGAACGCCATCCGGGATTACATTCGCAAACAGGAGATACAGAGTAGTAAAAAGGCGGGGAGCTACCTGTCAGATTTCAGCCAGTTGATGCGGCTTTTCCTGGAGGCGTCCCGCAAGCGTTTCACCAGCGTTGCTGACGAAGTGAGCATGCTGGAACGCTACCTGAGGCTGGAGCAACTGCGGTTTCCGGGCCAATTTGATTATACCATTGAGGTAGATGAACAGATCGACCCGGACATGGACGAAATACCCTCCCTGCTGCTGCAGCCAATTGTAGAAAATGCGATCAATCACGGTCTTTCCGCACTCGAAAAGGGGGGAGAGCTGCTCATTCGCTTTGAGCTGGAAAACGATGGCGAGGCCATAAAGTGCACAATCAGCGACAACGGAGTAGGTCGGAAAATTGCTGGCCAGACAAGCCCGCGGCACGGGCATATTTCCCGCTCAATCGATATAATCGAAGACCAACGATTGTTACTGGCGGAGCACGATGACATCCAGCTTAGCATCAGCACCGAAGACCTGTAACCCCGACCGGGAGTACACAGGAACGGTGGTAACGGTGCGGTTTTAGGGCGACGGGGCGCGGGTGCAGGGGTCGGGTAGAGGAGCAGGGTGGAGATAGAATTATTGAGAAAGGTTTCAGGGCTATTACAAAGCCTAAGAACGCAGACGCTCGAAGGCAGGGGGATTAAAAGAGCAGATAATCCTCTTTCGACAGTCGCTAAAACACTCGCAAAACATTGGGACGCTCGCAGGTCCTTTCAGTACGCTACGAGGTAGTTATACTCATAGTAAGCAAGCGATTGCTCGTTTATTTTTACTTTTGCTACTGGACTAAGATGATCCCGCAATTTCGGCCTCCGTGGCCGCTTGGGACTCTTGGTCTTTTTTACGTTTACGGCGCTCTCGCGAGCTAAGTGGCGCTGCCTCAGAGTGATCCTGCCATCTACGCTTGGGCCCCTCTTTTGCCGTTTTTCCTACACCGCCAGTATCTGTCTTACCATCTCTTGGGTCAACCTGGTTGAGTTGATCGATCCCGGGATTGAACGTTGTACCACTGAACAACATCCCATAGATCATTCGTAATAACTTGTGCATTAGAACGCCCAAGGCTGCATCGTGCACCATACCTTTTTTACGGAATTTGGCGTAAATGCTTCTCAAATAGGGAAGATGTTGCAGGGAGCGAAAGGCCAGCAAGTAGAGTTCTCGCCGTACGATTCCGCTACCTTGTTTGGACATTCCGATCGTTACCTTACCGTCACCACTCGTTTTTATCCGGGGTGGTACTCCGAAGAAGGCCGCCATACTAGAAGCATTATCAAAGCGGTCAACATCCTCGATGAAACATAGCAGAATAGTCGCCGCTACGCGCCCCATCCCCTTCATTGAGCAGAGTAGTTCAACCTGTCCTGCATCCACCGGGGCTTCCTTGCACAGAATCGATTCCAGTTCTTTGATCTCCTGCTGCAGCTCCAGGATTTTACGCGCCTTGGACTTGATGGTGGCCACGACCAGTGAAGGCGTTTCCTTGAGATCGATACCATCCCTGAGCGCCTGATGGATTTCTGAAGCCCTGCCTTTCGGAACCCTGGAAAGTTGTTTAAACCCCTGACTAGCTGCGGATTGTATACTTCGCTTGCTGCCGTAAACGACCAGTATGTTCAGGAAGTAGGCAGACCATGCTTGGGGCACGAATTGAACCAGAGAGGGAAGGTACTGATAAAGCAGTTGTTGAAGACTGTTCTTATGCTCGGTGGCCTGTTCGGCCAAACCGACCAAGTGGCGGATCAGGCTGCGGGCCGCGGCGTACTCCGGGTTCTCGGCGATGTCGGAAGGAATGAAGTTATCCAAATTCTTAGCCACGTGATGGGCCAAGGTGATGCTGCTCACACCGTCACTCACACTATTACGCCCTTGAATCCGATACTCATGATGCGTCTTTTTGGGATTGATCCGGTAGCCCTCGACGAACTTGCAAAGAGGGGCACTACTGACCAGCCGAAGCCAGTTGTCCTCCAAGCCGCCCGTACTTTCCAAAACGAAAAGGACGCGCTTGGCTCCGTGTTGTTTCTGAAGTGATTTCAACTGATCGGTCAAGGCGGCATGGCCCGCCGAGTTATCATCTAACTGGAAGAGTTCAAGGAGAACGTTTTTATCGCTGTCGATGGAAATGAAATCCCCGTATCCCTTACTGACATCGCCAGCTACGATTAATGGATTTGACATGGTGAAATGATTTGATGAAGAAATAAAAAGCCAAGCAAGTTCTACCTTGTGAATACGGTTTCAAGAACCTAGTTATACTTCGAGCTTTAGCTTGGCGGCAGGGAGTAACTACCTCGCGGTATCAAGTACCTAGGGTGTAAGCACCTCCTCAGGCCACCAAACTAGCTTAACTTCGTCACGTTGCAATTATACAAGGGTGTCCGATATTTCATTACTAGCGACAATTTTTAATTCGTCCGCCGAGCCTTGCATAGCTTGGCTCGTCGGCCGAATGGGTCTAACGGCCCGAATCCTCTCGGCGGACGAGCCACCGCCGTAGGCAGCAGCGAAGCTCACCTACCGCAAGGCTCGGCCGACGAGCGAATTCTAGCGACTGCCGGAAAAACCAAAATATCGGACACTCTAGCTACGAGGTCCCTTGAGTCTGTCGCCAGGACCTCGTAGCGTCGCGGAGCGACCTGCGAGCGTCCGGATGTGCTTTTACCTTTTAATTGCCCTACCTCGAAGCGTCCCTGGCGAGACCTTATGATTGCCCTGACCGGAGGAGGCGACCTAAGTCCGCGAAATCCGTAATCCATAGTTACCTTCGGCCCCCATGATCAAGCTCCTCTTCCCCGCTGTTTTTTTCCTATTCTTTGCCTGTAGCAACGAGCCGGTACCTTCCGCTTCATCGGCAGCTTCGGAGGTGCTTTCCTCCACTGCTCCTTTACCCGACACTGCACCCGCGCCAGCGCCCCCGCCTCCTGCCCTTATCGACACCAACGCGCCACCCACCATCCCCAGCTACACTTTCCTGACCGGCAAGTTTGACCCGCTGGAACATCCCGATTTTGTGCCCGTTGCCGCGAAGTACACCGACGGAGATCCCTACGTGCTACACAAAGACACCTACGCTGCTTTTGAGAAAATGCACGCGGCTGCGGCAAAAGAGGGCGTGCAGCTGATCATGGTTTCCGCTACCCGCAACTTTGCCCGGCAGAAGCAGATATGGGAAGCCAAATGGAACGGCCTGCGCCTGCTGGAAGGGAAGGAGAAAGCCAATCTCGTCTATCCTGATCCGGCGGACCGCGCCCGGGCCATCCTGCGTTATTCTTCCATGCCCGGCACCAGCCGCCATCATTGGGGAACGGACATGGACCTGAACGCGCTCAACAATAAATATTTCGACGATGGTGCGGGGAAGAAAGTGTATGACTGGCTGGTGGCCAACGGCCCTGACTTCGGATTTTGCCAACCTTACACCCCGAAAAGTGACGCCCGACCCAACGGCTACGAAGAAGAACGGTGGCACTGGAGCTACCTGCCGCTGGCTACTCAACTGACGGATTATGCCGCCACCCAATTACAGGATCAGGACATTTCCGGATTTGCCGGTGCAGCAGCAGCTCCCAGCATCGAGGTAATCAACAACTACGTGCTGGGGATCAACCAGGCCTGCAGAAAGTAGCGCTTAGTTTTAGTTTATCCTTCCCAACGAACCTTTCCCCCGTCGTAACTTGTTGTCACATTTAAACCACCACAATATGGAACTCTACGACATTAACCGCGTTGCCCTCATCGTTTCCCCCAGCAAAGCGCTGCTTAACTGGGCCATCAGCGAAACGCCCGCGCTGGCCGAAGATGTTGACGTGGATGACCCTTCTGACCTGAGTAGTGTTTACCTGCTGCCCGACTTCGACGATATTGAGGAAGCCGATGATTGGCTGGAAGGAAATTTCCTTACCGTACTGGAAACGCTGCTGGAAGAATGGATCCCCGACGAGAGCCTGTGGCCGGAACGGCTGGAATTCAAGCTCTTTGAAAAATACGCCGAATACAGCTTCAGCAACATCGTGATCGATACGGTTGAGCCAGATTACGACGAAGAGTAAACCCGGCTTCCTGCCTCGTCTTGTGTGCGCGCTAAACAGCCGAAGAACAGGATGCCGGAAATTAACTCTTCCAAACTGATCAACTTTAGCAAGGGCGCGTTACTTTAGCCTTCTTTTTCATCCCTTGCTACGTACTGAGAATTGCTCTATCAAACCCCTTCCCCGGCTATTGCCGACCTTGTCAACCTCAAACCAGACCCGCTAATGTTGTTCGGCTCCGACCGCAACCTCATTCTATTGGCGGACCGACCAAGCTATCCCTCCATCGAAGACCTGCGGCAGCCGAAGCTTAAGCTCGCCGGGCGGCAGATTAACCCCGCCGTCTGGATGCCCTCCGGCCAGCAAGGCTTCCATAACCCACGGCTCCGCCAACTGGATACCGGAGAGGAGCGCCCATTGCGCGGCTTACCCCCTGGTTCCAGGTTCCGGTTTTTCAGCTGGTCACCCAAGGGAAAGCGCATCGCTTTTTGCCTGCTCATCCCTTCCGGGCTGCAACTCTGGACCTGCCCCGTGGATACCCTTGACTGCCAGCCCATCGGGGCTGCGGACATCAACAACTGCCTTGGCGGTACTCCCTTTGATTTTCTTGGCGACGATGTCTTGCTCGTAAAACGACGCATCGCCGGTGCAGAACGCCCGGCAGACGATGCCCCGGCAACCGGCCCCAACGTGCAGGACACCTCCGGCGTAGAGGGCGTAAGCCGTACCTATACCAACCTGTTAAAGAACAAGCACGACGTTGACCTATTCCGCCATTACGCCAGCGGACAGATCTGGAAAATCAACTTACAAACGGGCGAAGAACACAAGTGGGGAAAACCGGGCATCCTGAGCGGGCTCTCCGCCTCTCCCAGCCGGGAATATTTCCTGGCGACCTACGTGACGGAGCCCTTTAGTTTCAACGTCCCCTACGAGAAATTTGCCGACCGGGTTGAGGTGCTTGATGCCGACGGCAATCGTGTTGTTGTGATGGAGGAACGGCCAGCGCAGGAGCAACTACCGCCGGCCTTCGGCTCGGTGATTACCCAACGCCGCCGCTTCACCTGGCGAAGCGACCACCCCGCCCAACTCTACTGGACGGAAGCCCAGGACGGCGGCGATGCAGCCAACGAAGCAGCCTTCCGCGATCAGCTCTTCTACCTGGAAGCTCCCTTTACGGGCACGCCCCGCCCGAGTGTAAAACTTCCCCTTCGCTTTGGTGCCATTCGATGGTGCCGGGGTGATTTGGCGATGGTCTATGACTGGAGCTGGAAAGAACGCCGGCAGGTAACCCGCCGCTGGTGGCCGGAGGAACCGGAGCGCGAGCCCGTTGTGCTTTTCGACCACAACTGGGAAGACAACTACAATGACCCGGGTGACTTTGCCACCGTAACCCTACGCAATGACCACGTGGTGTTGCTGACCCGGAACGAAGGCAAATCACTGGTGTTAACCGGCAACGGGCACAGCCCCGACGGCAGCCAGCCCTTCATTGACCTCTACGATCTTGAAAGCGGTACAACAAGTCGGCAGTGGCAGTCTTCCCCACCCAGCTACGAGCGCTCCTTCTTTTTCCTCGATGAGCATCCGGACTGGTTCATCATGGCCCGCGAGCAACTCATCGAACGGCCCAACTACTTTTTGCGAAACCTCGTCACCGACGAGGAGATACAACTCACTGACTTTGACCACCCTTATCCGCAACTCCGGGACGCCAACTTCGAGAAAATACATTATGAACGGGAAGACGGTGTAAACCTATTAGGCGACCTGCATACCCCGCAGGACTTCGAGCCCGGAAAAAGCCAACCACTCCCCATTCTGATGTGGGCCTACCCGCAGGAGTTCAAGAATGCGGATAAAGCGGGGCAGGTGACGACGAGTCCGCACCAGTTCACGCGCATCTCTCCGCTGTCTCCTCTCCCCTTTCTGGCGGCGGGCATGGCGGTCTTCGATGACTTCGCCATGCCGATCGTCGGCGAAGGCGACGAAGAGCCCAACGAGACCTTCATTGAGCAGGTGCAGATGAACGCGCGCGCAGCGGTAGTCAAGCTCGTGAGCATGGGCGTGGCCGACCCCGAGCGGATCTACGTCGGCGGCCACAGCTACGGAGCCTTCATGACGGCGCATTTACTGGCGCATACGGAGTTGTTTGCGGGCGGTATCGCCCGCTCCGGTGCCTACAACCGGACACTGACACCCTTCGGCTTCCAGGCGGAAGAGCGGTCGTTCTGGTCGGTGCCCGAGACTTACATCAAGCTCTCCCCCTTCGTACACGCCGACAAGATCGACGCGCCGCTGCTGCTCATCCATGGCGAGGAAGACGCCAACTCCGGCACTTACCCGATCCAGAGTAAGCGGATGTTTGCGGCCCTGAACTCCCTGGGCAAAACGGCCCGCCTTTGTATGCTCCCGCATGAGGATCATGGGTATACGGCGGAGGAGAGTATTTTGCATATGTTGTGGGAGATGGAGGTTTGGATGGGTGATTAACGGTTTGGAGCTTTTGTTTTTGAGTTAGCATGATGGGAAGTGAGTCGTCCTGAATTTCTGCCCAGCGCCAGCGGCGTTTCAGCTGGCTGCCCCGCAGTAAGATTTCAGGCATCCCCTGGATGATCTCAATCAGATAATCCCGGGTGCGGCTGACCTCTCCCCTAAAAGAACCCAACCCGCCACGGCTTCCACCGGGTAGATATCAGGGACAGGTGCGGGCCATCCATTCCGGGATCAAAGAAGAGCAGACCAAAATGGTACACATCTACTGAGGCCGCTACCTCCGGAAAAGCCTTCAGCTCCTCCCAGGCCTGCTCCATGCCTTCGGACCAGTGAATATCAGCGATGATAAAAACAGACTGCTCACTGGCCAGCGGCAGGAGTGCGCGCACGTAGTCCAACGTAGGCTGATACCGATGGTCGCCGTCGCAGAAAAAGAGGTCGAGGGGCTCCTCGGCCATGGTAGTTCGCAAAAAGCCGGCGTTGGTCTTCAGCCAGTCATCAAAGAGGCTGACGTATGCCTGCAGGCCGGGGCCGGTTCCCGCTTTTGCGAAAGTTTCCCGGGCCAGAGCAGCCACGTCACCGTTGCCTTCCACCGTAAGCAGGGTTGAGCGGGTATCGGCCGCGTGCAGGTAGAGGGTGGAAATGCCGGCATTAGTGCCGAATTCAATAATATTCTTCGCTTCCAGCCAGCGGGCCATCCGGAACAGGAAACGGCCACAATCGTCGTCAATGGCGTTGGTCGCTACCAGGGAGCGGACGGTTCGTTCCGCTTTAGAGGTCGTTTTACTCTCCGCCCCCAACGACTGAAGTTTAACGGTTCCATCCCTGCCCTTCCAGTAGTTCCTCACCGAACGGATCAGGTCGAAAGCATGGTAGTGCCGGTCGTCCCGGTACACTTCTTTGATAAATCCCACCAGGCGCGGAGAATGAACATCATAACGCGTGCTGGCCCCCACATACCAGCGGATAGCGGACCAGACTCGAAAAAGCCAGTATTGAGGAGTGGCGGACATGGCGCGAAGGTAGATAGAATGGGAGAATGAGAGAGTGTGTGGATCACAAATGCACAATTAAGTACCAGACGGACAATCATTGACAAGAATTTCAGCGGACAGCATACAGCGTTCAGTGCAATACAGCCTGTATGCTGTCCGCTGAATGCTGGTTAAGGGGTTGAGAGAGGTAGAATCAGCTCGTCCGTGTATGTGGATATACATACTGAAAGAGTGTGTGTATATCAAATTGCAGATTGTTGGGCATTTTACTGCCGGAAACGTCTCCCCTCTCCTCCGGACCTCGTAGCGGACTCGAAGAGACCAGCGGAGAAGCTGCGCAGCAAAAGGGGCCGGGGGAGAGGTTTTTAAAGTCGGCACCTATGCTAACTTCCACTTCAAACCTGCAATTTGTTGTTCACACACTTAGACCTTACTTCAAAGTTTTAGCGGACAAACCTTACCTTTCGCATTCACCCATATAATTTGGCTTACTGACCGAGCCAAAGTACCAACAGACCAACCTACCAATATATGTCCCTCCTGGACGCCCCCTACCGCTACACCACGCTGCAAAAAACCCTGATGGGCATCGCCGGTCTGGTGCTTTTCCTCTTGCTCTGGTGGTTCCTGGCCGAACAACTTGCCGTGCAACAACCCATTGGCACTTTCAATACACGCCCACCGTCGAGCCTGAGTACGGACCCGGCAGATATTGCCTTCCGGGACTCCATTCTCCGGGCAGACTCCATCGCCTACGCTAATGCGACGGAATTCAAGAAGGTTTATCCTTTGATTCCGCCACCGCACAAGGTTTTTGCCGCGTTCCCCGGCCTGGTTTCCCCGCCGGACGGATCCATCAATAAAAGCCTGGTAAGCCACGCTGCCGTATCGGTCTGGCGTAACCTTCAGGGCTACTTCTGGGCCGTGTTCTTCAGCCTGCTCATCGGCATACCGATCGCCATCAGCCCCATCGCTAAGGCGATGTTCAGCCGGCAGATTGACACATTACGCTTCGTTCCCCTGACGGCCCTTACGCCCATCTTCCTGATCATCTTCCGACCGGAAGCCTCGGAGGCCATGAAGGTGAGCTTCCTCGCTTTCGGCATATTGGTTTACCTGCTCCCGGTCGTGATGCAGCGTTTGTGGGAAACGGAAGACGTTTACCTCAAAACTGCCTACACCCTGGGAGCAAGCGATTGGCAGCTCGTCAAATCCGTTTACGTTCCCGCCGTGCTGAGCAAACTTATCGACGACATTCGGGTGCTGACGGCCATTAGCTGGACCTACATCATCATCGCTGAAGTTTATTACCGCACCGATGGCCTTGGCTCTTTGAGCTACATCCTCGGTCGCCAGGGCAACATCGCCGGCGTATTTGCGGTACTGATCACCATCGTCATCATCGGTTACCTGCAGGATCAACTCTTCGCCTACATGAACCGCAGGTTGTTCCCGCATCGCGACGTAAAATCCGTCACCCCCGGCCTCAAAGAAACCCGCAACGGATTCCTGATCATTCTGTCCGTCATCATGTTTTACCTGCTACTGAAGGTCTTCATCGGCACCGTGCCGATTGTCGGCTTCATCGTGGCCATCATCGTAGCGGCCGCTGCACTGTTGATCATCTTTGGAGAATTCAAGCTCCGTTCCGCTAAAACCGCCAGCTAATCATGCCCAATTTCACTGACTCCGAATACGACAACATCATCGAGCTGCGTGGCATTAGCCAGAGCTACGACGGAGGTAAGAACTGGATCATCCAGGGGCTCGACTTCCTGGTGGAAGACAAGCCGGCCCAGGGGCAGTTCGTCGTTATTCTCGGCGCCTCCGGCGCCGGAAAGAGTACCGTCCTGCGCTACATCGCTGGTTTGCAACGGCCCACCGAGGGTACCGTCCTCATCAAGGGGAAACCCATCGGGGAAGCTACCCGCGTCGGCATGGTCTTCCAGCAATACAGCTCTCTGCCCTGGCGAACGGTGCTCGACAATGTCGCCCTGCCGCTGGAGTACCAGGGAATTCCCGAAAAAGAAAGGCTCGAACGCTCCCGCGAGATGATCGAGCTGGTGGGCCTGGCGGGCCATGAGGATAAATTCGCTCAGTACCCTACCCTCTCCGGCGGGCAGCTGCAGCGCGTCGCCATCGCCCGCAGCCTGATCGCTAATCCGGATATCCTGCTGATGGACGAGCCCTTCGGTGCCCTCGACATCAACACCCGCCTGCAGATGCAGGACCTGCTGACGGAGATCTGGCACCGCATCCACCCCACCATCATCTTCATCACCCACGACATCCCCGAAGCCGTCTACCTCGCTGACGACATCTACATGATGAAGCCCGCGCCCAGCCGCTTCACCGAACACGTCAAAGTAGACCTCCCATTGCAGCGCAGCCGGGAGACGAAACGGACCGATCGTTACATCGAACTGGTCCGCCTGGTGGAAGATAAGATGATCGCGATCACGAGTATGCAGACGGCGGAGTGACGCTTACCGCATTACGGTAAACTCTCCAAGGTATTGCCTGCCATCGGTCAACTGAACGATTACCTTAAAGTCTCCCGGTGGCAAAGCTAAAGAAACGGGTTCGTCCAACTTCCGCTCAATCACGTCATGCGGTACGGCATGGCGGGGGTCGTCGGTTACTGCGTAAGCATGTAGCAGGTATGGTCCCGTTCCGGGTAGCGAAGTAAGATCAACCAGTACCCTACGCTGGCCGGAGGCGAACACGTAATCGGGGCGCTCGTCCCGATAGGTCGTTCGCGGATGAAACACATACTCGTCGAACCACCTGACATCATTATCGTAGTTGAAAGGCTCGTTATCATCGTTGACAAAAACGGAAGGCTCGTCAACCGGGAAATCCCGGTATTCATATCGTTCTTTCTCCCGAGCAGACATCTCCCGAAAGAAGGTTTGATCCACGGTTAAGGGGTCGAGCCCCGTCGTATCAGCCAGCCGCTGTGCCATCGCTTTATCCCAACGACCGCCCAGCTCTCCTTCTCTGGCGTGGGAATACCCAACGTGGAGGAATAATTTGCCTTCAGGGTGCTTAGCCCGGTAACGCATGATATTTCTCATTTGCCCCAGCTCGCGAAGCCTGGGGCTTCCAGTTCCTGATGCTTCGTAGCCAAAGACAGAAAAGCCAATCTTATGGGCTTCCATTACCATCGCAGCGAACTGGGGGTCACGCGTATAAAACCCATCGTTTAGGTCTAACGGATCACCCGCCTTGAGCAAAGAATCAACATTACGGTAGCCATGGGCCAGCGTTTCCATACCTAGATGCCGGTAGCCACGTTCGTATAGCCCCCGCAGCAAGCTACGTGAAAAAGCACGATGCCGTGGCTCATGATGCGCTTCGTTAATGATGAATACTTCATGGTCTTCTGCTTTAGTCAGCAGCGATGGAACGGCAGCAACAGGGTGAAATTCGTTTTTAAAGCGTTTGTATCGGGCCGTATCCATTCCTTTGGCAGCCATCTCTTGATCCATTATGGCCGCTGATTCCCGAACGAGGCCACTGAACGAAAGCAAGGTACCCGCCATGTAGGAAACATACCCTTCCCGGCTGGTATCTAGCGCAACGGAACGATGTAAGTAAGGGGCTTCGTAATAGCCAAATTCGATGGTCGTAGTATCAAAATCAGGTACTACGACCTGTATGGTTTCGTCGGCTTGCCCGGGCAAGATTGAACTAAAGAAAAGCAAGAGAATAATGGAAGTGATCTTCATAGCTGACAAGATGCTCAAAGAACCAGTTTTGGCGGACGGTTTAAACGCCAACACAGCGGGGCTTCTTTGCTCCTTTTCTCCCCGCTTGCACCTGCGGCCGCGCCAGAAAATCATCTGGCGCGGACGCAGGTGCAATCAATGGGATCAAAAAGCAATGTCCCAACACCTCTCCCGCCTCCAACCTGCGGCAGCCTACCAGACCACCAGACTACAAGACTGCCCCCACTCCTTCTGTCAGTTTTTGCCATCCCGTCCTGACAAAGTGACTTTCCGCCCCAATGGCCTTACTTTTGCAGCCCCTGTAGACCAATGAAAAATCTATTTAGAATGTCTAAGAAAAAAGCCGACGAACCAATCGTTGACGATGAGATGCTCGAAAGTGCAGGCGCAGAGCCTGAAGAGCAAACGCTTGGCGATAAAATCGAGGAAGAACTGGAAGCTAACGCAGAAGCAGCTGCGCAAGCCACGGAAGAAAATGTAGTAGCGGACCTGGAAAAACAGCTCGCCGAAAAGGACGACCGCCACCTGCGGCTCTTCGCCGAGTTTGAAAATTATAAGCGCCGCAGCCAACGCGAGAAACTGGACCTGATGGAAACCGCCGGACGTAAGACCATGATGGCCTTACTCCCCGTGCTGGACGATTTCGACCGTGCCCAGAAGCAAGCAGAAAGCGACGATGCCACCAAGCAGGTTTGGGACAGTGGCGTAGGCCTCATCGTGAAGAAGCTGTTCAAATCGCTGGAAGGACAAGGGCTTAAGCCCATGGTCTCCACCGGGGAAGACTTCGACGCCGACCTGCACGAAGCCATCACCGAAATCCCTCACCCGGACATGGCCGGCAAGGTCGTGGATACTACCGAAAACGGCTACTACCTCAACGGCAAGATCGTCCGTCACGCCAAGGTCGTGGTCGGCAAGTAGCAGCTTTTAGTCCGCTATTGACGGACCGTTTCCCCCAACATTGAGCAACAACAAGATGGCAAAGAGAGATTATTACGAGATACTGGGTGTCGATAAGAGCGCCGACGAGAAAGCTTTGAAAAAGGCTTACCGTAAACTGGCGATGAAGTACCACCCGGACAAGAACCCCGACGACAAGGCCGCCGAAGAAAAGTTCAAGGAAGCTGCTGAAGCTTACGATGTTCTCAGCGATCCTCAGAAAAAGGGCCGCTATGACCAGTTCGGCCACGCGGGCATGGGCCAGCAGGGTGGCTTCAACGGTGGCCCGGGAGGGATGACCATGGAGGACATCATGTCTCAGTTCGGTGACATGTTCGGCGGCGGCGGCGGTGGCGGCGGAAGTTTCTTTGGCGGTGGCGGCGGCGGCGGTGCCCGCCGGCAGGCCCGTGGTGAACGCGGCTCCAATCTCCGCATCAAAGTGAGCCTTACGCTGGAGGAAATTGCTGGCGGCGTTACTAAACGCATCAAAGTGAAACGGCAGAAAACCTGCCATATCTGTAGTGGCAGCGGTGCTAAAGACGCCAGCAGCGTAAGCACCTGTAAGACCTGTGGAGGAGCAGGGGTGGTACGTCAGGTACGCTCCACCTTCCTGGGGCAAATGGCTACTACTACGACCTGCCCGACTTGCTCAGGAACCGGTAAACAGATCAAAGCTACCTGCTCCAACTGTAAAGGAGAGGGCCGCGAATATGGCGAAGACACCATTGAGGTCAACATCCCCGCGGGTGTTGAAGAAGGACAACAACTCAGCATGCGCGGAAAAGGAAACGCCGGTCGCCGGGGTGGCCCCGCCGGTGACCTGCTCATCAACATCACCGAAAAGCCGCACGACAGCCTGCAACGGGATGGGCAAAAGCTGATCTACGACCTCTTCCTGAACTTTGCCGACGCAGCACTGGGTACATCTGTAGAAGTACCCACCATCTCCGGCATGGTAAAAATTAAAGTCCCCCCCGGCACCCAGTCCGGCAAAATCTTCCGCCTTCGTGGCAAGGGCCTACCCGCCCTGCAGGGCTACGGTACCGGAGATCAACTCATTCACGTCAACCTCTGGACACCAAAAAACCTGACCAGGGAGGAAACCGAATTGCTGGAGCAGATGCGCGACATGGAAAATTTCAAACCGAAAATCGAGAAGGGAGACAAAGGCTTCTTCGAAAGGATGAAGGAGTACTTTAGTTAGCGGGTTGCGGGTTGCGGGTTGCGGGTTGCGGGTTGCGGGAAAATGATTTTCGGTTTCTTACCGGCCCAATAATCCTGCGGTTTTTTCGTCCTATTCCAGAGAAATAATGTCAATGTCTATGCGCCTGATTGTAGCTGCTGCTCTACTCTGCCTGTTATTTAGTTCCTGCGGACCGACTGTCGTCTATGAGCAGGAATATGATATCGAAGACTCCGGCTGGGCTTATACAGACAGTCTGTCATTTGGCTTCAACATCAAAGACATCGCTTTAAGCTATGATTATCTGCTGGACGTAGCGCACGACGCTTATTTCCCCCACCAAAATTTTTACATTAAGCTGCATACACGCTTTCCATCGGGGAAACGGTCCAGCCAACAACTTAGCCTGCAGCTGGCAGACAATTTCGGACAGTGGCATGGAGATTGCGGCGGAGAGAAGTGTACCCTCTCCATTCCCATTTTACGGAACGCCCGATTTGAATCCGCAGGCTACTACTCGCTAACGGTAGAGCAGCATACACGGGATAATCCGCTACAGGACATTAGTTCGGTAGGATTAAGAGTAGTGGTGGCAGAATAATTTACTCCGCGTTTTTCCTGTTCTCCGCGAACTCCGCGCAAAAAATTACCCCAAATAACTCTTCAGCAAATGCTTATTCCGGCTACGACGTAACCGGCGGATGGCACGCTCCTTTATTTGTCTTACGCGTTCGCGGGTGAGATCAAACCGTTCACCAATCTCTTCCAGGTTGAGCTGTTCTTCTCCATCAAGGCCGAAGTAACAGGCAAGTACCGTTCGCTCACGTGGGGCCAGCATATTGAGGTTCGAGATGACCTCTTTGGAGAGCGACTCCCCCATAATTTTCTTATCGGGGTTACTGCCGTCCGTTGCCATGGTATCCAGCATCGTGATGTCAGAATCGTCTCCGGCTACCGGAGCATCAAAGGAGAGGTGGCGCATTCGGCCGCGCAGCGCGCGCTCTATGTCGG
>ENA-ORXT01003554-ORXT01003554.1-marine-metagenome-genome-assembly--contig:-NODE-3554-length-17034-cov-9.927994_pt1 | contig 17034 bp, 9 predicted proteins | sample MGYA00237868_ERZ511482 | MGnify/ENA metagenome assembly ERZ511482 | reverse complement strand
ACTTATGTAATTGAAGCTACAGATAATTGTGATACTGAATTAACTATTGTAAGAACTGATTCTACTTCGACTCAAGCAGATAATGATTGCTATACCATCTCTAGAACTTGGTTGGCTACGGATGATTGTGGTAACTCTGAGACGTTCACGCATCTATTAACTGTGATCGATACAGTAAGACCCATGTTTGTAAATACGCCTAGCGATGAAACAATCGAGTGTACGCAGGATATTCCTACTTATGTAATCGAAGCTACAGATAACTGCGATACGGAACTGACAATTGTAAGAACTGATTCTACTTCGACTCAAGCAGATAATGATTGCTATACCATCTCTAGAACTTGGATGGCAACCGATGATTGTGGTAACTCTGAATCGTTTACTCAATTATTAACTGTAATCGATACAGTGATGCCTTTCTTTACCAGCACTCCTGTAGATCAAACTATTGAATGTTCTGATGAGATTATTATTCCAATGTTGACTGCTAGCGACAATTGTGATATCAACGTCGCAATTACAATGACTGGATCTGGTTCGACATTAACTACTAATGGTTCTGCTACAGATAATTGCTACGAGATTACGCGCACTTGGACTGCTACGGACAATTGTGGAAATACTCAAGTTCACTCACAAACTGTGACTGTAATTGATACTATCATACCTGTATTCGTAAATACGCCTAGCGATGAAACTATCGAGTGTACTGAAGATATCCCAGATTACTTAATTGAAGCAACTGACAATTGCGATAGTGATATTGAAATTATTAGAACAGATTCTACTTCTACTCAAGCAGACAACGATTGCTACACCATCTCTAGGACTTGGACTGCTACTGATAACTGTGGCAACTCAGAATCGTTCACACATCTATTAACTGTAATCGATACAGTAAGACCAGTATTTGTGAATACGCCTAGTGATCAAACAATAGAGTGTACAGTAGATATCCCAACTTACTTAATCCAAGCTACAGATAATTGTGATACAGACCTGACAATCATTAGAACAGATTCTACTTCTACTCAAGCAGACAACGATTGCTACACCATCTCTAGGACTTGGACTGCTACTGACGATTGTGGTAACTCTGAAGAGTTCACACATCTGTTAACAGTAATTGATACAGTAAGACCTGTCTTCACAAATACTCCTGCGAATGAAACGATTGAGTGTACAGAAGCTATTCCTAGTTATACAATTTTAGCTACTGACAACTGTGATACGGACTTGACAATCGTAAGAACAGATTCTACTTCTACGCAAGCGGATAATGATTGCTACACCATCTCTAGAACTTGGACTGCTACTGACGATTGTGGTAACATTGAAGAATTCACACATCTGCTAACCATAATTGATACAATAAGACCTGTCTTCACGAGTATACCTTCTGATGAAACTGTTGAATGTACAGATGCAATCCCAACGTATGAATTAGAGGCTACAGATAACTGCGATACAGATCCAACAATCACATTGATTGATTCAGTTTCTACACAGACTAGTAACACAACCGCTACAGACTTCTGTTTCGATATTCAAAGAACTTGGAACGTTACTGATAACTGTGGAAATATTGAATTTCACACACAAAGAACGACTATTCAAGATAGTGAAATACCAGCTATAACTTGTGTATCCGACACAGTTTTCCTTTGTGATCTATTAGACTACCCTGCTGCTAACACAGTTGATGAATTTATCGCAGGCGGTGGATCTATCAGTGATAATTGCTCAGTTGATACCTTAAGCTTTACGCACATTGGCGATGAAACGGATGACGGTGATTGTCCAGAAACGGTAGTTAGAACTTATTATATTTCTGATCTTTGTGGGAACACAAATACTTGCTCTCAAATAATCATCATCAACGATGAAGAGCTTCCTGAATTTGTAAATACACCAGAGAATGTAACTATAGATTGTTCTGATGACATTCCTACATTTACATTAGAAGCTACTGACAATTGTGATAATCAAATCACAATCACTAGATCTGATTCAACAACTACTCAAACCTTTAATGGTAACAGTACGGATGTTTGTTTCGATATTAGCAGAACTTGGATGGCCACTGATAATTGTGGAAACACAGCATTGTTTACTCAAATAGTAACTATTATAGATACAATAGCGCCGAGCTTTATCAATACACCTTTTGATCTGACAATAGAATGTACAGATGCTGTTCCTAATTACTTCTTCGAGACGACAGACAATTGTGACAATAACGTAAGTGTAAGCATTGCAGATTCTACTTCCACGCAAGCTGATAATGATTGCTATACCATCTCTAGAACTTGGATCGCAACGGATAAGTGTGGAAATACAGATTCATTCACACAGCTATTAACAGTAATCGATACAGTAAGACCGATGTTTGTAAATACGCCTGCAGATGAAACTATCGAGTGTACGCAGGCTATTCCTACTTATGTAATTGAAGCCACAGATAACTGTGATACAGAATTAACTATTGTAAGAACAGATTCTACTTCTACGCAAGCAGATAATGATTGCTTTACCATCTCTAGAACTTGGATGGCAACGGATGACTGTGGTAACTCTGAGACGTTCACACATTTATTAACTGTGATCGATACAGTAAGACCGATGTTTGTAAATACACCAGCAGATGAAACAATCGAATGTACACAGGATATTCCTACTTATGTAATTGAAGCTACAGATAACTGTGATACTGATTTAGTGATAGAACAAACTGATTCTACTTCGACTCAAGCAGATAATGATTGCTATACCATCTCTAGAACTTGGAGCGCTACGGATGATTGTGGTAACTCCGAGACGTTTACGCATCTATTAACTGTGATTGATACAGTAAGACCAGTGTTTGTAAATACACCTGCAGATGAAACAATAGAGTGTACGCAGGCTATTCCTACTTATGTAATTGAAGCTACAGATAATTGTGATACAGAATTAACTATCGTAAGAACAGATTCTACTTCTACTCAAGCTGATAATGATTGCTATACCATCTCTAGAACTTGGACTGCTACGGATGATTGTGGTAACTCTGAATCATTCACTCATTTATTGACAGTGATCGATACGGTAAGGCCAGTATTCGTAATTACTCCAGATGACGAAACAATAACTTGTGTGGACAACATGCCTGTATACGTCCTTACAGCTACTGACAACTGTGATACAAATGTAAATATTGAATTAATTGATTCTACGTCGAATCAAATGGATACTGGAAGTCTTAATGATAACTGTTTCCAGATCACTAGAGTATGGAGAGCAACTGACAACTGTGGTAACACAAGTACGCATACTCAGATAACAAGCTTAAACGATGATACAGCTCCAATAATAAACTGTCCTGAAGATGTAATACTTGCTTGCATAGATCAAGTACCTGCAAGCTTTACTACCCTGACAGAATTTGAAAATGCTGGCGGTACCGTATCAGATGAGTGTAATATAGACGCGAATACTTTCGAGCTTGCTGCGCAAAGTAGTGATGGAAATTCTTGTCCTGAGACAATAACAAGAACGTATACCATAGCTGATCAGTGTGGAAATACCGCAGTGTGCAATCACTTGATTATTATCAATGATACGATCGCACCTACAGTAACCTGCATGGATACGATCACTGCAGATTGCGCATTAGAGGAGATAAACATTTATACAACGCTAGATGAATTCACCACAGCTGGTGGTTCAGTATCTGACAACTGTGGCATAGTTGCTTCAAGCTTTAGGTACCTAGGCGATTCTACAGACGGAAATACTTGTCCAGAAATCATTACACGTACCTATGCAGTGAGTGACTCTTGTGGAAATGAATCAGTCTGTGAAAGCTACATCATCGTAAGACCTAACACATTAGTTTGTGAGGTATTAACTTCTACAGATGAAACATGCGACTACCTAGATAACGGTCAAATAATAATGACTGCTACTGGATGTTCTGGTACATACACTTACGACAATGGACTGACAACAAATACAGATGGTATCTTCAATGATCTAGCTGCTGGTACATACAACATCACCGTGACGGACGACTCCGGATGTACTTCAGTATGCAGCGATATCATTATAAGTCAGCCATCGGCACTAGTTTGTACTATTGACAGCTCTACACCAGAGACCTGTACTTCAGGAAACGATGGTACTATAAATATCTCTGCTACAGGAGGTACTGCACCTTACATCTTTACATTAGGTAGTGACATCAACTCTACTGGACTATTTACGGATCTTGATGCAGGTAGCTACACTGTAACTATTACCGATGGTAACAACTGTGAGTCTATTTGTGCAACAGTAATTATCACAAACGATTACAGCACTGAAGTAACCACAAACCTAGTAGAAAATTTCTGTGAAGGAGATTCTATCATAGTTGCAAACAGCACTTATTATGAAACAGGAATGTACTCAGATACAATATTAAATATAATAGGATGTGATTCTATTATTTTCTTAGATCTTGTTGTAAACCCAGTTTACGATATAGATTCTATAGTAGTACTTTGCGAAGGAGAATCTATCAGTATTGGTACAAACATTTATAACGCAACTGGAGAATACACTGACCAGTTTACTACCATCAACGGATGTGATTCTACGATCAACTTAGACTTAACTGTAAATCCACTATTGTACGATACACTCTACGTTACATTATGCGAAGAGGACAGTATTGACTTCAACAATACTATGTACTACACAGCTGGAACTTATGATTACACGACTACATCATCACTTGATTGTGATAGTACGATAACGCTGGAGCTAGATTATATAGCGACAGAGCGTACAGAAGAACTTATCGAGATCTGTGAGGGGGATAGTGTTTTAATTGCTAACGTTTATTACCTCGTGCCGGGGTTTGTTAGCGACACACTTCCTGCCTCTACAGGTTGCGATTCTATCCACATTACGAACATTATTGTGAACCCAGTTCACTCAGATACAATATCTCAGTTTATTTGTAATGGAGACAGCATTTTGATCAACAACCAGTATGAAAGTACTACAGGTTTCTATCCTGAACTGTTTACTAACCAGTTCGGTTGCGATAGTTTAGTAACTACAGAGCTATTCATCAATCCTACTTACGAAGTAGCATTAAGCAACAGCATCTGTGATGGAGATAGTATCTTGATTGGAAATGTATATGCATTCACGGAAGGTATCTATCCAGATTCATTACAGACGCTTGCAGGATGTGATAGTATCTTATTAGTAGACTTAACAATATTGCCAGTTTACAGCATTACATTATATGATACCATCTGTTCTAATACGACTATCGCATTTGGTGACAGCACTTACAGCACTCAAGGTGTACACGAATACAATACACTATCTAGCTTAGGGTGTGATAGTACCGTATTCTTAGATCTTACAATTCTATTAAGTCCTGTAACCGATCTATATGAAGATATTTGTGAAAACGAATCCTTCTATGTAGCTGGTCAATTACAGTACGAAACGGGTGATTACACAGATACTTATACAGCAGCCAATGGTTGCGATAGCACAGTCATCACGCACCTTACCGTACACCCCATAGAGTCTACTCAGATAGATATAGATATCTGTGAAGGACAAGGTGTACCAGTCGGTGATACGATAGTTTATGATAGTGGAATCTATACCGATACCATGAGCACAAGCTTCGGTTGTGATAGCATACTTTACTACAACATATCTATTGTCGAGTACTTCTTCAGCGAGCAAAATGTAGTCGTTTGTGAGGGATCATATTACTTCGTGGGTGGAGCTGACCAGTACGAACCTGGAGTCTACTACGATACTTTATCTACGACTAGCGGATGTGATAGCATTGTCTTGACAACCTTAGAAATGGATGATAAGATTGTTCAAGTAGCAAATGAGACCATCTGTTTTGGAGACAGTATTATATTAGGTGGAGCTTACCAGTCTATGTCAAATGTATATGTTGATTCATTAGTGGCCTTTGGAGGTTGCGATAGTATAATATTTACTATACTTGATGTTCTCTCGCCAAACGAAATGAATATTTCGAACACACTTTGTGCTGGTGATTCATTGACAATCGGTACGAGTGTTTACACTCAATCAGGAATGTACTCTGACACTTTGACTTCTTCTATCGGATGTGATAGTATCATCAATACGAATTTGATTATCAGAGATGAAATCTCTACTAATCTTGCCTATGAGGTTTGCTTCGGAGACTCTGTGATTATCAATAATGTAGTGTACACAGCATTTGGTAGTTACTCAGACACACTGACCGCTACCAACGGATGTGATAGTTTACTACTCATCGAAATAGAAAATCTATCCGATGCGGAGACTGTATTTATAGATACAATCTGTCAAGGAGATACGGTGTCATTCGGAGGAGTTCAATACGCGGAGACAGGATACTACATTGATAATTTTGCGACCGTTGGTGGATGCGATAGTTTATCTATCCTTGACTTAACAGTGCTTGCTACAGATACATCTTACACATTCCTTACCATGTGTCAAGGAACAGAATTGGAATACAACGAATTTACAATTACCAATCCTGGGGATTATACATTTATCCTAGCAGCACAGAACGGTTGTGATAGTGTAGAGATACTCACAGTTGAAACGATAGATATATTAAGGGATACAGTAAACATCACATTATGTGAAGGAGACACCGTATACATAGAAGGATTACCTTACACACAAGAGGTAACTGTAGTAGAGGAATTGTCAAGTGTAAATACTGCTTGCGATAGTATAGTACATCACTTTATATCCATAGTACCGACTTACGAATTTATGAATACGATTGTCATCTGTGAAGGAGATAGTGCATTGATACAAGGTATATATTATTCTGCAGAAGGGTTCTATACCAGCGACTATACATCACAGTTTGGATGTGATAGTATCATCGTTACCGAGCTGATCCTAGACGGTGCTATCAGCTTTGTATCTGGTGACACGACTATATGTCAAGGATCTCCAGTGATGCTTAGTATCGAGGGAGCTAGCTTTGTTACCTGGTCGCCGAGTGAAGGATTGAGTTGTGATGATTGTTTCAACCCTATAGCTACACCAGATGTAACGACTACATATATTGCATACGCAGAGACGTGCCTAGGCCAGATAGAAGAACATGAAATTACGGTGACGGTCAATCCATTGCCAGTGATCACAACAGAGCTCGTAGTCAATGCTGCGATAGGAGAAACTGTAGTACTGACAGCCGACGTGAATGACTTCACCTCTACCCTAGTTTGGACGAATGAGGCAGGTGAGGTATTATGCACAAATTGTTATTCACTAGAAGTACTCGTGACAGAAGAGATTTCACTTTACTACGTTACCGCTACCACCTTTGATGGTTGTGAAGCGATAGCGGCTATAGATTTAGTTGCGCAGAATTTATGTGATGAAGGCGCATTACAGATACCTAACTTTATCACACCTAATAATGATGGTGCAAACGATAAGTTTGAAATCAGATATACGAACATCAAAGAATTGGGCATACTAAGAATCTATAACAGGTGGGGAGAATTGGTTTACGAAACGAATGATCCTACCTTCAACTTCTGGGATGGTACCTATAGAGGTCAGGAATTAAATCCTGGAGTATATGTTTACTACTTAGAAGTGTTCTGCTTAGACAATACGCAGTTCCTTAAGAAAGGAAACGTTACGATAATTAAATAAAGATTGATAATCTACTGACAATAGAAATTCAATTCGTATGCCTATAAATAGTTAGATATTTAGTTTAGTATGCAATATTTGGGGCCACCCACAGCCTTCCGATAGTTAGCTATCGCAAGGGCGTGGTCGCGCTATTCGTTGTATCCCGCAGAATCGCCTTATCAGGCGCTTTGCGGGATGCCACTACTATCGCTTGTCTCTAACGCGCTCCGCTTGTCGTGCTTTTTCGCTTGCAGCGAGTCGCGTTTTCAATGAACAATGAAGTCATAGAACATTATTCAATGTGAAAATTTTTGTTGTACAATGAATATCCATGTGCCATCAAAAAATGATAGAAGTGCAGTTTATCAATCATTAGAAATTGAAAAATTGGCCATTAATTATCCGACGAAATTTTTGACTTAAAAAGAATTATTCCGTATTTTGAATTCTTAGCACGGTAATTGCATTTTAAGTTTCTGAATCTAATTTAGTAGATTCTAATATTTCAAATCTCCCCACTTCCCCCCACCTAAAATTGCCCAAAAAACCATGCTATATATTAGATCTGTGATCTATGATAGCAAACCAAAACGCTTTATGCGTTTATATAAATGACTAATAAGAGAAAAGTCTACACATTGGTTAAAGTCCAATGAACACACAATCCCCCCGATTGAGAATCACAATCCCCCTGATTGAGAATTTGTTAAAAACACACAATGAGATTTATTTTTCTTCTTTTGGGGGTACTGTCATCTTTTGCAGCTTATAGCCAAGATGTACACTTTTCACATATCCACGCTTCGCCCACTTATCTAAATCCTGCTATGACAGGAATGATACATGATGGCATGGCCCGTATCACTGTCAATTCAAAAAGTCAATGGAATACTGTTACTAATGGTTATAAGACTGGTGCAGCAGCAGCTGATATGAAAGTCTATGGTAATAAGGGTAATGTAGTTGGAGTCGGTCTAAATTTAATGGCAGATCAGGCAGGGGATTTAGACTTCACAACAATTAAAACTGGACTAGCATTATCGGTACTACGCTCACTTGACTATAGAGATGAAAACGTAATCTCAATCGGTGCAGAGGCGAATTATGTTACCACTAGATTTGATATTTCAAAGATGGTGGGTTTTGAAGAAGAACCGCTTATCGCTTTGGGAATACCTAATCAATCAAAATACTTTACCTACTCTGTAGGTTTGGGCTGGTTCTATAATCCAGATAAAAATAGGTCTATGTATGTAGGAGCATCCCTATCACACTTCAATCAACCGGATGTTACTTTTACAAAAGGATTGGCTCAAGAAGGATTGCTTGACACTGACTTTTCAGCATTTAACCTATATTCAAAAATAGTATTCCATGCAGGAGGTTCCTTTAAGATAGGAAGAAACTTTAAATTATTGCCGAGTGCTATTTTCACTGATCAAGGGCCTCACCAAGAAATACTTTTTGGTTCATTTTTGAAGTATGCTAATAAAGCTTCGGGGCCAGATCCAATATCATTTTATGTTGGAGCTTGGTTGAGAGGATATTTAGAAGGAGATGTACAAGGCTCAGATGCTGTAGCCGTATCTATCCGAGCAGATGTGCGAAAGACATTTTTTACTTTATCTTATGACTTCAATATTTCTACTTGGAAAAGAGCAAGTCGCGGCGCTGGTGGCGTAGAATTATCAGTGATTCACATATTGGATCTAGATAAACACAGCAGAAAAATAGAAGATGTTTATTGTCCAGGTTTATAGATTTTATACTCACAGATTTCGATAAAAATTAAATATTATAAAATCCATACATTAATAGATTTAGTGGCCGATAAATAAGTTTACATATAGTTAGAATAACTTCAAAGTACCAAAACTAGATACGGGTCAGTTCGCAAGAGCTGACCCTATTTTTTTTTTTCAAGTTATCGAATATTCTATTGATCATTGATTGCGCGACGTGCCGAAGGTGCCAAAGCTCGACAAACGGAGTGCGTTAGAGGCAAGCGATAGCAGTGGCATCCCGCAAAACGCCTGGCAAGGCGGTTCTGCGGGATATAACGTATAGCGCGACCACGCCTTCCGATAACTATCGGAAGGCTGTGGGTGACCCCAAATACTCGCCTATACTAACCAAAACTTGCCTAACTAGAGCCTTAGAAGCAGTCAATTATAGACAAATGATAGCAATTCGTAGAAAAGTAGTATTCGATTTGACCTAAACTCGTACTTTAGCGGCTTGAATCTAAATCAATCAAACATTAAATATCTTAAAATATGATGAAGCAAATAATAATTTTGGTTTCGGTCTTGGCCATGGTGGGTTGTACCCCTAAGGTGACTGCTCCAATAGCAAAACAGGAGGCTGCTATGCCTGCAATGGAAGATAAAAAGTTGGACACTCCAATCGTTCCCGGAATGTCGATAATTAAGCCTGGAATCGATGTAGTCAATATGGATAAGTCGGTAAGTCCAAAGAATGATTTCTACAATTATGCGAATGGTGGTTGGATGAAGAACACTGAAATTCCAGCAGATGAATCTCGTTGGGGAGGCTTTAGCGAACTGGGCGACAACAATAATAAAATGGTACTTGCGCTAGTAGATAAGGCGTTAAAAATGGACAAGGTAGATGCGAATAGCGATGAAGGAAAAGTAGTAAACTTCTTCAACACTGCGATGAACATGGAAATGAGAAATGCAAAAGGTACTGCGGTAATTCAGCCTTATATGGATAAGGTAAAAGCAATAAAAAATACCGATCAGTTGCTAGATTATATCATCGAAAGTGAGCCTTATTTCGGTGGATTTTTTGGAGTGTATGTATACTCTGATCCTAAGAATAGTAATATGAATGCACTTTACTTAGGTGGCGGAAATCTTGGTTTGCCAGACCGTGATTACTACACGAATGAAGAGGAAGACGACGTGGAAAAAAGAGCGCAATACGTAACTTTTACTTCTAACATGCTACAGATGCTTGACCTAACAGAACCATTAGCTACGACTCAGGCGAAAAGAATATTGGCTTTGGAAACTAGAATGGCGAAGGCGATGCTGCCTAAGGAAGAACGTAGAAATCCACTCAATACGTACAACCCTATGACCTTGGCAGAGCTCCAAGAACTGGCTCCGAATATCGACTGGAAAAAGTATCTAGATGGAATCGGCGCTAAGGGATATGAGCAGATAATCGTATCACAACCAAAGTACATCAAAGAGGTAAATGATATCTGGAAAAGTGAAAGTTTAGGTACCATCAAAGAGTACATGAGATGGAATATTTTGAATGATGCTGCGGGCTTTATGAGTCAAGCTGCGAATGATGAAAATTTCGATTTTTATGGTAAAAAGCTGCGTGGGCAAGAAGAACAAAAACCTTTGAACGAAAGAGTACTTAGAACTACGAGTGGTGTACTCGGGGAGGCAATTGGGAAGCTGTATGTAAAGGAATACTTTCCACCAGAAGCAAAAGCTACCGCTGTACAAATGGTAGAAGATCTACGCGAGGCATACAAAAACCGTATCAATGCGCTTCCATGGATGAGTGCGGAAACTAAAGTAAAAGCTATACAGAAACTGAATACGTTCAGAATAAAAATCGGCTACCCCGATAAGTGGAAAGACTACAGTAATTTGAAAGTAGAAACTTACGAAACAGGTGGTTCGTTTTATGGAAATATGCTCAATGCTAGAAAATGGGGATTCGATAAGAACATCGTAAAAATTGGTAAAGAAGTAGATAAAGATGAATGGTTCATGTCACCACAAACGGTGAATGCCTACTACAACCCTCCGTTTAATGAGATCGTATTTCCAGCGGCAATTTTACAAGCGCCATTCTTTGACTTCAAAGCGGATCCTGCTAGTAACTACGGTGGTATCGGTGGAGTTATTGGTCATGAATTTTCTCACGGTTTCGATGATCAAGGTGCGAAATATGATGCAGAAGGAAACTTGAATAACTGGTGGACAGATGAAGATTTAGCATCTTTTGAAAAAAGAGGGAATGCGCTAGTAGCACAGTACAATGCATACGAGCCGCTGCCTGGAGTGAATGTAAATGGCAAGTTTACGCTTGGTGAAAATATAGGTGATCTTGGTGGTATCAATGCTGCGTACGATGCGCTACAGATATACGAAAAGAGAGAAGGCCAAACTCCTAAGATTGATGGTCTTACTCAAGACGAAAGATTTTTTATAAACTGGGCTACGATCTGGAGAACGAAGATGAGAGATGAGGCAATGAAGAATAGAATCAAGACGGATCCACACTCGCCTGGTCAGTATAGAGCTATAGGGCCGCTCGTAAATATGGAGGCGTTTTACAAAACTTTCGATATTGGTCCTGGTGACGGAATGTATAAGGCGCCAGAGGATAGAGTTATTATCTGGTAAGTTCTTTGTAATAAAAATATAAAAGCGGCTCCGTGTAAAAACGGAGCCGCTTTTTTTATGCTTGCTTAATCAAACTTGCATTATTATTGCGCACATTTCCTACTTCACTTCCTACTGCATAAAAATCAATCTCATCAGCCTCTAATGGTCTAATACTATCCAGAGCATGAGCTGGGGGGATAGTCAAATCAAGCCATGCTTTTTCTTCTCCTGGAATAATCAATGCGGGCATGCGATCGTGGATATGTGCCAACTTCTCTATAGGTTTCTGGGTGATCAGGGTGAAGCTGTGGATGATTTCATTGGTTGGCGATTTCCATTTTTCCCAGAGTCCTGCTATTAAGAAAATTTCGAAATTTGAGATGCCAATACGGTAAGGTGTCTTCGTGCCATCCTCGTGGCGTCTCCATTCATAAAATCCATCAAAGGGGACTACGCATCGTTGGCTAACTGCTGCTTTTTTGAAAGCATTCTTTTCCATTATAGTCTCTTTACGGGCATTGATCATTTTGTATCCAATCTTCATATCCTTAGCCCAAAATGGAATCAGTCCCCATCTCATGCAGGCAAAATGATCCGACTCTGCTGTTATCACTGGCATAAAATGAGAAGGGGCAACATTGAAGTTTGGCAAAGGATTGTATCGCTCTACGTCCTGCGAATAAAAGTGTTTATCAAACTTTAACTCTAATTGTTTTTCATTGATAGTCAATGATCCCCGACCGCACATAATGTCTATTTTGATAAAACGTAAAGATAATACTTAATAATGTGATAGCAAAAATGGCACTACCCAATTGAGCATATAATCCAATGAAATCAGCACGAACGGTGGATAAGTCGACTCCTAGGCTGTCACAAATAAGAATTAAATGTTGTTAAATTTAGCTGTTTGGCACGGATTTGCTATAGTTATAATAACAACCTGAATATACATAAAAAGATGACTGAAAAGGAACTCATATCAACGCTAGAAAACATGAATACGGTAACTTTTCAACTAGAACGGCACTATGAGTTTTTGCTATTATGCAAATCAGATGATAAGGAGGCAATGGTGAATCTATATAGTACCCGTCACAAGCTGAATAGTATCTTAAAAAATCTCTACGAGGCTGAAAAACAACTCATAGAATACTCGTTCGAGTTAAATGTGGAGGAATAATAGATGAGTCCACTCTGAAAACTCACAAAGTCCGCTTTGCAATAGTTTTAGTAATGTAGTCTGCGTATATTTACATAAAAAGTAACCTATGTTTAAATATACATTATTCTTTAGTCTAATTTTCGCTATTGGTTTCAGTTCTTGCGATAAAGGAGAACGCATTCTCAAAAATGATATTGAAAAAATCGAGGAGTACCTTGATGACAATAACCTTAGTGCTGAGCGCACCGCAAATGATCTGTTTTATATCATAGAGGAAGAAGGCAATGGAGAGTTTCCAGATCTATCAAGCAAAGTAACCGTGGACTATCACGGGTATTTACTAAATGGCTCAGTCTTCGATTCATCAATAGATAAAGGGGAGCCTCTTGAGTTTTTTTTAACTGAAGTAATTAGAGGATGGAGAGAAGGAATTCCTCTTTTTTCAAAAGGAGGTAAAGGCAAGCTATTTATTCCCAGCCACCTAGCATATGGTGAGGCAGCTCAAACTAACATCCCTGCTAATTCAGTATTGATCTTTGATATTCACTTGATAGATTTTTAATAAATATTCTTCTAATTTTCTATCAAGAAAAAACTACCTCGTTGTCCAGTGAAATTGAACTTAGTTACACCAGATCCTCCCCCATCGTAACTTAGACTAATGGTACGGTGCTCATTCTTTTCGTTTAATACATTTCGTGTTACGTTGCTTACCGTCTTAGGTACACTGAACTGAGAATCTTCTACCTCCGCCTCTAGTGAAAAAGATATATTGCTAATATTTAGATCTACAGTAGAAGAAACTTCATCGATAACCACATTCTCCACTCCACTATCAAACGCTTCGACGATCAATGAACAATTGCGGATAGACAAGTGGATGTCTTTATTTACCCTTTCTAATAGCAAATCTGTATTAGATGCAGAACCTTTAATATTCGAAATCTCTTTGATATTAAGCTCTCCACTTAAAAGGTCTATCCGTGCAAACTCTGCTTGGTCAATTTTTATTTCTGACGCTTGACCTTCTAGATTTAGGTGCTCCACCGACTTGAGTCGTACATCAAAATTACGGACATCTAAATTAGCCCTTTTCAAGCTTCGACCAATTAACCTTCCTGATTTCAATTCGAAATCTACATTTCCATCTAAGTTTTCTAAACGTAAATCTCCATACTCTAAATTAATTGTAATGTCTCCAGAATTTTGCTCGATCATTATATTTCCAAAGCGGTTAATTATTTCTAGATCTATTCCGTTTGGAAATTTAACTTTATGATTTATCGTCAGTTCATTAGAGTTAAATGGGTCTAGCTTAGCAAGGTAGCTCTTAACTAAGCTTGCATTGTCTGCAAAATCAACCTCCAACTCCACTGTGTTTCCAAAATTATTTGATTCTATCACAACAGAGTTTAGTATTTTATCAAGTGCCTCTCTCTTTTTGCTCTTAACGCCGATGGTGGTAAAGATACCGATACTATCCTTGTCCCATACTTCGCATACGATGTCTCCATACTTACTACTAAGTATAAACTGCGTTTGCTCATTGGCTGAAAAGGAAGAATACTTAGTGAAAACTTTTTCTTCCGTCTGGGCAGTTATATTTTGACTGTTCAGTAAAACACTGAAAAAGAATAGACTATATACTAATATTTCTTTCATGTTTGTTGCTGTTTTGCTCTGTGGAGCGATCTAATAAGTTTTCCATGATCTCCAATCTTTCTCGATAGTTCTTAATTATCGCTTGGATAATCTGGACATTGTTTACATTTTTCTCCAACTCTGTTTCTAGTTTTTGAGACTCCTTTTCTAAATTTTGCAAGTAGTCAATAATTTCTTTTTTTTGATTTTCAGATAGCGTAGTGGAGTTTTTCACTTGGACAATGCGCACATTGATTAGTTTTTGATAGTGTGCATCTATCTCTAGTACTTCGACTGGTTTGTTATTCGCCAGTTGATTACTAGTGTCTGCGTTATTCATCCAAAACAGCCCTAGACCAACTACTAAAAGTATCCCAGCTGCAGCAGCCCATTTTCTCCAATATAGTTTACGTACAGTAGTCTTTTTTACTGGAAGGATATCTAGTTTTATAGTCTCCCAGAGCTGCTCCTTACGAAGTAGCGGCTCCTTGAGCTGCTCTTTGTTCTTATGAATAAAATCTTCTAGTGGATCCATTATCCGTTTTTTAAAATTTGTCTTAATTTTTTCTTAGCTCTGCTGTATTGTGTTTTAGAGGTAGATACGGCTACTCCTAACAAATCTGAAATTTCTACATGATCATAGCCTTCTAATAGATATAGAGTCAATACTATCCGATAGCCATCCGGCAGTTGCTGTATTGCATCTTTAACAGCATTTACGGTATAAGGAAATTTCTCTTTTTCAGATGGCTCCACTGTAGGTAAATGATGTACCTCCTCTTCTATAACGTAGCTTATCTTTTTCGCTTTTAGACTATTGATACTATTGTTGATGACAATCCGCTTAAGCCATGCTCCAAATGTGCTGCTGTAATTAAAAGTTTCAATATGATTAAATGCCTTAGAAAAACTGACTTGTAAAACATCCTCTGCATCTTGCTTATTCTTCAGCATATTTAAGCTAACATTATACATAGCGTCCGCATACTGATTGTACAACTGGTACTGGGACGTACGGTTCCCTTGCTTACATTGCTCTATAAGATCTCGATGTATACTTGTATTAATGGTGGTTTTCAAAAAATATAACTTGACGGATAAGTTCTTTACTATAATCTCATAGTCTCTGCATCTGGTGGTACGATGTCTGGCATCTTATCTTTCTTTTTTCCAAACCACCCGAAGACCAAACCGATCTGACCGGTAATTCCGTTTAAACTATTTACTTCATAACTTGGGTCATCAACATACCCAACATATCTATACCCAACGTGGGTATTAATCTTAAAAAACTTGGTAATATTAATCTCTACTCCCGCACTAGGATGTACCACAAGAACAGGCTCATAGTCAATTTCAAAATCATCAAATAGGATGACTTGCTGCGAAGCGTCCCCAATCCTTAGAGCCCCTACGCCTACCTCCGTTCTAATATCAAAATGAATCAACTTTTCTGGTTTTATAATAGAACCAATCATCAGACCAGCTGCTCCAAAAGCAGGTTCGCAACAGTCATTATTTTGAAATAGTCCTTGATCTTTACTTGTCCATAATGATTCCGCAAAGAAACCTACATAAAATTTTTGGTTGAAAATAGCAGCAGCACTAGCTCCTTGGCTAAAAGCGAAATTCTCATTAAAGTCTGATACACTTGGACTTATACTCACGAATCCAGAAACACTAAGTGCCTTGTCTAATAATACCTCCTGAGAAAAGACTTGTTTGACCCCAAAGATTGAAAAAAATAGAAGTAAATAAATATTGATTTTCATGTGGTTAAATTTAAGTATAAAAATATAAAGTGTGTACCTGAAATACAAGACAGGCTGGAAGAGGGTTGCACAAGACTTTAAGTATTAGGAAAAATAGCTCCTTTTAGGTGGAATACCTGACTCTACGGTATTCAAATAATTAAGCGAATAGGCTACATTTACTGGTAAAATTACCCCAAATGGCCATTATTCGGTGAAAATCGTATATAAACACTAACATCTAAATAAAATCAGCTAACAGTTTTATTGTTACTGCGTATTACTATTTTTGAGGATATAAATGAATACAAATGAACAAGAATAACTATGTAGCCATTATGGCTGGAGGTATAGGCAGTAGATTTTGGCCTGCAAGTAGGGTGAATAGACCTAAGCAGTTTTTGGATAT
>ENA-ORXT01003552-ORXT01003552.1-marine-metagenome-genome-assembly--contig:-NODE-3552-length-17038-cov-7.019338_pt1 | contig 17038 bp, 24 predicted proteins | sample MGYA00237868_ERZ511482 | MGnify/ENA metagenome assembly ERZ511482 | reverse complement strand
CAACAACTGCAAGGTCACTCGATCACGTACCGGATAGCCATGGGGCCGCAGGCGGGGCGCAAAGTGCTCACCGCCTGCGCGGCCCGGTGCAAATAATTCGAAGCCTGGGAGGAGGATGGGTGTGGCACCGGACAGCTTGGCAAGATTGGAGGATTCTCGTTGCACGGGGGCGGCCTTCCGCCGTTGGATCGGGACGCGCAGTCTTTATGGTCAAACTGGCAGCGCTGGTGCCCAGACCGCGAACGAACCTTACGGGGCCGCCTACGGACGATTTCATGGAGTACTGGCCGGAACGCCGGACCGACCGAACAGTCGGTACCGAGAAAGCGTAACGCCGCTAAGTATTCGCAAGGTAAAACCTGTCACCGCTGATGTAGAAGCTGATGGACTGGAAGAGCCGAATCCGAGAGCGGGAAAGCGTAAGGGGCTGTGCTGTACGGAAGGCCGCCCCGCAAAGAGGCTCAAGCGAGTGTTCAATATAGAGGTGAGTGTCTGCAGTGCATGTGGTGGGCTGATGAAGATAATAGCCGAAAGTCGGACCACAGCATTGAAGATCCGATGCTCATTGGCAAAATATTGTCGCACTTGGAAGCGAGAAGCTGCACCCCATCGGCAGGGCCAGCAAAGCGTGTTCCTGCAGCACGCGCACCACCGCCAGGGGGTTGCTAGCCACCTCAGGAGCCACGGATGGTCAATAGATACTGCACAAGGAAGAGGCGGGTAGGGCAATGGCTGCGCGTTAGAGATTGATCAGGTGCCAGATGTGTGATGGAGTAGATTGGCCGGGTGTCAGTCGGTGCTTCAAGCAGTCTGTGGGCAAGTCATTGCAGCCGATTCACTGATGAAAATAGCCTGGTTAAGTGATTTTTTGTGTGGCGGCTTGGTGGTGGTAGGTGATTTATACCTCCTATACTCAGCCGTGGAAGGGGCTGGGTTCTGGCGTGATCTCAACGTTACACCAACTGGCACGACAAAAACGCTTTTTGGCCGGTGTAAGTGCCAAGGCCGCCAAGTGATGATCGAACCCGCGATCTACAGCAGGACAGGGAGTCGAAAGTGTAGGTAGCGCGGCCACGGATCAACAGTGGATTCGGATGGTTAATTCTCGGCATGGAACAATCTTGACTATACACACACAGTGTCAGCTTCGGCTTATCCTCAGCTATGCTCCAGCGCACCGAAAAGGGTGGCTTTTGGTTCCACACATGACAGACCCCTGATTTCAGTCCAAGAGGGGAGGGCAGCCCTCTCACCGGACAGTGCCCCACAATACAATTGTGGGGCACTATAAATAGCGGCCTCTCCTCTGGCGAGGTCAGTCGTTTAGCTCTACAGTTTCGCGCGTTCCGCTCTCAATGCAAGCCAGAGGCAATAGCACATAACTAAAACCACAATGGTGAATGGAATGCCGGTAGATACGGCTGCACCTTGCAGAGCTGACAGTCCCCCACCCAACAGCAATGCAATTGCCACAAGGCCTTCAAGAGTACACCAGAACACGCGCTGAATAACAGGCGCATCCATCTTGCCACCAGCAGTGATGGTATCGATAACAAGACTGCCACTATCTGATGATGTCACAAAAAAGATAACAATCAGAAAGAGTGATATAGGGGCGACGATCCCATATAGCGGCAATTCTTTGAGGAAACCAAAGAGTGCTCCTTCCGGAGCATAGCTATCGATCACGGTAGCTCTTACACCTTCTGCACCGCCTGCATTCAACATGTCAATAGCAGCGCCACCGAACGTGGACATCCAAAGAGCGCAAACAAGGGTTGGCGCCAGTAGTGCACAAACCATGAATTCACGCACTGTGCGGCCTTTTGATATTCGCGCGATGAACATACCTACAAATGGCGACCAAGCGATCCACCAAGCCCAATAAAAGGTTGTCCAACCATGAAAATAGCTAGTGTCCTCTCGTCCAAATGGATTTGAAAGCGCTGGTAGCATGACAACGTAATCAACCATCACATTGGCATAGCGAGTGAAAGCGGTAGCGACGCCCGTCACCGCAATGACAAAAATAAACAGGAGAACAGCCATCACCATGTTGATCTCTGAGAGCCGTTTGACACCTTTGTCCATGCCCATACAAACCGAACCCAGCGCAATGAGCGTAATAGCGACAATAATCACTACGGTTACTGTACCGGACGGTTCAATACCTGCCACCTCTTTAAGGCCAGCGGCAACTTGTTGTGCTCCTAGTCCCAGTGATGTTGTAAGGCCGAAAAGCGTTGCAAACACCGCAAGAATATCAATGGAATGACCCCACCAACCCCAGATTCGTTCTCCCAGTATTGGGTAGAAAGCGGACCGCAGTGTTAAAGGCAATTTAAGGTTGTAGCAAAAAATGGCCAGACTCAAGCCGACCGCTGCGTAGATGGCCCAGCCTTCAAGGCCCCAGTGATGAATGGTACCCATAACTCCGGCATATTCATTGCCCGGCTGAGAAATATCAATGTTCAATGGGCTTGCGTTACCACCTTCTGCGAAGTTGTAGTAAACAGGCTCCATAACGCCGAAGAACAATAGACCAATGCCAATGCCGGCGGCAAACATCATCGCTATCCAGCCAGCATAGGAATAGTCGGGCGTCGCATCTTTCCCGCCGATCCTTACTGATCCCACGGGTAAGAATATCAATACTAAACAGAAGATTGTTATTGCATCGACTGATAGGACGAGAAACCAATCAAAGGTGCTGGTAAGCCAGGGTCTCAACCAGCCGAAAAACTCTGCCGAGGCTGCCTGATTAGTCAGCGATAGAATGACAAACGCGATAATGACTACGCTTGAAATTAAAAAAACCGGGTTGTGGATGTCGAGACCAAGGGGGCGGATATTGTCCTGTCCCATTTCAAAGTCGGTTTCATACTCCACCTGTTGTTGAACATCAGATTCTGACATAAGTTTTCATTTCCCTTATTGCTGCAAGGTAGAGTCCGACAACTACGAAGTTTAGTCAATCCTCTTGGTTGCCGTAGCGCGACAAGGGCTTTGCTCATCACTCGCAACTCATTTATCAAACAAGGAGTATCCCACAATGGGATTGTGGGATACTAACCCCTCATAGCCCCATCATGGTGGGGTTTTCTATCATCGCTACTGCTAGACTGTCCCACTATCATAAAATTTAGTTGATATGGAACACTAAAATGCGTGAAGTTGAAGCCGTCAAAACCGGCGAACAACGTCAGCAAGTTGAAGCGCACCTGGCCGCCCAGGCACGGATCTACGAGGACATCTGGAACGTCGGCGTGAACACCGCCTTGCGGATCTCGGATCTGTTGTTGTTGAACATGGACAACGTGCGTGCGCTTGACCTGGCACAACCGGCGCTCAACGTCACCGAGCAGAAAACCGGTAAGCACCGGAAGATTGTCGTTAACCAGTCAGCCAATGACTGTTGAGGCAGGTCATTTTGAATCACACGCGAATTATCTGAAAAACAATGATGTTTCAGTCCCAGATATACAGGAACTGGGGCCTGAAGTCCAGACGGCCGAAAACGTATGTTAAGCCGTGAGTGTCTAATGATTCATAAGTTTGTAGACAAGGCAATCGGTGTCGAATACACTGCCTGTTGAATCGTTTTCCATGCTATCAGTAGACATTCATCCAGCCCCCATCGACCACCACATCCGCCGCAGTCATGTAGGTAGATTCGTTCGAGCCAAGCAATACAGCGGCATTCGCCCTATCCAGCGGAGTACCCTCACCTCCTAGTGGCGCTGCCGCTTTGACAGCCTGCACAAAGGGTTCGGAACCGTCTTCGCCCACGTTGGTGGAAGCTTGGAATCCAGTTCTTACGATGCCAGGATTGAGACTGTTGACTCGAATGCCTCGTTCCGCAAGTTCTGCTGCAAAACTTCGTGCACAGAATCGTACTGCCGCCTTGGTTCCGGAATAGATACTTTCCATCGAAGCGCCTTTCTGACTAACTGCTGAGGCATTGAGGATGACGGAGCTGCCGTGACTTAATTTCGGGAGCAAGCGTTACAAGGTGAAAAAGACACCACGTACGTTCACGCTGAACTGTTTGTCTTATAGTGCCGGAGTTATGTCAGCAATCGACGCAAAGTTACCCATACCTGCATTGATGAACAGGACGTCAACTCGATCATTCAGATGTTGATCAATGGCTGGGACAAGCTTATCCAGCTCATCAATGTTCTCAACATCGGCCTGAACTGCGAGCACAGCGTTACCCAGTTATTCTTCAGCAAACCGCAGGCCTTAGAGATTCCGGCCAGTAATAATGATCATCAACACAGAGTGAACGTCTCCAGAAGCCACATCATTTCTGGCGATTGGTAGGTGCGAAAACTCATGGTCAATACGAAGGAGGCAAAAAGGCATCCCGTACCGAATAAGAGCATGGTCAACAACGAGTAGGCTTTGTGTGGCAGTTTCGTCGAGCACCAGTTGCGCACGAGTTTTTCGAGGTCGAGTATGTTCTGGTTTGTAGTGAGGAGTCGCAACATCCTGGCTGTATCTGATCGTGACGCAAGCTTCATAATGCTGCCTTGTCCGCACGAGCCTGTACCGATCGCTCTGTGATTGGCCAGTTCAGCACAGCGGCTACCACACTCAGGGCAATAGCAATTGTCCAGGCGCCGTCGTACGATCCGGTCTTGTCATACAAAACACCGCCCAACCAGCCGCCGAGGAACGAACCCACTTGATGAGCAAAGAATACGAAGCCGCCAAGCATCGACATATGGCGAACCCCCCAAACTGAAGCAACAGTGCCGTTTGTGAGCGGAACCGTCGATAACCAGAACAGGCCCATCAAAACGCCGAACGTGTACGCAGAAAAAGCGGTGACCGGTAGAAACACAAATGCAGCGATCACGGCTGCCCTGCCCAGGTAGATCCACGAGAGCAGCATCGGCTTGCTATGCTTGCCTCCCCATAGACCTGCATAGTAGGTTCCCGCAATGTTGACCAGGCCGATCAGGGCAAGGACAGTGGTCGCCACCGTGATGTTGACACCCTCGTCTGCCAGGAATGCCGGAAGGTGCACGGCAATGAACACGACCTGAAATCCACAGACAAAAAAACCGGCAGCCAGCAGCCAGAAGTCTCGCATGCCGAAGGCTTCACGCAGTGCGTCCATGGCACTGGTATCAGATATGGTTGAGTTGACGGGTTTTGTGTTCTCCTTCATGCCGAACGCAAGCGGGAACATCAGGAGCGCCAGCGCTGACAAAGCCACTAGTGCACCTTGCCAGTTCAACCAGCCAATGAACCCCAAGCTGACTGGTAGCATCACAAATTGGCCGAACGATCCCACCGCCATGGATATACCCATCGCTAGTGACCGGCGTTCAGGCGGTACCAAACGGCTGATCGTGCCAAAGATGACCGGAAACGTGGTGCCGGAAAGTCCGAGTCCGATCAACACACCAGCACCTAGGATGAACACCAACTCACCGCTGACGCTGGACATTAGCCATAGCCCAGCTGCATAGAAAACTGTTCCAATCGCCACGATGCGCGGGGCCCCATAGCGATCGGCCAACAGACCGGTGAACGGTTGACTGATGCCCCATATGAGATTCTGCAGGGCGATCGCGAAAGCAAAGGTCTCACGGCCCCAACCCTGATCAACCGACACTGGTTGCAGGAAAAGCCCGAATGCATGACGTATACCAAGCGAGAACAGCAAGATCACTGAGCCGCATATCAGTGCAACGCCTGCACCTGCCCATGGGCTTGATGCACTCTGTGAATCGGTCATGTCGTTACTCCAATTACGTGTATATACCCGTATATGTGTGTCGGCAAGGTTAACAATCTGCTTGAGTCTAGGGCAAGCGGATGCCGTTCAGTAGGGCGAGCAACGTTTCTGCCTCATTGCCAAGTTGGGCCTGCATCTCTTTCTGGGCTTGAACCCACATTGGTCGGGCTTTGGCCAGCGCCTTTTTACCGCTTGGTGTCATAACTACAACACGCTCCCGCTCATCTACCGAGTTGTCCAGACAAACATACCCAGCACGCTCGAGTACGCGTATGTTTCTGCCCAATGTACTTCGCTCGAGACCTACCTGACGGGCAAGCTCACTTATGCTCGGTCTATCCATATCTACCAGGTTCTTGAGCAAGCGGTACATCGTGATCTTCAGTCCCGAAGGCGCGAGACTGCGATCGTAGAATGCTGTGGAGGTCTGTGCTGCTCGGCGTAGAGTGGTACACAAGCACGGTGATGATTTCATAATACATGTATATACCCGCACATTGAAACTGTCAAGAAGTTTGTGACTGTCCGGTTTGGGCTGATCAGAGTCCGACACACATACACCGTATCGGTTCATCTTTAGGCCGGTTTCAAGGAAACCGGCCTAAAGATTTACCTATTTCTGGCAATAACTGATCCCTTAAAGTAGGCGCCTAACCTGACCTGCGAGTTATGCGAAACATGGTAAGCCCGTATCGTTCCTTCTGGAACAACAGGCCGTGAGGCTTGCCTATGACGGTGCGGGTAAAGGATGTCGGAGAAAGCGAATGCTACAGTGTAATGGAGTTGACACGGGTTTAAATGTCACCCGGCGTGAAAACGAGCAGACTTACGACTGGTCTCTCTTTGCAAGAGAGTTTGTAGAACCTTAACTATGAGGAAAAGCAAATGACAGAATCCGTATATCGGCCTGGTGCATTCTCAACGTTATCGACGTGGAATGCCATCGACTGGCAGGGAGCTGAGAAACACGTACTGAGGCTGCAAATGCGCATTTCAAAGGCTACAACAGGGGTTGTAGCCGGGTAGCACAAAATCGCCTTTGAGAGGCTTGAGCCGTGTGCAGTGAAAGTTGCCCGCACGGTTCTTAGGAAAGCGGCATTCAGCAATGGGTGCCGCTTATCCGACTGTTGGGCCATTGCCAGTCAGCTCAACGTGAGTCCGTATCCTGTATCGCCTCCATGTAAATCTGCATGACTAACATATTCAGACAACGGATTTCTTATAGTTAAGCTGTGTATGTCGATACCAATAACTGATAGATAGTGAATATTAGATTCACTGTTGTTCCCCGCCGACCGGCAGGAATTGATGCCAGTATCACTAGCAACGAATGAAACATTTTTGCTATTTGGTCAGACTAAATATTGTATCGCTTTGGAGACTATATATGAATATAAACCGTATCTCACGGCTGGTTGCCCCTCTATTAGTATCGCTATGTGTGTCAGCGTCAGTTCTTGCTGAAGACGTCAAGCTTGGCCGTAATGCAAAAGCAACCGAGCAAGCGGTAGCTGCTCTTATCTTGTCGGATATTTACAGCCAGGCCGGACTGAATGCCGTCGTTGAGCCCATGCCTGCTGCTCGCGCCAATGCAGCTGCGGTCGCTGGCAAGAAGCACGGAGAGGTTGGTCGCATACAGGCATACGCCGACAACAACCCGTCTTTGATTCAGGTCAAGCCTCCCTATTACTATATTACTACTACAGGTTTTGCCAAGAATGAGCAGAACATCAGTATCAGCACTCGCGAAGATCTGGCTAAGTACAAAGTCGGTGTCATTCGTGGCGTAGCCCACACCCATGCTGCAACTGATGGTCACCCCAACACACAAGTAGTCAGTGATGCGGATCAGCTCTATAAAATGTTGGCTGCTGGAAGAATCGATATTGCCTTGGATGCCGGTATTAACGGCCCGTACATGTTGAAAAAACTAGGTATAAAAGGCGTCTCGGCTATTGGTGATTTAGCCAGGCTGGATCTGTTTGCCATCCTGCACCCAAGCCGCTCAGATCTAGAACCAAAAATCGCAAGCGCTGTACAGGAGTTGATTGATACAAACAAGCTTGATGCCTTAATCGAGAAACATGAGAGCGCGTTTCTGGCCAGCGGTGCACCGAACTAAAGTGACCATTTGCGTATCCTAATAAAAAGATAGCTGTGCTTGGTAGCGCAGCTATCCGAATCACCTCAATCACGTCTGAAGACAATGACTGCATTCTCTACAAGTCGCTGGTTCGAACGCATTCAATTTAAAGTAGGCATTCTGCTGGTTCTACTTGTCAGTCTGGTCATGGTCGCATTCGGCGTCTACGGTGCAACAACCAGAAAGTCGGTGCTGGATTGGGAATTAGATCAACTCATGCAGAAAGTCGGTGACCGAGCATCAGCGGCCTTGGCATTGTCGCTATGGGAGTTCAACCAAGAACAAGGCGTTGAGGCTATCATTGCCGAAATGGCAGACTCGAGAGTAGAAAGTCTGGTTTTGCTCGATAGCTATGGTGATGTCTTTGCAGCACGCGTGCGAAATGGAGCAGGCGAGGTAACAGAGCCCGATGCTGATTCGTTGCCTGCTCTGCAGGCGGAATCTGATGAGAGCGATGATAAGCTGCAATCCCAGTCTTCCGTTCTGCGTTCAATCGAGCTCGACGTGATGCATGAAGAAGAGCTGGTAGGTACCCTACTGCTGCAAGTTAACGAGAGACAGATGCAAGCTACGTTGATAGAATTTTACGTAGAGCGTATCTGGCAGACGGTCTTATTGGTGTTGATAACCGTTACGGTTATGCTCATCGCTCTTCAATATATACTTATCTCCCCGCTTCGAATATTGACTGAAGCGGCTGGTAGTCTCAGCGTGGGTGAACTGGATACGAACATAGTTATCAAATCCAATGACGAAGTTGGCCAGTTGGGTCGTGCACTAGAGGTCTTTCGACAAAATGCAGTCGAGAAAGAAGGCCTACAAGAGCAGCGGGAGGTTGCTCGACTTGAACGAGAACAGCAGGAAAAGGAATTACTGCGACTAGCTGAAGAACGCCAGGTTACGGAGGAGCGACTGCGGGTTCAACAGCAAGAAGCAGTGGTGCTGGAACGTGAGCAGTCCAGAGAGCTGCAAAGTAGGGTGGATGAATTGTTGTCTACTGTGGATGCCGTAGCTGCGGGCTATCTGTTAACACCAATGTCTGTGACAGGTGAAGATGCAATAGGTCGCATCAGTGAAAAACTGGGGCATGTATTTACACTATTCGCTGAGAGTATACGAAGTATCGGAAGCCATGCAGATCAATTAGGAGATGCCTCTGGATCATTGACTGGACTCAGTGAGTCAATAGCGAGCAGTGCAAACGTTAATTCGGTGCGGGCTGTGGAAGTATCGGAGGCATCCGAAGAGATCAACGACGGAGTGAACAACGTGGCTTCAGCAATAACGCAGATGAGTGCGACTGTTAATGAAATCGCCAACAATGCAGATCAGGCAACTAAAGTTGCTAAAGAGGCTAAATGTCTGACTACCGATGCTAGCGGCCTGGTTTCAAAATTGTCTGAGTCATCTACTGACATCGGCACGGTTATCAAAGTGATAACCTCTATTGCAGAGCAAACCAACCTGCTTGCCTTGAATGCAACTATTGAAGCTGCACGAGCGGGCGATGCCGGAAAGGGGTTTGCGGTAGTCGCCAACGAAGTAAAGGAGTTGGCGAAGGAGACCGCCAAGGCTACTGACGATATCAGTCAGCGAATTCAAACTATACAGCGAGACAGTGGGAGTGTTACTGATTCAATTTCAGGTATAAGTAGCATCATTGACAAAATTAATGAGCTGCAATTGACCATTTCGGTATCAGTCGACGAACAAGCGTCTGCATCGAAAGAGATATCTCGTATAGTCTCGCACACAGCAACGGGGAGCCAGATTATAGCCAGCAGTATTAATGAGGTTGCAGACGCAGCCTCGGACTCACTGGTAGGTGCCAATTCAGCCAAGAGCGCGTCTGTCGAGATGGATGAGATGGCCAGCAAGTTACGAGATGTAGTGTCGCAATTTCACATCGAGGTAGATGACGGAGTCTGAGGTGACTGGGCAGGTCTATTCACCTTGGCCACGATCTTTGCACGCTTAGAGCATATTTCTACACGGCACCCTTTGTAGGGGTAACGTTACCAAGCCCCAATCACTTCAGCCCGTACTTCATCGCCCACCAAATCCATATAAATAGCAGTCGTTTCTAGATTCAAATGTCCTAAGAGTTTTTGAACGAGGCGTGGATTACGGGTCTGCATGGCCATACGAACCCCGAAGCCGTGACGTAAGCCTTTGGGTGTAGCGTGATCCCCTGAAATATCCGCTGCTTCCATGACTGCCCAAATGTGCTTTGTCGCCTGCGTTTTACCCCACGACCACAACGCGATGTTTTCAGTTTCTTGGAGCGTCGAGCCTTTCGGACGCTGTGTACTCGTTCGATAGCATCAAGCAGCATGTCAGGGCAGGGGACAGAACGGTACTTGACTTTGTCACGCTGTTTCAGAGTGCGGAAAGTAATTGACTTTAAGGGCAGGTCAACACGTTCGGGCGTCAGCTCCAAGGCTTCAGAGATTCGGTACCCGGTGTAAGGCTAGCGTCAGGCAGAAGGTGCGCACCTCGGCGCGCTCGTGCGCATTGGCGGCCGCTATGAATCTGCCTTGCTCTTCAGCGGTCAGATATTTGCGTTTTCCTTCAATGGTGAATAGTTCGCTAGTTATCTGTTCAATTTTGCATTAATTTTACCGAAAAGCGACCGATAACAGACTAATTGATATTTGATAGCATAAATGCTATCACTGTGACATGGTCAACACGGTCGTCATCGATACAAACGTGTTTGTCTCTGCTTTTTTTGAAAGCGGGGACTGCACCAAGACAGATTTTGCGGCTTTGCCTGTCAGAAGAGCTCAAGCCACTCATGGGCAATTCCTTGTTAGCCGAATTTGAAAAGCTGTTGCAGCGCGATAAGCTCTTTAAAAATGGGCCTCTTTCGGCACAAGAACAGCAGGACTTTTCAAACGCTTTTCTCAGTCAATGCCATTGGGTTAGTGTGTATTTTCTATGGAGACCAAATTTGCGAGATGAAGCGGATAATCACTTGTTAAAGCTTACTATAGCAGGAGGAGCGACGCACATCATCACTGGAAACACGAAATATTTTAAGGGTACAGCGTTGCGATTTCCATACATTGAGATCGTCACGCCAAGCCAGTTTCTAAAGCAGGTTAGGAGTAACTGAATATGGGCACACTGACGATACGAATTCCGGACGATAAACACGCTCGGCTCAAGACACTGGCTCACTCACGAGGGCTCAGTTCATCACCAAAATTGTGATTTGGGCGGTACCCTGATGTTATTCCGCTTTTTCTGCCTGAAGCCTCGGTAGGCAGTAAAGTTATTTCTGCTTCAACTTCTACGTGAAGCCACTCATTCGAATCATTCATTTGAAAGGTCCTTCAATGACGGTTCCGTAAGCGGACGTTTTTGGTGGTGACCGCTAAGGCGGCTAAGTTGTCCTCAAAGCCGCCGTTCGTGATCAAGAGATATGACACCTCATGTAATGAGTACTATCGTATCGCCCCATTGCTGGCGACCTGTGTTCTGATTGACTGTTAATTTGACGGGCAGGATTGCTGTTGATGGTTAAAATTGGAAACTAAATACCAAATCATCTTTATCGGCAGGGACTATCTATCGAATCTTGAGCCGGGGCTCGAGCTGTTAATTCCCCCCAGTCGCCAAATACTGTTGGGCCACCTAAGGATTCAACGCACGTCAGACCTATCCAGATACTCCCCACGACTCCTTCATTATTAATTGCTATCCATCGGGCAAACGACCCGAATCGCCAGTCTTACAATCTTCTGAACTGCAATTGTTTTGGCTTTGCTGACGATGTCATTCAGTCGGGCAGATCGGGGGACGGTGGTTTCTTCGAGGGCATACGCAACTTCTTCAGTTTGAATGGAGAGAAGGAAGAGTGAGCATTTCTCGGAGGAGTCGAATGATAATCGTAATTCTTCTTTTGTTAGCTTCTGCAGTTTGCATCCTTTTGTATCGAGTAATTGACGCTGGCGTTTCACTGACGTTTGCACAAGAAGAGATTGAACAACTGAGAAGACTGAACGAGGTAGTGATCCGCTATCACCGTACGCGTTGCTAAGACTTTGACGATGAAGGGGAGACAGAGTCTTTTAAGAAGGACGGCTTTCTGGTAATTAACGGCGTTGAGTTCTTATGCGAGCAGGACGAGGAAGGAGTGTATCGCCTGCTAGCTCGATAGGCTATTCAACCGCGCTATTCGCCCATCTTTCCACGGGCGTAGTCTAGCGCCTCAGTCGCTTTGAGGATCTGCATGCCACGTAATGGATGCAGCACCAGCAGATCCGAATCGCCGGTGACGATGAGTTCCGCTGCAGCAGCAAGCGCGGTGGCAATGACCATATCGTCGTCTACATCGGTCGGCACGGTGCGCTCGATCGGGTCCGGCGTGACAACAGTGGTAAGCGTCACATATCGTTGTATCAGGGAGGTTGGTGTGGCCGGTGGTACAGCGGCGGCAAGCCGTTGCGCGAACTTCGAGAGGCTCAGGACATCTAGGAGTTCGTCGAGCATGACCTCACTCGTGAACAGTGACAGTTCACCGGTGCGGCCAAGATCCAGCAGTTCACGTGGCTTGCCACCGAACAGCAATGCCGAAACAACAGTGTTGGTGTCAAGAACGGTTCTCACTTCCCTCGGCACGCACCGCATCGACTTCAGCCTGGACCTCTTCTTCAGTCATTGGTGGTAGGTCTACGGCCGCGAGCCGATCGGCGGCGTCGAACAGCTCATCGATGCTGCGATTCTTCAGTCGCTCACGCAGCATGGTCTCAATTGCTTCGGGCGATAAGAGTCCGGCACTCCTGGCTTCCTCGACGAGCTGATCCGGCAGCTCCAGTTCAATCGTCAATGCGGTCATTGTTCTCTCCTGATCATTATCACGAGGCCTGTTGTTGGTTGATCAGTGCCTCGAGCATCTCGTTGATCATCTTCTGCCGAGCGCGTGGTAGCAAGGCCACCTGCTCGAGCTGACGCTGGAGTGTTGGCGTTGGTCCACGACGGGTCGCACCCTTCGACACCGGCTCTTCGAGTAGCTCGGCGACCGATACGTTCACTATCTTCGCGAGCGGTCCCAGCATGGAAACGGCGACTCGGAGCCTGCCGGCCTCATAGTGTGCCAACGTCTGCTGGGAAATACCCAGACGCTCGGCGAGTTGCTGTTGGGTCAAGCCACGAGCCTTGCGCCGCTCGGCGATGCGTTGTCCGAGTTGTTTGGTAGAAAGCCTGGTCTTTGGGTGTCACGGCCGCTCTCACTGGCACGATTGATCCCATGAGGTTACCCCGAGGTTGTTGAGTTAAAATTGACACTACTCTGAAATAGAGTACTCTGCAACAGAGTTATTTATGCAGAAAGGACTTGACAGGGTTTTGGCCCTATCTGCCTTAGCTGCCCGTTGCAGGAGAGACTCATGGCCCGTCTACCCGATGCCGAGGTTGCCCGGCTGAAATCCGAGATCTCGCTGCATCGTCTGGTCGAAGCCCAGGGCCACACCGTCATCCGCCAGGGCAAGGACGTCTCGATCCGCTGCCCGTTCCACGAAGGGGACAACACGCCCTCGCTGATCATCAGCCCCGACTCGAACCTGTTCCACTGCTTTGCCTGTGAGGCGGCAGGCTCGGTGATCGACTGGGTGATGAAGACACGCGGAGTCTCGTTCCGCTTTGCGTGCGAGATCCTGCAATCCGATACCGCACTGGTTACCGAGCACGGCACCGCAAGGGTCAGCACGGACACGACCACGACGCTGTCGAGCGATCTGTCTACAGACAGCGACGCGCAGACCACCCTGCACCGGGTGATCGACTACTACCACCAGACGTTGAAGCAATCGCCCGAAGCGTTGGCGTATCTGGATCAAGAGGGGAGCCCGGTGCGTCGGCTCAACTAGATTGTCGTTTTCCCATGGCGCATCAGATGCTTAGATTCATTGCTCTCCCGACGCATTCGCGTCCCTAAAGTTTGAGGCCCCGATGCGCCTCTGGTGCTATCGACAACCGTTCTGTTGATCGTGTTCCTGGGGAGGATTAAGAGGCTGCGCCATCGTTTTGGGAAAGACTGTTCGGCTCAAGAGATAATAGGCATGGTCAATACGACCCTACACGGACCATTTACATAACGATGTGGGTACAAGCTGAAGTTCTGGATCTCGACGCCCCAGGGTTCTTCCGATCAAATCGTACCATATCTCACACTGGCGTTCTATTTCACGAGGCTGGTCATGCCTATATTCATGACAAGTTGGGCATAGGTAACGGTAGTGATGGCGGGCCTAAGCAGAGCGAGAGAGAGACCCATCGTATATTCGATAATCCGTATAACGGATTTCGACGATCGGGTAGTGGAAAGTTTGTATTTCCGTGAAGAGGTATAGAACAATGAGTACTCCCAAAGTGAGCATGAGTGCCACTGAGGCCCTGAGTTGTGGACGTGTAGCCAGATCGTTTCCATTGCCTGGCATGTTTTGGAAAGCAATGGTTTTGGTTGCTTTACTGTTCGTGCAAAGTTGTTCTCAGCAGAGCCATGCTCCTGGCAACTATTCCTTGTATCACGTGCGAACCTACAATCAGTTCTCGGACCCTAGAGAGAACTATATCAAGGAGAATGCAAATGTAGTCCTTCATGTTAGTTCCCAAAAACTTGATCGCGATTTTGGGAGGCTTGCCAACTTAGCTTCTGAAGGACGTAAAATAGCTGAATTTGAGGCCAACTCTCTTTTGGTTCGTTACAGTGATGCCGCTAAATACAGGCTTGGTTCCAGCAAGGACTGTCAGTATTTAGTGATATTTGATGATGACACAGTGGCGTGCGACAAAGAGTTGTATACCAGTGTTTTCACGCAGTTTGAGAGCCCACTATCGGAACGTGATTAAGAGTGAGAGTGTCCTGCATTAGCATGGGGCTCATTCCCAGAGCTTTATCTTCATAGCCTTAATATACTGCCTAACATGCACCAGCGCGAGGATGTTGATGATCAGCTGCTCATCACCGATGGCGTAAATCACTCGCTGGCTATCTAACAGAGGTCGCTGAAGGAGCTTATGGTGTCAATGATCTGATGTTTAAAATGAGTCACACAACAACGACGCCACTTGCCTCCTGGTACGGATTAATACGTTTTCGCTCTAACCAGGATGCAGCGAAGCTGAAGAGTATCCGTGCAATGGCGTACATGGCACTAGTTAATGGCAACGAGGTTCACGTTCATGTCTATACAACCTTCAATAATTCTCAGGGACAAGATGACTGTTCTCAAGCGACAGAGCTTAAGATCATGGCGTTACGTAGCGACATCACTTGAATTCACCGAATTCAGACTCGGAAATTTAACCATGTATCGAACTAGTCAGATCGTTTATAGAGCGCTAATAACAATGTGTATTGCATTGCTGAGCCTCTCCGTGCAGGCAGCAACGACAATCGCTGATAACTAGTATGTGACCTTTCACCACAATGACGCCTTGGGTAGCCCGATGGCTGTCACTGACGATCAGGGGCGAACGTTGTGGGTTGAGACCAGAGAGGCTTACGGTAAGAGCCTGGGACGTGCTGGTTCTGATGGTTCAGGATTTGGTAGTAATTCAGTTGACACAAGTATCAGCAGGGCAGGGTATACCGGACATACTAACGATTCTCAGTCCGACCTTACCTACATGAAGGCTCGTTACTAGGGGTGGATAGAGGATTCGGATCGGATAGGCAGCGGCTGTCACCAGCCGCCACCCTCCTAAGAACCGTGCATGCGAGTTTACCCGCACACGGCTCAAGCCTTTTGCGAAGGCCAATTACTTGACCCAGCAATCTGAGGCGTCAAATGGGAAGCCATAATTCCTCACGCATAGATGAGCGGCGCTGAAGTTTGCGCTTCTCGAAGTACAAGGAGTAGGCTGGATCGTAAGGCGTCGCCTGCGCGATAACCTTGACGTGTCGAACGATCTTGGTGCTGGCCATTCGGATGAGCCTGAACATGTCGGCATGCCCATCAACAGTACGTGTTTTCGCATGAAACCACCAGTTGTTGGGCGCTGGGTGTTTGTAATACTTATCAAAAATCCAGATTGCTCCCTTGTTCGGATGCCTGCGTCGTGTCCAGCGATAGATCGCCTGAAAGATGGCCGTATCGACCCAGCAGAATATCTGTTTTGAGACGACATGCCGGTAGTAGTTTGCCCAGCCTCTCAACTTAGGGTTGAGTAGCCTGATCAGACTCTCGGTCTTAATCGTCGGGTGGGATTTGATCAGTGAGCGAATGCCATCAAGGAAGGTTTTGACACTCTTCCGAGACGGTTTGATCAGCAGTTTTCCGCTGTACTTACGCACATTGAATCCGAGGAAATCAAAACCATCATCGATATGGGTGATGTGGGTTTTCTCTGTCGAGAGACTCAACCCTCGTTCCGTTAGAAAAGTCACAATAGCAGGCTTAACCTTTGTCTCAAGAACATCTCTTGAAATTCCAGTTACAATGAAATCATCGGCGTATCTTACGAAGTTGACCTTGTCGGTTTTGGTTACTGCTTGGTTAACTACAGCCTCCAGACCGTCCAGTACCATATTCGCTAACGCTGGTGAAACAATGGACCCATATGTCTAGCAACTCAAAATGCAAAGTAATCAGAGAAGAGCTTGCTCTGACGCTATTTCTTGCTAATATACTTTGCATTTTATAGTAATACTTTATTCAAAGTTGTTTGAGCCAGCTCAGCAGATCGTCGTCCTTTGTCCAATGTGTCATAGCCGGATCTACAACCTCTGGATAGGCGAATTCCAGAGCTTTGCGTTTCATCTGTCATTTAAAAAGCGTGACAGGTATTTCCACACACGTCGGTAACTGACAATGGTCGCTTTGGTATAGTTGAGTCGATTGAATTCGGCTTCGAACTGCTTGGTAGGCTCCTGAAAGATAATCCGAGGCATGGATATTAATCATGTAGGAATGAATGAGACAGTCACTCTCGGCCGACAGCCTAGCAATATGTAAAGTTAATTGCTGGAAAGTCCATGTATATCAAGGTTTAGGTCAGATTACTTTGCATTTTGAGTTGCTAGACATATGGTTCTAAATGAAAAGCTTTCCATTTGGACCCCTGCGGCGATCCCCGAGTCGGAACTGTGATCAGCCCATTTTCCAGAATACCAGCCTGCAGAAATCGACGAATAA
>ENA-ORXT01003551-ORXT01003551.1-marine-metagenome-genome-assembly--contig:-NODE-3551-length-17039-cov-6.747907_pt1 | contig 17039 bp, 15 predicted proteins | sample MGYA00237868_ERZ511482 | MGnify/ENA metagenome assembly ERZ511482 | reverse complement strand
CCGGGTTCGCCCTTGACCAGCAGGGGTTTCTGCAAGGTGATGGCGGCATTGACGGCGACGGTCAGGTCGCGGTCGGCGATATAGTCCTTGGTACCCTCGAAACGCATCGCGCGGCCTTCCCCGTCCGGTTGAGATATCCGGACGGGGCATACACCACCCGCCCCGTGGTGGGAACCTCGGAGCGTTCCGCCCGGACGCTCCGGCCTTCACCGGAGCGCCGCGCCTACCCGTCCGTGCTGGCCAGGTCGGTGCTTTCGGCGGCCTCGGCCAGGTCGTCGAAGTACCGGCGCAGGTGCTTCTCGATGATGGCGGCGGTCGTGCCGTCCTCGTCCATGGCCTTCAGGGCGAGATCAACCTTGCCCATCGTCCCCCGGCTGCGGGGGTCGAATTTGGGATAGACGATGTGCAGCGGGCGGATGGCGAGGGGGGTGTCGGCCACCTCGACCCGGTCGCCGAGACCCACCTTGGCCAGCTCTCCGTTGCCGACCATGGCCGACAGCGACACGACATCCACATCGCCCTCGACCAGCATCCGGAAGCAGTCGGCGGGGGTGTCGGGGGTGGTGCGCACGATCTGTCCGGCCTCGACCTTGGCGCGGATATCGTCGTCGAAATACCCGCTCGGGCGGCACAGGTTCAGCCCGTCGAGATCGTCGATCCCCTCGAAGACCAGCGGCGCGCCGGACTTGTAGTAGACGACGATCAGCACCTCGTAGACGGGGCGCGAATACCACAGGGCGGCGCGGCGGTCGGGCGTGTCGTACCACGGGAAGCTGGCCTTGAACGTCCCCTTCTGCGTCGCGCGCATGGCGTAGTCCCAGGGCAGGAACTCGGTCTCGGGGTCGTATCCGGCGCGGGTCGTGGCGGTGCGGACCAGTTCGGTGAACATCCCCCCCTGGGGCAGATCCTTGTCCGTGAACGGCGTGTAGTCGTTGCCGGTCACCATGGACAGCTTCGGCGTTCCCTCCTCGGCGGTCGCGACCGGGAACTCCCGGGCGGTATCGTTCAGGTCGGGGATGGTCAGGCTGGTGCCGGGAAAGATCAGCCCGCCGCCCTTGCCCACCTTGTCGGCATTCGCGGCCAGGATCGGCTGCCACAGGATCGAATTGCCGTAGAAGCGCCGCGCGATCCGCGACAGCGAATCGCCGCGCTCGACCACGTAGGTCTGCGGCCCGGTCGGGGCGGTCGGATCGGGGGCCGGGGCGGCGGCGGCCTGCGCGAAGGCCGGGGCGGGCGCGGCGGACGCGGCGGTTTCGTCATCCGGGGCAGGCTGTGCGAGCGGGGCGGCGATGCCCAGCCCGAAGGCCATCAGTCCGGCGAGCATGATGGGCTTCATCGTCATGCCACATTCTCCCATGTTGGTACGGTTTCTACTGATTCCGTTAATACATTCCCACAATCCCTGTGGTTGAGCAAATGCCATCTCCTCGCCATTTCGGGCGTCGCGTGCTATCTGACGGTCCATGAGCCTTCGTCTGACCCTCGCGAACCTGTATCTGCGCCGCATGGTGCGCCCCGCCCTCGCGCGCCTGTCCGACCCCGCCGCCGCGCGCCGCAATCTGGAGCGGTCCGCCGCACTGGTCCCCGGGGTGCCGCGCGAGGCGCGCTATCTGGCCGACAGCCTGCCCGGGCCGGGGGGCGCGATCCCCGTCGAATGGGTCAGTTGCGGGCGGGCGGAGCGGCGGCGGATCGTATTGTACCTGCATGGCGGCGCGTATCTGATGGGGTCGCCCCGCACCCACCGCTCGATCACCGCGATGCTGGCACGGCTGACGGGAATGCGGGTGATGGTGCCCGATTATCGCCTCGCCCCCGAACACCCCGCTCCCGCAGCGGTTGAGGATGCGCTGGCCGCCTATGCCACATTGCTGGCCCAGGGCTATGCCCCCGGCGACATCGCGCTGGCGGGGGAGAGCGCGGGCGGGGGGCTGGTCTTCGCCATGCTGCTGATGGCGCAGGCGAAGGGCTATCCGCCCCCGGGCTGCGTCGTCGCCTTCAGCCCCTGGGTCGATCTGGCCCATACGGGCGAGAGCATCCGCGCGAATGCGGGAAGCGAGGCGATGCTGCCCGCCGAACGGGTGGACGAGGTGGCGCGCTACTATATCGGCGACAGCGACCCCCGCGATCCGCTGATCTCGCCGCTCTACGGGTCGTTCGAGGCCCCGCCGCCCGCCTTCATCACCGTGGGCGAGCCGGAAATCCTGCGCGACGACGCCTTTCGCATGGCCGACACCCTGCGCGCCGCCGGGGGCGAGGTGGAGTTGCGGGGCATTCCGAACGTCCCCCATGCGTGGCAGTTCTTCGGCCCGCACCTGCCGGAGGCGCGGGCGTCGATGGAGGCGGCTGCGGGGTTCGTGAAGGGGCGGCTGGGCGGGGCGGCACTGACGGTATGATACCAACGAGCCGATGGATTCAGCGTTCTGCTCCTGCCCCGGACTTGATCCGGGGCCTATTCGCAGCGGAGAGAGGCCCCGGATCAAGTCCGGTGCAGGAAGTACGATTTCATCGGCTCGCCGGTATGAGCTACTCGACAAACGCCCGGCTGGAGACGGAAATCGAGTTCTTCGACGGGTCTTTCGCATTGGCGAAACTGTATCCGTCCGCCTTGTGGATCGGCCCGAAGGTCAGCCCCCGTTCCGCCGCCGCCGCGCAGAACCCCGCCACATCCTCGACATCGAAGACCAGTTCACCAGAACCTGCCCCTCCCGCTGTCCCTTGCCCGCCGGGTGCAGCATCAGGGCAAGGCCGGGGCCGGGCGGGCGCAGTTCGGTTATACGATCACCGGGCAGGGTATGGGCGGTATAGCCGAAATGGCGGCTGTAGAACGCGATCATCTCGTCGAGGCGCTTGGTGTAGAGGATGAGGCGTCCGAGGGGTGGCGCGCTAGTCATCCACATTCACCGGCAGCGGCTCGACCGGCGCGAGCCTATGGCCCGCATCCAGCCAGCCATCCGTGCCCTCTCGGAACCACAGCACATCGGTATAGCCCAAGGCCGCCGCCCGCCGGGTCGCGTTCCAGCTCATCCAGCAATCGGCGACGCAAAAGAAGATGATTGCACGATCCGTATCGCCTTCGGTCAGGCGCGCGAGATGGGTGGCGAAGTAGCGCCGCATCGTCGCATCCAGCGTGCCGCGCCCCGTTTCGGGCAGCCAGACGGCCCCGGGCAGGCTGTTCCGTGGCTCGCTGACCAGCCACGTGCCGTCCAGTTCGTCATAGCGGGACTGCGCGGCGCCGAAGACATCGATGCGCAGGGCCTCGGGCATCGCGGCGACCTCTGCCGCCGAAACGCGGCGACCGGCGGGGATATCCTCGGGCGTCGGGGCGCGCTGGCGTTCGATGCGATAGCCGGTTTCGGGGTGGAACAGGCCGGGCTTGCGGGCGAGGGCCTCGGCGCTGGATTCTGCCAGTACCGGCGCGGGCAACAGGGCGAGGCACAGGGCCAGCGCCCCCCTCATGGCCGCACCGCCGCGCCCCACGGATAGCGCCCGACCTTGATCGTCCTGATCGCCGTCAGCTTTTCGGCGTCGATCACCGTCACATCCCCCGAAATCCCGTTGGTCGTGAACAGCTTCGTGCCGTCGGGCGAGAAGGCCATGTGCCAGACGCGCCGCCCGACGAGGATGTATTTTTGCACCTCGAACGTCTTCGCATCGACTACCGCCACGTGATTCGACGGTCCCAGCGCGACGAAGGCCAGCGCGCCGTCGGGCGAGAAGCGCATCCCCACCGGCTGCACCCGGTCATCGCGCACGCCCTTGATCTCGAACGTGATCTTGGCGATTTCCTCCTGATTCCCGACATCGAACACCGTGACCGTGCCGCCGATTTCCGACGTGACCCAGAGCTGCGCATCGTCGGCGGTGAACTCGGCATGCCGGGGCCGCGAATCGACGAGGGTATTGGCGAAGATCTCCTGCGAGTCCGTGTCGATCCAGTGGGCCATATTGGTGGTTTCGGAGGTGGTGACGGCGATGGTGCCGTCATGGGATACCGCCATCCCCTCCGGCTCGATCCCCACCTGTATCTGGGCGATGACCTTGCGCTCGACGGTATCGACCACGGTGGTGATCGCGTCGTCCTCGTTCGCGATGTAGAGCAGGCGGTCGTCGGGGTGCAGGGCGAATTGCTCGGGGTCCTCGCCCGACGGCAGATCGTGCAGGATCTTTCCCGTGTCGGGGTCCATCACCTGCACCGTGTCGCTGTCGGAGGCGCAGATGTAGAGGCGGCTGAAATCACGCGAAAAGATGATCCCGCGCGGGCGCTCGCCCGTCTCGTGGGTCGCGATCACCTCCAGCGTGTCGGTGTCGATGACGCTGACGGTGTCGTCCTTTTCGTTGGTTATCCAGACTTCGCCGGCATGGGCAGGCAGGGTACAGAGGGCGAGGAAGGCGAGGGGCAGGAATCGGACCCTGCCGATCATCTCCGAAACCATGCCCTGCCCCGGATCGGGTCCGGGGTCTGCGGCGACAGGGTACGCCGCTCGAAAAGGCCCCGGATCGGGTCCGGGGCAGGAATTGATCGCGGAAGCGGTATCGTCACAGGTCATCGAATTCACCGGAATGCTCGACATGTCGTTTCGGGTTCGTCCTGCCCCAGCGTGTCGAGTTCGCTTAACCGATGCAAGTACCCTTCGACCGGGGCCTGCCCCGCCAGCGCCCGCGCATGGACCAGCGGGATCGGCTGGCGCATCTGGCCGTTCCAGCCGCGAAAGGTCGCCTTGCGGCCCTTGAAGACCGCCAGTTCAAATTCCCGTGACAGCATGTAGGCGCGCAGGGTGGCGGGATCGGCGGAAGACGTGCGCGTCACCGCCTCGCCGATCGCGCGCATCGCGGCCCACAGGGCAAAATCCACCGGCTGCATCCCCCGCCCGGTCGCCCTGACGAAGCGGCGCTGCAACTGCGCCGCGCCCCATTGCTCGACCACGGGCGACCAGGCGACGGGGGCCAGCCCCTCGGTCCCCGCCACGGGCCGCGCGAGCCAGGTATTGTAGGGGACGTAGCGCGCCCAGTCGCCGATCTCGTCGGCCACGACCACCACGTCGTAATCGCGCGCCCGGGTCAGCAGCGGCACCTCCTGCGCCGCATTGCGCCGCATGTCGGCATCGAAGCGCCAGACGCTTTCCTCCACGATCTTCGCGTTGAACTTGGCGGCGGAGGCGCGCAGGGCGGCGGCGTATTCGGCATCGCCCGGTCCCTCGCCCGTAATCAGGAACCAGTCCGTCCAGCGTTTCCTGCCCATGAACTGCGCCAGCGCATCGGTCAGCATCGCGCGGCTGGGCAGGGTGTGCAGCAGGTTGGCGCGGCATTCCTCGCGGCGCAGGGCATCGTCGGGCGCGGCCCCGTTGACGATCAGCGCGCCTTGCGCTTCGGGCAGGTCGGCCAGCGTCAGCAGGGCGGCGGCGGGCAGGTTAGCGACGATCAGGCGATGGCCCGCATCCAGTGCGGCGCGGGCGGCGGCGGCGATGTCGTCGTCCTCGCCGAGGATGACCCGCTCCAGCGTGTAGTCATGCCCCAGAAACCGCCCCGTCGCGGTGTTCTCCGCCAGCCCCGTCTCGGCCCCCGCCAGCCCCAGATCGTCGGGGGCGGTATCGAGCACCGACAGGATTGGCGGGCGCGGCACGGCCTGCTCCAGATACAATACCTGCACGTCCACCGCCGCCGCCCGCCCCGTCATGGCGGCCAGCAGCAGCGCGGCGAGCCTCGTCCGTCCCGAACCCTTCATCCCGATCCTGCCCCTGCGCGATTCCCGTCGGGCCGATGCTAGGGGAGAACGCCCCCGGGGGGGAACCTGAAATCCGCCCTTCGCCGCATGCCGCCCTTGACGAGCCGGCACCCGCTGGCATTGGATGGGGGCCGGAGGACCCGCGTGACGATGACGACGACCGAGCCGACCACCGCCATCGAGATCGACGGCATATCGAAACTCTTCGGGTCCGGGGCGCAGACCGTGCGCGCGCTCGACGGGGTGTCCGTGGCGATTCGCGAGAACGAGTTCTTCACCCTGCTGGGACCGTCGGGCTGCGGAAAGACGACGCTGCTGCGCCTGATCGCCGGATTCGACCACCCGACTCACGGGCGCATCCGCCTGCACGGCGAGGACATCGCGCATCTGCCGCCCTACAAGCGGCCCGTGAACACGGTGTTCCAGAACTACGCCCTCTTCCCGCACATGACGGTGGCGCAGAATATCGGCTTCGGGCTGGAGATGCTGGGCAAGCCGAAGGCCGAAGTCGATGCGGCGGTCGCGGCGATGCTGGATCTGGTGCGGATGCGCGATCTGGCGGGGCGGCAGACGAGCCAGATTTCGGGCGGCCAGCAACAGCGCGTGGCGCTCGCCCGGGCGCTGGCCCCGCACCCCAAGGTGCTGCTGCTCGACGAGCCGCTCTCCGCCCTCGACCTGAAACTGCGCAAGGAAATGCAGATCGAGCTGAAGCGCCTGCAAAGCGAGACCGGCATCACCTTCATCTTTGTCACCCACGATCAGGAGGAGGCGCTGACGATGTCGGATCGCATCGCGGTGATGAGCGCGGGCAATATCCTTCAGGTCGGCACCCCGCGCGAGATCTACGACCACCCCGCCGAGCGGTTCGTGGCGGATTTCATCGGCGAGACGAATTTTCTGACCGCCGAAATCTGGGAGGCGAAACCCGACCGCGTGATCCTCGACATCCCCCACGGCAAGAAGGTGGTCGCGACCCTGCCCCCCGACATGCCCCCCGATATCGGCGCGCCGGTCAGCCTCGTCATCCGCCCGGAGCACGCGACCCTGACCAGTATCCCCTCGCACGGGGAATTGTCGGGGCGGCTGGAGGACGTGGTCTATTTCGGCACCGATACCCATTACCGCGTGCGCCTGCCCGGCGGCGACCTGTTCACCGTGCGGATGCAGAACCGGCGGGACGGCGAGGCGGGATTCGGGATCGGGGCGGAGGTGGGGATCACGCTGGCGACGGGTGCGATTCAGGTGCTGAGGGATTGATGGTACGGGAAATCCCCCCTGCCCCGGACAGCACCGCCGCGCGTGACGACCCGGGGCCTCGCAATGCGGTACGCTATCCGTCGAGGCCCCGGGTCGTTGCCCGGGGCAGAGCGGGAATCCGCGACCGCAGGCCCCCCGCATGAGCGCGCGCACCGAGGCCGAAACCGCCATCGCGCGCGAGGTGCGGCGCAGCCGCCTGCTGACCCTGCCCGCGCTGGTCGTGCTGTTCCTCGCCGCCTCCGGTCCCCTCGTCGTCGTGCTGGTCTACTCGTTCCTGACCGCCGGGGATTACGGCGGGGTGACGTGGCGATTCTCGACCGAGGGGTGGCAGGCCGTCTTTCTGGAGCGGGACATCTTCGACGACACGGTGTCGATCGCCGATGCCCACCTGTCGATCCTGTGGCGGTCCCTGCGACTGTCTCTGATGACGACTTTGCTGGCCCTCGCGCTGGGCTTTCCCACCGCCTACTTCATCGCGACCCAGCCCGAAAAGACCCGCAACCTCTGGCTGTTCCTGATCACCATTCCGTTCTGGACCAACCTGCTGATCCGCACCTTCGCCATCATGGAGGTGATCCGCAACCGGGGCATCGTGAACACCGCGCTGATGAAGCTGGGCGTGATCTCGGAACCGATCCAGATGCTCTACACCGATTTCTCGATCCTGCTGGGCATGACCTACGTGTACCTGCCCCTGATGGTCCTGCCGATCTATGCGTCGATGGAGAAGCTGGATTTCCGGCTGGTCGAGGCGGGGTACGACCTCTACGCGACCCGGTGGCGGGTGCTGCGGCGCATCATCCTGCCCATCGTCAAGCCGGGGCTGATCGCGGGGTCGATCCTGGTCTTCGTGCCGTCGCTGGGGGCCTATGTCACGCCGCGCGTGCTGGGCGGGGGCAAGAACCTGATGCTGGGGAACCTGATCGAATTGCAGTTCGGGCAGGGGCGCAACTGGCCGCTGGGATCGGCGCTGGCCATCACGCTGCTGGTGATCGTGATGGTGGCGCTGCTGTTCTACGTGCGCACGGCGCAGAAGGAAGGGGGCGGGCATGGCTGACACGCAAGCACTTGCCCCGGACTCGATCCGGGGCCTGTACGGGCGGAGAAAGGCCCCGGATCGAGTCCGGGGCAGGGCGGTCCACGATGGCTGATCGCCCCTTCGCCATCAAGCGCCAGCCCGGCTTCGCGACCATCGCGATGGTGTGCTTCCTGATGCTCTACGCCCCGATCCTGACGCTGGTGGCGTATTCGTTCAATGCGGGCAGTTCGATTGCCGTGTGGGAGGGGTTCTCGTGGCGGTGGTACGCCGCCGCGTGGCAGAACGAACTGGTGCAGGATGCCGCCATCCGCTCGCTGGTCGTCGCCGTCTGCGCCTCGTTCTTCGCGACCGTGCTGGCCACGATGGCGGCCCTCGGCACCACCCGCACGCGCCCCTATCGCGGCCTGACCGCCACCTATGCCGTAATCAACCAGCCGCTGATGGTGCCCGAGATCGTCACCGCCGTCGCGCTGCTGATCGTCTTCGCCGTGTTCAAGCAGGCGACGGGCTACACGGGGCTGGGCCTGCTGATCCTCGCCCATACCGCCTTTTGCATCCCCTTCGCCTACCTGCCGATCCGCGCGCGGCTGGAGGGCATGAACCTGTCGCTGGAGACGGCCGCCGCCGACCTGTACGCGACGCCGTGGATGGCCTTTCGCCGCGTGACGCTACCGCTGATGGGACCGGGGATCGTCGCGGGAGCGATGCTCGCCTTCGTCATCTCGCTGGACGACGTGGTCATCACCGAATTCGTCAAGTCGGCGGGGCAGGAGACGCTGCCCACCTACATGCTGGGCCAGTTGCGCCGCAGCATCACCCCCGAGATCAACGCCATTTCCACCGCGCTGCTCGCCATCTCGATCGTGATGGTGACGATATTCTTCTTTCTCAACCGCAAGAAGATGTAGCGTTCGTCAACGACTCACCCGGAGGACCACAGATGAAACGCATGATGATCGCCGCCGCCCTCGCGATGGGCGCCTCCCCGGCCCTGGCCGCAGGGGAGCTGAACCTGTTCAACTGGGGCAATTACACCAGCCCCGACCTGATCGAGAAGTTCGAGAAGGAATTCGACGTCGAGGTGACCGTCACCGACTACGATTCCAACGATACCGCCCTGGCCAAGGTGAAAGCGGGGGGCCACGGCTACGACATCGTGGTGCCGTCGGCGACCCATATGCCGATCTGGATCGCGGAGGGGCTGCTGATCGAATCGCGCCCCGACGAGATGGAGAATTTCAGGCATGTCGCCGAGGAATGGCGCGATCCCGACTGGGACCCGGGCCGCCGGTATTCGGTGCCGTGGCAGTGGGGCAGCGTCGGGGTGATCGTCGATACCTCGCTCTACGACGGCGATATCGACACCTCCGGCATCGTGTTCGATCCACCCGAATCGCTGGTCGGCAAGGTCAATGTCGCGCCCGAGATGAACGACGTCATCAATTCCGCGCTGTACTACGTGGGCGGAGAACCCTGCACGACCGACAAGGCGATGCTGAAGAAGGCGCGCGACGTGCTGGTCGAGGCAAAGCCGAAATGGCTGTCGATGGATTACGGCGTGATCGAGAAGTTCGCGGGCCGCGATCTGGGGGCCTCGCTCTACTGGAACGGGGCCGCGTTCCGCTCGCGCGAGAAGAACGAGGACGTGCGGTTCGGCTACCCGAAGGAGGGCTATGCCCTGTGGATGGACAGCGCCGCGATCATCAAGGACGCGAAGAATGTCGACAACGCGCGGGCCTTCCTCGACTTCATCATGATCCCCGAGAACGCCGCCATGATCTCGGCCTTCGCCCGCTACGCCAATGGAATCGCGGGGTCCGAGGAATTCATGCCCGAGGACATGCTGAACGCCCCCGAAGTGATGATCCCCGAGGAGCACGTGAAGGCGGGGCATTTCATCGAGACGTGCTCGCCCGCCGTGCAGAAGCTGTACACGGCGATCTGGACGGATATCCAGAAGTAACGACCGCTCTGCCCCGGGCGAAGAGCCGGGGCCTCGATGGGCAGCGCGTCGCTCATCGAGGCCCCGGTTCGTCGCCCGGGGCGGGGATATCTTGTCTACAGACCGATCCGGTACCGGCTGAACCCGTCGGTCCCCTCGCCCGCTTCCTCGATCGCCAACCCCTTCACGTCGCCCAGCCGCTCGCGCGCCATCGGGCCGGTATCGAAGACGACCGAGGTGCCGGGCAGGGGCTTGAACGCCCAGTTGCCGTCGGCGGCGGGGCTGATGGTACCCCGGTCCACGATGTAGCGCACGATCACGTCGCGATTGGTGTCCGGCCCCTCGAAGATGATCGTGTCCCCCAGCGCGCCCGGAAAACTGCCGCCCCCGCTGGCGCGGTAGTTATTGGTCGCCACCACGAAGCGCGCCGCCGGGTCCACGGGCCTGCCCTCGAATTCCAGATCGACGATGCGGCTGGCATCCGGGTTCGCGACCGCGCCGTCCCCGTCGAATTTCGACGGCTGGGACAGGTCGATCCTGTAGGTGACCCCGTCCATCACGTCGAAATTGTAGGACGGGAAGGACGGGTTCAGCAGCGGCTGGTCCGCCTCGCCCGGGGTGATCCGGTTGAACATCCCGGCGGAGCGTTCCAGCCAGTCCTTGACCTCCGCCCCCGAAATCTCGACCGCGCGGACGGTGTTGGGATAGAGGTAGAGGTCCGAGACGTTCTTGATCGCCACGTCGCCCGCCGGCACATCGGTGTAGTAGTCCGGCCCGCCCCGGCCCCCGGCCTTGAACGGCGCGGCGGCGGACAGGATGGGCAGGCCATCCCATTCCGTGCCCCGCATCATCTCGGCGATATACCAACGCTGCGCCTGGCTGACGATCTGGACCGAGGGGTCATCGGCCACCAGCGCGAAATAGGAATGCAGGGGCGCATCCGTCCTGCCGACCGAGCGGCGCACATAGGCGAGGGTTTCCTCGTGCTCCTGCGCGACGCTGGCCAGCACCGCCGCGTCGCTCTCGACCAGCGGAATCTTGGCCCGTCCCTCGCCGCGTTCGTAGATCGGGCGCGCTTCCGTGGTGCTCGTCAGCACGCGCCACTCGCCCCCCTCCCGCTCCAGCATCAGGTCGATCACGCCCAGGTGCGACCCCCAGAAACCGCCCATCACCGCCGGTTTGCCGTGGATCGTGCCCGCCGCCGCATCGACCCCCGCGAAATCCGTGAATTTCTCGCCCGGAAAGACCAGATGGCTGTGGCCGGTCATCAGCGCGTCGATGCCGTCCACCTGCGCCAGCGGGACGGAGGCATTCTCCATCCCGTCCTCGCGTCTGGCCGAACCGATACCGGAATGGGACAGCGCGAGGATGATGTCGGCCCCCGCCTCCTTCATCTCCGGCACCCACGCCTCGGCGGTCTCGACGATGTCGCGGGTGGTGACCTTGCCCTCCAGATGACGGCGGTCCCAGTTCATGATCTGGGGCGGGACGAAGCCGATCAGGCCGATCCGGATCGCGTGTTCCCGGCCGCCCCCGTCCGTCACCATGCGGTCGAGGATCACGTAGGGTTTCAGCAGGGTCGTGTCGCCCCGGGGTCCGGCCCCGCGCCGCTTGATCACGTTGGCGGACACGATGGGGAACTCCGCCCCCGCGACCGATTTCATCAGGAAGTCCAGACCGTAGTTGAACTCGTGATTCCCCAGGGTCGAGGCGTCGAAGCCCAGCGTGTTCATCGCCTGGATGACGGGGTGGGTGTCGCCCTCGGCCATCCCGCGCGCGTAGGCGATGTAGTCGCCCATCGGGTTGCCCTGAAGGAAATCGCCATTGTCGACCAGCATCGAATTCGTCGATTCGGCACGGATATCCCCGATGATCGACGCCGTGCGCGCCAGCCCGACCGTGTCGGACGGCTTGTCGCCGTAATAGTCGTAGGGAAAGACATGCACGTGCAGATCCGTCGTCTCCATCAGCCGCAGATGCACCTGACCGGCCGCCGCGTTGGCGGAAAAGGGGTGCAGGGCGGTCACCGTGGCGAGCGCCGCCGTGCCGCCGAGAAAGCCGCGTCTTCCGATCGTGTTGTCCGTATCCATGATATCCCCCGGTGATGATGCATCGTCGCAGGGTACCCCGGGTACCGGCCATCGGTATCGGTCTTTACGCCGCACCCTGCGTTTCTCACAGCAACCCGCCGTACAGATCGCGGCGGCGGTCGCGGAAGACGCCCCAGCCGTACCGCCTGGCCCGGATCGCGGCGAGGTCGAGGCGGGCCAGCGCGATACCGCCCTCGCCCCCCATCTCGGCCAGCATCTCCCCCTCCGCCCCGGCGATGAAGGACCCGCCGTAGAAATTCATCCCGACCCCCTCCCACGTCTCGACGCCGACGCGGTTGCTGGCCATCACGGGGGTCAGGTTCGCGGCGGCGTGGCCCTGCATGGCGCGTTGCCAGTGGCGCATCGAGTGCAGGTCGGGGGCCTGCGGCTCGCTGCCGATGGCGGTGGGGTAGAGCAGGATCTCGGCCCCTTGAAGCGCCATCGCCCGGGCGCATTCCGGAAACCACTGGTCCCAGCAGATCGCCGCCCCGATGCGCCCGACCGCCGTGTCGAACACCTTGAATCCCGTATCCCCCGGCGCGAAATACGATTTCTCCTGATAGCCCGGCCCGTTGGGGATGTGGGATTTGCGGTAGAGACCCCGCAGCGCCCCGTCCGCATCCGCCACGGTCAGCGAGTTGTAGAAGGTGTTGTGGTCCCGCTCGAAGAAGCTGATCGGCAGCACGACGCCCAGTTCCGCCGCCAGCGCCGCGAAGCGGGCAATCAGCGGGTTGTCCGCATAGGGGCGGGCGAGGGCGAGATGCGCCTCGTCCTGTTCGGCGCAGAAATAGGGCGTCTCGAACAGTTCCTGCAACAGGATCAGCCGCGCCCCCGCACCGGCCGCCTGCCGCACCAGCGCCTCGGCCCGGTCGAGGGTGGCGGGCGTGTCCCAGTCGCAGGGCATCTGCGTCACGGCGACCGTCAGAATCCGGTCATCCACCCTCGAATCCCTCCAGCACGTTCACGGTATTGACGCCGATCTCGGCGACGGCGTAGCCCCCTTCCATCACGAACAGGGTCGGCAGGCCCGCGCGGGCGATGCGCGCGCCGTAATCGGTGAAATCGGCGCTCGCCAGTCTGAAGAAGCTGATCGGGTCGCGCTCGAACGTGTCGACCCCCAGCGAGATCACCAGCGCATCGGCGCGATAGGCCGCGACCCGGGCCAGCGCCTCGTCCAGCGCCGCCGACCATGCGGAATAGGGGCATCCCGGCGGCAGGGGATAGTTGACGTTGAAGCCCGCGCCCGCCCCCTCCCCCGTCTCGTCCGCCCCGCCCAGAAAATACGGGAAGGCATCCATCGGGTCGCCGTGCAGCGACAGGAACAGCACGTCGGCCCGGTCGTAGAAGATCGCCTGCGTGCCGTTGCCGTGGTGGAAATCCACATCCAGCACCGCCACCCGCTCCGCCCCGCCATCGCGCAGGGCCTGCGCCGCGATGGCGGCGTTGTTCAGGAAGCAATAGCCGCCGAACATGTCCTGCGCCGCGTGGTGCCCGGGCGGTCGGCACAGCGAGAACGCCGCCCGTGCCCCGCCCTGCACGATCTTCGCCCCCGTCAGCGCAACCTGTGCCGACGCCTCCGCCGCCTCCCACGTGCCGCCGCTGATCGAGGTTTCCGACGCGAGGCAATAATAGCCGATGCGCCCGTCTATATTGCGCGGGGGGATGCTGCGGGGCATGCGGCGCGAGGGCCAGGCGGTCGCAATCGCCTCGCCCCCGAACCCCGCCGCCTGCCAGTCCGCCCAGCAGGTGCGCAGGAACTCCACGAAATCGGCATCGTGGATGCGCAGGACGGGGTCGAGGCCGAAATCCTCCGGCTCGACCGGTGCCTCGTGGCCGCGCCGGGCCAGTTCGCCCAGGATATGCTCGACCCGCTCGGGGCATTCGAAGGGGGGGACGAATTCGCCGCCCGACAATTCGGTCTTCGAGGCGCGGAGGCGGTGGCGGTCGGTCTGGATGATTTTCATGGAAGGGTTCCGATGCGGCTGCGACCGCGCCATGCTGAACCCAAATCGCCACAAATCAAGATCATTCTGGAGGGTAGGTACGTGAAACGGCGCGCGGTCGGTGTTATATCGTCCCCTCAACCCGGGAGCCGCCGAATGACCTTCATCGCCGATTTCGCCGACGACGCCCTGCGCCTGGTCGAGGATGCCTCGCGCCGCGCGGGGTCGGTGTTCGAGCCGTCGCTGCGCATCGGGGTCACGGGCCTGAACCGCGCGGGCAAGACGGTGTTCATCACCTCGCTCGTCGCGAACCTGCTGGAGCGCGAGCGCATGACCCGCCTGTCCGCCCAGCGCGACGGCCGGATCGAGGCGACGATGCTGCGCCCCCAGCCCACCGCCGACGTGCCGCGCTTCGAGTACGAATCGCATCTGGCGACGATGTCGGGGGCGGACCCGAAATGGCCGTCGAGCACCACCAGCACCAGCGAACTGCGCCTGTCGATCCGGTTCCGGCGCACGGGGCTGCTGGCCGGGTTCGCCGGGGACGGGGTGCTGAATCTCGATATCGTGGACTATCCGGGCGAGTGGCTGCTGGACCTGCCGCTGCTCAATACGAAATGGGAGGACTGGTCGCGCCAGAGCATCGAGGCCGCGCGCCGCCCCGAACGGATCGCGCATGCCGGGGCCTTCCTCGCCTGGGCCGAGAATGTCGACGGCACCGCCCCCGAAAGCGAGGCCATCGCCCGCGAAGGGGCCGCGCTGTTCGCCACGTATCTACAGGATGCCCGCAAGGCGGGCCTGAGCGCGATCTCGCCGGGGCGGTTCCTGATGCCGGGCCATCTGGCCGGAACCCCCGCGCTGACCTTCGCCCCCCTGCCCGACCCCGATGGCGGGCGCGGCAGTCTCGCGCGATTGATGCGCGACCGGTACGAATCGTATCGCAAAGTGGTCGTGAGACCGTTCTTCCAGACCCATTTCGCCAAGGTGGACCGCCAGATCGTGCTGATCGACGCGCTGTCCGCCATCAATGCCGGGCCGCGTGCGGTGGCGGATCTGCGCAAGGCGATGAGCGATATTCTCGACTGCTTCCGCCATGGCGAGAAAAGCTGGCTCGGCCCCATCTTCGGGCGGCGGGTCGACCGGCTGCTCTTCGCCGCGACCAAGGCCGACCACGTCCACCACACCCAGCACGGCGCGCTGCAATCCATCACCACCGCCCTGGTCCGCGAGAGCATCGAGCGCGCCGCGTACAAGGGCGCGCGGGTCGAGGCGATGGCGCTGGCCTCGCTGCGCGCGACCGTCGAACAGACCGTGGAAGAGGGGCGCGAGACGCTGCATTGCGTGCGCGGGCGCAATATCGAGTCGGGCGAGGAGGTGGTGGTCTATCCCGGACAGTTGCCCGATGACCCGGGGGTCATCGTCGATGCCTCGCGCCGCCCGGGCGAACAGGGCGACGCGCAGGAGGGCTGGCTGTCGGCGGATTACGACTTCATGAAGTTCGCCCCGCCGATCCGCGCGCACAAGCCCGGCTACGGCCCCCCGCACCTGCGGCTGGACATGGCGGCGGAATTCCTGTTCGGGGACAGGCTAGGCTGAGGCGTCGTCCTCCTCGCCCCACAGCGCGGCCAGCGGAAACGCGATCGCGTCGAAGGGGGGGACGGAAACATCGCCCGTATCGTCCAGCGTCGCGATCAGCACCCATTCGCCGTCCCGCAGCTCGAACGCCTCCAGCCCCCGGGCGACGGGGTCGATGAACCACAGGTGTTTGACGCCCTGCTCGGCATAGATCGGGCGCTTCTTGTACAGGTCGATCCGCCGGGTGGAGGGGGACAGGATTTCGCAGATCCAGTCGGGGACCAGCGTGAAATAGGGGGTATCGGGGTATTCGGGCATCCGCTCGCGCCGCCATCCGGCCAGATCGGGGACCACGATCTGCTCGCCGAAATGCAGTTCGGGTTCATCGATGATCCACCAGCCGCCGGGGCCACTGCGCCCACGCTGGAAGGGTATCGCAAGTTCACCGCCCAACACCGATGACGCCAGCGCATGGCGCGACGCGGGGCGCGGCTGCGTGTGCAGCACGCCGTCGATCACTTCGGCCACCTCGTGCGCCGGCGCGTCGAGCACGTCCCGGTAGGTGGCGCGGGGCTTCGGGATGGGGGTCTGGACGTTCATGCACCCGACCCTACTACACCACGCCCTGCTGCACCAGATACAGGAACCCGGTCACCGTGCCGATGGAGATCAGCGTCGAGATGACCACCGCACTCGACGCGCGTTCCTTCCAGACATCGTAGCTCTGCGCGATGACGAAGACATTGGTGGCCGAGGGCAGCGCGGCCAGCAGCACCGCCGAATGCAGCCACAATTCCGGCAGATCGGGGATGCGGCTGACCACCAGATACATCGCCACCGGATGCACGACCAGCTTGATCGGCACCAGCCAGACCAGTTCCACCGGCACCCGCTTCAGCGGGCGCAGGGCCGCCGTCACCCCCATGGCGAACAGGGCGCAGGGGGCCGTGGCGGTGGACAGCTTCAGCAGCAGGTCGTCGATAGGACCGGGGGGTTGCCATGCGAAGGCGGCGGCGGCGATCCCCGCGATGGTGGCGAGGATGAAAGGGTGCGTGACGATGCTCCGGACGATGCCGCCGATCAGGCGCGGTATGCCCCTGTCGCTCCGCCCGCCCAGCGCCATCAGCAGGGGGGCCTGGGCGAAATGCATGGAATTGTCGATGCAGAAGACCAGCGCGACCGGCACCCCCGCCTCCGGCCCGAACGCGGCGATGGCCAGGGGCGGCCCCATATAGCCGATATTGCCGTAGGACCCGGCGAAGCCCTGGATCGACGCCTCGCGGATATTCCCGCCCGGGCGCGCCCAGCCGATCAGCACGCAGGCCCAGAACACGAGGAAGGTCACGGCGGTCGTGGCGGCGAGGAAGGCGGTATTGCCGAACTCCTCGACCGGCGTGCGCGACAGCAGGCGGAAGAAGAGGGCGGGCAGGGCGATGTAGACGATGAAGAAGTTGAGCCATGCCAGCCCCTC
>ENA-ORXT01003550-ORXT01003550.1-marine-metagenome-genome-assembly--contig:-NODE-3550-length-17040-cov-9.760125_pt1 | contig 17040 bp, 7 predicted proteins | sample MGYA00237868_ERZ511482 | MGnify/ENA metagenome assembly ERZ511482 | reverse complement strand
AAATAGTTCTAATATAACTATTTGCCTTAAACTGGTCTTCCATTTTTCAGAAAAAATTTATTTCTTAAAAAAGAAATGCAGTGATTACGTGTGAGACACGTTCGGAAATGCCCCACACGTAACAGATAGGTCGTTAAAATTTATCGAGCTATAGGTAGTAGATACCTTGAAGGTATCTACTACCTATCAAGACCATAGTATTAAAAATTTCCTTATCAATGTATACGAATCACAACAAATAGCCCATAACAAAAAACGAATTTTCATTCACTCACATTTTAAAATTGAACACATGAAAACAGTTAGTAAATCCTTAGTATTATCCCTATTACTACTAGTCACCACTAGTATTTTCGGGCAATGGCAGTCGCCCCATGAGGTAGATGAACATTGCCAGGCAATGGATGTTTTGAGGTTCCAAGAACAACGAAACCCTGCAATGCGCGCCAATATGGAGGCCATTGAGCAATTTACCCAGCAAGCATTACGTGAAAGAAGCCTAACAATGAAAGGAGTTATTACCATTCCTGTGGTTTTTCATGTACTGTATAATGATGAAGCTTCTAATATTTCTAAAGACCAAATTCTTTCTCAGCTAAAAATCATTAATAAAGATTTTAGGAATCGAAATGAACTTAGAGGGAAGACACCAGCCGTTTTTAAAGATCTAGAAGCAGACGTAGAAATAGAATTTTGTTTAGCGAATGTAGATCCGAATGGATTTAAAACTTCCGGTATAACTAGAACAGAAACCTATCATGCTAGTTTTTGGCCATTCGTTGTAGGTAACGATTTAATGAAATTTGACGCTACTGGAGGTCGAGATGCTTGGCCTGCGGATCAATATCTAAACGTATGGGTTTGTAAATCTGTCGAAAGTGGCGTTTTGGGCTATGCACAATTTCCTGGAGGACCTCCAGAAACGGATGGTATTGTTTTAGATTACCGTTTCTTTGGTACGGTAGGTGAGGTTCCACTTTATCCTATTTTCAGTGGTAGAACAGCTACCCATGAAATAGGTCATTGGCTTAATTTACGCCACATCTGGGGAGATGGAGATTGTTCGGTGGATGATTTTGTAGAAGATACACCGCTTCAATCTGGTCCAAATAGTGGGTATGCGGATCCTTGTACTTTCCCTGGTCGGAATTCTTGTGATGAAGGCGAAGGAGATCTACCTGATATGTTTCAAAACTATATGGACTATAGCAACGACGAATGTTATACTCTATTTACAAAAGGACAAAAAGCTAGAATGCGTGCGTTATTTGAACCTGGAGGCCCAAGAGAAAGTTTGCTCTCCTCAAAAGGCTGTGCTACTGGCTTAGATTTATTATTTGCAAAAAAACCTTTTTGTACGGATGGTATTAGAAATGGAACAGAAACGGGTGTAGACTGTGGTGGAGATTGTGGTCCTTGTCCTGAAGCGCCTTATTGCTTATCTGTGGCGGATTTTCCATTTGTTAAGTGGATAGGTTCTGTAGGTATTAGTGGACCGGATATTGTAAATTATGAAAATTACTCTTCTCTTGATTTTGGCTATGGTGATTATACGGATGAATCCATTATTTTAAAACCAGGTAATGAATATAATTTACATCTTACGCCGGAATATGAGGAAGACGCATTTGCTAATACATGGAAGGTATATGTAGATTATAATGGAGACAATGATTTTGGAGGAGAAAACGAATTAGTTTATGATAGCGGCGTTCCAATCTTTGATGATCAAGTACCTGATGATGGAACCGTTCAAGGTTCTTTTAGGGTACCAGCAGATGCCTCTGGAACAGCTAGAATGAGGGTGATTATGAAATTATTGGCACCTGGTTTTGATTTGTTCCCTATCACTGACTGCGGCGTATATGGTGCTGGTGAAACAGAAGATTATACCCTAACCTTCGAAGCTTGTGATCCACCTGAAAATATCTATGCAAGAATACAAGGAAACGATATTATTTTAGCATGGGACGATGTGTTGAGTGCCTCTGCCTATAAAGTTCGTTATTATGATAGTGGCCGATGGAAACATCAAGTAGTGTATGGACAGACATTCCGTTTAAATAATCCAGGTCCTGGCGTTTATTCCTTCGAAGTGTATGCGCTTTGTAATGGAGATTGGTCTGGTAAAGGTAGACTGGTTACCGTACAAATTATACCGGGGTATTCTGGGCACCGACTAGCCTTGCTCGATAACCACACTACTGAGTTGTCAACTACTTTAGGCATTCATCAATTATATCCTAATCCAACTACTCATAATATTAGGGTGGATTTTACAGCTATTACGAATACCCCTATCACTATTGAGGTTAAAGATTTGCTAGGAAGAAATTTATTACTTCAACAAATCGAAGGTACAGGCAACGCTCAATCTACAGAACTTCAAGTGGCAGGTTTAACTAGTGGAATCTATTATTTAACGCTACAAAGTGGCGATACTTTTGTAACGAAGAAGTTTGTTAAAGAATAGAAAACGAGAACAGAGAAGCGAGAGCAGAGAATAGAGATGCAGCCGTCGCTGAGTGGAAGATTGTCCCTTAGTTTAGTACGCTCTAATCTTGCTTCTTTGTGCTCTATTCTGAAAACTAATTTTTCAATTTTAAAATCAACCTCAGCTTCGAAGCTTGACGTTAATAGACGTTGGGGTAAGGTCCAGGTTTGAGATTGAGGTTGAGATTAATTTTGAATTTAAAAAAGCCTTTCTGGTATAATTTTACCAGAAAGGCTTTTTTTGTTAGCTTTGAGCAAAAAATTAAGAAGTATTGATGAAAAAATAAATCTGCTTTTAGATTTTTGAATTAACCATTTTTTCTATAGTTTTTCAAATCATACAAAAAATACGCATTTCAAAAATGTGGATTTATTTTTTCATCGTTACAAAGGATTCTAAAAATCATAACAATTAGCTATGCGAAATTATTGCTTCTTACTACTGCTACTTTCTCTATTTGCTTGTAAACAGGATAAGTCTACTATCTCCACAAGCACTGCAACGGTAAACTTGCATTGGAATTTAATAGAAAACGGTCTGAATGCTAAAAAAGTGCAGCGGCAATTAGCGGAATTCACTATTAAGAATACCAGCACTAAAGAGTTAGGGAATAATTGGGCGATTTATTTCAATCAAAATAATGAACCCATCAGAGATAGTGTGTTGCATAATGGGATAAAAATAAAACATATTAATGGAGATTTTTATCAAATTAGCCCCGCCAAGTCTTATAAAAATATAGCTGCTGGCAAAAGTATTGTGATGCGATATGAAGGAAATAATTGGGCGATTAAAAATTCGGATGCGCCTGCTGGCCTATATATGGTTTTTAAAGATGAGGATGGGATAGAACAAACCCCCATCCCTGTGAAAAACTATACTAGCGCACCCTTTATTAGTACGAAACAAATAAATCGAAATAAAGCAGATTCTTTTCCCATCCCTACCCCAGCCTATCGCTTTACTGCTAACCAACAATTGGTTAAACTTCCTAAAGAAGAAATCTTACCCATTATTCCTAGTCCTAAAAAGGCAATACTGAAGGCTGGTTCGGTAGCTTTAACTAGTCAATTTACGCTTTGCTATACTGGTAATTTACAACAGGAGCGGAATTATTTATTAGAGGTCTTAGAAGAAATTGACATAAACATTAAGGATTACAAAGATGGCAAATGTGAAGAACAATCTATTCAATTAAGTACCAACAAGTCAGCGATAAATGGAAAAATCAGGGAGGCTTACCGTTTAACAATCGACTCTAAAAAACAACAAATCCTTATTGAAGGAACAGATGCTACAGGTGTTTTTTATGGAATTCAAAGTTTAAGCTCCCTAGTACCTATCGCTGCTCACCAAGAAAAATTAAAAAGTATTGAGATACCTGCCTACACGATAGAAGATGGACCGAGATTTCCCTATAGAGGTATGCACTTAGACGTTGCTAGAAATTTCCAATCTAAGAAATCCGTAAAAGATTTATTGGAAGTAATGGCCAATTATAAGCTCAATAAATTTCATTTTCATATATCTGACGATGAAGGTTGGCGGGTAGAAATTCCTGATTTACCTGATTTGACGACCATAGGTGCAACTAGAGGGCATACCTTAACAGAGGAAACACACCTTCAACCTGCTTATGGTTCTGGTCCCACTACTGAAGCTCTTGACCAAGGCGGAACGGGCTATTATAGTAGAGCAGATTATATAGAACTCTTGAAATATGCGAAGGAACGGCACATTGAGGTCATCCCTGAAATTGATTTACCCGGCCATGCCAGAGCGGCAATCAAAGCGATGGAAGGACGGTATAAACGCTTAATAAAAGAAGGGAAAACCGAAGAAGCTAAAGAATATTTATTGCATGATGAGAACGATAAATCTATCTATCGTTCTGTGCAAGGATTTAAAGATAATACGACTTGTGTCTGCCAAGAATCGCTCTATACCTTTATTGAAAAAGTGGTAGATGAGCTGATAGCTATGCATCAAGAAGCAGGTACTCCCTTAAAAGTGGTTCATACAGGCGGGGATGAAGTTCCTAATGGCGTATGGGAAAAATCTCCTGTTTGTGCAGATTTATTAAGTAGAGATAAGACCATTATCAATACGAAAGAAGGATTAACCAGTTATTTCCTAAGTCGGTTTCATCATATTCTAAATACTAGAAAGTTAATAACGGGAGGCTGGGAAGAAATAGCTTTAAAATCCGAGCAACAAGGAGAACATATAGCACATGTTCCGAATCCTGCCTATGTGAATAAAAATTTTCAAGCTTATGTATGGAATGCTGTTTTTGGTTGGGGCGGAGAAGATATGGCTTATAAATTAGCCAATGCTGGGTATCCAGTCGTTTTATCAAATGCTTCTAATCTCTATTTTGATTTAGCTTATGATAAAGATCCAGCGGTATCTGGTCTATATTGGGCTGGCTTTGTAGATACTCGAAAAACTTATGAATTTGTACCTTTTAATTTATTCCAAACCGCCTACATGGATAAAATGGGTACTTTATTAGATAGAGACCAACTAATGAAAGGTAAGGAAATGCTTACACCAAAGGGGCAAGCTAACATACTTGGTATACAAGGACAATTGTGGAGTGAAACCCTTCTAAATGCACCAAAATTGGAACGCTCTGCCTACCCTAAAATTCTTGGTTTAGCGGAACGTGCATGGACAGAAGCACCTGCTTGGACCACGACATCTGATAAGAAACAAACCAAGGAATTATTAGAAAAAGACTGGAATCAATTTGCGAACACACTTGGTCAAAAAGAATTACTACGTTTGAGTTTAATGGCAGGTGGCCTTCATGTACATATCCCTCCGCCGGGCGCAATTATTAAAAATGGTCAGTTAATAGCAAATACTGCCTACCCTGGCGTGGATATACGGTATACAGTTGATGGTAGTGAACCCAATAAAAATTCTACGCTATATTCCGCACCGATTGCTGTAACTAGTAATGTGCGTTTAAAGACTTTTTGTGGGGATAATAGTAGCCATAGCATTACAGTATTGAAATAGATAGCCAACTTTAGTTTTCTGATAAAAAAGTGCTGGTATAAAAAAAGGAACATAGAATATTCTATGTTCCTTTTTTTTAAAGAATATAATAGACTTGTCCTGCTTTAAAAGCAGGAATTCCTCTGTGAAGTAGCGTTCCAATTATTTTTCTACGTATCAAATATTGGACTGAAAAATAGCTAATACTGATTATCAGTCTCTTATAAATTTTAAGAAAAAATATATAAAATATATCAACTAATCATCAATAAATTGATAAAAGGACAAGTCTAATGTCCTTTTATGCGTATATAATTTGGCTGTCACTATCAATTACTAATTAGGGGTGTAAAGAGAAATTTTCCAACCTTTTTATTCATCTAAAATAGCGGGTAAAAAGTATATTTGGCAGAAAGCTTCTTTAGAGGGAGTAAATTTGATTAGTTTTTTTACAAAAAAACAAATCAAATTTACTCCCTCTAAAAAATCTATCTAATTTACTATTTACCTGATGCCAAAAGTAAGCAAAAATTAATATCAAAAAAATTCTCTTTACACCCCTAATTACTAATGATGAATGATGAATGAGAAATGATGAATTTATTAGGCGCTATATAGCAAATTTTATTATTCGGTATTCATCATTCATCATTTATCATTTATCATTCATCATTGAGTATTTACGATTACTTGACGATAATCATTCTTTTCGTTGCTGTTGTTGTTCCTGTATTTAAAGTATAGTAATACACTCCATTTCCTAGCTCTGTGCTATTCAATTCATACTGATTAACTCCAGCTCCAAAGGTATTTTGTACCTGCTTCACCAACTTACCAAAGTTATCATGGAATTGAATCGTCACCTCAGCAGTTTCTGCTAAAGTAAAAGGAATTGTAGTCGTTCCTCCAAAAGGATTAGGAAAGTTTTGTCCAAGTGCCAAAGTAGCATTCGGAGCTAACGACAAAGTATTATTTGTAGCATTAGAACTTCTACCTTTCGCTTCATTACCAATGGTAATCCAAGATATATCAAAACAGCCATTTGCATCAGTAACAGTCACTTCATAATCCCCCGGAGCCAAATCAATAATATCATAACCAATACCTTCCGTTCTTACAGTGCCACTAGATGGACCCGTCCAGCTAACCGTATGCGGTGCTCTGCCATTACCAAAAGTAATCCAGATACCACCACCTTGTCCATTTGTTGCATTAGTTCCCTTAATCATATACTCAAGAAAAGCTCTGGTAACAGATACTTCTATGCTATTAGAAGCAGAGCATCCATTATCATCCGTAACAGTAACTGTGTAATGACCGGGCTGAACACCTGCGATAGAAAAACCGTCCATACCAATAATCGCAGAACCACTAGATGGACCTGACCATGTCAAGGTATATCTTCCAGTACCGCCATCTGGTGTTACCCAAATATCACCAGTTTGAAAACAGTGATCAATGCTTGATTCCGTGGCAAGTGTTACATCAGAACCAGCACTCGGGGCTACGTCTACTACCTTCGTAGATGAACAACCATGCGCATCGGTCAGAGTAATATTGTATCTACCAGCAGGCAAATTTTGAATAGTGTAATCTCTTCCTAAAGTATTTAAGCCGCCGCTTACAGGACCACTCCAAGACAAGTGTGTAGCACCACTACTAGCCCCACTTATTGCTATAGAGCCTAGACTGCCACACATTCCAGCCTGTCCCATTGCAGTAAAGGAAATAGAAGAACCCTGCGGAGCTCCTAGATTAACTGTTGTTGAACGAACACAACCAAAAGCACTGGTAACAGAAATTTGATAAGATCCTGGTTTTAAATCATTAATTTGGAAGGAACCTGCACCTCCAACAGCAGAACCACTAGATGGACCTGACCATTCTACAGTGAAAACCCCTGAATTTGGATAAGAAACAGTAATACTACCAGGTTTATCACACTTACCTATAGTAGCAACTGCACTTACTTGAAAATCAGGAATAGGTGTATTTACTTCAATCGTTTTAGTATCGGTACAACCATTCTCATCTTCAATAGAAACAACATAAGTACCTAATGCAACATCATCAATAGAGAACCCTGCTGAAGTAATTCGAGTAGAACGATACAAATCATTTTGCCAGCTCAAAATATAGACCCCAGAACCTCCAGTAGCCGTTACCCATATATTACCAGTTCGAGCACATACATCCACACTTGACTCCGTTTCTAGTATTACAGCAGGAACAGAAGGACCTTTAACGGTAATTGTTTGATTAACAGTACACATTTCAGCATCAATGACGGTAAATCTATAAGAGCCTGGTGTTAAATTCTGAATTAACTTTGCACCATTAGAATGTGTTAAACCAGAATTTTCTTTCTGCACTTGAGAAATAGGTCCATCATAGTATAATCTATAAGGAGCATGACCACCAGTGATATTCGTAGCGATAGAGCCAAAGTTACCATCACAAGTACGAGTGTCCACTTCGGATAATTGCAAAGCCAGCGGAGCATCCGCATTAACGACATTTATACTTTTAGTATTTTCACATTCATCTTTACGAACAGTGATGCTGTAAGCTCCTTCTGGCAAATTATTGATAGAGAAATTATTCTCAAAAAACAGTTCACCTTTAGGTCCATTAGGTCCATCTACGATTACCCAATATGGAGGTGCGCTATTCCCAACACTTACCGCAATAGAACCTTCCGTATCACAAGGGGAACTATTGTTACTGATAGATAAATCTAAAGTACTCACTTGACCAGATATATGCTGCTTCTTTTTCAAGAAACATCCAAACCTATCCAATATTCTTATATCATAAGTACCAGGTGGTAGATGGTCTATTGTGAAACTACGACCATTAATAGTCGTCTCTGCCCAGATAGACATGTCATGATTATCCCATTCAATTTTGAAGGGAGCTGTACCACCGGAAATCTGGATTTTGATTAAACCCGTTTCTTCATTACAAAATACACCTATAGCTTGTGTAGTGAAAGATAAATTACAAGCAGTTGAGCTTGAATTTGTTTCCTCATAAGTTGAGGCTTCGTTCATACTCCATGAATAGGTGTTTAACAGGCAACAAAGAGCAATAAACAGCCCAAATCGGAGGGTAATTTTAAAATTCATTAGTGTTAGTTTTGGTTCAATAAAATAGTTATAAAATATTAAGCTACCTTGATTTAATTAGTTATTATTCCGAGCGCAAGCGCTTAGAATTAATGCATTTCAGATTGATTCAAAGTAGCGTTTTAAAATTTTTAATTAAGTGTATAACTGAACTTTAGGCTTTAGTGACAGCCTGAGACTACCCGTCTAGTATTGTTCATTACTAGAAATTATTTAATTCCATTTGTTAGCGTAAAGCATTCATTTTCAATGGATAAAGAGGGGATATACTTTTAAGGTATCTTCCACCTTGTCCAACCTTAGACGGGTAGCCCAGCCTGACAAGTGCTAAGGTATTATCGTAATACTCAGTTTACCCTCGTCTTTTTTGTTCGAGTGTAAAAAAAGTTTTAGCTAATTCCTACTGCCAAGCATAAACATACCAAAGACTAAAGACCGATGGCTAAAGTCAAGTATATTATATTGTTAGACAAAGCAAACCCACACCTTATTCTGAACATCAACAGAATAAAGAACCTAGGATCAAAAACCCTATTACTGGAAATAAGGGTAGTATTTACCTTATCAGCACTTAACGCAAATGGTTAATTTATTTTTTTTGGTATTAGTTTAAGGAAAGTGTGAACATAGTGTATACAATATTTAAATTGCATAGAAAATAATACTATACCTAAACATAGTACTTAGCCCTATTCTAATCACTTAGATATAGGTAAGGCTATATAGGTGAATTTAAATGTTAGGAAAATAATTTGAAGAGAGAATATTTGGGAATCGTTAAACTAAAGCTCTTGTCTTTAGCAGATAGGCAGCAAGTTTAGATATTCCAACTTATTAGAAAATGTACGTTTCTCATAAATAAATACTGCAAAATTGAGGTTTAGGATAGTAATATTTCTTTGGTTAGAATAGGGAAGATTTTAAATATAATTAACAGTTATTATGCAATTATAGGTCAAAGATAGTTATTCTTATCGAAACTTAAAGGTCCGAAAATACATATTTTTTTTTATCATAAAAATAAGTATATCAGTCAATTACAATTAATACTTAAAAAGCATACCATATAGAACAATTAAAAAACACAGTAAATTATTTTTCAATATAACATCAGCAGTTCCCATTTTAGAAAGTTTAGGTAGTCTTTTTGTCCAGCAATTTTCGATTGCTGGACAAATTTATAAGCAGACCGCCTTAATTTGTCCAGCAATCGAAAATTGCTGGACAAAAAGACTATCCATATTTTCCAAAATGAGAACTGCTGACCTTAATGTATTTACAAAAAATTGTATCTTTATTTGAACTACTTTTATTATTTAAAACAAACCAAATGCTAAAGAAAATTTTACTCAGTGTAATCGCTTTATTAGTAATAGTTTCTATCGCTTCTTTTTTCTACATCAAAGCATGTGTAGTAGTGCCAGAAGGTACAGATGCTGTAGTGTCCGAGGTATTGACTCAGGAGTTACCAGAATTAGTAAACGGAAAAACAGGCACAGCTACCAATGGACCTATTAAAATTTGGTATGAATCTAAATTACCAACTGACTCTGTAAAAGGAACAATTTTGTTGGTAATGGGACTAGGCGCAACAGCAATGATCTGGAATAATGCCTTTTGTCAGCCATTGCTAGATGCAGGCTATCAAGTAATTCGCTATGATAATCGGGATGTAGGTCTATCCACTTGGTTGGATGATTGGGAGGAGGACAGCCCTTATACTTTAGAAGATATGGCCGAAGATGGGGTAGCTGTCTTGGATGCTTTGGGTATAAAAAAGGCACATGTAGTGGGTGCTTCTATGGGGGGTATGATTGGTCAACGCATAGCAATAAGTCATCCAGATAGAGTCGCTTCTTTTACTTCTATAATGTCTTCTGGCTATGCCATGGATCCTGCTATTCCCCAAGCTTCAGCAGGCATGCAACAAAAATATATCAAATTGGGTTTGAAATATTTACTCCATAATTCGGATGAAAACACCTTGAAATTCCATATTGGTAATAGGACTATATTAAAAGGTAGCGGTGCTTATGACATCAATTTGAAGCAATCTGCTCAAATAAGTTTATATGAAATTCAAAAAAGAAAAGGCTATAATCGCAATTGTGTTCAGCATCAAATGAAAGCTATCGAAGTATCTGGATCAAGATTAGCAGAATTAGGGAAAATTACTTGTCCTACTTTAATCGTTCATGGCACATCCGATCCTTTGGTAAATATTAATCATGCCCGAAAATATGCCCCTTTAATTCCTCAAGCAGATACGCTATATATTGCAGGGATGGGACATGATTTTCCGCCAATTCATCTAGCGAAAATACGAGAAGGTATTTTGAGGAATATAAAGAAAACTTTTTAATCTAAATCAGCGGATAAAAAGTATATTTAAAATTTCTTTTTACAAGCCTAATTAATAATCAATAAAGTCAACCTAATTACCAATATAAGTTTGTAAATTTGTTCCACCTGAAAGCTATTTAATAACAATACCATTCACAAATTCTCAATAAACGAACACTTCTAATACCCGTCAAGTTTAGAGCTTGAGGTTGAACTAGATTTGTCATTAGACTTGTTACCCTTTAAGAGAAACCTATCTGAAATGCGCTGTTTCTGCTAAAAAATAAAAAGATTATTCAGTGATTTTTTAAAGAAAACTAGTAAAAAAATAGCTATTTCATATAAGTATTTTTAAAGAAAGACAAGTGTATTTAGTAGTACCTACATATCATAATCAATCATTAGATGGCAGAAGAAATACTAGAAGCATCCCTTCCCAAAGTTAATAAACAACAACCTAAATTCCTTCCCCCCAACCCTAGAGTCAAAGGAGGTTATTTTGTAATAGGAGAGACCCCTACGGAAGAATTATTCATATCAGAACAATTTGATGAAGAAGCGAACATGGTGGCAGATTTGGTCAAATCTTTTTGTATAAAGGAGATACAGACTCCTTTTTTTAAAAATGGCAGAGAATTGGTGGTAACGAATCCCGCAGATAAAGCGGAAGTATTGGCCATTCTAAAAAGGGCGGGTGATTTGGGTCTATGTGGGGTATGTATTCCTGAACGGTATGAAGGAATGGGACTTGATTTTAAAACAAATACCCTTATTTCTATTAATTTATCTAATGGCTTTTCTTTTGCTACCACTTTAGGCGCACAAACATCTATAGGATGCCTACCTTTAGTGTATTATGGCAACGAAGCACAAAAACAAAAATACTTACCTAAAATAGCGAGTGCAGAATATGTAGCTGCTTATGCGCTCACCGAACCAAGTGCAGGTTCAGATGCCAATGCTGGAAAAACCAAAGCAATTCTAAGTAAGGACAAGCAGCATTATGTTTTAAATGGACAAAAGATTTGGATCACTAATGGAGGCATTGCTGATGTATATACGGTATTTGCAAAAATAGAAGATGATAAAAAATTGTCTGCTTTCATTGTAGAGCGAAACTATGAAGGTTTTTCAATAGGAGCAGAGGAGAAAAAATTTGGCATCAAAGGTTCTTCAACCGTACCTATTTTCTTTGATAATTGTAAAGTGCCCGTTGAGAATTTATTAGGAGAAAGACAAGGTGGTTTTAAAATGGCCCTAACTATTCTAAATGGAGGTCGAATTAAAGCGGGAACCGGAGCCGTTGGTGGTACAATAGATGCCTTAAATAGAGCAGTAAAATACACGATAGAACGTAAACAATTTGGACAGTCCATTGCGCAATTTGGTGCGATACAATATAAAATTGGCAATATAGCCATGCGTATTTTTGCCAATGAAGCAGCTTGTTTTAGAACAGCAGATTTAATTGATCGCAAAGAAGCAGAATTAAAAGCAGCAGGCTTAGCTGATGGGCTTGCGAAAACGAAAGCGATTAGTGAATTTGCTATAGAAGCAGCCATTGTAAAAGTAAAAGGCTCAGAATTGGTTTGCTTTGGAATAGATGAGGCTATGCAAATGCATGGAGGGATGGGCTACGCAACAGAAACGGCACTAGGTATGGGCTACCGAGATGCACGTATTACAAAAATATATGAAGGTACAAATGATATAAATGCCATGTTAGCCGTGGGCGAATTGTCGAAAAGAGGGATGCTAACAAAAGAGTTGGATTTGGTGGGGGCAGGAAAAAAGATACCTAGTTTTATACTATCTCAATTGAATCCATTTCGTTCTAAAAGTGACTTATCCGAGCAAAAAAGAATCGTGAAAGGTTTAAAAAATACTTTTTTGTACGTGTCGGGCATGGCTGGAAAGAAACTAAAAAAGAAGTTGATTGACGAGCAAGAAATTATCTTAAATTTTTCTATCATTTTACAAGAAGCTTTTGTAGCAGAAAGTGCTTTGCTGAAGGTGCGTAAATTAGCGACCCTAAAAAAACAGGATGCAGCTACTTTCTCTATTCAAGAAAAAATGTTGCAATTGTATTTATACGAAGCACTAGAAAAATCTAGGAAATCAGCTTTGGAAGCAGTCGCTAGTTTTGCTACGGGAAGTGAAAAACGCAGACATAACAAGATAGTTTCCTTAATGCTCAAACCTTATAATATTAATCCCAAAGAAGTTCGAAGAGCAATTGCACAAGCAGTAATTGCTAAGGGAGCATACGCTTTTTAGGATTTTAATGTTGAATGTTGAATGATTGAATTTTGAATAGTTTAACATCTAGGTGCGCCCCATTTTATTCAAAATTCAATCATTCAACATTCAACATTACAAAACATATACTATGCAGAAAGTAGTTATTATAGACGGTTGCCGAACGCCTTTCTTGCGTTCAGGAACAGATTACATGGATCTATTATCCTACCAACTAGGCGGATTTGCCATCAAAGGTTTACTAACAAAAACTGGAATTGATCCCAATTTAATTGACGGAGTCATCATGGGAAATGTGATTTCTAATGTTAAAACACCCAATGTCGCAAGAGAAGCAGCCTTAACCGCAGGTGTGCCGAACACCACACCTTGCAGAACGGTTTCTCAAGCATGTATCTCTGCCAACAGGGCGATAGCCGATGCTTGTTTAGAAATTATGACGGGTCAATCTGACATTGTAATAGCGGGTGGGATAGACCATACCTCTGACACTCCGATTCAGTTTCCTCGTAAAATGCGGAAAAAATTGTTTAATGCGCAACGGCTCAAAACAATGGGTGATAATCTAAAATTTGCCACTTCTTTACGACCCTCCGATTTTATTCCAGAAACACCAGCAGTTGCAGAATACACCACAAATCGAGTAATGGGGCAAGACTGTGATATTATGGCAGCTCGTTTTGAAATAAGTCGGGAAGCACAAGATGAGTTTGCCGTTCGTTCTCATCAGTTAGCTGCCAAAGCGCATGAGGAAGGGCATTTGCCAGAAGAAATGGTAGAGGTAAGCCTACCACCCAAATTTAAAGTAATAGACAGAGACAATGGGGTTAGAGGAGATTCTACTATAGAAAAAGTAGCTCGATTACGTCCAGCTTTTGACAAGAAATTTGGCACCTTAACAGCTGCTAATTCTTCTTTTTTAACAGATGGTGCAAGTGCTGTACTATTAATGTCTGAAGAGAAAGCCAAAGAATTAGGTTTTCAAGCAAAAGCAGAAGTAGTTGATTTTGTTTTTACGGGTCAACGCCTAGAAGATGAATTATTATTAGGACCAGCCTATGCAACTTCAAAATTACTAAAACGACAAAACCTTAGTTTTCAAGATATAGATGTGATAGAATTTCACGAAGCGTTTGCAGGGCAAATTTTATCCAATTTAAAAGCCTTAGCATTCGATGAATTTGCTAAAGAAAATTTAGATAGAAACGAGGCAGTAGGAGAAGTGCCAATGGATCGTTTTAATTTATGGGGCGGCTCTTTATCTATCGGGCATCCTTTTGGTGCAACGGGTGGTCGATTAGTGACTACTACTGCCAATCGGCTAATTAAAGAGAATGGTACTTATGGAATTTTAGCAGCTTGTGCAGCAGGTGCGCATGGTCATGCGATGCTTTTGAAAAGGGTAATCGAGAAATGAGATTAGAGAAGCGAGAACAGAGATAGGGGACGTACACTAGATGCATCATTTCTCATTCATCATTTCTCATTCATCATTTCTCATTCATCATTTCTCATTCATCATTTCTCATTCATCATTGAAAAAATAACCATGCAACTAAAAGACTTTATACAAATAGAAATAAAAGAAAACATCGCTATCTGCTGGCTCGACCATCAATTTGAAAAAATGAATGTGGTCTCTCCAGACATTATTCAATTATTTGACGAATTGGGTCCGAAATTACAAGACAATAGCGAGATTAAGGCAGTAATATTTATTAGTCGTAAGCCTGATTTTATGGCAGGGGCAGACATTAAATCTTTCCAAATTGAGAAGAAAGGAGATTTTCGACCTTTTCAAGCCAAAGGGCATGCTGCCTTGAATACCATTGAAAATTCTAAGAAGCCTTTTGTGGCAGCCATCAATGGAGCCTGCGTTGGATTGGGAACGGAATTATCTTTAGCTTGTCATGGACGAATTGCCACTAATTCTCCTAGAACAAAGATGGGACTGCCAGAAGTTCAACTAGGTTTGTTGCCTGGAGGTGGTGGCACACAGCGATTGCCTAGACTCATTGGCATCCAAAAGGCATTAGATATGATGCTAACGGGTAAACAAATTGATGCGCGCAGAGCAAAAAAATGGGGTTTAGTAGACGAATTAACGGACGAAGGGAAGCTATTGCAAGCGGCGATGATTATGGCAAAAAAATTGATAGAAAAACCGATTGTCAGAAAATCTAAGTTGACCTTTCAAGAAAAAATGCTAGAGTCAGGACTAGGTAGAGGCATTCTATTTAGTCAGGCTAGAAAGATGGCTTTGAAACAATCACAGGGTAATTATCCAGCTATACCTGCCATTATTGATTGTGTAGAAACAGGTTATAAAAATGGAATTCAAGCAGGTTATGAAAAAGAACTAGAAGGCTTTGAGCGATTAATGCTAACACCAGAAAGCGCTGCTTTACGTTCTGTGTTTTTCGGAATGACAGATAATAAAAAGAACCCTTATCCTGATGCCAAACCCTTAGACACTTTAGGAATGATAGGCGCTGGATTTATGGGGGCTGGTATCGCAGAAATTAGTGCAACTAAAGGCATCAATGTTTTACTAAAAGATATAAAGCAAGAAATGTTGACGACTGCCTATCAACAAATTTGGAAGGGTATTTCAAAAAAAATAAAATACAAAGCGATTACTAAAGTACAGGCAGAACAACAAATAGGTAACGTTAATGGACAATTGACTTACGAAAATTTTGACAAAGCAGATATAGTAATAGAGGCCGTTTTAGAAAAAATGTCTTTGAAAAAACGCATTATTGAAGATATAGAACAACATGCTAAACCTGACGTAATTATTGCCACCAATACTTCCTCGCTTTCTGTTACAGAAATGGCGAAACATGCTAAAAAACCAGAACAGGTGATTGGAATGCATTATTTTTCGCCCGTTCCAAAAATGCCGCTTTTAGAAATTGTTACTACGGAACATACGGCAGATTGGGTCATCGCTTCCTGTTATGATTTGGGAATTAAGCAAGGTAAAACCTGTATTGTTGTAAAAGATGGACCGGGGTTTTATGTAAATCGAATTTTAGCACCTTATACCAATGAATGTCTACTGATGTTAGACGAAGGATTGGCTATTGAAACGGTAGATAAGGCCTTAAAGAAAAAAGGTTTTCCTGTAGGACCACTTACATTATTAGATGAGGTAGGTTTGGACATAGCCGCACATGTTACAGAAAGTTCTAAAAAAATAGTTGAGAATAGAGTAGGTTTTGAAGTTTGCGAAGCGGTCGTAAATATGAATGCAGACGGTCGAAAAGGTCGAAAAAATAACCAAGGCTTTTTTAACTATGATGCTAAAGGCAAAAAACAAGGAGTGGATTCTACTGCCTATACTTATTTTAAAGGAGACGGTAAAGCAAGTTTACCTGTAGAGGAAATTCAAGATCGTGCCGTTTTATTAATGATAAACGAAGCGGTCTTATGTTTAGAAGAAGATCTGATTGCAAACCCAACGGATGGAGATTTAGGGGCGGTTTTTGGCATTGGCTTTTTACCTTTTACAGGTGGACCGTTTAGAGCAGTTGATACTTGGAGCGTGCAGAAAATAGTAAAACGAATGGAGGAATTAAAAGAAAAGTATGGGGAACGATTTACGCCTGCTAAGACTTTAGTAGAAATGGCGACTAAAGAACAATTATTTCATACTTAAAAATGAGTAAATGATTGAATGAATAAATGAGTAAATAGGTGGTCCAACATTTACTCATTTATTCATTCAATCATTCCACCAACGAATAAAGGGGCAAACATTGCTGTTTGACCCCTCTACCTTTTATTTACCCCCCAATAAATAAA
>ENA-ORXT01003549-ORXT01003549.1-marine-metagenome-genome-assembly--contig:-NODE-3549-length-17046-cov-80.661029_pt1 | contig 17046 bp, 15 predicted proteins | sample MGYA00237868_ERZ511482 | MGnify/ENA metagenome assembly ERZ511482 | reverse complement strand
CGGTGCGGGCTTTAGGTTCTGTTTCGGCGAAAAGGCAGAAGGCTGCGCCGCGCGAAATCGCTTCTAATCCGAGTGCGCCGGAGCCTGCAAAAATATCGGCAACAATCGCGCCATTGAGCGGCGGGGCCCACTCCGCGTGTTTGAGAATATTGAAAATCGACTCACGCGTTTGGTCAGAGGTCGGGCGGGTGCTGCGCCCCGTTGGCGTGGCGATGTTCCGCCCGCGAAGTCTGCCTGAGACTATTCTCACGTCTTGCCCTTACCTTGGCCGCGTGGGGAGAATTTGCCTTGATATTTCCCGCCCGGTTTTCCGGCCGCACCTACACGCGGTTTGCGTTTTGGTTTGGCGTTTTTACCTCGACCCTGCGGCGCGGGTTTGGCTTTACTACCGGATTTAATTGTATGGGTCTTCTGGAACCGCTTCGCGCTCCCATGACTCCCGCGCTTCGGCTCTTTTTGTTTTTTTTCAATGGGTTCAGGGAAATCCATCAAGTGTCCGAGTTGGGTTTGCAGGACTTTATATTTTACTTCTTCAACTTTTCCCTTGGGGATTTCGCCTAGCATAAATGGACCATAACTGACCCGAATAAGGCGGTTCACTTTCAGGCCCAAATGCTCCATGGCGCGGCGAACTTCACGGTTTTTACCCTCGCGCAAAGTCACTGTAATCCAGCAATTATCTCCGCTCGCGCTATCGAGGATGGCTTCAATTGGTCCCGTCATAATGCCGTCAATTTTGATGCCGTCTTTGAGCGTGTCCAGTTCCGTCTGCGTAATGTGACCATAGGCGCGCGTGCGGTAGCGGCGGGATAATCCTGTCGACGGATGTTCCAAATGACGCGCGAGTTCGCCGTCATTCGTCAGCAGCAAAAGCCCTTCGGACGTGATGTCCAAACGCCCCACGGAAATCACGCGGCCCATTTCTTTCGGCAGCACATCAAAAACGGTTTGGCGGTTCTTTTCGTCCTTGTGAGAGGTGACCAATCCATCGGGTTTGTAATAGCGCCAGAGGCGCGTCAGCTCTTTCCCCGCAACTGCTTTCCCGTCAAATTCAACCTTGTCAGCCGGACCGACTTTCGTGGCGGGTGTGTCGATGACTTTACCGTTCACTTTAATACGGCCTTCCGCAACAAGTTTTTCGGAATCCCGGCGGGACGCGACACCGGCGCGGGCGAGAAATTTCGCAATTCTGTCGAGCTTAGGTTCGTCGGTCATATGCATGTGTCTTGACGGTTGGGGCGCAAAAGAGGAAAGCCGCGCCATGAATGATGAGCACTATATGCGTCTGGCGATTGAAGAAGCCAAGGCCGCAGCACGGCGCGGCGAAGTGCCCGTCGGGGCCGTACTTGTCAATGCGGTTGGAGAGATCGTGGCACGAACTGGGAATGCGCCGATTTCCACTTGCGATCCCACGGCTCACGCGGAAATTTTAGCCTTGAGGGACGGTGCGCATAAGTCAAAAAACTACCGTCTCGGCGGGATGAACCTTTATGTAACGCTGGAACCTTGCACGATGTGCGCAAGTGCGATCTCAAATGCCCGCATCGCTCGGGTCATCTACGGCGCGTCTGATCCCAAGGGCGGCGCGGTGGAAAACGGCGTCAGATTTTTTGATCAATCCACCTGCCACCACAGGCCTGAGGTCACGGGCGGCGTGTTGGCGGCAGAATCCTCCGCCATGCTGAAAGCGTTCTTCCGAGACCGCCGCCGCAAATGAAATCAAATTTAAGAGAAACGCTCGCCGCTCCGACACTCTCTGACGAGAACACCACGTCAGGACCCGCATGGATTGGTGTGTGTCTGGGATTGGTTGCCGCCACACTTTATTCTCTGAAGGCGATTTTCGTGAAATTGGCCTATTTGCCATCGGGCGGGGTAGCCGAGCAAGTACCGCCAATCACCTTGATGATGTTACGTTTGGGGTTTTCTTTCCCTGTGTATCTGATCATTTTGGTCTGGGTCTGGCGACGAACCGATAATAAGCCCAAGCCTAAGCAAATCGGTATGGCCATGATGATTGGCGTCATGGCATATTATGTTTGCACATGGTTAGATTTTACGGGGCTCCAATATATCACGGCGCAGTTAGAGCGGCTTTTGCTATTCACTTACCCCGCCTTCGTCATATTGCTTGGCGCTATATTTTTCGGCGGACGTTTGACCAAATGGGGCATAGCCTCCGTAGCACTGGCCTATGGCGGTTTGATCATAGTATTTATGGGCGGCGATATAACGGAAAGCTCTAATCTGCTGTTGGGAAGCGGTTTGGTTATAGGGTGCGCTTTTGTCTTCGCGCTTTACCAATTACTCGCGAAAAATTTCATCGATAGGATCGGACCAAAGCTCTTTACCTGTCTCGCCATGTTAGGGGCCGCATCGGCAATTTTCCTGCACTTCTTAATTAACGCATTGCACGCAGATGGAGTTTCTGCTGCTTTTGATCTGCCGCCTCGAATATATTGGATTGGCCTTTTCATAGCCGTGTTTTCAACGCTCATTCCCAGCTTTTTCATGAACTCGGCAATAGGGCGCATCGGCGCGCAAAAGGTTGCAATGCTGGGCATGATTGGGCCGTTAGCGACCATAATTGCCGCAATCTTAGTTCTGGGCGAACCCTTTGGACTTTGGGATGGGGTGGGTACCGCCATCACGATTTTTGGCATCGCGCTCTATATGAAATCTAGCAAGGCCAAGCCGCGTAAGACATAAACCACGCCAACAACTGTCACGAGAACACGCGTATATTTCCGAAATCCAACGTCGGAAAAACGCTCCAGTAAAGATGTTCCGGTTTTTGTTCCGATAACCACGGCGGGTATGGCAAGCGAGAGAACCCAAAGCGGCGGCAAATCTGCCAGTCCTTGCGCCTGCAGCAAGGGAATTCCGAAATAGGCGATCTTCACTAGGTGGCTCGCGAACATAGTCACGGCCTTGGTGGCAACAATGGCTTTGCGGGTGAGGGCCGTTTTCACGTAGAAAAAATCAAGCGCCGGACCTGCAACGCCGGCACTCAGGTTGAGGCCCATAACCAGAGCGCCGCACAACACTGCATGTGCGGGCTTTTCAGCGTCCCCCGCCAGCAGGCCTTTGGGAAGCCACAAAAGTAGCGGTAAGAGCCCAAGAGCCAAAAAGAGCTGCGCTTTATTAGGCGTAAAGGCGACCCAGAGCATGAGAAGTATCGCGGGCAAAGCGCCCAAGAGTTGCCACCTCAAAATATCCCACCGGATATAATCGCGCAAAATAATTGATCGCGAGCCGTTTGAGACAGATTGCACAATCCCATGCACAACCATCGCAGCGCTGACGCTCATCAGGTTGGCAATGACGCCCATAAAGACGAGACCGCCTGCCATACCGAATAGACCGGAGATAATAGCGCAAAGCCCTGCAGCCAGAATTATCAAAAGCCCTGTCTGCATTTAAGATCTCGTTAACCTAAATATGGTTACCAAAACCTTATGTGAAATCGCTCGGGATGGGCGATTCGAGGGATACTTATAGGTGGCTGATATGCGTTTGTTCAAAAAGGACGCGCCTCAATTCGGGGTGGAAGATGTGAGAGAAACACAAGATGTGGTTCAGGCCATCACAGATGCGCTGAAAACCGGGGCAGAGCAACAAGATCTCGCGGCAAAAAGGCTCGGTGCGCTCACCAAGTCAATGAGCAAGATGGACGCCAATGTCCGCCAAGCGGCACGATTGCAGGCCGAGACAGAGCGGTTGGACACAGAAGTTAAAACCGTTCGTGCAGATTTGGACAAAAGCCGCGCTTGGGCGCAGGAACAATCGTCAAAACTCGCAACAGTCCAAAAAGAACGTGACAAGCTACGCGCAGAGCTGGACGGCACAAAATCCGAGATTTCGGCGCGGACAGAGCGTGAAGCCGGATTGCGTGAGACAGAGTTTAAGCTCCGCCGTGAAGGGGAGGCGCTCAATAAGCAACTTAACCAACGCACGGAGCGACTTGAAGAGCTAGTTTTAACGCAACAGCGTGTTCAGGACGAACTGGCGCAAGCTACAGGACAAATTTCCTCGCAAAATCATAAAATGCGCGAGCTACAAAACGCCGTTGAAGAATTCACTTCGCGTTTAGATGAAAAGACCAAATCAGCTGACGCGTCCTTGTCGGCGCTTCGTGACCTGCGTCTGGATCATCATGCGGCCAAAGAGCAACTCGTCTCAACCAATTCTCGATTGCAGTCCGCTGAATATGAGCAGGCAAGCCAGAAGACATTGTTTGAAGATACGCTTAAGCGCCGCGCGGATGAGATCCTCGCGCTCAAGACGCAGAATGAACAGTTGACGACACAGCTGCGTATCAAAAACACAATGGGCAACCATTTTGACGAGGAGACCGCAGGTCTACGTCAGGTGCTGGAAACAGAACGGGAGCGCAATAGCGTCAATGAGCAGCGCTTGCGAAATCAGGCTGAAGCGGAGGCGCGCCAATCCCGCGCTCTTGCTCAGTCGAAAGCTGAATTTGACGCGCTAAATGCGAAATTTGTCGATGCTATGAAAGACCTTGACTCATTCCGTCAGCTTAATCGTATGCAGTCACAGAAATTGGAAAATTACGCACAACTCAACAATGCGCCTGCACCAAAGCGTAATTATGCATCGATGCGAAGTGAAGACCCGGCGATGCTGAAAGTCGTCAAATAAGACGGAGTTTCAAATTTTAGATAAAGAAAAACCCGGCTCAAAAGGCCGGGTTTTTTATTGGTTTGAATTTGACTTATTTGCAGTCTTCATCGGGGAGTTTCAGGCGCTGGCCAATGCTAATCATATTGCCGCGGCCAAGACCATTTAACCGGGAGACGGATTTGGCGGTCGTGCAATGCTCTCTCGCGATGTTCCAGACCGTGTCGCCGCGTTGGACGATATAGATATAATTTTTACTTTGGGCGGGTGTGTTGCGACGCGGCGGCTCTGCGTTACGTGTGGCTGGCGCTGCTGCGCGTATGATTGTTGGTTGGGCGGGAGCCAAAGATTTTCTCAGGAAGTAATCCCGGCAATCAATTTCAACCTCCGACAGGATACGGCTCCCTTTTTCTCCACCTTCAACGGCCATAATTCGAATGATGTCATTATCGTGATTATCGTCCATGACCTTCGTCCGCATTTCCTCCGTTTCGCAAATCCTTGATGGCTGATTGGCGGAATTGTCTGTCAAGAAACTGGCGGATTGAACAATCGCTTTGGGTTTCCGTTTTTCAATCTTCACTGTCGGAAGGTTCTCCGATACTGAGGAACAGCCGATCAGAAGAGCGGTCACTGCGAGAAGCGCGATTTGGGTTTTCATAACTGTCAGCCTCGACATAATAAAATAGACCTACAGATTGACATAAACAGGGTTAGGAAATCTTTAAACTGCGCGCAGATGCAACCTTGACGGATGGTCTAGCCGCGTTAAATCGCCCGCCATGTCGCGTAGCCTCAATAAATATCTCACCCGCGCTCATAAATGGGCGGGCCTGGTACTTTCGCTCCAGATTTTGTTCTGGTTTGGGTCGGGCTTCTTCATGACGCTCTTCCCGATTGATCAGGTGCGTGGCCGGCATCTCGTAGAGGCTCAGGTTTTCTCCCTAACGGATGCGGACATTATTCCGATTGAAATCGCGATGACGGCCTATGACGGTGCGTTAACGGGCGCGCGCTTGGTCAATATTGCAGGGCGACCAGCTTACATCTTATTGGGCGAAAATGGTCCGCAAATGCTGGATGCCCGCAATGGCAGGGTATGGGATGGTTTGGCTGAAGCGGATGTTCAAAATGTCGCGCGTTCCAGCTATAAGGGGGAGGGTGAACTCACCTCTATGTTGAAGCTAACAGAAGCGCCAAAAGATTACGCCGGAGACCTTCCCATATGGCAGGCAAAATTCGACGATAAAGCCAGAACCCGGCTCTATATTGATCCTCATACGGCAGAGGTTCGCAGCGTTCGTACGCGTCTCTGGCGGGTCTTTGATCTCGCGTGGAAATTCCACATCATGGACGTCACCGGCGAGGATAATTTTAACAGCTGGTGGCTGCGGCTAGCCAGCGGAGCTGCGCTTTTATTTGCGCTGAGCGGTATCGGGCTTTTGTGGTTCAGGATTGCAGCACGCCCCAGACGGCGGCGGAAGACCGCCCCGGCTTAGTCCTACCTCAATATACTCAAATCGATTGCCCTGTGCCTTCCCAGTCCTTCAAGAACGCTGCCAAGCCCTTGTCTGTCAGAACGTGGTTTGAAAGGGATTTTACGACATTTGGCGGAGCAGTGATGACGTCAGCGCCGACGAGCGCGCAATCTTTGACGTGATTGACGTTGCGAATGGAGGCTGCGAGAATTTCCGTCTCAAACCCGTAATTGTCATAGATTGTGCGGATATCCTCAATCAGCTCCAAACCGTCTAACGTGATGTCGTCCAATCGCCCGATAAACGGCGAGATATAGGTCGCGCCAACTTTCGCCGCGAGGAGCGCTTGGTTTGGAGAGAAGCAAAGCGTTACGTTTGTCGGTATCTCTTCTTTCGAGAGGGTGTTGCAGGCCTTCAACCCGTCCATCGTTAGGGGGAGTTTCACACACACATTATCGGCGATCTTGCGTAAAATGCGGCCCTCGCTAATCATAGTGTCAGCATCTGTTGCAACGACTTCAGCAGAGACGTGCCCCGGCGTGAGTTTGCAAATCTCTGCGATCACTTCTTTGAAATCACGTCCGGATTTCGCGATAATGGACGGGTTGGTGGTCACGCCGTCCACAAGTCCGATATCAGCCAGCTCGGCGATGGCGTCGAGGTCTGCACTGTCGATGAAGAATTTCATGTGTCTGTCCTGATAAAACTGAGCAATAGGGATGGGCGAGGCCCTCAACAGGCTGCTATCATGCAGCTACCGTGAATCAAACCGCCCAAATCCTATTCCCTGTGAATGTCCCGACCGCATTTGATTATGCCGTGCCGGACGAGCTGAATATCGCGCGCGGCGATTTTGTGTTTGCCCCGATCGGTAAGCAGATGAAGCTGGGGGTGGTTTGGTCATTTGGGGCCGCCGAGGCAGGTCGAGAGTTGAAGTCTGTTGTAGACCGCAAAGCGACGCGGCCGCTTTCGCCGGATATGCTCGACTTCATCGACTGGACGGCCCGCTATAACGGCGCATCGCCGGGCAATGTTCTGCGGATGGTCATCCGCAATTACAAAGCGTTGGATCCGTCCGCCGTCGTAACACTCTATCGGCCCAGCGGCAGTGAACCGAAAAACCTGACGCCGTCCCGTGCTGCCGTTTTGCGACAGGGCGGGCCCTGGCCCGCGCGGGCCAGTGAAGCGGCCGCACGAGCAGGTGTGTCTTCGGGTGTTGTGAAAGGTCTGGTGAAAGCTGGCGGGTTGGTTGCCGAGAGTGGTCCGGTCGATCCACCTTTCGAGAGGCCTGACCCCGACCATCCCGGCCGGGACCTCACGACCGGGCAAAGCGATGCGGCAGATGATCTTGTAGAGCAAGTCAAAGCGCGGGCCTTCAACGTTTCGCTTTTGGATGGTGTTACCGGATCCGGAAAAACAGAAGTTTACTTTGAAGCCGTCGCGCAAGCTCTACGCCAAGGGCAGCAGTGCCTGATCCTCGTGCCGGAGATTGCCCTGACCCAAGCTGGGCTAAGACGGTTCAAAGAGCGGTTTGGTGCAGAGCCTGCCAGTTGGCATTCGCAAATGGGAGAAGCCGCGCGGCGGCGCGTTTGGCGCGAGGTTGCGCAGGGACGTTGCAAATTGGTCGTTGGCGCACGGTCTGCGCTCTATCTTCCGTTTCCTGAATTAGGTCTCATTGTTGTCGATGAAGAACATGATACATCCTATAAGCAGGAAGAGGGCGTCATCTATAATGCCCGAGATATGGCTGTTGTTCGGGGGCATGTAAGCGGCCACAGCGTTGTCCTCGCCTCAGCGACGCCGAGCCTAGAATCTTTGCATAATGCCCGAACCGGGAAATTTGCCCATGTGGTTTTGCCTGAACGTCCCGGCGCTGCAGTCCTGCCCGAAATTGCGCTTGTCGACCTAAAAGACAATGTGCCTGAAAAAGGGGCATTCATGTCCCAGCCGCTGCTGGATGCCATTCGCGACGTGACTGAGCGAGGTGAGCAAGCGCTTCTTTATTTAAATAGGCGCGGATATGCGCCGCTCATAATCTGCCGGACCTGTGGGGAAAAGTTGAAGTCCCCCGATACCGATAGCTGGCTGGTGCAGCATAAGCGGACTGGGCGGGCGATGTGTCATCTCACGGGTTTCTCTATGCCTATGCCAAAACGCTGCCCGAAGTGTCAGGCCGAAGACAGCCTGACCTCGGTCGGGCCGGGCGTCGAACGTATAGCTGAAGAAGCCCAAGCCGCCTTTCCAAATGCCCGGGTCGAAGTTCTTTCGTCTGACACGGCGGGCAATCCGGCAGAGCTCGCTGAGCGGATGCGCCGTATGGAGCAGGGGGAGATTGATATCCTCGTTGGCACGCAAATGGTCGTAAAAGGCCATAACTTCCCGCGTTTGACCTTTGTGGGCGTTGTGGATGGGGATTTAGGTTTGGCGGGCGGCGACCCTCGCGCAGGAGAACGGACCTATCAAACGCTGGTCCAAGTCGCAGGCCGGGCCGGGCGTGCGGATAAGCCGGGTCATGCCCTGATCCAAACCCATCAACCGGAACATGAAGCGTTAGTCGCACTTGCGGCGGGGGATCGGGATTTGTTCATTGGCGTAGAGTTGGCGATGCGGGAGATGCTTGGGTTGCCGCCTTTTGGAAAACTGGCGGCCGTCATATTTTGGGGGCCGGACCCCGCGAAAGTTGATGTTTTGGCAAAAAAGTTCCTGAATGCCGCGCCCAGAGCCGAAGGGATCGAAATACTGGGCCCGTCAGAGGCGCCAATTGGGCGGCTGCGGGGACTTTATCGACGGCGCCTGTTTGTGCAGGCTGAATCCGGTGTGAACCTTTCGAAATACATGCAGACGTGGCGGGCTAAAGTGAGGCCGCCTTCTAAATATAAGATTCAGATCGATATTGATCCACAGAGTTTCATGTAACTTCATGGCGCTAACCTTCCTGATTTGTAGGGTTTTTGGCCTTCTTCCACAATTGTGGTGCAGATTTGACACACCGTTCGACAAAAATGCCTCAAACAATCGCCAAAATGAGATTTCGATTTGATAGGGTTACCATTCTGTCATAGCGACAAGCGCAATTGCAGCAGGAGACTCGCTCCTGCCGTACACGCCTGGGTGAACCAGGAAAATTTAGAGGGAAGTTTTGCACACATGAAAATGTCCACAAAAACTAGATTGCTACTAACAGCGGTCACCGCAGCATCCATCGCTGCGACCACAGCGCCTGCACAAGCACAAGATACAAGTGATGATGATACAATTGTTGTAACAGGTTCACGTATCAAAAAGCAGGACTTTATTTCAAACTCACCTGTTGCGACAGTCGATTCCGCTCAGTTCGAGAAGACTTTCTCTATCAACACGGAAAACTTGTTGAACACCTTGCCACAGACTGTTCCTGGCTTGGACCGGACGTCAAACAACCCGGGCAACGGTTCTGCGACCGTCGATCTTCGCGGATTGGGTGCTAACCGTACTCTCGTACTCGTGAACGGCACACGGATGGTTCCGTTTGGTCAAAACGGCGTCGTCGACTTGAACACAATCCCAACCAGCTTGATTAAGAACGTTGAAGTTCTTACAGGTGGTGCGTCCTCCGTCTATGGTGCTGATGCGGTTGCCGGTGTTGTCAACTTTATCCTGAAAGACGACTTTGAGGGTGTAGAGACTAACATTGGTTACTCCATGACAGACCAAGGGGATGCGGGCCTTCTTAATATTGATGCGACGATTGGTGCGAACACTGACAATGGGCGCGGTAACGCTGTTCTCAACGTCTCCTACGCCGACCGAGCAGCTTTGTTCCAGGGCGATCGTAGTTTCTCTAATGTTGCTTTGTTCAACGATGGAAATGGTGGTTTGGAGCCGGGTGGTTCCTCGGGTGTTCCGGGAACTTCCATTTTCTCAACATTTAACTTTGCAAATGGTGACTCTGGCCCCGGTGTTTTTGATAGCGATGGTTCTCTCCGTCCATTCGTTCTTGGTGGTCAGGTAAACGACTTCTATAACTACGCGCCTGTAAACTTCATCCAGCTCCCACAAGAGCGTTTCACGGTTACTGGCTTGGGTAGCTATGAAATAAATGACACGGTTGAGATTTACGCGCGTGGGTCATTTGCACAAAACCGCGTTGACTCTGAATTGGCCCCAACACCAATCTTCCAGACGTCGCAGTTCTCTCTTGACGGAAACCCATTCATTGATGCGGCTTCCCAAGCTGTAATTTCCAATACTTTGGGCGACGGCGTTGATACAGATGGCGACGGCATTGACGATACAGCAACAGGTTTCCTGCGTCGCCGATTGGTTGAGGTTGGCCCACGTCAAACAAAGGACATCAACGATGCGTTCCAAATCACTTTGGGTGCCCGTGGTGATCTGACAGATACATGGTCCTATGACGTCTACCTTCAAGAAGGTCGCACAGTCCGTGCTCAAACCCAAAATGGCAACGTGAACCGCGGTCGTTTCTCTCAGGCATTACTTTTGGCTGATGCTGACGCTGACGGAAACGTCGACGTTGATGCTGCCGGTAATCCGACTTGTGCTGATCCTTCTGCAAATGGTGGTATTGGTGGATGTTCGCCTTTAAACATTTTCGGCCCAGGAAATATTTCGGCAGATTCTGCGACGTTTATCAACACAGCAGCCGCGGCCACTTCGGAATTCGAGCAGACAATTTTGCAAGGTAACCTCTCCGGCGATCTCGGCAACTTCCGTATCAGCAAAGACCCCATCGGCATTGCCGTCGGTGCTGAGTATATTGAAACCAAAGCAGATTTCCGCCCATCCCAGGATGTAGCGGCCAGCACAATTGCCGGATTTAACGGCTCCCCGCCGTCCGGTGGTAAGTATGACGTTTATTCTGTATACGGCGAGCTTTCAGTTCCGTTGCTGTCCGGTCTGCCTTTTGCAGAACGTGTTACTTTGGATCTAGCGGGTCGTTACTCAGATTACTCTACATCCGGAACGAACGAAGCTTATAAAATTGGTGGTGAGTGGGCCATTAACGATCAGGTTCGTTTCCGTGGTAACTACAACCGAGCGGTTCGTGCGCCAAACATTGGTGAACTATTTGCTCCAATCGGCGAGAACTTCCCGGGCGGACAAGATCCGTGTTCAGCCGGCGGTATCCCTGCGGGTTCAACAGCGGTATCCGCTGCCGTAGCAGCCATTTGTACAGCGACAGGCGTAGCTCCTGGCCTGGTTGGTAGCCCGATCATTAACACAGTGTCTGGCCAAGTCCGTGCATTGTCTGGTGGTAACCCTAATCTGGACGTAGAAATTGCGGACACATACACATTGGGTGTGGTTATTGAGCCTAACGCCATTGAGGGTCTGTCATTGTCAGTCGATTATTACGATATCACAATCAATGATGCCATCTCGGCTGTAAGTGCAAACTCGATCCTGTCGTCTTGCTACGATCCAGCGGTTGGTGGTGCAGGCTCTGCTGCTTGTAACTTGATTGTTCGTCGTCCGGACAGCTCTATCGAGTCTGTCTCGCAGCAAGGGAACAATATTGCGGCTATTGATGTTCGCGGTATTGATATCGCGGCGCAGTACGGCTTGGACGTTGGCAACATCGGCAACGTATCTCTTAACTACCTCGGCACATATAACATCCAGAACGACTTCGAAGAGTCTGACGGTGGGACATTGTTCGAGTGTGCTGGAGAGTTTGGCCTTGATTGTGGTGAGCCTGATCCGACATATCGTCACCGAGTTACGGCTGGCTTGGACAAGGATAGCTGGTCATTCCAGACTGTCTGGCGTCTGGTCGGAAGCGTGAATGATGATGATGATACAACGGATAACACTGTTGAAAAAATCAGCACACGCAACTATTTCGATGCTTCAGTTGGCAAAGACTTTGGTGAAAACCTAAGACTGACATTTGGTGCGAACAACGTGCTGGATAAAAGCCCGCCAGTGATTGGTGACAACGATGAGCAGGCTAACACTTATCCTGCGACATATGATGTCTTTGGTCGCACGTTCTTTGCGAACGCAAAAGTCAGCTTCTAGTTTCCTAGAAACATCATGAATTTAAGCCGGCCCTCGGGCCGGCTTTTTTATGCGCGCGAAGCATGTCTCCGCACACGACTTTAATCGGAATTATAATGCTGCGTGGAAGGTTTGGGGGAGCCGCGTTTTGCGCGACAGGAAAGACTGTCTTAGTGTTTCCGGGCTCGTATAACCCATGCTGCGCGTTTGCGTTTTGAACCAAAGTAAAATTCTTCAGTTGGATCAAACGTCAAGCTCCCTTCGTCCAGACTCAATTTTTGGATCAACTCGGAAATTTCTTCCTCAGTCAAAGCGGCTTTGGTCATACTCGTCATTCGCCCCTTATAGGCGTCGATTTCTGACTCAATGTTAGAGAGCCAGTTTAGTGAATCTTCCCTGGAGTAGGCATTGTGATTTGTAATGAGTTTATGTGACGATTGGAGAATGTGATAGGTAAACCGAGCGAAGTCATCCTGCTCGGAGTCGGATGTTTTCAGCCACGTCATGATAGGTTCTGCGGCTTCGTTTAATTTTGTCATTTGTTTTTGAAGGCTGGCGCGATCTTGTTCTTGATCACCTGCATGTAAAATCGAGAGTATCTTTGCCGTGACTTTGATGAACTCGCTTTCTTCAATCCGTTTTGCATTGTCTAAGGATGTCTTGCAGCCTTCGTAAATCACGCCATTTTTCGCATGCGCAATGACCGTAAGACGTCCCGTGGGTTTTAGTATCCGCCGCATCTCTTGAAAGGATCGAAGAAGGTTTTGTCGGCTGCCCGCATATTCAACTCCGTATTGGCTCACAACCAGGTCGTAACTCTTATCCGCTTGGGGAATATTGTCGACTTGCGCGCAAATTCCAATTGCCGGAGGTATTTTCTCTTTCATAACGTTGAGGGCTTCTTGAGAGACATCCACTCCGGTTAGGTGTGATAGCCCCAAGCTATATGCGTGCTCCAAGACGGAGCCGGCGCCACATGCAAAATCAATAATCTTATCTGAGGTTTTGCTCTGGCTAAATTTATCAATCCAGAATGTTTTGAGCGCGTGGTTATTTTCTATACCGACTTCGACAAGCGCGTTTCCACTCTGTTTGGATGCGCGGCCTTGCCAGTAATTGTCCCAATGCGCTGCATTCAAATCCGACATAAAGTGAAATCCATTTTTTCAGAACACATAACCGTGCATATAGCGATCAATGTTAAGTCTCAGTCTTACGGGTTTACGTCTTTATTTGAAGGTATTTTAATGGCCTGAGCTCGCTTTGTAAGTTCCGCCTTGGCAATTAGAGATATTTTTTCAACGCCGCGATTTAGGCCACGCCAAACCCGAATGATGATGTAGATCAGTCCGCCAAAAAACAACGCTGGTATCGCAAATGCCCAGTGAGACAGGGTGCCGACCCAAAGAAATAAGGCAATCAGCACAAATGATCCAAAGAGACTAAGGCTCATCCAGAACTTAGCAATGAGAAGCGGCCAGCTTATCCGGTCAATTGTGCCGTCAACCACCATCTCACTGGCGATCGTTTTAGCCAACTCCGGGTCGTGCCGAGCTTTGAAGAGAGCGAGTAAATTGCCGAGCATGGTCTAAGGGGGCAAATTGGCCGAACTTGTCAAGGAACTATTGGTTTGGAGGAGATAATATGGGGGCATTGAAGCTGACTGCATGCGGGCAAAATTCTGACCTTGGCATGCTGATTTTTCCCTGCTATGGCCCGCGCGATTAAGGGAAGTATTGTCACCTTTTCCCTAAAGAAACCCAGTTTTTGACGCTGCATTTTGCGCGTCGGCTACAGCTCAGGATCGATCCGTTTTGTCCGACACCGAAGTCATCACAGGCGAAGCCCCCACACGCTACGCCCTAGCGCTGCTCGACCTCGCGGAAGAGGCAAAATCTTTGCCGCGTGTGGAGAAAGATCTCAAATCTTTCAAGAAGATGTACGATATCAGCGCTGACTTGAAGCAACTCGCTGAAAGCCCCGTAATCTCCACTGAGGATAAGGTGTCCGCTCTGACGGCTGTAGCGAAAAAAGCAAAACTTTCGCCTTTGACAACTCAGTTTATCGGGACCGTAGCAGGCAACCGCCGCGCGGCTGACCTTCCGGGAATCATTTCGGCGTTCAACGACATGGTTGCCCGTCGACGCGGCAGCCAAGTCGCAAAAGTAATATCCGCAGCAAAACTCACGTCTGCGGAACTTGCCACGATCAAATCGCAACTCAAAAAATCCCTCGGCCGTCAGGTCGATATTGAAACCTCGGTTGATCCCGAATTGCTCGGCGGTTTCGTCGTGCGGATCGGGTCCCGTTTATATGACAGCTCCCTCAAGACAAAACTTGAGGACTTACGTCTCGCCCTCAAAGAAGCATAAGAGGACAACTAACCATGGATATTCGCGCAGCAGAGATCTCCACGATCCTCAAAAAGCAAATCAAAGGGTTTGGCAAAGAAGCCAAAGTCTCTGACGTAGGCCAAGTCCTATCCGTCGGTGATGGTATCGCCCGTATATACGGCTTGGACAATGTCCGCGCTGGCGAAATGGTTGAATTCCCGGGCGGCGTTAAGGGCATGGCATTGAACCTCGAGACTGATAATGTCGGTGTTGTTATTTTTGGTGATGACCGCGGCATTAAAGAAGGCGACACAGTCAAACGTCTCGGCGAAATCGTTGACGTCCCTGTCGGTAAAGGGCTTCTGGGCCGTGTTGTGAACCCGCTGGGTGAGCCGATTGACGGCAAGGGCCCGATTGAAGCGACAGAGCGCCGCCGCGTCGACGTTAAAGCGCCGGGCATCATGCCGCGCCAGGGTGTTCACGAGCCTGTGCAAACCGGTATTAAGGCGATTGATGCGCTTATCCCTGTTGGACGTGGCCAGCGCGAACTTATCATTGGTGACCGCCAGACCGGCAAAACAGCCGTCGCTGTTGACGCCATCCTGAACCAAAAAGCGGCCTTCGACGAAGACCGCGAAAACGACAAACTCTACTGTATCTATGTCGTGATTGGTCAAAAACGCTCAACGGTTGCGTCTCTTGTGAAGACCCTCGAAGAAAACGGCGCGATGGATTACTCTATCATCGTCGTGGCCTCTGCGTCAGAGCCGGCTCCGCTCCAATATCTCGCACCGTTCGCCGGTTGCGCGATGGGCGAATATTTCCGCGATAACGGCATGCACGGCCTCATCATTTATGATGATCTGTCCAAGCAAGCTGTGGCCTATCGCCAGATGTCACTCTTGCTGCGTCGTCCTCCGGGCCGCGAAGCCTATCCGGGTGATGTCTTCTATCTTCATTCCCGTCTGCTGGAGCGCGCTGCGAAACTGAACAAGGATCACGGCGCAGGCTCTTTGACCGCGCTTCCGATTATTGAAACTCAGGGTAACGATGTTTCGGCCTTTATTCCAACAAACGTGATTTCCATTACAGATGGCCAAATTTTCCTGGAAACCGACTTGTTTTTCCAAGGCATCCGCCCGGCGCTAAACGTGGGTCTATCCGTGTCTCGCGTCGGCTCCGCTGCGCAGATTAAAGCCATGAAACAGGTTGCGGGTCCAATTAAAGGTGAGCTCGCGCAATACCGCGAGATGGCGGCCTTCGCTCAGTTTGGTTCAGATTTGGATGCATCCACACAGGCGCTACTGGCGCGTGGTGAGCGTTTGACTGAGCTCCTGAAGCAGCCTCAGTTCTCTCCGCTCCAAGTGGAAGAGCAAGTTGTTGTTCTCTATGCGGGTACACGCGGTTATCTCGACGGTATTCCGGCGAAGTCGGTTCAGGATTATGAGGCAAAACTCCTGGCGCATCTGCGCGGTGAGCAAAAAGCTCTGTTGTCTGACATTGCGACAGGGAAGAAGCTGACGGATGAGATCGAAGAGAAGATTAAATCCGTGCTGAAATCCTTCACGGATAATTTCGTGGCTTAAGGAAAATCTGATGTCACTCAAAACGGCAGGTAAATATTGCGGACATTGCGAAGCAAATGTAATGGCTCAGGGGACTAAGCCTAATCATCTTCTTCATCTTGTCCTTTCTGTACTTACGGCGGGTTTTTGGTTGATTGTTTGGGTGCTTGTATCTGTCGGTAAGATAGGTGGATATCGGTGCACGAAATGCGGAAATAAAGTTTAGGTCGTCATGGCATCTCTTAAAGAACTCAAAAACCGGATCGGTAGCGTAAAAAATACGCAAAAGATCACGAAAGCCATGCAGATGGTTGCCGCAGCGAAACTGCGCAAAGCGCAGGAAGCTGCCGAGGCATCACGTCCTTATTCAGATCGTTTGAATGCGATTATTATTAACCTCGCAAATTCCATGTCAGATACGGCGGGTGGTCCTGAACTGCTTGTCGGTAACGGAAAATCAGATACGGTCTTGCTTGTCGTCGCGACAGCAGACCGAGGTTTGTGTGGTGGCTTCAACACAAATATCGTCCGCAAGGCGCGCGAGGAAATTGTTGCGCTCGAGCGGGCGGGAAAAAGGGTGAAGCTCTACCTCATCGGTAAAAAAGGCTATGACCAGTTGAACCGCCTGTATGGCGACCAGATTGTCGAGTATGTGTCTTTGAAAGAAGAGCGTAAACTTCACGCAGGCATCGCGCAGGGCATTGGCGAAAAAGTCACCGCCATGTTTGAAGCCGGTGAGTATGATGTCTGCAAACTTATCTATTCGCAATTCGTCAACGTCATGCAGCAGGACGCTGTGTCTAATACCCTTATCCCGGCTATGGCCGCGCTCGGCGTTGAAGACGATACGCCGGGTGATCATGCCGCTGATGACGTTTTCGCACCTGATCTCAAAGGGTCTATTTATACATATGAGCCGGATGAAGCCGGTATATTGCGCGTCCTATTACCGCGAAACATCAATACCCAAATCTTCTCTGCTTTGCTTGAAAATTCAGCAGGCGAGATGGGCTCCAAAATGACGGC
>ENA-ORXT01003546-ORXT01003546.1-marine-metagenome-genome-assembly--contig:-NODE-3546-length-17057-cov-12.296466_pt1 | contig 17057 bp, 9 predicted proteins | sample MGYA00237868_ERZ511482 | MGnify/ENA metagenome assembly ERZ511482 | reverse complement strand
TGATTATTTAACGGTTGACAGTATATTGAAGCGGCTTCTACGCCGCACTTTATGATTTATGATGTAAGATATATGATGTATGATTTTTTACCCCACCATTAAAAGATGTGGGGTATCAATAGACCTTTGAAGTGTCCGACACGTAATTATCGGTTTTCAATCTGATTATCTAAAAGATAATTATAGGTATGAAATCATCCATTAGTGTTGAAATAGTAAAAGTAATCAAAAACATCCCATGACGAAAAAATTCGCCTTCAATAAAGACCTATTCGATTTTAGCAGCATTTACCAAATGCTGCAGATTGTCTGGAAAAGCAGCAAGACCTTGACCAGTATTCGATTTGGCTTGCAATTCCTGCAATCTATCTTGCCATTGATACCTATCTATCTACTAAAGCTTTTATTGGATGCTTTTGCAGAAAAAGGACAATATGACTTCGATTATATTGTCTGGATATTGGTCGGCTTTGCGGGTATTAAAATTCTGTCGATTATCATTGCCAATATTGCCAATTATGTGGCGATGTTACAATCGGACATCGTAATGGACTATATGTCAAATATCGTTATCAGTAAAGCGATACATACGGATATGGAATATTTTGATGTAGATTCCTACCATGATGTGTATCAGCGAGCCTTGGGCCAACAGGGTCGCCCCTTGCAAGTATTAGGCTTGGTGACGAAATTAATGCAAAGTAGTATTTCCCTAGTGGCGATAGTCGGATTACTGTTCACCTTACATTGGGGCGTAGCATTTATTTTGTTTTTTATTGCTTTACCTACCGCAGCACTGCGCTGGTATTTTTCCAAAAAGACAGTGGAGTTACAAGAAGCCCAAACGCCCATGCAGCGTAGAGCGGGCTATTATCGCAGTATTCTTACCAGTGCGCAATACGCCAAAGAGGTAAGAATCTTTAGCTACGGAGAACGTTTATTACAGACCTTTTTGGACTTACGGAAAACGATTAGAAAAGAAAAACGAGATTTGTATATCCATCAGTCTAAAGCGATGAGCATTGCTCAAAGTCTGGAGGCGGTAGCGATTATGGGTGCCTTGGGTATCATTGCGAAGCGAGCTTTTGAGGGCTTATTGAGTGTAGGCGATATAGCGATGTATTTCCAATTATTTCAAAAAGGGCAATCGAATATCAATAGTTTATTAGGTACTCTTGTAGCGGTAAATGAAAACAAACTGTATATCAAACATTTGTTTGATTTTCTACATTTAGAGCAAAAAATAGTAGACCCACTACAGCCCAAAACGATGCCGAATCGGATAGAAGAATTGGCAGTAGAAGGCGTCTATTTTACCTATCCAAAAACGACCAGACCTGTATTGAGAGATGTTTCCTTCTCTGTTAAGAAAGGAGAGATATTAGCTATCGTTGGTGAAAATGGTTCTGGTAAAACAACGCTAGTAAAATTATTGAATCGACTCTATCAACAACAGCAAGGCAGCATCAAATTAAATGGGATAGAAACCGCCCATTTTGAAATAGCGGAACTCCGAAAAAAAATCACCGTTATCTTCCAGCAATTTGCTAAATACTATACTACCGTAAAAGAAAATATAGAGTTTGCAGATGTACATACCGCATCGAGTCCCGAACGAATTCAAGCTTCCGTTTTTCATGCAGGCGCAGAAGATTTTATTGATTTGCTGCCTCAAAAAACAGCTACCCAACTCGGTCGTGCTTTCAAGAATGGCGAAGAATTGAGCGGTGGGCAATGGCAAAAGTTAGCCTTATCCAGAGCTTTCTACAAAGATGCGGACCTGATTATCTTAGATGAACCCACCAGTTTTATAGACCCGATTGCCGAAGCGGATATATTCGATAATCTGCGCAAGGTCGCAGCGGATAAGATATTGATATTAATCACTCACCGCATTTATAATCTAAAAATGTGCGACCGTATTTTGGTGATGGACAAAGGCAAAGTAGTGGAAATAGGGAGTCATTCCGAGTTGATGGCGATGGAGGGTTTGTATGCTACGATGTTTGAAAAGCAGAGCTAAACAGCACCTATTCAAACACTTTACAAAAGCCCAGATCAAAATCCGCTAATAAATTATTTATTATTAGCGTTATAAAAACCAGACTTTATCAGCCCGTATTACCGAAAACTGGCTATTATTTTTTTAAGAAAGCTGTATCTTTACTAGGAAAAAACACCATCCTTACTATGCAGCGAAAGAAAACATTACAAATAGGTTCTTCTGATTTTAAAGACTTTATAGAGTCTGATGGCTACTTTGTGGATAAAACACTCTTGATACAAGAATTGATAGATACCCATTACAAAGTATTATTACTCCCTCGCCCTCGCCGCTTTGGTAAATCTATCAATTTGTCTATGTTGAAGTACTATTTTGATGCAGGAATGTCAGATAGTACTAAATTATTTGAGTCCTTTAAAATATGGCAGGCTGGGGATTATTATACCAATCAGCAAGGAAAATATCCTGTGATACATCTGAGTTTGAAAGGAGGAAAGGCGACTACTTTTGAAAAAAGCCAGACAGCTATTTTTAGCATTTTAACCAAGTTGTACCGTCAGTTTGATTGGCTACAAGAAACTGATATTTTAAAAGAAGCGGAAAAAGTTGATTTTAAACAATTGGTGAATGGCGGAGGAACCCCTACCTTATACGAAAATAGCGTAAAAAACTTGAGTGAATATCTGCATCGCTATTATGGAGAAAAAGTCTTAATCTTAATGGATGAGTATGATGCGCCTATCCATACGGGTTTTTATCATGGTTATTACAATAAAATCATCGAATTGATGAAGTCGTTGATGGGGAGTACTTTCAAAGATAATGACTATTTATATAAAGGGGTGATAACAGGGATATTGCGCATTGCAAAAGAAAGCATTTTTTCTGACCTAAATAATCCTGGCATCTTTACCATATTAAGTCCTACTTTCGCTGATAAATTCGGTTTTACACAAACAGAAGTACAGGATTTATTGACCTATTATGACTTAGCTCAAGATATGGAACAAGTTAAGAAATGGTATGATGGTTATACTTTTGGCTATACCAATCATATCTATAACCCTTGGTCTATCATCAATTATATTGCGAGACATACAGAAGGCTTCAAAACATGGTGGGTTAATACGAGTTCGGACAATTTAATTAAAAATAGCATTCTTGAAAGGGAATCAACTGATATACGCTCTAATATTGAACAACTTCTATTGGGCAATGAAATTCACCAAAAAATTGATGAGAATATTGTTTTTACGGATTTCGAAGAGGACAAAGAATTACTTTGGTCTTTACTAACTTTTTGTGGCTACTTAAGTCCTGTTCGTTCCATAAAAAAGAAAGAATATGCACTAAGAATCCCCAATTATGAAATAGAAGAACTATTTAGAGAGATTATAGTGGAATGGTTCAAAAAAGAATTAAAAATCCGCCAAACGACCTTACGGGCAATGGCAACCAGCCTAAAAGAAAATCGCATAACCGACTTTGAGCGATACTTTAAAAGTATAATGGCAGATACGTTCAGTTACTTTGATACCCATACGGAACCAGAACGAGTGTATCAGGCTTATGTATTAGGACTATTGGGCATTATGGGTGATGAGTATGTTATCAAATCCAATAGAGAATCTGGAGCTGGGCGATATGATATTTTGCTACTCCCTAGAAATAATAAGGACTATGGTATTATTATAGAAATTAAGCAACTGAAAAAGGAGGCAAAACCGGCTCGTATTCAAGCAGAATTATCGGATGCTTTAGGTCAGATTACTAAAAACAAATATTACAAAGAGTTAGTCGCCCATAAAGTGCAGAATCGCATTGAAATGGCAATGGTATTTGTTGGGAAGGAAGTGTATTTAGCGGTTAATTAGCGTTTGTCTATAAAGTTGCTTTTTTTCTCTTCAATCGAACAAATTCTTACTCGAATGTATTTGATGAGTCGAGGATTAAAAAGGTATAACAAAGCAGCTTTTGATGATAGTGTGAAATTTTGGCAGGCAGGTAAAGGGGTAGGGAATATTACTTCGGTGCAATCAGTAGCAGAGGTGGTGAAAGCGTTTACTAGTGTGAGTGTTTAGAAAGTTTAGATTAATAGTTTATACAGCCGTTCCCATTTTGGATATGACTTTGTCTAGCAACTTCCCGTTGCTGGACAAATTTATATGCAAACCGCCTTAATTTGTCCAGCAACGGGAAGTTACTGGACAAAAAGGCAACCTATTCGTTCTAAAATGGGAACTGCTGTTATAAACAAACAAACAACTCTACTTAAGCTTTTGAGTGGCTAGAAAATAACTATCTCAAATACAATAATTTCAGATTTTTCTGCCCTAATTTAGTACGTACATTAAACAAATACATCCCTTTAGGTAATAACTGCCCCTGTTCGTCGGTGCCATTCCAGGTAAATTGATAAGTACTTTTAGAGGTACTACTTGCTGGCGCAAAAGTCTTTACCTTTCTGCCATCAATTCCATAAATAGAAAAGCTAAGTTCGTCCGTATCAACCGAATTACCTAATGTAACAGTAAGAGTGGTCTGTACACTAAATGGATTAGGACTTGCTTGAATGGATAGCAAAGAATCTACTAATATATCATTGGTAGCGGTATTTACATCACCATCATTTGCTGGTGCGCCAGTTGGAGCACCACCGTCGCCACCTCCTTCTGCATCAAATACGTCATCTATCGTATTTCCATCTGGATCAGTCACAACTATTTCCTCATCCGTTTCCGTGCGGGTAGGTCCTTCTGTACCTTCTACCAAGATTTGTTCTAGATTAGTTTCATCTAGACAATCTTCACAAACCACACCTCCTTGAGCTACTTCCAACGCTAAAAACGCCGTGTAAAAAGAGAGGACTCGATGTTCTAAACTCCATTTAATAATTTCATTAACGGTGGCATTGGTTCTAGTTTCTTTTTCTAAACTTTGGATGTAATTGCCTGCCCAAATAACTTCATCTATATCTGCATCTGAACTAGCTATGGCATCTGATTTTGGAATAGATAAGTTTTCTCCAAAAAACTGCTCATTGATAACACCGCTCAATTCAATTTCATAAGGAAAGTCGCCCTCAAATTTACCTACTTGGATAATCGGTCGATTTACTGCTGCAAAAGAATTCGATTTTTTGATGTCATAGCGACCATAACAAAAGCCCTCCTCTAAAGTCGTATGTACATCTAAGATTCCTTGAATATTAGATAAAGCTGCTGCGGATTCTTTTAAAGAAGCAGACAGGCTTTGGTATTCCCTAATATTATTAAACGTGCCACCTGTTTGACGAGTAATATTGGTATAAAAGTATTCATTACCTAAATAATTATTTCCATTAAACCAGCTATAACGTAAGTTTTCATTTTGATAATCTACCACATATATAGGAATGTTCTGTTCTTCCATCATAGCCGTCAATTCCTCAATTAAAATATTCGCTACTTCTGGCTCCGCCAATTGGTCTGCATTAGACACTAATAGTAGATTACCACCTGTACCTTGTTGCTGGATGTATTCAATCCCTTTAGTCATTAAGTTGGGTAAATTACTAAAATTGGAAAAGTTGAGCGTTCTAAGTTCCTCGAAATATTCCTTGATGGTCTCTGCGTCCCCCGGTATCCACGTTGGATGGATTGGATTAATACTTGTTTGAGACAATAATAAATTAAACGAATCTTTTGACCCTAAACTTTGCAATAATTGATTTTCTAAAGCAACAAGAAGGGCCGCTTTATCATCCGTACTATTACGAGTCGTATAATCTACTAAAACAGCCAGCTTCTTTGGATTAGTTTCTTTAAGTTGCAGGACTTCCTCTGGTAAAAAGGCGAGTTGATAATAATTCTCTTCTCCTTCCGAATAACTTAGAAAAACGCCATTCTTCATAGGTGCATCTACCACAAAATCTAAAGAGGATTTTAATTGACTGGTAACAACGGTTAATTTCTGATGCGCACCAAGTGTAGCATGAGTGGCATTCTCAAAGGCCATGTCTTCCAATTGAGTAATGCGTGGATTTTTAAAATCACCATTTAAAAAACTTTGAATTTGCACTTCGGCTAAAGGCGTTCTAGAAGTATTCAATAGACCCATTGGTAATGGAACCGATACCTGCCCATTGCTCCATTCTCCCGGCACTAAATAACTTACTTTCACTCGCCTAGTAGAATCGGACTGTAAGGGATAAACTCTTAATTGGTATTGATTTTCTCCTTGCTTAAATAAAATGGAAGGGTCTTGTCGTCGCCCCACTATATCTTCATAAATCGCAGCAGCAGACCAACGATCCTTTATATCCGCTTGAATAATATCTTCATTAATCCATAACCAAGAATCAATTACCATTGCATTTTCAGGCAAACCAAAATCAAGTACAATTTCCAAAGGATTTCCTTCCCCTCCTTCTTCTCTGAACCAAGTATCTTTACCTGATAAAGTCAAATACATGCCCACTTCCATGTATACGCCTCTTGGATGGATTGTAATTTGAGCCTCTTCAATGGTGCCTTGGTCTTGATTCCAAAAGAGGGGATCTAAGACATATAGGCCATCATAAGCGCGTGCTTGAAAGCTTAGTAATAATAGGATAACAGTGTAGAGTAAATTTCTGGGTGTCATAACGATGGTTTTAATAATTTGAGTAGTAATTATTAATTTTAAGGTTAATATAAAAAAAATGTTTTATCAGTAGACTTGTTTGTAGATAACAAATTGGTATATGAAAATATCTTTTTCCTTCTAAGAAATGATTTTTTTAAATCAATAATGTAGGATATTCATTGAAAAAAGTCATTCCTTACAAGAAAAAATATAAATTTCATATACTCAATTCTTATTTACAAACAAGTCTAGTAATTTCCGAAAAGTTCTACTGGAATATACGAACAAGTTATAAGAAATGCTATTATTTAATGGATTAGAAATGTTAGTTTTTTACATTTGACAAATAGCTTGCATTTTTAACTCAGCATAAGTCTTGCTTTCTTCCGCACAAGAAATTTATGTTCAAAGGGCAATTGGATACCCCAATTAGTCTTTATGTTCACAATTACAATCCAATAAATACTTGCATTTTTAACTTCAGTTGTTCCCAATATATCTTCAGGGAAATCCTTTTTCACAACAATCGTAGCAGATGGACTTTCAAAGGTTTGTTTTGGAGAGGTATATAAAATCGCTATACTCAATTCTGTATTAGAATCCATTACTTCTTCTCGTATTTCATAATGGACAGACATCTCTTTTACATATCGCCAATTATCATTATCTATTTTCAATAAAAATGCTTTACCATCTACTTGTTCGTAAGTGATGGTGAAATGCCCTAGTAATCTGTACCTATAATAATAAAGCAAAGCTATGATTCCAACAATAGCAGAAAGGATGGCAGAAAGGACTATTTGTTCTGTGAAAGAAGCAAAGAGAAAGATGAAGATTAGTAGGTTTGTAAAAGTATCTGCGGGTGAATTTGTGTGCGAATTTGCGGGCGTTATGTCTAAGTCATGGGTCGTATTTGTTAGCTGGTAATCATATTTGTTAAGCCCAAATTTTAGATAAAAGGCTTTTTGAAAAGTACCGTCTTCAGGCAATTTTTTTGAGGAGGAAAATCGATCTAAAAAAGAAGCATCCTTTAGGATAGCAGCGTCTTTATTTATTTTTATAAAAACGACTAATCCTAGACTGAAATGGGTGTTTTTTCCTACATAAGTTTCTACTGCTTTATTAACAAATCTAATGGTATATCTATAAGGTTCGTATTCTGAAAGTAAACAATTTTGAGCGAGGTATTTAGTACTTATAATTTTGATAGCGTTGCCTTCGGATAGTATGCTATCTATGTTGTTAGCAATATATCCATGATGCGCTTTATGTTTTACAGCAAATAGATGATAGCCTATATAGTCTACTTGAAGTCTCTGTAAGGATTTAATGCTTATTCTTCCATTAATTATTTGATTTAAGGCAAAAGTAGTGCTTAGAATGGGACCTTCCTTGAGCTTTAGGTTGATTTCAAAAAGTTGTTTCATGTATTGTTTTTGAGTGATTATTTTGAAAAATACGGTTTTTGAAACACAAAAAGAATTTTGAAACACAAAAGGAGCAAAAGTTCACAAAAGTCTTTCACAAAAGGGGCTTTGAAATAGAAAGGATACAAACAACTTTTGTGAAATTCTTTTGTGAACTTTTGCTCCTTTTGTGTTTCAAAAACTAAAAAAGGGGTTTTGAAATAGAAAGGATACAAATAACTTTTGTGAAATTCTTTTGTGAACTTTTGCTCCTTTTGTGTTTCAAAAACTACCTTTGTAAAAACGCCTTTATGTTTTAAAAATACGCTGGTGCAAAGGCTATTGCCGCTATCGTAAAATACGCTGGCGCAAAGGCTATTGCCTTGTGCCGACTATCTTTAAGGCTATTGCCTTAAATGGGTTATTTTAATAGCAAAATTTAAAATGAAAAACCTACACTGTTTTCTAGTAATATTCCTTTTTAGTCAAATCCTTTTAGGACAATCAACCACACACGAAGCCATATCCGTAACCGTATCAGAAGGGACTAATATGGCAGCTGCCCTGTCGCCAAATAAGGAAACGGTAGTAATAGATTTACAAGGCAGACTCTGGACCCTAGCGGCAGAAGGAGGCATAGCGATACCTATTACCGATCCCTTAGGAGATGCTCGGCAACCTGCTTGGTCGCCAGATGGGCAGCAAATTACTTTTCAAGGCTATTGGGACGGAAATTGGCATATTTATACTATCCATAAAGACGGCTCCAATTTAAAGCAGTGGACACATGGACCCTTTGATCATCGAGAACCACATTGGTCACCAGATGGGCAACAAATACTTTTTTCTTCGGATAGGGCAGGGACTTATGATATTTGGACGATTGATTTACAAACGAAAGAATTTACACAGATTACGAAAGATGCGGCGAATGAATTCGCACCTGCTTGGTCACCTACCTTTGGGCGCATCGCTTATATCAGTGATGCACCTGACAAAGAAGGGATTTATATTTTAGATAGGTCTGTCAAAGAGGAGAATATTGTTAATGCACCTGCGGGTTCTTTGCTTCATAATAGGAAAAGACTCAAATATTATAAAGCTGAAGGCACAATAGCAGGTTTATCTTGGCGACCAGATGGCATCTCTATTTTATACAATAAAACCACTTTCTCAGAAAGCCAACTTTGGGTACAATGGCTAGATATGCCAGAACCTATTCTATTGTCAGACAAGGAAGAAGTCGTTTTCCCTTTTCGACCAACTTGGGTATCCAACAATGAATATATCTATACAAGTAGTGGTAAAATTCACCAGAAAAATTTCGATTTTAAACAAGCCAAAGCAATTCCCTTTGAAGCTACCTTCCATTTGCAACGAGCAAATTATACCAAAAAGAAAAGAGATTTTAATAGTACAAAAGAACAAAAAGTAAAAGGCATATTGACACCTAGTTTGTCCCCTGATGGAACGCAAATTGCCTTCATTGCCCTCAATGATTTATGGTTGCAATCAGGTACAGAGAAACCAGTTGCTTTAACCAATAATGCCTTTGTAGAAATTTCGCCTGAGTGGTCGCCTGACGGAAAACAGATTGCCTATGTATCGGATAGAGGAGGGGAGTGGGTCATTTGGACGCTAGACTTGCAAACTAAGACTTCTAAAAAACTAGTGAGTATTCCAGGGAATTCTAGTAATATAGGTATTGACTGGTCGCCGAATGGGAAAGAAATGGCTATATCTTTAGGTATCCATCCTAGATTAGGTCAATTGTATGTTTATAATTTAGAAAGTGGCGAAACTCGAAAAATCAGCAAAGCTATACCGGCAAGTATAGGTGCGCCCACTTGGTCTGCAGATAGCGAGACTATCGCTATTTCTACTCGCCAAGCTTATTCCACCTTATATAGAGAAGGCATCAACCGTTTATTGTTTTTTTCAAAAGATGGATCAAGTACTTGGAACTGGAAAAATTTACCGCATTGGTCTCTAGGTAGTCGAAGGAAAGATGGACCCGTATGGTCGCCCGATGGAAAATATATGGCAGCAATTGCACAAGGATTACTATGGATAATACCTGTTGATAAAAATGGACAATCTACTGGAATGCCGATTCGATTATCTAATGACTTGGCAGATACTCCTAGTTGGTCAGGGGATGGAAAAACTATTTTATACCAAACAATTAAAGGTTTAAAAATAGTCAATATCCAAACAGGAGTCACTAAAGATATTCCAACTAATTTAACATGGGCTAGAGAAATTCCCATGGAACGCACGGTCATACATGTAGCGGGTTTAATTGATGGGCGACAAGAAAGCATACAAGAAAATGTAGACATTATTTTAGCAGGAAACAGAATTGTGGGCATCGAAGCGCATCGAGCTAATCGACCTGCTGCTAAATTCATAGATGCTTCCACAAGTTATGCTGTACCTGGACTAATTGATATACATGCCCACCAAGGAAGTTGGGCAGGCGAAAAATTAGGTAGAACTTGGTTGGCTTGGGGTGTAACAGCGACAAGAGACCCATCGACCGTTGCATTAGATGCGTTAAATAGAAGAGAAGCCACCGAATCAGGTAAATATAGGGGACCAAGAATTTTTTTTACAGGAAGCCCGATAGACGGCAATCGTATTTACTATGCAGATGCCCAAGCACAACAATCTCCCGCTCAATTGACACTAGAGTTACAAAGGGCAGAAGCATTGGATTATGACATGATAAAAACTTACGTGCGATTAGCTGATCCTTTACAGCAAAGAGTAGTCGCCAAAGCGCATGAATTAGGGGTACCTGTTTCCTCCCATGAATTATACCCTGCGGTAGCCTATGGTACGGATGGCGTAGAGCATATTGCAGGAACGAGTAGACGAGGTTATTCTCCTAAAATTACGAGTGTATTGAGTTCCTATGGAGATGTAAGTAGCTTATTAGGGGCATCAGGTATGAGTTTTACACCGACTATTGGTATTTATGTTTCCTATAATTATTTATTGTCTAAAAATCCTAGTGTATTATCAGATGAACGCTTACAAAGCTTAACTTCTACTTTTAATATAGATAATGCCAAGCGAGGGATTGCTAGTGTCGAAAAAGATAGGGCAGGGTGGGAGATACGATTCAAGAATGCCACTAAAATGATTAAAGATATTCACGATAAAAATGGTTTAGTGGTAGCTGGAACAGATGGCCCTATCTTACCTTTTGGATTTGGTTTGCATATAGAGTTAGAAGCTTATCAAGCCGCAGGCTTATCGCCATTTGAAGTTTTACAAACCGCAACCATTAATGGGGCAAAGGTATTGGGGACGGAAAAGGATATGGGTACTTTAGAAGTCGGAAAATTAGCAGATATTTTAATCGTAAAAGAGAATCCTTTGGAGGATGTTAAACATCTTAGAGCGATGGAATTAGTGGTGGCGAATGGTAAGGTGTATAGATTAAAAGATTTATTAAAAATGAGTAAATAAAAAGAAGTCAGAAGTCAGACCGAAAGAAAAGAGGTCAGAAGTCAGACCGAAAGAAAAGAAGTCAGAAGTCAGACCGAAAGAAAAGAAGTCAGAAGTCAGACCGAAAGAAAAGAAGTCAGAAGTCAGACCGAAAAATAAATTTTTCTGTCAGAGGTCAGATTTATGACGTGTTCCTAGACGCATATATAACGTATCAGTTAGCGTTTAGGAACACGTCATAAATCTGACCTCTGACAGAAAAATTTATTTTTCGGTCTGACTTCTGACTTCTTTTCTGTTGACTTCTTTTCCAAAGCATCCAACCATGAAAAAACACATTTTATTATTCTTACTAGGCATCGCACTAAGCCTTCCTAGCATTGCTCAACTTCAAAAATCTATTACCGTCGAAGATATTTGGCAAGACTATAAATTTGTTGGCAAATCTGTGCCGGGCTTTAATTTCCTACAAGATGGAAAGCACTATACCCGACTAGTAGACAATTCCATTCAGCAATTTGATTTGCTCACAGGTGAGCGAGTAAAGACTATCTTTTCTGCGGTTGATATTTCCGAAGACCATGCCTTCCCAGGAAAATTTAGCAGCTATGATTTTAGTAAAGACGAAAAAAACATCCTACTAAAAACAGCATCAGAAAGCATTTATCGCTATTCTTCTAAGGCACATTACTTTGTATGGGATGGCAATAAAGGAACGCTTGAAAAATTACACAATGGAGAGAAGCAAGGATATGCTACCTTCAATCCTTCCGCAGATAAAGTAGCCTTTGTTTCGGAGAATAATTTATTTTATAAAGATTTGACAACGGGCAAAGAGACGCAAATTACGAAGGGCGGCAAAAAGAATGAAATTATTTATGGTAGTGCAGACTGGGTATATGAAGAGGAGTTTTCTTTTGCTAAAGCCTTCTTTTGGTCTCCTGATGGGACTAAAATTGCTTTTATGCGTTTTGATGAAAGAGAAGTACCTGAGTTTACAATGACCAACTTTAAAGGTGGTTTATATCCAGAATATGAGTCGTTTAAATACCCTAAAGTAGGAGAAAAAAATGCAGTTGTTACTGTGCAAATTTATGATTTAAAGACGGGTAAAACGATAAAAGCGGCAACAGGAGACGAGCCAGATATGTACTTTCCTAGAATCAAATGGACCAAAGACCCAAATCAAGTTTGCATTTTCAAAATGAATCGGCATCAGAATGAATTGGAATTATTGCTAACGAATGCGACTACAGGTGCTACTAAACAGTTGATGAAGGAGAACAATAAATACTATGTAGATATTCACGATAACCTTACGTTTCTGGAAGATGGTAAATGTTTTGTGTGGACCAGTGAACGAGATGGTTTTAATCATATCTACCTATATGATATGAAAGGTAAGATAGAAAAGCAATTGACCAAAGGGAATTATGATGTAACGAAGTTTTATGGCATCAATGAAAAAACTGGAAAACTATATTATCGTGCCGCCGAGGTATCTCCATTGGAAGAACACCTTTATGTCATTGATAAAAAAGGAAAGAATAAAAAGAAATTATCCAAAGAAAAGGGTGTGCATAGTGCGCAATTTAGCAGCACTTTAGATTACTACGTTGATAAACACTCTACTGCGAATAGCCCAACGACCGTTACCGTTTATGATAATATGGGCAAAGTGGTGCGTGTTATAGAAGATAATAGAGGTTTAAGCCAATTGCAGAAAGAATACAATGCCAGTCCTTTAGAATTTTTCCAATTTACAACTAGCGAAAATATAGAATTAAACGGTTGGATGATTAAGCCGCCTAATTTTTCTCCAGATAAACAATATCCCGTTTTTATGACTTTGTATGGTGGTCCAGGCAGCCAACAAGTGAAAGACAGTTGGAGAGGTATGAATTATTGGTGGTATCAAATGTTAGCAGAACAGGGTTTTATTGTTACCTGTGTGGATAATAGAGGGACAGGTGCGAGAGGTGAGGAATTCAAAAAAATGACTTACCTGCAATTGGGGAAATATGAAACTATTGACCAAATAGAAGCGGCTAAGTATTTAGGCAATTTACCATATACGGATAAAAGCCGAATTGGCATTTTTGGTTGGAGTTATGGTGGTTTTATGTCCTCTTTGTGTTTGTTTAAAGGCAATGATGTGTTTAAAGCGGCGATTGCAGTTGCCCCTGTTACTTCTTGGCGGTGGTATGACACTATTTACACGGAGCGATTTATGCGAACGGAAAAGGAAAACCCAGATGGATATAAAGATAATTCGCCTGTTTATTTTGCCGACCAATTAAAAGGACATTATTTGTTGGTACATGGGGGGTCGGATGATAATGTGCATTGGCAACAAAGTGCAGAAATGATGAATGCACTAATCGCTGCGAATAAACAATATGATACCTATTACTACCCAAATAGAAATCATGGTATTTATGGTGGAACGACTCGTCAACATTTGTATAATAAAATGACTAACTTTTTGAATGAGAAATTAAAGGGAGATGCGGTGAATTATAATGAGGTGAAGAAACCTTAAGTATGATTATTGATTTTTTAAAGGGAGTGAATTTAATTTATTTTTTTGCAAAAAAATAAATCAAATTCACTCCCTTTAAATAAGTTTTCTGCCAAATGTTAAAGACGATCGATTATTGGAAGCATGAAATACTCAAATAAGCAATCAAGCCTCCTTCTTATCCACACCAAACGTCGAAACAGACACAATTTTATCCTCCGTCACCAAAGGCATCAATTTATACTTCATCAGCAAATGAATGACCGCTAATACATCCTTCTCACAATACACCGCAATCCGATCCAAATCATCCTCTTCCCAAAATACTCGCCCTACTTGACTGCCATCTATATCATCCTTAGGCGTTGGAAAACCAAATACAGCTGCCAATAAATTCAGCGAAGTATAACTTTTATAATCCCCAAATTTCCACATCTCTAAAGTGTCTAAAAAATGCTTAGTTTCCCAGGGTTTCTTTCCTGCAATATCCAAAGTACTAGGCAAAGGCAATTGATTAATCAGTAAACGTCTACAGAGATAAGGCATGTCGAATTCTCGAATATTATGTCCACAGAAATAGCGATTATTAGGATTGTTATAATGCTTACTTACCAATTCAGAAAACTCCGTTAATAATTTTTTCTCGTCTCTATCTGCATAAGAATTTAGACGTACATGCCATTCTGATTTATCGGGGCTGCGCACCAAAAAGCCAACAGAAATACAAACAATCTTTCCAAATTCTGCATAAATTGCTGACTTATCTAGATAGGTCGTTGCCGCTTCTTCATCGCTTATCGGCTCGTCATATCTTTTTAAAATACTTCGACATTTCTGCTTCCAAAGTTTTTTAAAATTATCATCTAACTCTTCATAAGCTTTCTTTTCAGAAACGGTTTCTATATCTAAAAAAAGTACTGCGCCTAGATTTACGTGGTCTAACATACAAAATGGTTTTATTTTCTTAGTCCGTTAAAAATGAGTAACTGTGAGAATGAATAAATGAGAAAATAGGGCACCCCTGCTGAAATGAAGTGGACAATTTTAGCGAGGATTACTTACTCATTGAGAATTTATGAAATGTATAGATTTTGTTGGCATTACATTTAACTCGTTAAATTTAGTGCTTTTTAATTAAACACTATTTGCTTATCATTAAACAAAATTACAACATTTTGATTACAAAATCAATATAATAATCAAATTGATTACGGTTAAAGATTTTAACAGTCAGTTTAGAGTTGTTTATTTGTTTAAAGTGTTTGTTTGTTTATCTGCTATACTTATTAAATAAATAAATCACTTCAATAGATAACAGTACTACAGAACTTACTAACTTTGTTTGCATCTCTCGTAATTGCCAAATTTATTTGGCAGATTCCACGTTTATTATCTTGTTTTATAGAGCAAAATATGGCGTTTTTAAATCTGCCAAATAAATTTGGCAATTACGGTAGACGCAAACACTTTTTATACACCCCATAGTCTATCCTTAAAAATACACAAAAGCTAGTCAAAAAATAAGCAATTACCTATGAGTTACTTCACAAAATCGTATTTACAATTCTTATCCGAATTATCCCTTAACAATAATAGAGATTGGTTCAATGCCAATAAAACGCAGTTCAAAGAGGATGTGGAAAAACCTTTTATTGCTTTTATCACCGATTTGATAGACCAAGTGAGTGCCGTAGATCCTAAAATTGTACTCACGCCTAAAGATGCTATTTTTCGGATTTATAAAGATGTCCGATTCAGTAAAGACAAAACACCTTATAAAACCCACATGTCTGCCGCTATTAACGAAGGAGGTCGAAAAGGTACTAAAACGGGAGGTATTTATATACACTCCAGTTTTGATGGCTTTAAAATTTATACGGGTTTTTATATGCCTAAGCCTAAACAAGTACAATTAGTACGAGAAGCAATTGTTTCCGATTTAAAGGGCTTTTCTAAAATCATCAATAAAGCAGACTTTAAAAAATATTTTGGAGAACTGCAAGGAGAAGAACATAAACGAGTGCCTAAAGAATTTGCAGAATGGATAGAACAACAACCTTTGCTAATGAAAAAGTCTTATTATGCGGTGCATGACTTAGATGCGGAGGTTATACTGCAAGACGATCTCATCAATCAATGTATGCAGCATTTTATGGCAGCTCAACCTTTAGGGGAGTTCTTTGATAAAGCAATTGGGGGAGTGAAGAATTGAGAATAAAAAATGCAATATTCTTCCTCTATTATAGATTTAATTTTCCATACCGATTGTTTTGTGAAATTTAATTTTTCGACAAATTAATTAATAATCCATCTTTTATATAAAATTTAGTAAACCATCGTGTTTACCTTTCTTTTCAAGTAACTTTGTAGTAGAAAAACGTAAAACTAACTTTAAACGTCAGGGAGTAGGAAGCAAAAAGCCTACTCCCTTATCCAATTAATCGTTACGGCTCTTCACGCCGGAACTCGAACCGCTAGAAAGATTTATTTTTTGAAGAAAATTGAAGATTTTCTTTAAAAAAGAACCTCCTAACTAGTTACTAAATACCATAGATATGAACATGGGACAAGAAGCTTTCGATAAACTTTGGAAGATGATAGGTTTACGTTATAAATCTCATCCTTGGCATGGTGTAGAAATTGGTAAAAACACGCCGGAAGTGGTTACCGCTTTTATTGAAGTTATTCCAACGGATACAGTCAAATATGAAGTAGATAAAAAATCTGGTTACCTAAAAATAGATCGCCCTCAACGTTTTTCTAATATCGTCCCTACGCTTTATGGGTTTGTTCCACAGACGCTTTGTAGAGAAGAAGTTGCAGCTTATTGCATGCAGAAAACAGGTAGAAAAGGAATTATAGGAGATGACGATCCATTAGATATTTGCGTGTTAACAGAACGAGAAATTACGCATGGAAACATACTCGTTCAAGCCAAGCCTATTGGCGGGCTTAGAATGATTGATGGCGGAGAAGCAGATGATAAAATCATTGCTGTTTTAAATAATGATGAAGTATATGGAAAATGGGAAGATATTACGGATATTCCTAAATCTATTCTCAA
>ENA-ORXT01003545-ORXT01003545.1-marine-metagenome-genome-assembly--contig:-NODE-3545-length-17061-cov-3.934056_pt1 | contig 17061 bp, 13 predicted proteins | sample MGYA00237868_ERZ511482 | MGnify/ENA metagenome assembly ERZ511482 | reverse complement strand
AGCCGTTTTCGGGCGCGGGGCCGCAGGATGCAAAGAGGAGGATGAAAAAGCAGGGGAGGGCGAGCTTCAGCATGGTTTTTTTATTTGGGAGGTTAAGGTAATTGTTTTCCACGGAGCCGTCGGCCCGATTCCCGAGGCACGAGGGTCGGTCCGCCGGCTGGTTGGAGACCACTATTTACCGCAAGAACACAATCTTCCCCACCGCCGCCTGCGGGCTATTAAGCCCGAAGCGCCCGTTCGTACTGGCCATTACGAGGTAGACGCCGCTGGTGACCCGGCGGCCGTTGTAGTCAGTGCCCGACCACACGAACTGCCCGCCGGTGGCGGTGCCTTCGGCAACTAGTTTGCCGGAGATGTCGGTGATCTTCACCCGGGCGTTACGCGCCAGACCATTGATGGCGATGGGGCTCTGCTCACCCGGTTCCACCGGGTTAGGGAAGATGGTAAGCTCATTGGCAAAGCGGCGATCCTGAGCGGCCGTTGCCTCGGCCCGGAAGCTGATGATGCCGAGCTCCGTGCCGAAGTAAACGACCCCGGTGGTGGGGTGAATGGCAATGTCCCGCACGATGTTGTCCAGCAGCGGGCTGTTGCCCTGATCAAAAAACAGCAGTTGCTCTTCGCCGTCAGCGGAGAGCAGGTAAGCGCCGCCACTGGTGCCGATCCATTTGCGGTTGCCGCCGTCGACGGTAATGGAGCGAATCTCCTCCGTCTCCAGCAGGAAACCACCAAAGTCATCGGCCGTGGCGATGGGGAGCCGGCCGGGGCAGATCTCCGTATCAAAAGCGGAAGCACCGCACTCAAAGAGTACAATTCCCTGGGAAGTGCCGACCCATACGTTACCGTCCAGGTCTACGGCAATGCTGCGCACGTTGTTGGTGGGCAGGTTGCTGTTGTTGGCGGTGATGGTCCGGCAGCGGTCGTCGGAGGGGTCCATGGGGGTGCCCATGGGGTCGAGTACCGTCAGACCGCCACCCACGCTGGTGGCGTGGACGGTCCAGATCAGCCCCTGAGGGTCAATCTCGATGGCCAGCGCATCATTAACGCTGCAGCCGCCGGCCAGGGCGGCCCACTGTCCTTCGGGGCTACGGACGCTGATGAAGTTTCCTTCGGAGGCTTTGCTGTTGGCCAGGTAAGTGAAACCCGCCTCGTCAGTAACCGCACCCGCTACCCGAACCCTGCCGGGGCCGGCACCATTGCTTAATTGCAGGCTGCTGTTGGTCTCGTCAAAAAGCTCGCCTTCTTCGGTTGCTTCGTTGAAGGCAATGGCTCCTTCGAAGAAGGACGAAAACCAGTAGCGCTCACTACCAGCGTCGTAGTGTACGTCTACAATCTCCGCCACGTCGTCGTCTCCCTGGATGGCAATCCCGTCGCGGCCCTTAAACACATCGTTGTTGTTGCGGTTAAAGCTCACCCATTCTTCGTCCTTGAAGCGATACACACCACCGAAGGAGAAGTTGGGGCTGAAGTTCTCGTCCAACACACCGGGCGCTACCCAGAGGGAAGTACCGTCGTGAAGGAGGCGGTAGTTGGTGTCGTCCAGTGGCCCGCTGTATTCAATTTCGTTGCAGCCACCATCGTCGATGCCGTCCAGAAACCGGATGCGGGGGGTAGACTTGTCTTCGGCAAACCAGATGCGCCCCCGATCGTCTTCAATGGCGTAGTTGCTGCGGATGATGCACTGGTTGAAGATCCGCCGTTGCTGTCCCTCTTCGTTAAGTAGTATGAGTTGACGGCTGGAACAGCCATCATCCTGACATTGGTATCCGGCCAGCAGCAGATTCGGGCCAATGCTGAGGTATTGCAGTCGCCAGGGTCGTTCATCGTTGGTGTCAAAGAAGAGCGCGGCGGTATCTGCCTGGAGGCGATAAACGTCTTTATCGATGCCGAAGTACAGTTCGTCTTTATAGATGTTGATGGCGGTGGAGGTGTAGTCTGCCGGGAAGCCGTTGGCCGGCCCCAGTAACTCCCAGTTACCGAAGTCGTTGAGGTTTGTTCCCTCCCGGGGTGCCCGGTAGATGCCTTCCTCAGTGGCAGCGTAGAGCAGGCCATTGTGCAGCGCTGCACCGTCTACCCTTACTCCGGTGAAGGTGGTAAACAGGAAGGTCTCATCGTCAAGGCTGAGGGCGGACACTCCGAAGCCGGCTGCCAGGTATACAATGTTCTCGTTCTCGTCAAAGTGTAGCTCGTAGATGGTTTTGTCCCCGCTGAAGTTGAAGTTGTCAATCTGCCGTAAGGTCGTAAAGCGGCCATTGCGCAGCAAGTCGATTACACTGCTTTCGTACACAATGATGAGCGTTTCGGTGGGCTCGTGGTAGCGTAATAACTGAATGCGCGCCTCGGCCAGCCCGTCTTCCCGCGCTAATCTGCTGATGCTGAGGTCTTCTTTATCAAGGTAAAAGATGGCTTTTCCGGTCGTGTAAATGATGGACTCCGGGCTTTCCGTTACGTAGGTGCCAAACCGGTAGGAGTGAAGCGTACGCCATTCCCCCAGGCTGTCAGCCTGGGCGGTCAATTCAGTGATACTCAGAAATATGAGAAGGAAGAAAAAGATTCTTAAGGGCATGCGGTAAAGGTAAGCTGGCGGGGGGGAGGGATTGTGTCGGGGTGTTTACAGTCTGTACCCCCGGCTTCAGCCGGAGGGTACGGAATAGATACGTTCAGCGTAGTAATCGTAGTCTGCAGTGTAAATATTATTTCTTTGTGGATGGAGACTAACCTTATGGACCGGAGCACTAATACAGTGTTATTTAAGTTTATGTAAGTATCAAAGAGCCCCTCGGCGCACCCTCCGGCTCCCTTTTCCCTTCGGTCAAAGTACGCTCAGGTTTGCTCGGGGACCGTAGAATTTGAGATCATCCGTCTGCGCGTCGCGCGCGGACGGCCCTGATACTGACCATCGGTCCCCGAGCAAACTTCGAGCGAGCCTCGACCTAGGAGAGGCTAGCCGAGAAGGGCGTCGAGGGGTCTGTAAGCATATCGAAAAATTTATGCTACCCTGTATTGTAATACCCAAAAAGTATGATCCTCGCCTTCGACGCCCATTACCAGGACAACAGCAGCCGACTGGTAGCCGCCATCTTTCAGGACTGGACGGACGGCGAAGCGACTGAGCTCAGGACCTGGGCTTTCGGCCATGCGGCGGATTATGCTCCCGGCCAGTTCTACCTCCGCGAGCTGCCGCTCATCACTGCGGCCTTAGCAGATTTCGATTTGGCGGAGGTGACGGCCATCGTCGTCGATGGCTACGTCTACCTCAACGATCAGGGGCGACTCGGGCTGGGCGGCCACCTCTACAACGAACTGGACGGAAATATTCCCGTCATCGGCGTCGCGAAGTCCTACTTCCGGGATACCAACGCCGAAGCAGTGCTCAGAGGAGAGAGTAAAAAACCACTCTACGTTACCAGTCTGGGAATGCCCCAGGCAACTGCCGCCGCGCATCTGCGCAGCATGGCGGGTAGCTACCGGATGCCGGATATTCTGGCGGCGGTGGATCGGGGGACGAAAGCTTGAGAAAGGCGCTTTGCGCTTTCTTTAGACGCGCTTTGCGCTTTTAGGCGAAAAAGGCGCTTCGCTACTTTTTCTATTAGACGGCCTTCGGCCTTTTAGACGGAAAGAATCGCTTCGCTCACTTTTCTTTTAGACGCGCTTCGCGCTTCTGGTTGCTCGCAAATTGAAGGCATAAGAGAGGGGGCATTTACTCTTTTTTAAAAAGCGCCTGCACAATCTGTCCGATATAACAGTCTGACAATCTGTAGCCCATTATGCACACCCTTGCCCTGGTCAAGTCACTACGGATTTTGGCCACAAAACGCGGAGCGTTTTCCAGGTCCCTCTCCCTAAAGCCGGAGCCGAGACTTACCGGAGAGGAGTTGGGGGAGAGGCTTCCTGAAGCCTCTCTCCGTAACCAACGGTATCCCCTACAACTTAATCTCATCCTCCTCCCCATCATAAAACTTGAAGGAAGTAACCGGGAAGTCATTGTCTTCCTGAATCTGTAACCAGCGGTAGTGCTTCAGGTACCACTTCATCTGCAGGCTGGGGAGCCCGCGTTTGAGGTAAGCGGCAATGAAGGGGTGAACCTTCAGCTTCAGCTTGGCCTTCGGTCGGCTTTTCATGATGAAGTTGAGCGCGCGCTCGATCTCATCGGTCAGCAGGATGGTAGCGTTGACCTTACCCGTACCGTTACAGGTGGGGCACTTCTCGGCGGTAGTGATCTTCACTTCCGGGCGCACCCGTTGGCGGGTGATCTGCATCAGCCCGAACTTGCTCAGGGGCAGGATGGTGTGTTGCGCCCGGTCGTTCTTCATCGCTTTGCGCATGGCCGTTACCAGCTTTTTACGATGGTCGGCGTCGCGCATATCAATGAAGTCAACCACAATGATGCCGCCAATGTCTCTCAGGCGCATCTGGCGGGCAATCTCCTCGGCGGATTCCAGGTTGATCTTGAATACGGCTTCTGCCTGGTTTTGACTGGGCATTTTGTTGCCGCTGTTCACGTCGATGGTGTGCATCGCTTCGGTGTGCTCAATGACGATGTAAGCACCGCTTGACATCGTGGCCGTTTTACCAAAGCTGCTTTTTATCTGCTTGGTAATGCCGTGGGCGTCGAAGACGGGCTTGTTTCCTTTGTGCAACTGTACAATGTTTACCTTCTTGGGAGCAACGTCGGACACATAGGCACGAACGGTTTCGAAGAGGTCCTTATCATCAACAACAATTTTGCTGAAGTCAGGGGTAAGGAGGTCGCGCAGCAAGCCGGTGGTTTTGTCAACTTCGCTGAGCAGCTTTGCCGGAGCTTTGGCGTTTTTAGCTGCGTCGTAGATCGTTTTCCACTTCTTGGAGAGTAGTTCGATTTCTTCGAGCAGGTCACCTACGCCTTTCCCTTCGGCGGCGGTACGGATGATAACACCAAAATTCTTAGGCCGGATGCTCTCCACCAGTAGTTGCAGGCGCTTACGCTCCTCGCTGGTGCTGATTTTCTTGGAAACGGCCACCGTTTCGTTGAACGGGGTGATAACCAGGTAACGACCGGGGATGGTGATCTCGCAACTCAGGCGGGGCCCCTTGGTGCTGATGGGTTCTTTAAGAACCTGCGCCAGCACGGTTTGACGACGCTTGAAAACTTCGTCAATTTTGCCGGTTTTAACGATTTCCGGCTCGAACTTGAATTTGTCCAGCTTAGCGGTGGGGTTCTTCCCGTTGGCCGTCGTCTGGTAAAATTTTTGCAGCGAACGGACTTTCGGGCCCAGATCGGTATAATGAAGGAAGGCATCCTTCTTGTGGCCAATATCAACGAAGGCGGCGTTAAGAGGTGCCGTTACCCGTTTGATTTGGCCGATAAAAACGTCGCCGACGGTGAATTGGTCCGTGGCGCGTTGGCGGTGAATTTCCACCAGCTTACTGTTTTCCAGCAGCGCTACCTCAACGGTTTTACCAGATGAGGATACTATCATTTCTTTTTCCACTTTTGGGGGCTTATAGATACCCAATTACCCGCCGCCGGACTCAACCGAGGAGGGATTCATAGGGTAATCAATACCAATAAAGCATACCAGCATTAGTGAAGTAACCTGCAATACTTGCGGGAGAACAATCCTGAGGGTAAAAAGAAGGACGATGAATTCACGGCTACTGTACCACGGGGATATTCCCGTTAGTGAAAGAGCAGGGTGTTCAGGTAAAACAGCTGGAAAATGACCGTCGCACGTAATGAATAACGGCAGATGACGGTTAAGATCTTGTGGTGTCAGACCCGTGAGGGCAGGATAATAGAATGAGTGAAGTACCTGAAAAGATTGCGTTCCGGAAGGATGTATCGGTTGTAAAGGGATTATAAAACCGGTCGCAATGCTGCTAAAAGTAGATACAGAGGGTGCATTACCGTCGGCGATTTGTCCGACAAAAACTGTTGCTAGGCAAGGCTAAAGTTAAAACACCAAAAGCCGACCGGAGCACGTAAGCGATCCGGCCGGATATGGTACGTTGTAGTTCTCAGAAGAACTAGCGATTTTTCTTCTTGTGGCGGTTCTTGCGTAGACGCTTTTTCCGCTTATGGGTAGCAATCTTATGACGCTTCCGCTTCTTTCCACACGGCATATTTAGTCGTTTAGTTTATAAAAAATGGTTACGAGTATTAATCACCCGCAGTTTTGAAACAGCAGGATTATAGTTTTAGTTGGCCCTCTCGGCATTTAATGCGTTAAGGATTTCTGAACATTTGCTGGCCATCCGTTCGGATGCTTCGCTGCGTTCAAGGTTTTCGTACACTTTGGCGAGCGGGCATACGGCATCCGGATTGTCGGGCGCCAGTTCAACGGCTTTCTCAAGCCGGAGTACGGCTCGGTCAAGCTGGTTGGTTTTTATGGCCAGCTGCCCGAGGGTAATGTAGACCCGAGCGTTCTCGGGGTACTTCTTTTCCAGGTCGCGCAACATCAGAATGCCCTTCATGGGTTCGCCCGATGGGGGGTAATCCGTATAAGCCAGGGCCAGGTTGATGCGGTTGTCCGCATTATCCGGGTTGAGGCTGATGGCGGCCTGGTAGGCCTGTTCGGCCTGGGAAGCGCAGAACTGTCGCGTCTTTTCATCGCTGCTTTCCCGTTGGAGGCAGATGTTGAAAGTAGTGGCTGTAATGCTCCAGGCCTCTTCGGTGCCCGCCTGCTCGGCGATGCGCCGGGCGTAGATGCCGGAGATGGCCGCTTGGCCGGCCCGGTACCATTCGCTGGCGAGTTGCTCCTGCAATTCTTTGCGGGCATCTTCATCATCGACTGCTTCTTCAAGACGTTTCTCGAGGCTGGCCAAAGCAGACATCTGGGCGGGCGTCAGGTCCGGGCGGGCAGCCCGGATGAGTGATTCAATGCCAGTGGCCTCCAGTGGTCCGCGATCAAAGCCGCTTTCCATTTCCGGTGGCCGTACGGGGCAGCCCCAGTAGGTGAGTAGCAGGATGACTGAGGTCAGCGCTACGGCAATCCACTGGTTACGTCCCATTAGTCGTTGTTTTCTTCGTTGGGAAGATGCGTTACCTTATCCTTCACCTGCTCGACAAAAATTTTGGCTGGCTTAAAGGCAGGGATGAAATGCTCAGGGATCTCAATGGCCTTATTCTCCTTGATGTGACGACCGATTTTCTTGGCGCGCTTCTTGACAACGAAAGAGCCGAAGCCGCGGATATAGACATTTTCACCTTCGGAAAGGCTGCCTTTTACTTCCTTGAAGAAGCTTTCCAGAGATACCAGGACGTCCACCTTTGCGATGCCCGTTTTTTCAGAAATGCTTGCGACTAAATCAGCTTTTCTCATATTAGTTTTTATTGTTCGGGGGAAGTGATTTTACAAATGCGACGCAAATATCGCATTTTATCTTGAAGGGACTGCCTGAATCACATTATTTCTTTACAATCAATTAGTTATGTATGCTTAGAATGACCTTGAAATGACGGTTAACGGACTTTTTTGGGGCTTTCAGGGCACTTCGGCAAGCTCAGCGGGGGCCGCGGCCGCAGGTGTAAAGGAAGTTGTAAGAGCAAAGAAGGTCTTGGCCAGCCCAGGGCCCTGTAGCATTGAGCGTCCCTTAGAAATCGGAGTAATTGTGAATAAGCTATGCCATCCTGTGTGCTTCAACCTGATCGGTGGGGGAAGGAGTGGGTAATTGTGCTACTCTCCTATATGGTATTGATAAAACTTCCACACTTCCCGGGCTACCTCTCTGCCCAGTTCTAATCCGGCAATATTATCCGCCTTGATGTGATAGCCTCCCAGTACCCTTGATAAACCTGCCATTTCAGCGGTTTCGGTGAAGGTCGGAAAAAGGATCTTCACGGTATCTCCCAGATGATCAGGCTCGGTCATAGAACCGGCTACCAATATTACCTCAGAACCGAACGCATCACTGCCCGTCCACTGTTTCAGGGCCTCAGCACAGCCTCCGCTGATAGTACTGTGGCCCGAGGTATAGCTTGGGAACGGCGGGCAGAGGAAGGTTTCCGGGGAGTAGGGCCGCCACTGCTGACCGTCCATTTCTACCATCCCCTTTCCTTCACCGCCCCAGGCGGTGATTTTTTGATCGTCGTAGTACTGGTGGACCAGTGCGTACGGCCGTGCGAAGTCGTAGTGCATTTTCGAGTCCCAGGAGGCAATGAAAGCATCCATTGCTACGACTTGGTTGTAGAAGTACATTTTTACGTCCTGATCCAGCGTGTGGTCGTCTCTGCGGGACACATCCTGGGCGAACTTCAGCCAGTGGCCGGCCTGCTGTACGGACTGGGGGCCATCACGCATGAACTCCACCAACGCTTTCTGGTAGTCGGTCAGTTTTGCCTGTAGCTGGACCACTTCTGCGACTTCCTGCTTCAGCTGTTCGGAGCCCATCAGCGGTGGTGGTCCGGGCCGGAACTGATCTCCGGATTTCAGGGCGATCGGTTTTACTTTGTCCCAAAAGGGAGTAAGGCAGGCTGGCGCAAACTGCCCGCCCTTCCCGTCGGAAAAATACTTTGGTTGCCAGCGGTTAGGGTCGTTGTTTTTTTCAACGGTATTTACGGGCTGGTAGCCAGTATAGTCAAAGTAGGCTCCATCGTCCGTACCACTCTCCTCCCCGTACTGGTTAGCACCGTCTCCGGTTCTGGCCTCGATGACGGCCCGGGCGGCGAGGTTACCGATTCCTTCCGGAGTAGTGGAATCCATGGAGTGGTTAGAGGGGTCGAAGCCCAGCTGCCGCATAAAGCCAGCGAAGAGGAGGGTGTCGCTGGTATAGTATTCATTCAAGGTGCGGAACGCTGCGTAGCTGATGGCAGTTTCCTTGTTTTTCAGGGAATGTTCTGCAGTGGGCATGCGGTCCGTCTCTTGCAGATAGACCGGGGTGGCGTCCTCGTCGAAACGGGACCAGGCGTCAAAAACGGCAACGAATATCAAAGCCAGGTAACGTGAGGTGATGGTAGGCCGCGGTTTGTATTTTTCCGTATCGTTGGCCGTCGCGGTGAGTGCCATTTGCCCCCATTTGTAGGCGACATTGTCGACGCCCGTGGGTTCAGTTACCTCAGTAGCCAGGTTATCGGCAGGCGGTGTTCGTTGGTTGCCCCGACAGCCAATCACGCTAATGAGGAGGAATAGGATCAGGCAGTTTTTGATCATTATAAGGCAGCACTTAGTTGTTAAGAGGCTTTCGAAGGCGGCGGCCGTAATTTCACAACATCCTTTCTTCGATATCGGGTAAATTACGGTTTTTGTCGGAAATGATGTTCTCAATTCACCCCAGTGTGTGTATAATAATGGTCCGCTATGGTCTTCGTATGTTCAAGTAACCATACTATTTAAGACCACTTGAAGAAAGCGTTTGGGAGGCTCATACAGTTTCTTTTTTTAACGGTTTTTGCTATCTGCTGCCGACCAGCCAGTGGCACATGCCAACGGTCTTTTGCGTTGGCCAGCTTATTGAGTCCTCTGTCTTTTAACCATCCCTGCACCTGCGTCCGCGCCCCGGTGTCTATCTTTACGCATCCCTGAAAAACCACCTCGTCTCTTATGCTCTTATCCATGACCGGCTATGGCCGGGCCACCACCTCCGAAAGCGGTAAAACCTATACCGTTGAAATTCGCTCGCTCAACAGCAAGCAAAACGACATGCGGCTGCGCAGCAACCAACAATTGCATAAGTACGAAATGAAGCTGCGCCGCTTTGTGCTCGACCAGGTGCAGCGGGGAAAACTGGAACTGACCGTGGAGATTGCGGACGAAACCGGCGGCGGAGGCGTCAAGATCAATACTGCCTTGCTCAACCATTTGTATAAGGATGTCGTGAAATCTTTACACGGCGGAGATAGCGACGGCGGACTGGAAGTTCTGCTTAGTGGCTTTGACTCTTCCACCCGCAGCCACGAAAGCGGACTTTATGCCGCTCTGCTCCGCATCCCCGGCATCGTTGAGTCAGGCAATAACCGCCTGGCCGACGAAGACTGGGCGCACCTAGAAGCCACCGCTGCTGCCTGCATCGATCACCTCAACGAATACCGCCGGCAGGAAGGTGGAGTGATGGCCGCTGACCTGAGCTCCAGCTGCAAGGGCATCGCCAACCTGCTGTCCGAAGTCGAAAAATACGAGGAACAACGGGTACAATCCGTCCGCGACCGCATGGAGAAGCACCTCAAGGACTTTATGGGCCGGAGCAACGTGGACAAGAACCGCTACGAGCAGGAAGTCCTCTTCTATCTCGAGAAAATGGACATCAACGAAGAGAAAGTACGGCTGCGGCAAAACTGCGAGTACTTCCTCGAAATCCTTAACAACGAAGACAGGGTGAAGGGGCGTAAGCTCAACTTCATCAGTCAGGAAATTGGCCGCGAAGTCAACACCCTGGGCTCTAAAGCGTATTCTCCTGACATACAGAAACTGGTGGTCAACATGAAAGAGCACCTCGAAATGATCAAAGAACAACTCGCCAATGTCGCCTGATCCCACCTCCGGCAAAATGCTGATCTTCACCGCCCCCTCCGGTGCGGGCAAAACAACCATTGTCCGCCACCTGCTGAAGCACTTCGGCGAGTTGGCCTTCTCCGTCTCCGCAACCAACCGCCCCATGCGGGAAGGGGAAGAAAACGGCCGCTCCTACTACTTTCTGAGCACGGAAGAGTTTGAAGCTAAAATTGCCGCTGGTGACTTCGTCGAATATGAAGAAGTGTACCCCGGTCGCTTCTACGGCACTCTTCGGTCGGAAATCGACCGCATCTGGGCCAATGGCCAGGCCATTGTTTTTGACATTGAAGTGAAGGGAGCTACTAACCTGAAGAAGTTTTACCCCGAGGAAAGCACGGCCGTCTTCGTCGCCCCACCCACTCCGGAGGTGCTCTTTCAGCGCCTGCGCGACCGTAAGACCGAAAGCGAAGCCGAAATCCAGACCCGCATCGCCCGCGCCGCCGAAGAGCTCACTTATGTAGACAGCTTCGACCGCGTGCTCCTCAACGACGATCTTGATACCGCACTTGCGGAGGCGGAATCGATTGTGGCGGATGTTTTGGGGATTCTTGATTAGACGCGCTGCGCGCTTTTAGACGTCGCTGCGCTCCTTTTAGACGACAGGCGCGCTTCGCTTGCCTGTCTTATAGACGTCGCTGCGCTCCTTTTAGACGACAGGCGCGCTTCGCTTGCCTGTCTTTTAGACGCTACGCTTTTAACACAAAAGCCGTTTGTATACGTATATATTCGATAATATACGTTTAATAACGGGTAAGGTGGGGCGGTTGGGTGCATCATTGCAGTATTAACTCACCAAATTACGGTAACACATGGCCACCTCATTATTTCGCCAGTGGAAGGCTTTTCAGAAAGCTTTTCAACTGGCTAGAAAGCTGTTCATTATCCCAAGAGGGTTTCCGAAGGAAGAGAAGTATAGCCTTACGGATCAGGTTCGTCGATCCTCCCGATCCGTATGCGCTAACCTGGCAGAAGCCTCCGCTAAACGACGCTATTCTAAAAACTGGATATCGAAGCTAACGGATTGCGCTGCTGAAATAGCAGAAACTCAGGTATGGCTTGATTTTGCGCTGGACTGCGAATACATCAATGAAGCCAGTTATCAGGAGTTGATTAAGCTAAGTGAAGAAGTCGCAAAGCTGTTATCTTATATGATGGGTAATCCGGCTAAATTTGGGGCTGCTGCCATCTAAAAGGCCGCAGGCCGTCTATCAATAAAAGCGCGCAGCGCCTTTTACGTCTAAAAGCCGAAGGCGTCTACAAGAGGAAGAGCGCAACGACTTCCCCGTCTAAAAGCGAAGCGTCTAAAAGAGAGCGAAGCGAACGTCTACAAGGGAAGAAGCGAAGCGACCTTCCCGTCTAACGCGCGGCCTAAGGCCGCGCTACCGCCTCATCATCTCATAAAACTCCACCACCGCCGGGTCCACCATCACGTCGCGGGGGGTAAGAGGATTGCGCAGCACGATGCCGTCCAGCGTACGGCAGCGGGAGAGGGCTACGTAGGTCTGCCCGTGCTCGAAGGCTCCGCGACCGAGGTCGATGACGATGCGGTCGAACGTTTTTCCCTGTGACTTGTGGATGGTAACTGCCCAGGCCAGGCGAACGGGAAGCTGCTTGTAAGTCCCCAATGTTTCGGTACCGATTTTGGTCATGTCTTCGCCGGTAGCTTTGTAGCGGATGATGTCCCAGGCTTCCTTGCCGACTTCGATCTTGCGGTTTTGGTCTCCTTCCCGGACCTGAATGATAACCGACTCCGGCTTGCACTCGACGATGGTACCAATGGTGCCGTTTACGAACTTCTTGTCGGTGTCGTTTCTGACGGTCATCACCTGAGCGCCCACCTTGAGCTTCAGGGCGGCGGGAACGGGGAAGAGACGCTCCTGGAAGGCCCCCTTCGTTTCTGCCAGGTAGAGCATCTCCGGGTTGGGGTTCTCGGCCAGGGCTTTGGCGTTGATGGCCGTCACGGTAGCGTTGCGGGCGGCCAGGGTGAGGTAGTTTTCGTCTTCGGCGGGCACGAAGTCTTTGATGTGACGTTCGTTGAGGGATTCCAGCTCGTCGTAGTCGACCGTAGCGTTGCGGATCGCTTCGAGGAGGCGCAGGAAGTGGCGGCTGTCTTGCCGGTACACCTGCTGAAGCTCGATCATTTCCAGGTCGATATGGTCCAGGCAATCAGCGCTGAAGAAATAAGCACTGGCGTAGCGCTGGCTGAAGTAGTGCCGTTCCTCCTGGCTGCTGACGACGGGCGGCAGCTGGTACAAATCTCCGAAAAGGATGAGTTGTACGCCGCCGAAGGGCTCATGATTTTCCCGGTTGAGTTTCAGGGCGTAGTCGATGGCTTCCATCACGTCGGCCCTTACCATGCTGATCTCATCAATTACCAGTACCTCCAGGTTCATGAAGAGCCGCTTATAACGGCGGTTGGGCTTTACGTCTCCGGGCTGAATCAGGCGGGGCGGGAAGCCGAAAAGGGAATGGATGGTTTGCCCGTGAACGTTCAGGGCGGCTACTCCCGTGGGGGCCAGTACCACTACGTTTTTCTTCGTGCTTCGGCGGAATATCTGTAGCAGGGTAGACTTGCCCGTGCCCGCCCGCCCGGTAATGAACAGGTTGGCGCCTGCCTCCATCCGCTCAATGGCGTAGTTGAAGTCATCGGAGAGCTGAAGGGGCTGGAGGGCGGTGGGGGAATCCATAGCGGCGAAGGTAGGGAATTGCACTAAGGAAGCCTCTCAACCTGGAGGCCGGGCGTGTATAATCAAATGCACAACCGAGTGCCAGATGAACCTTCATCGACAATAATTTCAGCGGACAGCATACAGCGTTCAGTGCAAAACAGCCTGTATGCTGTCCGCTGAATGCTTGTTAAGGAGTTGAGACAGGTTGAATCAGCTCGTCCGTGCATTTGGACACACACGGAGTCCGGGCTCGCCGTTGCCCGGCTGGTACCGATAGCAGGCCGTCCGCTGGTTGGGTGGTATGTAGCCCAGCCGGCGGACCGACCCTCATTCCTCGGGAATCGGGCCGACGGCCAAACGGGCAGACAGAAGTTAACAGACCCCTAAAAAGAGAATACAAATCGCAGACCGTAAAATATAGAAGTAGATTTATTGGTTCAGCTTGGGTCGGTGTAGAAAAATTCCTGAAATACCGACGACACAGCACTAAATCTAATTCCCATGCGAGTTCTTTTTCTTTCCCTTTTGCTATCGTTTTACGTGGCACCTGCTTTTGCGCAGATCGACGCCAAACTCAACCTTGGTTCCGCTATTTTTGGCGGGTTGAACGTCTCGGCGGATATTGGCCTGTCCGATAATACGTCCGTGGCACCAGGTTTTGGCATCGCTTCGACGAAAGTGACGGTGGACGGAGAGAAGTACACCTACCGGGTTATTCGCTTCGTGCCGGAGTTCCGGTATTACTTCAACCCGGAATATGGGGCAGATCGTTTCTTCGTTGGGGGCTACGGTAAGCTGGCGGCGCTATCCGCCGGTGAAGCTGATGGCCGTCGGATTGACGGCACTAAAGGCACCCTGGGATTGCTGGTGGGGAATAAGTGGATTGCTCAGAGCGGCTTCGTGTTTGAGCTCAACTTCGGTCTGGGGACGGGAAGCGTCTTTCCGGGCGCGGATGGTGACGCGCCGTTCATCGCTGCCATCGATGCGCTGTCAAAAATTGACGTTCGATTGGGTATTGTGGCGGGCTGGCGGTTTTAGGTGGGCGCATAGCGCAGGTGCAAGGGGAGGGTAAAAGAGCAATGAGTGACAACTTTTGTCACTTGCCGAAAACCGATCTTTGCACCGGCGTTTATCGCCCCTAAAAACTAAACCCATACCCCGCATTCAACCGCAGGTCGCTGTAGCCCGGCCGGGCTTCGCTGCCCGCTGCGTTGATGAAGGAGGTGCCGACGTTAAAGGTCTGCTTCTTACCCAGCTTATAACTCCCTCCGAGGGACATCTGCAGCACACCATCCGAACTGTTTTCGATGCCGGGGAAGGCCGGCCCGAACTGCGTGAAAGCCAGCTGGTAGCCTGCCATCACGTTCAGGGTACCGTTCTCGCCGAATATTTTCCGGTTGTAGCCCGCTGTTGGGCCAACGGTGGTGATGTTGAGGTCCGGATTGGCGTTACGGTGCACCAGCACCGAGGCGGTGAAGGAGCCGGGGGATTCTTCCGGCTGGTGGGCAAAACTCATCAGGAACATCGAGAACTTACTGGTCTGGCTGGGGTCGATCACTTCGTCCCGAATGAGGGCCGCCCGCTGGTAGCCAGCGGAAAAAACGAGGGCATTGGTCCCCTTCGCATCGAGCAGTACCGAGGCGGTCATGTCAATGCTCTGCTGGGTTTGGGCCAGCACGATGCTGTCTACCAACAGGTTGTCTACGGCAATGGCTTTGTAGCGGTTCGTTGCGGTGAAATTACTGAGGCTGAGGCTGGTGTTGATGCGGTCGGAGACCGTGTAGTTAAGGTTCAGCGATCCGATGAAACGGTTGTTGTTGGCGGCGGAAGAATTGTCGAGGTCATTGCGCTGGAGGCCGACATTAGTGCTCAACGTCAGCTTATTATCGAAGAGCGGAGCACTGAAACTGGCGGTGAAATTCTCCAGGTCGTTCTGGAAGAAAAGGCTGCCGTGGGTGCGGTATTCCGGATCGATGCGTTCGTACTGCAGGCCGATCTTACCGAACTTGGGCGATAGTCCGATTTTGGCGCGGAAGGCGTTGGCTGCCGTGGTGCTTACTCTTGGCTTAAATAGGCCGAAGAGGCGAACGGCACCGGTGGGGTCGTCGAGCAGGGGAGAAGTGTCGTCGCGGGTAAGCACGGAGCGTGCCCACTCCGTCTCGAAGCGTAAGAATTTAGAAAACTGGTGGCCTCCACCGAGGGTAAGCACCATATTTTTTTCGGGTCTGGCGGTGATGTTGCTGTCCAATCTGCTGGGGTCAATCTGCAAACGATCGGCCGAAGAAAAAAGCGAAGCGGTAAGCGAAGTTCCCGCCTGGTTGTCATAACCGGCCTTTACGCCGCTGCCGTATCGCTTAAAAACGGTCTCGATGTTCTGGATGCTGCCGGCGTCCTGAATGCGGGCGCGGCGCAGCCTGCCGCTCATCAAACCGAGGTAGAATTTCTTGGGCCGCAGCTCGATGCCGCCGCCCCGAAAGTTGACGCCGGAGAGGCTGTAGGGGCTGAAGCTCATGCTTCGGTCTCCGCCGTGGAGGGTGATCCACCGGTAGGTTGGGCTGATGCCCAAAAAGGAGTAACTGGGGAGGTTGTAGAGCGTGTTCCGATTGGAGATGGCGGCGTTAAATGGTGCTTTGATCCCCAGGAAATCGAAGTTGAGCCCCGCATTCATGTTCCAGTTGAATTGGGGGACGCGGGGTCGGGCGCCGCTGCCGCGGTCGTCGAAATAGTCGTAGCCGATGTTGGCACCGGCGTTGCCGGTGGTGCGAAGGAAGTCACGGGCGGCAATCCGGCTGCTGATGTCTGAGAAAAATCCTTCTACGTCCTGTGCATGGAGAGGGAAGGCCAGCATCGCAAAAAGAAGTAGGGGGGCGAAGCGCATGGTGTGTGTTGGTTACCCACTAAGGTAAGCTCAAATTCTTTGATCAGACAAACGAAATGAAAGATTGCACGGGCATGGTTACTGACCGAAGCCAGAATAGAAGGAACATGTATATGAAAAAGCCGCAATGCGTTGTATTTACAAGGGTTTTGGGGTTTTTGATAATTCTTGCGTTCGTGCTAAATAGGCTATCTTAGCACGCGAATTCTGTCCCAGATCTGCTCTAAACCAACGTTGAAGGTAACAGGATTCAGCTTTATATTTTTTGCGCTTCTTTCGTTTTCCCCGTCACCACCGATTGGAAAGACACTGTTGCACACCCCTTATAATTGGGTCGCTCTATGGGGCGGGCCTGCTTCAAAATATTACTGGAATGAGATGTTGGATTCGTGTATTTACGGTATTGTTTTTTAACACCGTACTTGTTTCCTTATTGGCTGCCCAGGCAATAAGGAATGATAATGCCTCTAGCTTGGACACTTTCCCGAACAGAATCTCAAAAATTGAAGATGATTTTTTAACGGAAATCATTGGGGATGAATTTAGAGTCTTCCCTTCTGGCGGAGATTATTCTAAAAGCATGCCTTGTGTTCCTCTTACTTCTGGTAGTACAGGTTCATTGAACTGTGGCAACTCATCGAACATTAGTGTTGGATTTGCTGGGCAGAGTGGAGGGCAGTCTCCATATAGTTATTTATGGTCTAACGGTGTTATGGACCCCGTTCAAAATGGACTCAACGCTGGCATATATAAGGCAACGATGACGGACGCGATTGGCCAGGAGCTACGCGCAGCTTTTTTGGCTTTTGGAGATTTTTCTACAAGAATAACCATAGAAGATGAAGTATGTGATAATGCTAATGACGGACGAATTCGACCTTTTACATTTAGTTGCGAACCATTTACGGCTACGGTAAATCGTCTCTCTCCTAATCCTGGTTTAATCGTTTCGCAGTATTACAGTACTCAAACCAGTACGGGTACCTATTTTGGTGGACCTAATGCAATAGTTGGAGACGGGACCTACGAAGTCATTACCGTTCTTGACGGA
>ENA-ORXT01003544-ORXT01003544.1-marine-metagenome-genome-assembly--contig:-NODE-3544-length-17062-cov-3.527171_pt1 | contig 17062 bp, 14 predicted proteins | sample MGYA00237868_ERZ511482 | MGnify/ENA metagenome assembly ERZ511482 | reverse complement strand
AAGCTAGAAAATATGAGAATTCACTATCCTTTCTTTAGTTTAAAAGATAGGCTGATTACCAATCACTCTTTGCCATTTCATAGTGTATTTGCTACCCATGTTAATAATACGCGGAGGCAAAAACCGCTACATGCTTTAGTAAATTTGGAAAATGAAGCAGCAAACGAAATTTATCTAAAGCAAATGGAAACTTTTCTGGGTCAAAATTATGAAAAGATTATTATATCAGGAGAAAGTATTTCTGCTCTCGACCCAGGAGAATTTCAAGAATTAAAGAAAAAAATAGAGCATTTTGATTATCAAGTGCGAGTAATCGTGTTTGTCAGATCTCCTTTTTCTTTTATGACTAGTATGGTGCAAGAAAGAATCAAAAGCGATCACTATGATGAATCATCTAATGGTAAATCGCTGATGGAAAAGATAGACAATATTAGCTCTATATTTCCTGATGCCGAGTTTTATCCTTTTAAACAAGCTTGCAGCCACGAATATGGACCAGTAGGTTTTTTCTTAGAAACTGTTGGTGTCGATAATTATCGTACATTTGAATTCTTGAGAGGTAATGATTCTTTTTCCAATGAAGCAGTTAGGCTGATCTGCTATATTAACGAGCAATGTCCTACATATATTAATAAAAAAATTAATCCTTTAAGAACTTTTGATGATATTCAAATATTTCATCTAATTGAAGGCAAAAAGTTTCAGCTTAACGATCGCGAGTTAGATAGGTTTCAAGCAACTGTTAACCGTGAAAATGAATATTTGTCAGATAAGCTTGGTGTTGAATTTTGCGATCGCATAGTTAATTCTGAATATCAGGAGGAATCCCATTGGTCTAACGAACAAATCGAACAGCTAAAGTGTGCGGTATCTAAAGTAAGCGATCATCTTAAATCCATTGTTTATGATTATTGCGCCAACGTAATTTCTTTAGATCCAGAGCAAATATTTTATATTTTTTCTGAAGCACCATTAAATAGTCCTACAAATTTTCAACAAACAAGTAAAGATAGAGGTATGGCAGGAATGAAGGCAATCGAGAAGGCAAAAGCAAGTTTTGAAACAGGAAACAAGCTACTGGAAGAGGGTAATTTAGAAGAGTCAATTGTCAGCTACCAGCAGGCAATTAGAATTAAACCTGACTACGCTCAACCATTATTTAAGCTAGCAGAAATTTTCGAATCTCAAGAAAATTGGCGCGAAGCAGTCAAGTGTTATCGGCGGGCAATTGGATTAAAATCTGATAACTATACGGCTCATCTTAAATTAGCTAAAGTTTTGATTAAGCAAAATAAAATATATGGCGCGATCGCATCATACTATGAAGCAATTGAATTAAAACCCGATTTACCCGCCAGAATTTACAAAGATTTAGGAGATCTATTGTTACAGGACAGACAAGATGTTGATAATGCGATTGCTATATATCAACAAGCAGCAGAAAGAAAGTCAGACTGGGGCGTAAATTTTTATATCAAGTATGCAGATACATTACTTGAAAAAAACTTATTAGACCAGGCTATTTTCTATTATCAAAAAGGTATCAAGCTAAAAAATGATAATCCTAGATTTTATGTATCTTTAGGTGATGCTTTACATCAAAAACAAGACCTAGACAAATCAATTATTTGCTATGAAAAAGCAATACAGCTAAAACCTGACTATGTCTCTGCATATAAAAAATTAGGCGATGTTTATCAAGAAAGAGAGCAGCTAGATTCTGCTGTAGGATGTTATCATAAATCTCTTGAACTAAAACCTGATGCTAGCTATATTTACCGCAGCTTAGGCAATGTTTTCTCTAAACAAGGAAAACAGGAAGAGGCAGAAAAATGCTACAGCTTAAGCAGTCATTAATTGCCCATATTTAATAATGTTATTTAAAGTCAAAAAGGTGTATTTAAACTTAATTAAATGCATCTTCTTTTTATTGTTTAATCATTATTAATTCCCCTGGATTTTAAAAGGCGCAAACGTTTCTTGCGGGCAATTTCTTGTAGGTCAACATTGCGATCGGTCTCATCTACAATTTCTCCTGTTAGCACTTCCAAAACATCCTCTAGGGTGACAACCCCTGCTACTCCACCATATTCATCTAAAACTACGGCTAAATGCTCTCTATTGTCCTGAAATACCTTAAGGAGTTTATCCGCTCGATTTGTTTCGGGGACAAACTGTACGGGACGTTTGAGACTATCAATATTGCGATCGCCACGACCTTCAATCATCGCCGTCAATAGTTCGTCTTTCAGTACTAGACCTGTGACATTATCAATGGTGTCATCAATCACTAAAATGCGGGTGTGCTGAGATTTAATAATTTCTTGTTGGCACTCGTCTAAAGTTTGATCGCCCTTGAGGTAGGTGATAATAATTCTAGGAGTCATTAAGTCAGATGCGTTGAGGTCATTCAACTGAAACACTCTTTGAATCATCTCTGCTTCGTCATCCTCAATTACTCCTTCTTGAAAACCAATATTAGTCAAAAATTTAATTTCGGCTTCATTGGTAGTGGGAAGTTTTTGACCCTGAGTAAAAGGTGAGGTGACGTTTTCTACTAACCACACCAGAGGGGAAAATATTACCGTCAAAAACCGAACTGGAATGGCAATAGCTAGGCAAACCTGTTCTGCGTAGCGTTGACAAAGGGTTTTTGGCACAATTTCGCCAAAGACAATAATGAGAAAAGTTAAAATTCCTGATACTAAACCTAACCAAGCATCATCCAACACTTGAGTTGTTAGGCTACCAATTAAAATACTGCCAACGATATTAAAAATATTATTGAGAATAACAATCGTGGCGATCGGTCTAGTGACCTTCAAACGAATGCTTGCTAACGCTAGGGCTGCGGGCTTTTTAGACTGAGCCAGTTGTCTTACTTTAATCGGGGAAATTGACAACAGTGCAGTTTCAGACCCAGAACAAAAAGCCGAACCAAGCAAAACCGTGGCGACGACAAGAATCAGAGCAAGCATATAAAAAAGTAATTGTTAACTCCAATATAATTCAAAAATATCCAGTAAACACTAATTGAATTGTCTAGTCTAATATTTCAACAATTCCTGTTTGACCATTAATTCTAATTCTTTGACCATCTTGGAACAGTTTTGTGGCATTGGCAACATCCATGACCGCAGGAATATTATATTCCCTGGCGACGATCGCTCCATGAGACAGACGACCACCCACCTCTGAGACTAATCCCCCCGCACGAGCCAAAATAGGCGACCAGCCAGCGTCAGTATAGGGAACAATAATAATAGTTTCATGGTCGATCGCGCCAGTATTTTGTAGACTAGAGATTATTTTGGCAACTCCTTCAATCTGACCCGCACTAGTACCAATTCCTCGGAATTTTCCTCCAGAATCTAGAGCAGGAGTTGTCCAGGCAGAAATATGAGGTTTGCCATAAACTAATCTAGGTACGGCAGTTAACTCTTGCTCTTCTAACCACTGCTGTCGCCTTGTGTCGATTAACTGCTGGCTTATTTCGCTTTGGCTATCTTCTACCACAGTCACAATTTCTTCTAACTTAAGCAAAAAGATATCCCCTGCACGATCGAGCATGCCATTGTCTAGCCAATGTTGTTCTAATGCTAGTAAACTCCAGCGTAAATTTGCCAAAAGCTGGTTGTATATACCTGCTACCGCTCCTTTAAGATTTAATCTTTTTTGAACTAGCTTAACTTTTAATGATTGATTAGATTTATCTGAAGCTAACTGAGCTTTTTTAGCTCCATGAGCATCAAAGAAAAATCGCGTAAACATTTCTCTAGGGATACCTGGCTTATCTCGCCAACGAGGAATAGCAATATCTGTGGCAGTTTCGCTCAAGTAGCCATATTTATTAAGCCAAAGATTAAAGCGATCTAAGATAGTCGTTCCTTCAGGATTTTCAGCAATATGGGCAAAAAGGGAAGCACAAGAATCTAGGGTTATTTTCTCACTACCTAACAGTTGACGAGCTTGGCTAGCTACTTCGGCAAGAGATCTAACGGCTGCAACTTCGGGCATTTTGGTATAGTCCAATTCAGCTTCATCAACTTTGAAAATTCCCTGACGTATTGCCAAGCTCAAAGGAGCAAGAATGTTGTAATAAGTAACCTTATCTAGTAATCCCAAAATTGTATTGATTCGGTCGACTATTTCGGTAGGAGATAATTCTGTTGCAGGCTGTTCATCCATTGTCGATAAAATAGGCTCGAACAATTTTAGGCGATCGCTTCTAAACTGTTTACCTAGCTTCCATTCTCGCTTTAGTAGTCGCCATAACCCAGGCAAATTTTTAACTGTAGATATCAAAGGCGGTTTACTAAACTTTGCGCCTCTGGTCAAAAATTCCAAACTTTCTGGGGGTAAACCCATGCGACGGAAGATTGTACCCAAAAGAGTGACGTTGAAATAGGCACTGGCAAAATGGAGAGTAGCAGTTTGCTCAAAGTTTAAGTCCCTGGCGCGATCGCCCAAAACGACAGTAAACAGTTTACCCCAAACCCCACAGGTAAGGGGTTGATTGATCGACCAAGTGAGGGGACGAATTTTACCAGGAATCACTTCGGCAGCAATTCTCCTCGTCCAAATTGGCTGTAGGGTAGTGATGGAACGTACTTGTAATAGCCATAGTTTGTCGCCATCATAAGTCCACTCAAGATCTTGAGGAATGCCTTCAAACAGGTCTTCCATTTCCCTGGCGAGGAGTGCCACAGACTCGATTATGTCTTGGGGTATGGTCACATCATCATCTTTAATATTTTCTGAGGTGACGGTGATGGACTCATCTTCGACTAAACTAGATTCGGGAATAGCGACTCGATATCTTTGAGGAGTAAATTTACCTGAAACAATTTTAGTAGCCTTTCCTGGTAATGCTTCAATAGAAACATCTTCATTCAGCTGATTTACAGGATCTCGACTAAACGCGACTCCACTATATATTCCTTCAATCTGCTGTTGAATCAAGATCGCCATCGATTCTTCTGATTGATCTTGACGGCGACGATACTCAATTGCGCTACTTTGCAGATATGAAGTTTGACAATCAATAATAGCCGAGCGTAATTTTTCTTTGTTGGTGACGTTTAAAATGCTTAAATACTGTCCCGCAGCCGAAGCTGTGGCTGAATCTTCCCCAATAGCAGACGAGCGCACAATTAGGGGTGATTTGGGAGTGGGTTGAAGCATCTCTACTAGAGCTTTCAAATCATCTCCAGGACGTAATACCCATCCTGGGGCTACAGCATATCCTTTTTGCTTAAGTAGGGCAAGATTAGCTGCTTTTTGTCCCACCTTCAGAGGATTTAACTTATTGTCTAGGGTAATAATATCTTTGTCTCCCTGAAAAAAACGAAACATCTTATTCGTGCTATTTTGATCTGCGGTAGATTTTAAATCTAGGTCGTCGGGTATATTCTGATAAATCAAAGCGAGTAAGCTGGCTAAAGCCAAAGCTGCGACTCCATATTCTGGTTGATTGGGATGGCGCAAAGCAATAATTAAAGTTAGTAAAATTAATGCTCCATATTTGCCCAGAGTGCGATCGCGAATAATGGTGAAACTAATTAGAGTAATCAACCACACTAATCCTGCTGAGACTGGATCGTGTGCCATAATGCCCCATACCGCGTTAGTTGTCCCCGCACTTTTGCCCATCCAATAACGCCCCATCACCAGAGCAATTATTGCCATAATCTCCCATACTGAACCAGCGGGGAAGAACAATCTTGCCAACAATACGGCAGCGACTCCTTTTGCTGCTTCGGAAAGTACAGCACTAATTCCTGCGAGCTTGCCACCATGATAAAAAGCCGCTGAAACGGAAACATTGCCAGTGCCAAGCTTTCTTAGTTGACGACCTGTAACAGTATAGGTAATCCAGTCTATCAGGGGAAGCCCGCCCAACAAAGGACAAATAATAAAAACTGTGAGCGAACCCCAAATTGGTGTCAGGTTCATGCGCCTTTATCTGTAATCATTTCAATGGTTTTAGCGTTCTAAAATCTAGATGGACAAAGGAAGATATTCCATTGACATATTGTACCTATTTTAAATATTCAAAGGATTAGCAAATGAACTTTTGTATTGTTGCAAAATAAATGTATTTAATACTTATGTACTAAGTAGACAAAGATTTAAGGCGATCGCGAAAATAATCAACTTTGTAATTTAGCTTTTGAGCTTGCTCTAAACCTAGCTTGAAAGACTGCTTGGCTTTCTTTTTTTGTCCTGACTTTAGATATATTTTACCTATAGTGTCATAGGTATTAATTAAGCCATAGTAGTTATAAGTCTGTTGCTCAATAGCAAGCAGTTTATTGTATGTGTTGACCGCCTGTTCTGTATTACCTATCTGTTGATGTAGCCTAGCTTTACCTAGAAAAGCGTCTCTGGCGATCGCTATTTGTTTAGTGTCAGATGCTTTTTTGAAGGCTCTATCGTAAGCTTGTAATGCCTTGTCTATCTGCTTGATAGTTTGATAGCCTTGAGCGATCGCAATTTCTAAAGCTGGTATTTTATTATTTTTATTGTCTGTAGTGTACTGTTGGATTAATTGTTTTCTTGCTGCGATCGCTTTGCTATGTTTCTCTGTGTTGTGATAAATTTCTATTAGTGCTTTTAGATGCAACTGTTTCTGCTCCTTAGATGTCGCTTCAGCTAGCAATTTTTGATAAACTTTACTGGCATTATCATAATCAAATATGCCGAGATATAACTCCCCTAATTTCTCTAAAGTTTTAGGCTTTGATTTTTTATTGTTGGCTAATATTTGCTGATAAATAGCTGCTGCCTTATCCAAATATCGTACTTTTTCATAAGCCGTTGCCAGAGGAACTAACAAACTAGAAGATAGCTTTTTATCAGTACCTTTTTCTGTTTGAATTGCAATCAAACGATTCGCAATATTCCTCACATCTACGCTACGATTCTCCGACCAGGCGATCGCGCCAACTTTTCCTAATGCTTCAATTTCTGCCTTTGTATCGACAATGCGAGCTAACCGAAGACGACGATACCACAGTTTCATAGCTGAATCTATTTTGTTTCGATCTAGCTCATTCTTAGCAGCCTGATCCAGCTTGGCAATTTCTTTTTTAATCCGATATTTCTCAAATGAACTTAATTCCCGTCTTCCATATCCAATCGGAATTAATGAATCTTTGCTATCAAGTAATAAAGGATCAACATGTTGAGCGATCGCTGCTTTAGGCGTAACTATTAAAGCAGCAACTCCCAAATAATAAGTAATAATTATTATCCTTAAAGTACGGAATGATAAATTCAATTTGCTCACCAAAAGATAAAGTATAAAAATATAATATAGATAATTACTTAAAACAAGTGATTATATGTAACATAGTCGTCCGAGTCAATCAACATACTGTAATACTAAGTAACTATTATCCTTAATTTTACATTTATGTGAGAGTTTCATTACCGAGTTAAATACGACTTAAAGTTACTTGGCTAGTTACATTCAATCTGTACCCATGTTGCCAGTGAATTAAGCAAAAACTTAGTAGCTTGCAGTGGAAGACAGATTCAGATCGAGATACGCAATTTAATAGTTTATTGATAGGGTAAATTTTGTTGATGTTTTAATCACAATTTTTTACTCTTGTTTTTTTACTTAAAGACTTGTGTACCTCCATAAGTCTTGATTGAGATGCTCGGGATGGTAATCTTAATAAGTATAAAGGCTAAATATTTTTAATAAATTTATACATAACAATGTCCCAACTTGAAAGATTAATTTTAATGGCTGAAGACGAGCTAACTATTTATAGTACTGATGCTCGTAAAATAGAAAGGCTGCGACGTAAAATTGGCATATCTGTTACTCCAGCCGAGCAAAAAGAAGTCAAGGCTGCATTAATTGAGGAAATGCCCACAGGCTTTTTTGGTAACCTGATTGAACAACAGCGTCAAGCAGTGGCTTTGCCCTTTTGGGGAATAGCAGGATTAGGATTATTGTTTGGCATATCTTTTCGTCAGCCAGTAGATTTTCTTGCTCCCGCCATTGGTATACCTATCGCCTTTAACGTTCAAAAATGGGGTTGGCAGTTGCAGGCAAAACGCATTTTGCTCAAAACTTTAGAGGAGATCGAAGAAAAAAGTAAGCAAGCAACAACGTGATCAGTAATGACTAATGACTAATGACTAATTACTGTATAAGCAAAGCATACCTTATCCTCTGATTATTCCTCAGATCCTGCGCCAATCCAGAGTATTCTTAATGCCATGGTTGCAAAACCGATCGCAGCTAAGGATTTCAGGAGTTTTTCGGGTAAAAATTGCGCCACCGCACCACCAGCTAAAACCCCAAGAAAGCTAGCTAAAATTAAAGCTACTGTTGAGCCGATAAATACGGCACGGGGATTATTTGAGCTACCGCCGAGGGCGATCGCAGCTAATTGACTCTTATCGCCAATTTCGGCTAAAAAAACGGTAATAAAGCTAATTCCAACAAGTTGCCAATCCATATTTAATCTAATATTTACTATTTAACAGCTGTAGGATAGGCAAATAAGGAAGTCTGGTTCGTTGTTGAGAATGAACTTTAATTGCCCACCAGAAAGATATCATCTATTAAAGATTTAAAACATCACTAACGAGCCAAGTGGTAATAATCAGTAATAGAATAGCCACGGATAAATCCAGGGTTTCGGGGGTAAGTTTTTTGGATAGCCAGTAGCCAATAGAAACTCCAATCAAACTAGTCGCAATTAAAGCTAAGGCTGCGCCAGTAAACACTACCCAGGGTGCTTGAGACTCAGCACTCATCAAAAGAGTAACAAGCTGGGTTTTGTCTCCCATTTCCGCTAGAAAAATTGTCAGAAAAGTAGAGCTAAAAACTACCCAAAAGTTGTTTTGCATTTGTTGATTTGGCTTGATTTGGGATGGCTGAGTTTCTCTATTTTTTTCAAAAGATTGGCGATTACTAGTTTCCATTCAAGTTTATAATTTGTTTTGTCTGGCAGTGAAATAATATTACTTTATGGAGTGAAGATCTACTTCCACTGATAATTCTATAGTTTGTATTATTAAATTAGCATCAATTAAAATCTCTTTTATGCCTTTTTTCCATCAAGACGAACGATTAACCGCAGTAGCTAAAGAGGTATTAAAAGCCAGTAGAGAAAGATTTCCCACTTTAACTAGAGACAAAATAGCATTTACTTGGATTGTGTACCAAGAGCCAGTAATTGTTAATACAGGAGGTGCATTATCCGCTACTGAGTTTTGGCAATATCCCGTCAAAGGCTTTAGCTATCGAGGAATGGAAAGAATTTACCCCGCTAGCGTAGTCAAGTTATTCTATTTGGTGGCAATTCAAGAATGGTTGCAGGGAAATATGGTGGGAGATTCTTTAGAATTAGATCGAGCCATTAGAGACACTATTATCGAATCTAGTAATGATGCTACCAGTCTATTAGTGGACATTCTAACAGGAACTACCAGTGGTCCAGAATTGCCTGCTCAACCCTTTGAAACTTGGAAGAAGCAGCGCGATATAGTAAACCGTTATTTTCAGTCTTTAAAATGGGAAGAACTGGAGAGCATCAATGTTAATCAAAAGACTTGGAGTAATGGTGCCTATGGTAGGGAAAGAGCTTTCTTAGGCGAATTGATGGAAAACCGTAATATGTTAACTACCGATGCAGTCGCTCGATTATTACACAGCATCATTGGTGGTGTGGCAGTGTCATCAGAGCGATCGCAAAAGATGATGAAGCTACTTAAACGTAGTCTCAACCCTGCTGATTTTGTTGATTGTGATGGTGAAAACCAAATTACTGGCTTTTTGGGGGAAAGTTTGCCCAGCAATGCTCAAATCTGGTCAAAAGCTGGCTGGATGAGTCGAGTACGCCATGATGCTGCATACATTGAAATTCCTAATCTACCGCCCTATCTCTTAACTGTTTTCACTGAAGGTAAAGAGAACGCGCAGAATAAATCCATTTTACCGTTTATTTCCCAATCTATTATCGAAGCTCTAATATCTTTTTCTGGTTAGGAATCTAGAGTGTGCGATCTATTAAGTAGGGCATGTCATCAATTAAAAAAGCGATCGCAATGAAAATGATAAAATTTTCTAAAAAGCCTCATGATTACCAGAAGATACGCGCTTATCAACATAGTAGTGTAGCGAAACAGAGTAGTAAAAAACACTAAATTCCTTTAAATTGAATCAAACGTTCAACATCGAATTTATTATCGGGTTTGTCGGGAGTGTCGAGAGGTAGTTTTGATACTCCAATCTGATTTAAAATTGCTCCAATTAAAATAGGAAACATGCCAACATATTGAGCCGCCGTAGGTACTTCTCCTAGAATAAGATAGGCGATCGCAATACCTGCCACGGGAATTATATATCCTGCATAAGAGATAGCTTGAAATGCTACTATGCTTAATCCTTTGAACCAGAGTATTTGCCCCAACGCCACAATAATGATTCCGTAGAAAGAAACCCATTGCCATACAAAAGGACTAAATGCGTCGGTAAAATGACTGATGCCAAATAGTTTAATGACGAGAACGGCAAAAACTACTGTACCGATAGCAGTGCGGAAGATAGCCCATACACCCAAAGAGATTTTGTTTAGTCTTGTGCCTCGGATGACTTTTCCCAGAGATAAGGCGATCGCTCCTGCAATTGCCAACAATTCGCCCATGTCTATTTTCTGACCCATAATATTAGCAAAATTTTCTTCGGGAGTCTGCAGTACCAACATGCTAATAATTCCCAATGCTGCAACTATCTCTCCTGCAAAAATCCACCAGTTAGTTTTTTTATCTCCAGCCAGTGCAAAAAGAGCTAGGGTAATAGGTGATTGAATCCGACTTACTAAAATTACGTTAGTGGCGGATGTCTTTTCTAAAGCAAAAAAAGTTAATGCTGGAGCGACAGTACCCGCTAAAATAGCTGCACCAATTAAGATTAACCAGTTTACCAAACTCAAACGATTTAACTGGCGAGGATTCCATTGACGGCCATAAACTATAGACAAAGTTATTAAGGCACATAAATTGCCGATAAATAATACGTTGCAAAAAGAAATTGGATTTCTGCCATCGATAGGATTTTGCATTCCAAGATCGGCTAATTTGCTAGAAATTGAATTGGAAGCAGCAAAAATAATCATTGCCAGTATCAAACATACCCGTCCAATTGTTTTGTGAGACATGAACTTGTCCTCCTAATAAGTACCTATGCAAAATTAATTACATAGCGATCGCCTATAAGTGCCTATATTTTAGATGCTGCTTAAATTAATTTAAAAAGTAGAATATTTGTTCTATAGTTATTTAGTAAGAATTTAGCGCGATCAATGGCAGAAATAAATAACTTACCTCCAGCTAGTATTGAAGCAGAAGAGGCAATCTTGGGTGGAATTTTATTTGACCCAGAAGCAATTACCAGAGTTGCAGAATTAGTGGTTAAAGGTGCTTTTTATGTTAAAGCACACCAAGAGATATATTATGCAGCTTTAAGCCTTAATAGCAAAGGTAAGCCGACAGATTTTATTTCTATCAGTACCTATTTAAGCGATCGCGATTTGCTAGAACCCGTAGGTGGTACGGCTAAGTTAGCTCAGTTACTCAATCGAACTGTGTCTGCGGTTAACATCGACCGCTATGCCAACCTGATTATGGAAAAGCATACCCGTCGTCAGTTAATCACTTCTGGACACGAAATAGTCGATCTTGGTTATGATAATGCCTCAGAATTAGAAGTGGTTTTAGATTCTGCCGAACAAAAGATTTTTCGTCTTACTCAAGAACGTCCCCAGGAAGGTTTGGTTCCTATTGCGGAAACTTTGGTAAATACTTTCAATACGATTGAAGAACTACACCAAGACACGGCTCTACCTGGAGTTCCTACAGGATACTACGATTTAGATGCAATGACTAGTGGTTTTAGTCGTTCCGATCTAATTATTATTGCAGGTAGACCATCGATGGGAAAATGTTTGGCAGCTAATTCTGAATTAGTTTGTCAAGACGGAAGTATCAAAACTATTGAAGAAATTTATCATCGTCGTCAAGATTCACTTTTAACCCTGCAATCTAAGTGGAAGTTTGATTGGACAAAACCATCGGCTTTTGTCAATGACGGTATTAAACCTATTTATGAGGTAACAACTCGTTTGGGTAGAACAATACAAACTACTATTACTCATCCTTTCTTAACTATCGAGGGTTGGCGTAGCTTGGGGATATTACGAGTGGGAAATAAAATTGCCGTCCCTCGACAGATCGAAGTATCTGGCAATGAAATTATCCCCGAAGCCAAAGCTAAATTACTAGGATATTTGATTGGTGATGGTTGTTTGACTAAAGCCTGCACTGAATTTACCAACAGTAATTCAAGACTGCAAAATGATTTTGAAAGATGTCTCACGCAATTCGAGCATTACATGCGGCTAAACACATGCGGCTTAAGCCTTTGTTTGTTTGCGAGACAGCGCGTTGTGGGGGTTCCCCCCATTGTAGCGACTGTCGAGGGCGCGCCTGTCGGCGTACTAAAGCATACCGCTACGCATAACGCGGGCAGATGCGGACAAGTCCTTTCTCGAAAAAGTCGCCAAGACGCAAAGAAAGATTTAGTTGACTTCGATCTGCTGAATTTGCTGGGCGAAGATGCTCACAACAAAAGTATTCCCCAACTTGTATTTAGATTAAAGCCTTGTTTGATTGCTTTATTTCTTAATCGTTTATTTGCTACAGATGGTTGGGCAAGTGTATCGAGTGATGGACAGTCTCAATTAGGCTACGCTACTGTCAGTAAAAAGCTAGCTAGGCAAGTACAACATTTATTGTTGAGATTTGGAATCATTGCTAGTCTGAAAAATCGCTCTGTAAAATATAAAAGCGATCGCCATCAAGTTTGGCAGCTGGATATTACGGATGCTAAATCTATTGAGAATTTTATTGATGAAGTTGGTATTTTTGGCAAAGAAGAAATAATTGAAAATGTTCGCCAAGCAATATCAAAGAGATATCAAAACAATAGTGAAATTTATTGGGATGAAATTATCAGTATTGAGTATGCAGGACAACAGCAGGTTTATGATTTGACTATTCCTGAGACTCACAATTTTGTGGCTAACGATATTTGTGTTCATAACACGGCGTTTTCCCTCTGCGTTGCTTCTAATATTGCTAGAGATTCTAAATTGCCTGTTGCCGTATTTAGCTTAGAGATGTCACGGGAACAGTTAACCCAAAGGCTGCTATCTAGTGAGTCACGTATTCCGAGTAATAGATTGCGTTCGGGTAGAATTGCTCAAAAAGACATGGAACAGTTAATAGAAGGGGTAGCAAGCTTATCAGAATTGCCCATCTATATCGACGATACTGCCAACTTAACGGTAATGCAAATGCGATCGCAAGTGCGCCGTCTACAGGCACAGACTAAAGATCCTTTAGGCTTAGTTATGATTGATTATTTACAGCTAATGGAAGGTGGAGATAACGACAACCGTGTACAGCAACTATCAAAAATGACTCGAAGTTTGAAAGGTTTAGCCAGAGAGTTGAACGTGCCGATTGTGGCTTTGTCTCAGTTGAGTCGTGGAGTTGAACAGCGAACTAACAAACGCCCAATGCTATCTGACTTAAGAGAATCTGGGTCGATTGAACAAGATGCAGATTTGGTAATGATGATTTATCGCGATGAATACTATAACCCCGATACTCCAGATCGAGGTATTACCGAGGTTAGTATTGTCAAACACCGTAATGGCCCAGTGGGAACGATTAAATTATTGTTTAATGCCGAATTAACTAAGTTTGAGAGTTTAGCTAAACCAGGGGGATATTAATACCGCTATATTTCGGTAATAATTATTGCTTTATTTAACCTTCGTTCAATTCGCTTCTAAGTTTTAAAACTTGCGTGCTGTCTTCTTGTTCTATTAAATAGGCTGGATTGTCTTGAGTACCCTTGCGAGTAACTTTGCTACCTTTAATCTCTTTGGTAATTTCTTCGCGGTGAATCTCTGTTACTTTTCCTTCTGCCGTACCTTTTCCCCAGTCCCATGATACGGGCGAACCTGTTCTAATTTGCTTTTGTCCCACTGTTTTTTGCTTTGTATTGTTGTTTGTGCAATTTTAACAATTGCTGATATTTAGAATTGTTTTTTGCTTCGTGCCATTTTACTTTAAATATTTCTGCCGATTTGGCTTTGATTGGATCTATATCTAAAGGTAATATTTCTGATTTATACGGTTCAACCATTAGTACTCCTTGTTCTCCTCTCCCTACACAATATAGTTCAGGGCGATCGCGAAAGTTTAGGTTGGCAAAGTCTAAAGAATAGTCAAATTTTTTCATAAAAAAAGGCGCGATTGCGAAGTTATTTTTAAACATCTTTCGCGCCTATAAAACTTAAATTAGCTTAGGTCTTCAAAGTTTCCTTTAATGTTTTTAGCATTGCTTTTGGCTGCTTTTGTTGCATCTTCAACAGCATCTTGAGCGGTATCAACTGCATCTTCAAATATGTCTTGTGCGCTGCCAGGCACTTTCTTTAAATTACGTTTTAAATTATCAGATTTGTCATCAACATAATCTAAAACATTGTCTTTATTTCTTTCTAATTTGCGAGAAAATGATTTTGTGGTATTTTCGATGGCATCTCCATCAAGAACGGAACTTTCTTTCACATTATCAACAATTTCGCCAAAACTATCTGCTGCTTTACGACCTTTGGCAGAATCAACTAATGCCTTGGATTTTGCTGCGGATTTGGCATCATATCGGCGATCGTCATTATATCCATTCATGCCACCTTTAAATGACTGATTTGCATCGTACTGATCATAATCATCGGACGCTACCTTCTGAACAGTATCAGCTGCCTTCTTTTTTACTTGAGCAACAGTGCCTTGACTACATGCTGTACTAATAAATACTAAAGAACTAGCTATAAGTATTGTTAGTATATTTTTTAATTTTAAGTTTTTAAAAAGCTTTAAGAGATTTTTCATTATGTTTTCTTTTCCAATAATCTTCTTAACCAAGCTTAGTTAAACAGATTATAAAATGCTTCTATCCAAAGACTAGTTTTATTATGTATCTATGGTCTGATATTACATCGATCAATATATAAAAGGATATATGTGCTGTTTTATAGTTGATAAATATTGGAAAATATATTAGGTGCAGGTATGTATTTATGGCTTATGGGTAGTTTGATTATATTTAGTATCAAAATATAGATATATTTGATTGTAAATAAATTGAATAGCTAGAATTAAGTTGAATAGTTTATCTCAAATTAGCATAAATTACAGCTATGGAAACTTAGCTTCCGTAGCTGTAAATAAACATTATTTCAATCAAAAACTTATATCAAAGCCGATTTTAACAATGTATATATGCAAAAGTTGACTTACAACAAGTGCAAATTATGCTGATAGTTGTCCACCTGTAACGTCGTACAGTGCGCCTGTAACAAAACTACTGTCAGAAGAGGCTAGAAAAACATATGCTGGAGCTAATTCTTCTGGTTGTGCAGCACGTTTTATAATGCCGTCAGTATCATAATTACCTACCTTTTTTATAGGCATTGTTGAGGGAATGTTAGGCGTCCAAACTGGGCCAGGAACAACAGAATTAACTCTAATTCCCCGATCGCCTAAATTTAAAGCCAAGGACTTGGTGAAAGTATGAACAGCACCCTTGGAAGTAGAATAGTCTACTAACATTCCTTTGCCCATTTTGCCAACGACGCTACCAGTATTGATAATTACATCACCTTCTTCTAGATGAGCAATTGCTGCTTTGACCATGTAAAAATAGCCAAAAACATTAGTTTCCATGGTGCGACGAAATTGTTCTAGAGAGATATCTTCAAACTTTTTCTGAACCATCTGGTAAGCTGCATTATTAACCAAAATGCTCAGTTTACCAAAGCGATCGACTACCTGCTTGATAGCATTTTCACAATCTTCATAATTACGGACATCACCCTTGATAATCAAACAGTCCTTACCACCGATGTCTTTGACCATCTTTTTGGTATCTTCTGCATCGACATCGTTTGAGTGATAGAAAATAGCAACTTCGGCACCTTCGAGAGCATAAGCGATCGCGATCGCTCTACCAATGCCAGAGTCACCCCCCGTAATAAAAGCAACTCTACCAGTAAGTTTGCTAGCTGGACTATAGTTTGACAGATCGCTATCAGGCTGAGGAGTCATGTCCCTTTGAGAGGCGGGGTAGTCTAGCTGCTGTTCGGGAATTTCATCAGGAGTTGGACGACGTTCTTGAGTACTCATATCTACGATTATAAATTTCTGCTGGCTTGAATAAATTGAAAAAAGAGTACTAATTACCTATGTCTACCTGGGATCAATCTTATTATCCTTAATATGTAATATTTCTGGTTTGTAATATGTAACTAGAGTTAATTAATTGACCATCGGCAGTACTGCTCATACTAAAAAATGACGGGTAATTAGCATTTTTCAACCTTTGTATTTTTAATACATTAGTCAAGATTAAAGAAAAAAGCCTAGAAATATATGTATCAAAAGTAAGATCTCCCAAAGTGAGATCAGCTAATAATTATTCCTATAGATGGAGTGTTTCAGCTAAATATTTTGTCTTAATAAATATTATTGGTGAACTAAAAAGCAAAATATTTATTATGTCTGAACAAAAAGCAGAAGCAAAAGTAATCTCTGAAGTTAAAGAAAAAATCAGTAAAGTAATTCCTACTCCTGCTGCACCTACTCCAAAAGCAAGCGCACAAGCATTAAAAGAACGCTTACAGTGGGGAGAGCCTGGATTAACAATTATTGACGCACGCGATCGCGAATCTTATTTATCAGAAAGAATTACAGGTTCGATGTTGATAGATGACGTAAGTAATTTACCCGAAAATCGCGATATATATATATATGGTAATGACGACAAAGTTACTGAAAAAGTAGCTAATGATTTACGTCAGGAAGGCTTTGAAAGTATTTCTCAAATTCAAGGTGGTTTGTCTGGCTGGAAGGCAATTGAAGGTCCAACAGAAGGTAGAAACGTTTAATGGAATGCTTTTTCTTT
>ENA-ORXT01003543-ORXT01003543.1-marine-metagenome-genome-assembly--contig:-NODE-3543-length-17063-cov-101.733663_pt1 | contig 17063 bp, 16 predicted proteins | sample MGYA00237868_ERZ511482 | MGnify/ENA metagenome assembly ERZ511482 | reverse complement strand
AACGAGAGCGTGTCTTCTTTTGTTTTCTCAGAAATCCCGATCGGGTTATTCTGACCCACATGATGCAGCGCCCAAACGTGCAAGCCGACAAGCGCGGCAATAACGAATGGCAGTAAGTAATGCAGCGCAAAGAAACGGTTTAGCGTGGCATTATCCACGGCGTACCCGCCTAAAAGCCATTGTTGCAGACTTTCACCGACGATTGGAACCGCGCCAAAGAAGCCCGTAATCACTGTCGCGCCCCAAAATGACATCTGACCCCAAGGCAGAGTATAACCCAAGAAAGCCGTCGCCATCATCACGAGATAAATCGCACAGCCGAGAATCCATATGACCTCGCGCGGAGCTTTATAAGACCCATAATAAAGACCACGGAACATATGCATGTAAACCGCAAGGAAGAACATGGACGCGCCGACGGCATGCATGGACTGCAAGAGCCACCCAAAAGGCACATCGCGGCGAATACGCTGGACGGACGCGAAGGCTTTATCGACATCCGCGACATAATGCATGGCCAAGATAACGCCGGACAGGATTTGAACGACAAGACACAGGGCCAGAATGCCGCCAAATGTGTACCAATAATTCAAATTCCGCGGGGACGGGAATGTCATGAAGTCCGCGCCCATGCGGATAATCGGCAAACGCTGATCCATCCATTTGGCAGCGGCGTATTTAGGCTCGTAAGTCGAGGGACCGGACATACTCTCTTATCCTACTTTAATGATGGTGTCAGAGATGAAGGTATATGGCGGAATGACCATATTTGTCGGCGCCGGTCCTTTACGGATACGGCCCGAAGAATCATAATGCGACCCATGACATGGGCAATACCAGCCGTCGTAATCACCCGCCTCACCAACGGGCACGCAGCCAAAGTGCGTACAAACACCGACCATAACAAGGAATTGCGGGTCAAGTTTCCCGTCCGGGCGCGGGACCAATCGGTCATTATCCGTTTCCGGGTCTTTCAATACGGACAGATCCACATCTTCGGCTTCAGCAATCTCTTTTGGAGTGCGGTGACGCACAAACACAGGCTTACCGCGCCAAAGCATTTTAAGCTGCTGACCTTCGGCAACTTTGGTCAAATCAATCTCAATTGATCCGGCCGCGAGCGTATCTGCCGCCTTGCCCATTTGAGCGACAAGCGGCCACCCGAGGGCAGCCACGCCAGCGGCGGCGGTTGCACCGGTCGCCAAGAAAATAAAATCGCGCTTGGAGCCGTCTTCCAGCTCTGTATCAGCGTGTGTTGTGGAACTATCGGACATGTGCGCGTCCACTCCTTTTTGGCCTACGAGAGGCGAGTCTATATATTCGCGGCGGTCCTTAGCGTTATCTAAAGCGTATTGCCAGCCTGTATTCGCGGCAACTCGACGCATTCTGGGGACGGATTACAGCTGCTCAGCCCTTAGCCTTTTCAAAAACACTCCGCTTACGAAGTGTGATGGATGTATCGGTCTGCCAAATATAGTCCGGGACCTCAAGATTGAGGGGCGCGGGATAACTTCGAACACGACCGGATGTGTCAAAACGCGCACCATGACAGGGGCAATACCAACCGTCGAACCGACCGGCCTCCCCAACAACGACACATCCGAAATGCGTGCAAATCGGGTAGATGACCAAGAATCGCGGGTCATAAGAACCATCCGGTCTAGGACGTAGACGCTGGCGATCTGTTTGCGGGTCGATCATATCAGCCCCGTCATCGGCTTGCGCCGCCTGAATTTCCGCCGGGGTCCTATGCCGAATAGCCACGGGGCGACCCAGATAGGTCACGGTCATCTGCATGCCTTCATCCAGCTTTGACACATCGACATCCATACCCAAAATGACCGGCGAATCCGGGGCTGGGGCCATGTGACCCAACATAGGTTTGGCGACAGCCGCCGCCCCAAAAGCTGCGACGGCACCCGTGGCCAAATATAAAAAATCGCGGCGAGGCTTATCAGGCTTGTCCATAACAAATCCCTAGCGGTAAACCAGCAGCTCCATAAACCCCATTCTTGCAATCCTGTCTTGCGGCCAATGGCCGCGCAGCGCTATGCGCCCGATATGCATGTGACTCTATATCAGCCTGAAATTGCCGGAAATGTCGGGGCCGTGATGCGCTCTTGCGCGTGTTTTGGAGCGGGGCTGACGTTGATTGAGCCTTGCGGCTTTCCGTTGGGCGATAAACGCATGCGGCGAGCGGCTATGGATTACGCTGTGCCGGGCGGATTGCAGACAGCGCAGGATTGGGACAGTTATCAGACCCAAGCATCGGGGCGGCAGGTCTTACTCACCACGAAGGGTGCGATGCCTTTGCCCGATTTTGCGTTTAATCCTGATGACACCCTAATCTTCGGGGCCGAAGGGTCGGGCGTGCCGGATTTTGTGCATGAGAGCGTAGACGCGCGGGTCGTCATTCCCATGGTCGCCGGCGCGCGGTCACTAAATTTATCAAATTCTGTTGCCGTCACGCTGTTTGAAGCTATGCGCCAAACAAACAGCCTGCCATAAGCGCGATATGAAACATTATATTTTACCGACACTGTTCTTAGCTGGCTGCTCTGCAGCTGAGCCTCCGGCTCCGCAGCCTTCGCTCGATTCCTATCCGACAGAAATTTCTGCGGAATTATCAGAGCGCTTTACACGACTCGCTTTGGATTGCGTGCAACAGGAATTTCCGAATAAAATTTCGCGGACCACCGACACCGCCGAAGAGATCGGCAGCCCGCAAGAGCTGTTCCCCGTCTTCTATGGCTGTTTCGATTGGCACAGCGCGGTTCATGGCCATTGGCTTTTGGTTCGCCAGCTACGTGTCGGCCCGCAAGATGCCGCTTGGCGGTCCGAGGCGATTGCAAAACTGGACGCGAATATAACGCCGGAGAATGTCGCGGGAGAGCTCGCCAACTTCCGCCGCGCCGCGCGCGGATCGTGGGAGCGGCCTTATGGCTGGGCATGGGTGTTGCAGCTCACGGCAGAGCTGCGCGAATATGACGACCCCAATGCGAAGCGCTGGCTTGAGGCGTTAGAGCCACTGGAAGATGACATCGTCCAAGCCACGAAAGACTGGCTCCCAAAACTCGCCTATCCGATTCGCCTCGGCACGCATAATCAAAGCGCCTTTGCCTTTACGCTGATGTGGGATTGGGCGGAAGTATCGGGCGATACGGAATTTAAAAACCTCCTCAAGTCCAAATCTATGGAGTTTCACGAAAATGACGTGAATTGCCCGCTCGCCTATGAGCCCTCGGGGGAAGATTTTCTTTCGCCGTGCCTCATGGAAGCGGATTTGATGCGCCGCATGATGGCCCCGGCGGAATATGAGACTTGGCTGAGCGTTTTTATGCCCGATATCCCCGCGGATGGGTCAACCGATTGGCTGCCGCCTGCGATTGTTAAAGATGCGAGTGACGGAAAGCTCGTGCATTTGGACGGCGTGAATTCCTCCCGCGCATGGAACCTTTATAATATTGCCCGGGCTTTGCCGGAGGGCGATGCGCGCCGCGCGAGCCTCGTCGCGACGGCTGAAATCCATAAAAATGAGGGCGTGGCGGCTGTCTCAGATGAGCATTATTCCGGATCACATTGGCTGGCGAGTTTTGCGACTTACCTAATGACAGATCGGGGTTGGAATGACTGAGGGAGACCTCATCAGGGCTGAACAACAAAAGGCGGTGTTGGAGCGGCAGAAGAAGCTGCGTCCGTCCATTATCATTGACCTTAGTTTTGGCGTGCTGTTCTTTTTCGTAGCGCGAGAGTTTGGCCTTGTAACCGCAGCCTTAACGGGCGCCGTCGCGACGCTGGCTCTGTTCGCGGCGCAGCTTTTCACTAAGCATGATCTGCTCGGCGGCTTTGCCGTTTTTGGCGTAGTCATGTCTTTGATCAGCGCAGGCATTGCCTGGGGATTTCAAGATGATCTGGCGATCAAACTGCGCGGAACTATAATGGCCTGTATCGCGGCCGGCTTCTCTCTCTATGATGCGGTTTTTTTGAAAGGCGGTTATTTGGGTAAACGCATGGCTATGTATATGGAAGGATTGGGTCAGATAAATCCGCAGCGTGCCAGTTTTGCGCTTGCCGGTGCGACGCTCCTCTTAATGGCGATTGATACGCCGCTCGCCTTCATCCTCACTACCGATCAGTGGATTTGGTATAATGCGTTTTTTGACAACATCATCGCAATACCAATTATCATTGGCGCTATGCTGATGGCCCGTGAAAGGCCCGTTAAGAAAGAAGAAATATGACGGACGCTTTTGCGCTGAAGAAAGACACAGCCGCCGCGTGGTTCAAAAGTCTGCGCGACACGATTTGCGCCGAGTTCGAAGCGCTGGAACGCGAAGCGCCGGCTGATCTCTATCCCGGCGAGCCCGGCAAATTTGTCTATGAGGACTGGCAGCGCAAAGTGGAGAATGGCGGCGGCGGAACGGGTGGGATGTTGCGGGGGCGACTGTTCGAGAAATGCGGCGTCCACATCAGTGTCGTCAAAGGTGAGTTCACCCCCGAAATGGCGGCCCGCACGCCCGGCGCGGATAAGGACCCGCGCTTTTGGGCGGCTGGCGTGTCTCTCATCGCGCATTTACGTAATCCGCGCGTTCCCGCCGTGCATATGAATACGCGCTATATTGTGACGACGCAGGATTGGTTTGGCGGCGGTGGCGATCTCACCCCGACGCAGGCCGTCGACCGCACACAAGACAGCCCCGACGCCAAAGCCTTTCACGCGGGGATGAAAGCCGCTTGCGACGCACATGCGGTTGCGGATTACCACAAATACAAAACCTGGTGCGATGAGTATTTCCACCTGCATCACCGGGATGAGCCGCGCGGCGTCGGCGGGATTTTCTATGACCGCCTGAACAGCGGCAACTGGGACGCAGACTTCGCCTTCACCCAAGATGTCGGACGGCATTTCATCAAGACTTATGCCGAGATTGTGCGCGGACGTATGCAGGAGCCATGGACGGAGAAAGAACGCGAAGAACAGCTGATCACGCGCGGCCGCTATGTCGAGTTTAACCTGCTCTGGGATCGTGGAACGACGTTCGGGTTGAAGACAGGCGGAAATGTGAAAACGATTTTAAGCTCCATGCCTCCCGTTGTGAAATGGCCCTAAGAATATAGTGACCCAGACACCGAACAAGGAGTATTCTGCGCTAAAGGGTCGCTTGGCAAAGTGGGGGATAATCGTAATACTGATTTGCCCACTCATTTTTCTTTCAACTCTCGGTCTTGGGGGCGCATTTGTCGGAGGCAAACTCTTTTCCCCTTATGGGTCTCTGGTGGGCTTTGCGATTGGCGGGATGACAGCCCAAGCGATCTGCCTTGCGCTTTGGATCAAGAAACTTGGATTTCTAATGTATTCAAAAGAAGAATGCCAAAAATGTGGGATTTCCATCGGCAGATGGAACGGCGTTTGGTTCAGTGTAGATTACTGCTGTCGCCGCTGCGGCAACAATAATAGCTTGGATATCCATGCCCAATAAGCCCAAGATCCTCCTCTTCGATCTGGGCGGCGTTATTGTGCCTTGGGTTGGGATGGAAGCGCTGGCGGAGTTGAACGGTATTACTCGCGCCCAAGTTTCCGACCGATTTGACGCCAGCGATATTTTCCGTGCCTTTGAGCGGGGCCATGCCACCGAAGCGGATTTTATTGCGGAACTGCCGCGCGTGTTTGATCTACCCGACACAGACGTACCAGCGCTTTGGAACAGCTGGGTTCATGCGCCCTACCCCAGTATATTAGAGGCGCTGGCCGATCTTAAAACCCGTTTCACGATTAGCTGCTTGTCCAACACAAACTCACTGCATTGGGCGCATGTGAATAGGATGTTCAGCACGGACGCCACTTTCCATCACGCCTTCGCCTCGCATGAAATCCGCGAAGCCAAACCTGATGCAGCAAGCTATCTCAAACCGATAGAGTTGATGAACTGCGCGGTTGAAGACGTTTGGTTTTTTGACGACACGATGGCCAATATAGAGGGGGCCCGAGCGGTTGGTCTGACAGCCTTTCATGTCGACCGAAGCGTCGGCGTGATGCCGATATTGAGAGATCTGGGCTTGCTAAATTAGGCAACTCTCCAACAATATGTTAAGGGCTTCTCAGACCGCACAAAGGGATCCGCCATGAAAACCTATCGTCTCGCCTTCCTCGCTCTCGGAATGACCGCTTTCGCGAGCGCCGCCAACGCGCAACTCGTGGTGCAAGGCAAAGGCGGCGCTGCCCAATGCTATGATTATGCCATGGCCGGGAATGAAGGCTCCCACTATGCCATTAAAACCTGTTCTAGAGCGCTGAATGAAGTTATCTCACAGAAAGACAAAGCCGCGACCTTTGTCAACAGAGGCGTGCTGTACATGCGCAAAGGCGATCAAGAAAAGGCGAGCGCAGATTATGAAGCGGCTTTGGCCATTCGGCCCAATTTAACGCAGGCCCATGTAAACAATGGCGCATCCCTTATCCGTCAAAAGAAATTTGACGAGGCTTTGGCAGCCTTGAACACAGCCTTAGCAGATACGGACAGCCCAACACGCGCTGCTGCACTCTATAATCGCGCCATAGCGCTGGATTGGAAGCAAGATTACAACGGGGCCTATCGTGATCTAAAAGCGGCTCTGGACATTCGTCCGGAATGGGACGCGGCGCTGAATTTGATTTCACGATATGAAGTCCGGCCAGCAACGAACGGCTAACGCGAACAATCCATAAACACGATATCTGCGGATTGAGGAATCGTTAGTTGTGCGCGACTCAGCCTTTGGTCAATACTGCATATAGCCGAAACTCGGCGACTATTGCGAAAGAACCCCGTCATGAAACATGTCATCCTGACCGTCGCCGCCAGTCTTATGCTCGCGGGGTGCGCGTCTAACTCCACGTCGCCATCCGATTTTGGCCCCGCTTATGGGTCGGATTTTGGTTACCGGAACACACAGCTTCAAAATGATCGATTCCGTATCAGCTATACCAGCCGTGACCCCTATCAATCTCGTGACTTTGCCTTGCTGCGCGCGGCGCAAATCGCGAGCAATGAAGGCTATACCCATTTCAAAGTCTTGCATGGTGATTTCTTTGACAATGGCCCAAATCCCATTGGTGCGGGGCTCGGCGTTGGCTTTGGCGGGTGGGGCTATAACCGTTCGAATATTGGCATCGGCGTCCAAGATATTGAACGCACATTAGAAGGCCGCAAGGTGACCGAAACGATAGAGGTGATTTTACTGGCCAGCGCGCCGACGCCTCCGGACCGAAGTGTCTATGATGCGCAGAGTCTCATGAGAAACATCGTGCCGCGAAATATGATGCAATCTCAGACGCAACCTCCCGCAGCTGTCACGCCTTAAAACGCGGGTTTATGATTTTTCATTCAGGCGCAGCCAATCGCGCTTGGGCAGACCATAAAGCTGATCGAGAAATTCCAGTTGTAGGCCTGTCGGACGCGAATGAGGTGAGTTCCAAAGCATCGCAATGCCCGATTGTTTTTCGGGATCAAACATCACCAGTGCGCGATAGCCCTGAACGCCGCCGCGATGGCCAACGACTTTGTGCCCGTGGTAGTCATAGACGCGCCAGCCGAGGCCGTAATGTGCGTTCTGAAGGTCGCGATAGCGGCGATTCATATAGCGCTGTTCCGACACGGTTTTAACAATCGGGGTTTGTAAGGCTGAGAGACGATCTGCCGGAATTTGCCCGCTTTCGGGGAATTGCGCGATCATCCATTTGGCAAGATCGGTCACAGAGGAGTTCACGCCCGCCGCTGCCGGAACACGATAATAGGTTGGCTTCACATGGCTGATTTTTTTGCCATAGCGGCCATGTGGCTTGGCCCAGTCTTTACTGGTGGTCAGGCCCTCCAAGGTCACACTGGCAGTGCTCATGCCCAGCGGGTCAAAGACTCGGGTCTGGATAACGGTCTTATAAGGGAGGCCGGTCTGTTGCTCGATAATTTCTGCCGAGGCATCATAGGCCACATTCTGATAGGTGTGGCACGTTCCTGGGGCGCATAACACGCCGAGCTTCGACAGAGACGCGCGGGTCGGCTTCGCAGCCTGTCCGGATTCGATCTTCGTGTCATAGGCATTGCGGACAATACCGGTCTGGTGCGAGAGCAGATGAACAAGATTGACCTCCCCGCTTTTGTTCCCGGGCAAATCCAGAGACGGGGCAAGAGCCTCGGCGGAGTCCGCGAGATTAAAATCGCCCTCCTCAACCAGCGACAGCACCGTGTTGGAGGCGACGCCCTTGGAAACACTGGCCCAACGGAAGACTGTATCGGTGGTAACCATCTGGCCGCTATCGCGTAGGCTCTCGCCATAACCTTTGGCAAATGTGGTCTTGCCGTTCTCAACAACAGCCACAGCCATTCCGGTCATCTCAAGTTGCCTCATCAACAGCGCGGCGCGCCGGTCGATCTCCGCCGTATCCACTTGCGCAGCTGCCAAGGGAGTACAGAAAGCCGCAGCGCAGAAGAGCGAAAGGATGAGGAAAAGGCGTTTCACAGCAAGCGTGTAATCTCAGGTTAAGGGTTGAACAATCACGGAGTTCACACCCCGCCATTACAAATGAATTAGGTTGCGACTATCCAAATTAGGAGGCCAAAGCCCAAAATTAGGCGGTAAATCATAAAAGGGAAAAACCCGATGCGCCCGACCCACTTCATGAACAAGGCAATACACGCGTAAGCCGTAACAAAGGACAACCCTGCAACCACGAGGCCGTTTATCAAGGTGGCAGATTGTTCCGTAGTCTCCGCCGTCATAAGTTTCAGCATGGCGTAGAGCCCGCCTGCGCCGATGATGGGAAGGCTCATGAGCATGGAAAAGCGTGCGGCGGCTTCGCGGGACAGACCCAGCGTGCGGCCCGCCGTCATCGTGATACCGCTGCGCGATGTGCCGGGGATAAGTGCGAGGGACTGCGCCAGACCCAGCGTAACCGCCCCGCCCCATGTCAGCTCTTTGACGGGCTTATCCGATTTGGCTTTCACATCGGACAACCAGAGGAGAACGCCGAAGACAATGGTCGTGAAGGCAATGATGAGCGGAGAGCGTAAAAGGTCATCCCATCCCCGCGACGCCAATAGGAAGCCAAGCAGGAGTGCGGGCGGTGTGGAGATAATTAGGTTCAGCGCCAGCGCGCTATTCGTATTCAACTTGCGGCCTAACAAGTCGACACACCCTCGTAGAATATCCACAACATCACGGCGAAAATACAGAAGGACGGCAAAAAGAGAGCCAAAATGCGCCATGACATCAATTAGCGGGCCTTGATCCGGCCAACCTAGTAGTTTTGACGGCAGAATAAGATGGGCAGAGCTGCTAATCGGCAGAAACTCCGTAAGACCTTGAATCAAGGCCAGAATAATTAAGTGAAACCACGTCATAGATTGGGCTTATGCCTCTAGGGTTAAGGCTTTCTTTTGACAAAAGCGGGTTCTTTTAAACCGACTGGCCTTCTCAAGACAGGTTTTTCGATTAGTAAAACTCTAAACCCAAAATCAATTTCAGATGAATTGTCATAAACTTCATATTTATCAGAGATTTAGCAGCATGTCGTTTTCTTATTTATATCTATGTTGGACAAAATGTCGCATCTTGTTAAATTTTAAACATCGCTGTATAGGCTCCGCAGAAACCTAGGAAAATCCCCCCATGGCCGACGCAAAAAATACATCCTCCGTGCAGAAACTCAAAATGCTGCAATTCGTGAACACGCCGCGCGATATGCCCGCGAAACGTGAAGCGGATGTGCGAAATGAGGACTATTTGGAGATTTACGGCGATTATATTAGCGTCAAAGCCCAAGAGCAGGCGTCGCGGTGCAGCCAGTGCGGCGTTCCATTCTGCCAGAATCACTGCCCGCTGCAGAACAACATCCCGGACTGGTTAAAGCTGACAGCAGAAGGCCGGATTCAAGAGGCCTGGGAAGTCTCTAACGCGACGAACAACATGCCCGAGATTTGCGGCCGCATCTGCCCGCAAGACCGACTCTGCGAAGGCTCTTGCGTCATTGAACAATCCGGCCACGGCACGGTTACAATCGGCTCGGTCGAGCGGTTCCTGACGGACACGGCATGGCAAGAAGGCTGGATCCAACCCCTCGCCCCGAAACGCGAACGCGCCCTCTCCGTTGGTATTATCGGCGCGGGGCCTGCTGGGCTGGCAACAGCAGAACAAATGCGCGAGCAAGGCTGGCAAGTCACAGTTTATGACCGCCACGACCGCGCGGGCGGTTTGCTCATCTACGGCATCCCGAACTTTAAACTCGACAAAGCCATCGTTGAGCGCCGCGTCAAACGTCTCGCAGATGGTGGAATCAAATTTGTCCTGAACTGTGACGTGGGCGTCGACATTAGTTTTGAAAAACTTCGCGAGAAACACCAGGCCGTTATGATCTCTACAGGCGTCTATGCCGCGCGTGATCTCTCCGTTCCGGGCGGCGGCGCTGATGGGGTTTCGCCCGCTTTGGACTTCCTCATTGACAGTAACCGACGCGGTCTTGGTGATAAAGTCGGCGACGAACCTGCCAAAGGCAAAAAGGTCGTCGTCATCGGCGGCGGAGATACAGCAATGGATTGCGTCCGGACAGCCGTTCGGCAAGGCGCAGAATCTGTGACTTGCCTCTACCGCCGTGACCACGCGAACATGCCCGGCTCCCGCCGCGAAACGGCCAATGCGCAAGAAGAAGGCGTGACTTTTGAATGGCTCGCCTCGCCCAAAGCCGTCCACGACCAAAAGGGACGCGCGGTCAAAGTTCGGGCTGACCGTATGCGCCTTGGGAAGAAAGACGCTTCCGGGCGTCAGTCACCGGAAACAACGGGAGAAGAATTCGATGTGGACGCGGATATCGTGATCAAGGCTCTGGGCTTCACGCCGGAAGATATGAAGACACTCTCCCCGCAGCTAACAGTCACACGATGGGGCACGCTGCGCGTCAATCCGCTGACCTTTGAGACAAACTTACCCGGCGTCTATGCCGCCGGCGATATCGTGCGCGGTGCCAGCCTTGTGGTCTGGGCGATCCGCGAAGGCCGCGACGCCGCCGAAGCCATGCATAAATATCTTAGAGGTTTAGAGCGGGCTGCTGTTTTGGAGGCTGCGGAATGATTAAAATGTTTTACGAGAACTTCAGAACAAATCTGTCGGCACATGACATAACATTTGATTCTAGCGATGCGGAAAATATCCTTAGAGATATCGTGTCAAACTTAAATGATGGCGGTTATTTCGGAATATTTGATACGAAAAACGACAAAACCTTGCAGTTTGCGCATGAGGAAAATGACAAGTTCATTGTCGATATTCCTCACATGGACAAGGGCGGTAGCTTTGAAGGCATAACCTCACTTTCAGAAATACTATCTAGCTTAAAGAACCCGAAGAGGTCAATTTGTCAATTTGAAGAAATATTCAACGTTGAATTCGTCCCTCACAAGACTCTGGATTCTATTATAAAACAAAAATTATCTTTCGTTTTCGGACGTAATCCGAAAGGAAATATCTAATGAATAACTGGCTCAACGACTACACAGCAAAACGCGACGCGCTGATTGAAGCGAACGCCTATGACCCGGCACATGAACATGCCAATTGTGGCGTCGGTCTTGTGGCGTCTGTTGACGGCAGCGCCAGGCGTGATGTGGTTGAGAAATCCATTCAGGCTCTCAAGAATGTTTGGCATCGCGGCGCGGTGGATGCGGATGGCAAAACCGGAGATGGCGCAGGTATCCGTTTGGACATTCCACAAAAGTTTTTTCGCGAGCAGGTTGAGCGCACGGGACACAAGCCGACCAATGTAAAAATCGCCGTCGGCATGATCTTCCTACCGCGCACGGATTTTAAAGCCCAAGAAGCGGCGCGGACAATTGTCGAGACTGAACTCTTGAAAGAAGGCTTCTATATTTATGGCTGGCGTCAGGTCCCGATTGATGTCTCCATCATCGGCGACAAAGCGAGAGCCACACGTCCCGCCATTGAACAAGTTATGTTCCGCGATCCAAAGGGGCGCAAAGGCAACACATTAGAGCGCGAACTCTATATTGTGCGCCGTCGTATTGAGAAACGCGTCATTGAGGCTGCCATCCCAAGTTTCTATGTCTGTTCGCTTTCCATCCAGACAATTATTTACAAAGGCATGTTTCTCGCTGAGGATATCGATAATTTCTATCCTGACTTGAAGGATGACCGCTTTATCTCACGCGCCGCGATTTATCATCAGCGGTTTTCAACCAACACTTTCCCATCGTGGAAATTGGCCCAGCCCTTCCGTATGTTGGCGCATAATGGCGAGATCAATACGCTCAAAGCCAATGTGAATTTAATGAAGAGCCATGAGATTAAAATGGCGTCTTCCGCGTTCTCCGAGCGCTCTGTTGATGTGAAACCCGTGATACAAAAAGGGAGCTCCGACTCAGCAGCGCTTGACGCGGTGTTTGAACTTCTTGTCCGGGCTGGACGCTCGGCCCCTATGGCAAAAACTTTGCTGGTTCCTGAAGCTTACTCCAAACGCGGCGACCTCATGCCAGAAAACTGGCGTTCACTTTATGAATATTGCAATGCCGTGATGGAGCCGTGGGACGGCCCTGCCGCCATTGCCGCCTATGACGGACGCTGGGTTATGGCCGGATTGGACCGCAACGGGTTGCGTCCGCTGCGATACTCGCTCTCTAAAGACGGCATCCTCGCGGTCGGGTCAGAAACCGGCATGTGCCCCATGGACGAAGCCGAGATCGTACAACGAGGCGCGCTCAAGCCTGGCCGTATGATCGCCGTCGATTTGGAAGAGGGTAAGTTCTACAATTCCACTGAGATTATTGACGAGCTGGCGAATAAAAAACCTTACCGAAAATGGCTCGAAAAATCGATCAATTTGGATGAGAAATTAGCTGGCCCGGAAAACATCAACCTCTCCGGCGAAGCTCTAGCGCGGCGGCAAATGTCTTGTGGCCAAACGTTGGAAGATCTGGAGCTTATTCTCTCGCCAATGGCCGAAATGGGTAAAGAGTCTATTGGGTCGATGGGGGATGATACGCCCCTGGCTGTCTTGTCAGATATCTACCGCCCGCTCTCACATTACTTCCGTCAGAACTTTAGCCAAGTCACCAATCCGCCGATTGATCCCCTGAGGGAAACACGCGTGATGGGCCTGAAAACCCGCTTCCGCAATCTACGCAATATTCTGGCCGAGGCCGGAACGCAGACCAAGGAAATGCTTACATTGGAAAGTCCCGTCATGACGACGGGTATGTATGATCGTTTCGTCAAATTAGTTGGCCAGAAGAAGGTCCGGATTATTGACTGCACGTTTGATCCGGAAGCCGCGCAGCTAAATCCCGGTGGACGCACGCTCAAAAACTTATTGGCCCGCATTAAAGCGGAAGCCGAAGAGGCTGTGCGCGATGGCGTCGAGAACATCGTCTTGTCCGACGAATTCACGAGCGAGAACAAAGCTGCCGCTCCGATCATATTATGCGTTGGCGCGGTGCAGACCCATTTAGTCAATGAAGGGCTGCGCTCTTCTTGTTCCATTATTGTGCGCTCCGCAGAGTGTCTCGATACACATTATTTCGCCGTTTTGATTGGCGCGGGCGCAACCGTGGTCAATGCCTATATGGCGCAGGATTCTCTGTCTGACCGCGTCAATCGCGGTTTGCTCGACATGTCCACCGATGAGGCCGTCGCGCAGTATAAAAAAGCGATTGAAGGGGGCCTCCTCAAGATCATTTCCAAAATTGGGATCTCTGTTATTTCGTCCTATCGTGGCGGGAATAACTTTGAAGCGCTGGGACTGTCCCGCGCGCTTGTCGGGGAGAACTTCCCGGGTATGACCAGCCGGATATCAGGCATTGGTCTGGCCGGCTTGGAAATCAAAATCATCGAAGCGCACGAAATCGCTTATGACTCCGCAGCCGTGCGCCTGCCCGTTGGCGGGCTCTACCGGGTCCGCGCCAAAGGCGAACGTCATGCCTATCAGGCCGATATGATTCATATGTTGCAAGAAGCCACAACCCGCGAGGATTATGAGCTTTACCGAAAATATGCGGATGTCGTGAACAACCAAGCGCCGATTCAGATTCGCGATCTACTGGACTTTAAACACGGCGGCAAAGCCCTACCGCTTAGCCGCATCCAGTCGGTCAATGAAATCCGCCGCCGCTTTTGCACACCCGGCATGTCGCTCGGCGCGCTATCCCCTGAGGCCCACGGCACGCTCAATATCGCCATGAACCGTATCGGCGCAAAATCCGTTTCCGGCGAAGGCGGCGAAGATCGCGCGCGATACAAGCCGTTGCCTAATGGCGACAACCCGAACTCAGCCGTCAAGCAAATTGCCTCGGGCCGCTTTGGCGTAACCGCGGAATATCTCAACCAATGCCGCGAAATTGAAATTAAAGTCGCGCAAGGCGCTAAGCCCGGTGAGGGCGGACAGCTGCCCGGATTTAAAGTCACAAAAATGATTGCGAAGTTCCGCAATGCGACACCCGGCGTGACATTGATCTCGCCGCCGCCGCATCACGATATCTATTCCATCGAAGATTTAGCCCAGCTCATTTATGATCTGAAACAGATTAACCCGACCGCCCGCGTCGCCGTAAAGCTCGTCGCCAGTTCAGGCGTCGGCACAATCGCGGCAGGCGTGGCAAAAGCCAAAGCCGACACCATCCTGATCGCGGGACATAATGGCGGTACGGGGGCATCGCCAAACACGAGCCTGAAATATGCGGGCATCCCGTGGGAGCTTGGTCTGTCCGAAGCGCATCAAGTTTTAACTCTCAATAATCTACGCGACAAAGTTACCTTGCGCACCGATGGCGGATTAAAGACCGGACGAGATATTGTAATCGCCGCGCTTTTGGGCGCTGAAGAATATGGCATTGGCACACTCTCACTCGTCGCGATGGGCTGCATCATGGTGCGTCAGTGTCACTCCAATACCTGCCCTGTCGGGGTCTGTGTTCAGGACCCGGCTTTGCGCGAAAAATTCACAGGCACGCCGGAAAAGGTCATCAACCTCATGACCTTTATCGCTGAAGATGTGCGCGAAATTTTGGCAGGCATGGGCTTTGAAACGCTCGATGAAATCATTGGACGGACGGACCTTTTGGCACAAGTTAGCCGAGGCGCAGAGAATCTTGATGATCTCGATCTCAACCCCGTCTTAGCCCAAGTTGATAGCTTGCGCGTTATGGATAGTCGTGAGGGTCGCACCGAAGTTCCAGACACGCTCGACCCACAGATTATCAAAGATGCCGGACAATTATTTGAACGCGGTGAGAAAATGCATCTGACCTATGCTGTGCAAAATACGCACCGGGCAGTCGGAACGCGCACAAGCTCGCATATTTATAAGAAGTTCGGCGCAGACGGCGCGCCCGCCGGGCACCTCACCGTGCGCTTGCGCGGATCAGCCGGGCAGTCTTTGGGCGCTTTTGGCATGACGGGCTTGCGCCTTGTTGTGGACGGCGATGCCAATGATTATGTCGGCAAAGGCCTATCTGGCGCGGAGATTATCGTCGCGCCGCAAGGCCGCTCACCGATTGATCCGCATATATCCGCCATAATTGGCAACACTTGCCTCTACGGCGCGACAAAAGGCTCGCTAATGGCCGCCGGCCGTGCTGGGGAACGCTTTGCCGTACGAAACTCCGGCGCTGAAACCGTGGTCGAGGGTCTTGGCACCAATGGCTGCGAATATATGACAGGCGGCACTGTTGTTGTCCTCGGCTCTGTTGGCGATAATTTCGGCGCAGGCATGACGGGCGGCATGGCCTATCTCTATGACGTGGATGACGAGTTTGAAAAAGCCGTCAACCCTGACAGCGTCGTCTGGCAAAGGTTTGGCAGCGAGCATTATGAAGAGCAATGCCTTGACCTCATCCGTAAACATGCAGCCCAAACGGGAAGCGAGTTCTCCAAGAAAGTTCTAGCCGAATGGGATTTTGCCCGGACGAAATTCTGGCAGGTCATCCCAAAAGAAATGCTCAATCGGTTGAACGTGCCCTTACAGGATGCAGCGGAGTAGCGTTTCGAAATTCTTGAATATTAAAAAAGCCCGTTTCAAAGAGAAGCGGGCTTTTTTGTTAACTTGCGTCAGGACCAGGCCTCTGATTTCAGACCCGATCTAAACCCAGAATATTTTCCAACAAACTGAGAGGGAAATCATATTCCGTGGGGCCAGCCATTTCTGCCCATGTGGGCTTCGGTTTGGTCTGATCCGCCGTAAACTCGGGCTCGGCATTAGACCCGACATACAGGTTGTCAAAGGCAACATCCTCACTGGTTGCCGGCATATCTAATACATTAGATTTCACCCAGCTAACGAGCTCATCAATTTCCGGAATCGTCATGGAACCATCTCCTCTTTCGAGTGACTATAACATGGCGATTAAGCCGCGTTTAGGGCAAAAGCAGCCATTATATTTCGCCTCGATATTCCTGCACAGACCGCGTAAAACTTCGGCCCATAACCGGGCCGTCTCTATTTTTGGATTGTGATATCTAATTCGTATCAACTGTGATGCCGCCATCGCCGATATCAATAGCAAGGTCTGGTTCGTCGCTCTGGGCGAACATAAAATATGCCATGACGGCGACTGCGACAAGAAGGCCCCCAACAATTAAATACAGGCCTTTTCCGCCTCCGTTATTACTCGCCATAAGTCTCTCCTATTGGTGCTTTAATATTTCGGATAGTCTGGCGCCGATGGTTCGGCACCGCAATGGGTAAATCAAAGGGGAGCAACTTTACCGCGCCTTCAACGCCGCCGCCAATTCATCCGCCTTGGCCTCTTTCAACGCCGCGCAGAGTTCTATGCTCTCGAGCGTCTGCAAGAGGCTTCGTTCATATCCCGGCATTAGTTCTGCATTCGCTTCGACAAAACTGCGGAGTTCATCCCTGCGAGCGAGGGAACAGAAATTCCCGCCCGCGCCGGGCAAGCGACCTTTGCGGACATCAGGGACTTTATTAACATACTCCGGCAGGTTGGCTTTGAACCAATCCCAGGTTTGATCACCGAATTTATCAGAACGCAGTAGGCCATTCAGGACGGTGCCAGATTGACGCCCCGTCA
>ENA-ORXT01003542-ORXT01003542.1-marine-metagenome-genome-assembly--contig:-NODE-3542-length-17067-cov-3.778399_pt1 | contig 17067 bp, 18 predicted proteins | sample MGYA00237868_ERZ511482 | MGnify/ENA metagenome assembly ERZ511482 | reverse complement strand
ATTCTTTATTATGACTGTCGATGATTATGGTTTACCTCCAGAGTATTCGTTGTTCGGTGAGATAACTGAGGGCTTAGAAGTTTTAGACGAACTAAGAGCTGTTGATGTTGAAGGACCACAAGGATCAAGCCCGGTCGATGAATTAAAAATAAACAGCGTAAAAATCATAGAAGAGACATAGAAAGCGCATCGAAATATTTCGATGTATGAATTTCCTCCTTTAGCTGTTCTTCCAAACGAAGACCTTGTTTTACATGGAGGTGATCTGACAAAAGATACTATTCTTTCTGCATATACTTCTGGCTACTTCCCTATGCCGCTGGAGGAAACCTTCGGATGGTATAGCCCACAACTAAGAGGTATTTTAGAACTTGAAGATTTGTTAGTAAGCCGATCACTTGCTAAGTCTTATCGCAAGTACAAAAAAACTGTTAATACGTCTTTCAAGAATGTTATTACAGCCTGCGGAGATCCTAGCAGGCCTCATGGCTGGATAGATAACAACATAATTGATGCTTACTGTGAACTTCATGAAGAGGGCTGGGCTCACAGCATAGAAATATGGGATGAAGAAAATGTGCTTGTTGGCGGCTTGTATGGCATAGGGATCGATGGGTTATTCGCTGGCGAATCTATGTTTCATACCTCTAGAGATGCATCCAAAGTTGCAGTCTGTCACCTTGTACAGCTACTAAACCAATTACCAAAGCGAGCCATTATTGATGTTCAATGGTTAACGCCTCATCTCAAAACTCTTGGTTGTACAGAAATTAGCCGAGACATATATTCCCATAAGCTAGAAGAACATGTTAAAGAAATTCGCCCGATCAAAGTTTCTGATCTGAAGGCTGAATCAGCGATTCCATATACCCCTCAGGGCTAACAAACCCTAACAGGTTTAGCAAAGCGGCGGCCAAGTTTCCGAGACCGGCATCACGTATTTCATTCAAGCCGTAGTCTTCGCCCCGTGAATCAAAAATAGCGAAAGGAACAGGATTAACGGTATGAGAAGTAACAGCAGAACGAACACCATCTTTTTCTGTGAACATCACATCAGCATTTCCGTGATCGGCAGTATAGACCAAAACACCATTTGCTTTTTCAACCGCTGATTTTAGTCTGCCGATTTGTTCATCTAAAACTTCAACAGATTTTATTGTTGCTTCTAAATCCCCGGTGTGGCCAACCATATCTCCATTTGGATAATTTAAACGACCAAACTGATATTGACCAGACTCGATTAACTCAATTACTTTGTCTGTGATTTCGTTAGCTTTCATCGCTGGAGTTGTGTTGAACTCAACATTGTCTGAAGGTATCTCAACATAGGTCTCTAAACTTTCATCAAAGTAGCCCGACCTGTTACCGTTCCAAAAATATGTGACATGTCCAAACTTTTGAGTCTCGCTGATAGCAAAACTTTTTATTCCTTCAGAACACAAATATTCACTAACAGTGTTGTCAATAGCGGGAGGAGCCACAAGGTATTTTTTTGGAATCCGAAGATCACCGTCGTATTGAAGCATTCCTACAAAAAGAACATCTGGATGTGTTCCTCTATCAAATTCGTCGAAATCTGATTCTTCGTAGACCCGAGAAATTTCAATAGCCCGATCGCCTCTGTAGTTATAAAAAATAACTACATCGTTGTCAACCATTTTGCCTACCGGCTCGCCAGAGTCGTCAACGATTACAAAATGTTCAAGGTTCTGATCACCAAGATCAGATTCAGAATAAAGAGTTTCAACAGCTTCAATTATCGATCCAAATTTTCTTCCCACTCCATGAGTATGACAGTCGTAGCCTCGCTTAACCATTTCCAAGTCAGCCTCGTAACGATCCATAGTAATCTTCATACGCCCACCGCCAGAAGCAAACTTATAATCAAGTTCTGACTCTTCTGAATACTTTTCAACTACTTCAGCAATATGAGTCTCAGTAGCTTTTAGATATTGCAAAGCTGAACGTTCAGGAGTATCTCGACCGTCGAGCAAAGAATGCAAGCGAATACGTTGCACTCCTTGCTTAGCAACCGCAGTTATGATGCTATGGAGGTGTTCAATATCTGAATGCACTACCCCATCGCTATGCAACCCAAGCAAATGCAGAGTTGCATCTTTAGATCGATTGACTACTTCAATCCATAATTCTGATTCAAAAAGTGTGCCATCAGAAATCGAATTATTGATCAGCTTTGCACCTTGGTCATAAATTTTTCCGGCACCCATTGCGTTATGACCAACTTCTGAATTTCCAATATCAGAATCTGTAGGTAGACCAACATGAGAACCATGAGCTAACAGTGTTCGGTACAAACTCGTAGAACATAACGAATCCAGATTCGGTGTATCAGCTTGAGTTACAGCATTACTCAAACCATCAGGGGCGACACCCACACCATCTGCAATAACTAAAACAACCGGGCCTTCTGGCCGATTAAACTCTTTACTTATTTCTAGTTGTATATTCACATTATAAAACTACTAGCTAATATCTACAGTTGTAACCAATCATCAATAAGTGGTGGTTAAGCTTGGCAGATGAAGATCGAAGAACGCGATTTAGATGAAGCTTTTACTTTCATAAAAAATTATGCGAAGACTAAGAATATTTCTACTTTGAGCTGTGGAGTAGTAAATAAATCATCCCTAATAGGGTCTTGTCATTCAGAAACCACTGATGAAGAACTTAGCCAAACCGTAGATATAAACTCACAATTTCGTATTGCATCAATATCAAAAAGTTTTACTGCCGCCGCTATTTTAAGGTTACGCGACAATGGATTTTTAGAACTAGACCAACCAGTAAACGATCACATTCCCAATATAAATTTTATATACCCTTTCGTTAACTCACCAAAAGTAACTGTAAGACAACTTTTAGTGATGACTTCCGGTCTGCCAAATTGTGATCCATGGTCTGATCGTAAACTTGATATGAGCCAAGAAGAAATAGAGAGGGTATTTACAAGTGGTGTATTTTTATCTCACACTCCTGGAACAAACGCAATTTATTCGAGTTTTGGGTATGCCATTCTGGGACAAATAGTTAGAACTACTACTGGCATAAACCTTCAAGAATATGTTTCTCAAAATATTCTTGGCCCTCTAGGAATGGATAATACAACATGGGAACCAAAGACAAATAATTTTATTCGAGGCTACAGACAAGACACCAAGAAACTAGAGCCTTACTTGAAAGATGGGGCAATTGCGCCTATGGGTGGACTCTGGACTACGGTTGAAGACCTTAGCAAGTGGGTTAGCTTCTACTTAGATTCCTATAATGATAATTCTTCAAAATATGAAAATATATTGAAAGCTGACTCAAGACTCGAGCAACAAAAAATTTGGAGCACTTATTCTAATTCTTATGGACCCAGCAACCATTGTTATAAAATAACTTATGGGATGGGGTTAGGAGTTAGCAATACAGGGTTAGGAATGCAAATTTCTCATTTAGGAGGACTGCCTGGCTATGGATCAGGTATGTGTTGGTATCCAAGTTATGGTATAGGTTTGGTTATTCTAGCTAACTCAACATATTGCATCGAACCTGCATTGCTTGCAGACTCAATAAAGAAAATTATTAGCAGCTCACAAGTAATTCAAATCTCAACAGTCGAACCTGATTGCCAAATTCTTCAAAAGAGAGTGAAACAGGTTATACAAACAATTAAATGCTGGATTAATTCAGAGAATGATTGGGATAATTCTATGTTTGGTTCAAACTTTTTTGATGATGTAGATCTTGAACAGAGAGTACACGAGTTACAAAATATTATTGGAAATAACTCTTTTACAATTAATGCTCAGTTTCTCTCAAATGTAGAAGCAGCTTTAACCATTGAAATTGAAGGTAGTGAGAATACCCATAATTTATGTATGGTTCTTAATCCAGAGAACCCACCCAAAATACAGATGCTGAAGTTAATTGATTCAAAACCTACCGTTACCTCTGACACTTGACACAATGGTGTTAAACTAATTTCTAATTTTAAAAGATGAGGCAAACTTTTTATGGCCATCAAAGCAATCATATTCGATGTAGGCGGAGTATTACTAAAGACTCAAGATCGAAGTTTTAGAAACTCATTAGAAGAAAAATACGATTTAGAACCTGGAGGTTCGGAACGATTAGTATTCAGCAGCAAAGCTGCCCAATCAGCACAACGAGGTGAAATCACAATACACGCCCTTTGGAGAACTGTAGCCAACGCATTAGGTCTAGATGAATTAGAAATTCGCGAATTCAAAAAACAGTTTTGGGCAGGAGACCAAATTGACAAGGACCTTATTGAGCTAATCACAAAAATAAAGCACCATTACAAGACAGCGATAATAAGCAACTACACCGATGAGCTTCATAACGATCTACATAACAGATTTCAAATAAGCCACTTATTTGATTACATAGTTGTCTCTGCAATTGAAGGTGTAATGAAACCAGACAACAGAATCTTTGAGATAACACTTAAAAGACTTGGGATAGAACCTGAAGAGTCAGTATTCATTGACGACTCGCGTGTCAATATAGACGCTTCTCTAGCATTGGGAATAAAATCGATCCACTACACACCTGAAACAAATCTGGTAACCGAACTAAATAATCTTGGGATTATTTATGACTAACTATGATGCTGTCTTAATTTCACCGCATTTAGACGACGCAATATATTCATGTGGCGCAACGATACATAACCTGACTAAAAAAAATAAAACGGTTTGCGTTGTTACTGTTTTCAGTGGGCTACCAGAGTTTGGCGAACTGTCTGAATTCGCAGCTGATATACATGAACGCTGGCAACAAGACACAGAGAACGCTGAACACCCAGTATTGGTACGCCAAAGAGAAGATACAAATGCATGCAAACTTTTAGGAGCAGATTTTATTCATCTAAACTATTTAGATTGTATTTACAGAAAAAATCAAGATCAGTGGCTGTATGACTCCGAAGAAAGCTTATTCGGCCCATTACATGAAGAAGATTCAAAGCTTAGTCTTATAATTCAAGAAGAAATTTCAGAATTAGATGGGATTGGACCCGAGACAAACATTTATGCTCCACTGGCTTTAGGAGAACATGTAGATCATAATCTCGTATACCAATCTATGAAAAATTCCGAGTTTCAAAACATACACTTTTACGAGGACTACCCCTATGCAGAAAACTATCCACTTCTTGATGAAGAGATAGGACAAAGACTTTCAAAATCTGAATTCCCTGTAAATCTAGAAGATGTTGAATCAAAAATTCAGGCTATAGGCAAATATGAATCACAAATCTCAACGTTTTGGAAAGATAAAACTGAACTAGCAAAAAAAATTATCGACAGATGGGAAAAACAGAACCAATCAGAGGTCTACTGGAAATAAAGCACACCTGTTTCTATTAAACTAGTTCTTTATAGATATCCAATATTCTATTAGCAATCTTTGTCCAATCATATTGCTTTGCAGTTTGCAATGCACTTTGACCTAGCTTTATCCTGAATCCTTCATCAGAAAGAATTTCATTAATTGCCTTAGCAAGCCCCTCAGGGTCACGCGAATCTACATGTAAACCATTTACGCCATCTTCAACCAATTCAGCTAATCCACCAACTTCAGAAGCGATCACAGGACGGCCCATAGCCATAGCTTCTAAGGCGACCATTCCAAAGCTTTCATAATGCGACGGCATAACGATCACATCTGCCGCTGCATAATAATTCGGCAATGACATTTGGTCTTTCGCCCCAACAAAAACTACGTGTTCACCAATACCTAAATCTTTAGTTATCTGCTGCAACCTGACCATTTCTGGTTCCGGGTCTTCGTTCCATGGGTCGCCTCCAACTATGACAACACATTTATTAAGAGCTTCAACACCGCTCCAATTCTCAAGAACATCCATGGCATAAAGAACCGTGTCGATTCCTTTTAGTTTTTCAATTCGGCCTGCAAATAGAACTAATTGATCACCACAATTTACTCTGATTTCTTGTTTTGCTAAATCTCTATCTTTGGGCTTAAACCTTTCAAGGTCTACACCTGGCGGAACAATCGAAATAATTTCGTCATTCGCACCGTAATATTTCACGAGTTCGGTTTTTTCGTTATTTGACGAAACAATAATTTGATTCACTGAATCTTGTATTAGCTTACGTTCACAAGAAATTCGCTTAGGATTCACTTTGTCTTCATCTTTAATTGCGTAAGCATTTTTAAGTTCACCTAAGGTATGAAACATCTGCACTATAGGAATCTCAACGTTTAATTGAGAATTGAACTCTTCCGCCACTAACCCAGAAAGCCAATAATGGCTATGAATTATGTCATAGCCATTAGCATTGTTTAACGCATCATCGCCAATAACTTCGAGCATGCCTTTTACAAACTCTGGAACATGATCAGACATTTCAATTGTGCCCATAGGCGCAATTGGACCTGCCTTAACATGAATTACTCGCACCCCTTCACCAAGATCATAACTGATTTGAGGCTGACATTTACTTTGAAGTCTTGTAAAAACATCGACCTGAACGCCAAGCCTGCCTAAAGTTTTTGCAAGCTCACGAACATAGACATTCATTCCACCTGATTTTTTACCACCAAGCATTGCCAATGGGCATGTATGCATACTTACAAAGGCAACACGCAGTTTATTAACTGTCAATTTTTCAGACATTGAAACACTTTCGAAGAGGGTGTTGCTAAATAGCTTCTGAGTTCAGCTCACCAGTTCTAATCCTGATCGCAGATTGTACTTTAGTAACCCAAATCTTTCCGTCTCCAATTTTACCGGTCTGAGCAACTTTTAGTATTGAATCAACAATTGATTCATACTGTGAATCGTCAGACAGTATCTCAATTTTCACTTTAGGAACAAGATCAACTTTGTACTCCGCACCTCTGTATGTTTCGGTATGGCCACCTTGACGCCCAAATCCTTTAACTTCAGTAAGCGTCAAACCCTTTACATCTAAAGCCTTAAGAGCGTCTTTGACTTCATCTAATTTATATGGTCTGATAATGGCTGTGATTAGCTGCATATAAAGAATCTAGCCGCTAAGTTCGCAACTCGCCACGATTAGGAACCAATCGTTTAATCAACCGACCGGTTCTGGTTCAATCTTGAATTGGGATTCAAACCCATTTAAGAATTCAGATTGCATCTCTAAACTGTCGACGTCTTCAGGATAAGAGAATACGACCGTTAATTCAGAGTTTAGTTCTGTGATTTTAGACACATTTACTTCTAATGCCGTTTTATCATTCAAACTCCAGGCTTGTTTGTCAGCGGCCCCTGTTATTTCTAGATCTCCATCTAAAGAAACATGAACAAAGAGAAACTTTGAACCGTTTGAAGCCCTATTTGCGCCATGGTTCAATTGACTAACAACACGCCCTAATGAAATCTTAGTATCTTTAGATTCTACTATTAAAGGTTCATTGACCTCTAGCGCAATGGCCGCCACAGGAGGTTCTCCGACAAGCGGCAACAGAGCCGGAGTTTTTCTTGAGTTTTCTTGGACTTTTAAAGACCAATTTTCGAATGAAACTTTACGATTAACCAGTTTAAATGGCAAGCTTATTTCTTTTATTTCACCAGACTTTACGTACACATAATTTGTTGATTCATTATTAGCAAACCTGTCGAGTTTCAAACTCTGACCTTCATTGTTCACAAGAGATACAACATGTTTGGGCATTCTGAGATTTATTAATGGAACCCTATTTTGAATCTTTACATCAACAATAATTGTTATTACATCGTTTTTATCTGGAGGCGAAACCCTAACGCTTTCCAAAGCCCATACAAGACCACCATAATTTACAGACGAAAGCCCATCTAATTCTTCAATCATCGCATTATCTAAGCCTGAAGCTACTTCTTGTCCACGGACTCCGAATTGAAAAATAGATGCAGCAAACAAGATAACGCTGGCTAAGACAATCCAAAGAAGTCGAGAAAATTTTAAAAATTTCTTATTTCTCAACCTAAAAACTGACATATAACAACTATGGCATAAAAAACACTACAAGTCACTAGCGGGATCAGCTGTTTAAGCAGTAAACACTAGGATTATATTTAATTTTTTTATTCGATCTCTGCTAGTGGCAGCTTAACGGGCAAAGCCATAGGCAGATATTCCTCGTTTATTTCAAGATTCAAATTGTTTCCGGGAGAAATAGTTGGCGATTCAGCAAAAAAAACTATCGAAAAAACCTTTGTCTGTAAAGAATCAACACTCATCAAATCTTTTCTTTTTGGACAATCCCTAAAAATTTCACCATATTCCTGCGATAAGTCTTTAATTATGTTGCTAGAAGAACAATCAAATCTCGCTGCTTCAACATCTGCTTGTTGTATAGAAGTTAACGTCAGATCGGAGATGTTAAATGAAATTCTGTTTCTATCGGCATTTGTTAAAATAACCTCGAGAACTATAACCGAACTGCAAACAGTTACTGTCCGACAATCCCGGTTCACAGCGTCTGTTGTCCTTAATTCAGCTACTGACCAATAAGAATTTGCATATTTGATTGAGCTTAGTCCATCAATATGATCGGGAGGTAAAGAATCTTGGGCATTAGCTGGTTCTAACCTTATTGTGAACAATATAGAAAATAGTAACAAGCTAGTCATCAACCAAATAACAACTGTAACTCTGTGACTTCTTGAGCCTATTTTCATTTTTTGCAACCCCACCTATATCAGTGTGATCATTTTTTTTGCCAAATACACTTACTTTTACTAAATGAAATGTATTTGAAATCTGAACATATTATTTGAATGGGCTAGCGCTTCCGATTTTTGTTACGTAAATCAGCAAAAAAATTCTTTAATAACTTCCCACATTCTTCTGCCATAATGCCTCCAGCAACTTCAACTTGATGGTTTAGTCGACTGTCATTACAAAGATTATAGAGACTTCCACAGGCGCCCGATTTATTATCATAAGCCCCAAACACAAGCCTTTTTATCCTGGAAGAGATCACAGCACCCGCACACATCGAACAAGGCTCAAGAGTTACAGCTAATGTACATTCATTTAGATACCATGACCCGATTTTTTTAGCTGCATCACGAATCGCAATAATTTCAGCATGCCCGGTAGGGTCAATATTTTTTTCTCTTTGATTATGCGCACTGGCTATTACTTTATTTTTATACACAATTACTGCACCAACTGGAACGTCTCCGTGTTTAGGAGCAAGATTTGCCTCATCAATTGTTAAGCCTATTAGTTCTTCGTCAGTCACAATAGATAATTATAACTAATTTATTTTGTTCTTTTATTTAAAGCAACAACAGAAAAAACTGCACCGTTAGGATCCATTAACACAGCTTGGCGACCAATGGGAATATCATAAGGTTCGGTTACTACTATTCCACCGATTTCTCGAACCGTTCGAGCAGCAATATCTGCATCAAGAACTGAAAAAGCTGCGCACCATGATGAGTAGATTGAATTTATTGGTGGTTTTATCGCTCCAGCTACTTTATTTGAGCCTTTAGAAAATATGGTATAGCACCACTCTGGAGAGTTGACACTTGGTGGCATCCAAACATCGGAAGCTTCCCAGCCAAATATATAATTATAGAATTCTTTTGCTGTATCTATATTGGAAGTTTCTAATTCAAGCCAAGATAAAGATCCATGGCCGGATTTATTGCGACTTCTTATGTTCTCTGAAGCTTCCCAGGCACAAAGCTTAGCTCCAGATGGGTCTTCAATCATTGCTGCTCTACCTATTGTGCCAACGCTATGTGAACGGTGGATTATTCTGCCTTCAGCTTCTATTGTTTTTAGTAGTATTTGATCCAGATCATCAACAAAGACATAGGATTCCCATAAAGACTCAATTAGTTCAGGCGTTGATGAAGTATCGGTTAGGCTGATAATTTCTGTGTCAGCGAATTTTGCTATTGAAGCGTTTTTGATTTCAGAATTTATATAGCTTTTGTAATTAAAGTTCCAACCAAATATTTTACTATAGAAGTTTTTTGCACTATGCGTATCTTTACTTTTCAAAGAAGCCCAATTGGGTGTTCCATGCATTGTGGAATCAACAAACGCGAGCATACATTCTCCTAGAAATAACGGTCCCACGCAACTTGATAATTAACTTAGACTATATAATTTTATAATTCCAGTCGAATTTACATTTCCTAATTTTTATTATTTTATTGAATAAAAAAACCGGATTAGTTTGGGAGAGATAAACTAATCCGGTTTAAGTTCTATAAATTTGACACGTTACGACGTCCCAGTGACCGTGGCGCGGGCGGTATGGGTAAACCGGCCACAGGAACGTCGTAACTGTGTTGCTATTAAGTTACAACAGCTACAGAAATATTACAAGTCCTTTTCTACAAGTTTTTAAAATTTCTCACAGTTATCCACATACACCAATAAAACAGCTTCAAAATTTGCATCTCTAACCTTGTTGATGATTTAAAATTACAGTAACGTAATTGTAACTTAATTACCCTATGGGACGACGACCTTCTAGTGCTTTTCCAAGAGTCAACTCATCCGCATACTCTAAGTCTCCACCTACTGGAAGACCTGAAGCTAATCGAGTTACCTTAATACCAAAAGGAGAAAGAATTTTAGTCGCTATAAAGGCTGCTGTGGTTTCACCTTCAAGATTGGGGTTAGTGCAAAGCACAACTTCATGAATATCTTCAGCAGCAATACGTAGTGCAAGTTCTTTTATCTTCAGCTGTTCTGGCCCGATACCATCAAGTGGACTGATAGCCCCGAGAAGAATATGGTATCTGCCGTTAAATGCTCCGGTCTTTTCTATAGCTGGAACATCTTTTGGTTCTTCTACGACACAAATAATATTCTGGTCACGGTTAGGGTTTGCACAAATCGAGCATTCAACCCCTTGTTTATCAAGATCTATTTCACCTTCATTTTTTTTAAGATTCTGATCTTCTGCAATGTTGAAACAACGTTTACAGAATGTAACTGTTTCTTTCATATCGATTAAAGAATCAGCAAGTCTTTTAGAGTCTGCCATATCAGATTTGAGAAGATGAAAGGCTATCCTTTGAGCAGACTTTGGACCCACCCCAGGTAATCGCCCAAGTTCATCAATTAAAACTTCAACTGGCTTGGCGTAAGAGCCCATTTATTTATTGTTCTTCTTCGTCAAGTTCTGGAATACCCAAACCATTTAAAGCTTCGATTTGTATTTCATTAACTTGGGTAGAAGCATCTCTTACCGCAGCAAGAATCAGGTCTTCAAGCATTTCAGCATCTTCTGGGTTTATAACTTCTGGGCTTATAGAAACTTTTTGAAACTCTCCATTACCATTCACTTCTACTTGAACTTGACCACCACCAGATTTACCTATCAAAGTCTTTGTCGCTTGATCAGCTTGAGCAGCAACCATCTGCTCCTGCATTTGTTGAGCTTGTTGCATTATTGATGCGAAATCAACGTTTTCATTCGTCATTTTTTTCTCCATTATTTTCTACTAATTTTGATCCTGGAAATATGTTTTTAATACGCCCTATTTGATCACTTGCTATATCGTTTGCTTCTTCAAGCTCATCTATTGGCCCGATGTCAGTTAAATCGATATCAACATCTACTTTAGGCTTATTCTGAATAACGGTATTCTGTTTTTCAATAATAGCTTTATTATCAACCTGGATATCTAAAATAATATCTTTGCCGAGTTTTACACTCAGAGAATCCACAAGGTCACTTTTTACATCCGTGCAACGATCAGCATGTATTTGATTAGGGACTGTAAATACTATCTGGTTGCCAGAAACAGACTGAATTTGACCACCTTTAAACCGAACACGCGTTTTTTGACTGCAAGCTTCTAAGCATTGATCAAATATTGGAGATACATTACCGACCGTTAAATCGCCAACAGGTTTTTCGATTCCAGTATCTTGAACTGGCTGAGTTTTCTCTTGCGGTTTTGACTCTGCGGTCTCTGGAGCGCCATTTACTGCTCTTGGCGACGGTGGAGCTTTAGACTTCGCTGATTCGAGTACTTTACGTGCAGATGCAGCTGGGCCTGATGTTTGTGACTCCTCAAGCTTTGTTCCTAGATTTGTGACAGACTGTGATTCTGCCTTCAATTGAGAAACAGGTGCAGGTGAAGTTGATAAAACATTTATCTTTTCTTCTAACTCTTCTATTCTTTGAATTAACCCACTAACTACATCACCGCCATCGGCACTTGACAACGATTTTTTAGTCAATTTTAGAATTGCCACTTCTAGTGGAACTCTCTGATCCGGGGCCTGACGCATTTCAACTAAGGCTGAACCAATAACTTCTAGAGAATTAGTTAAACGTGCAGCTCCTACTTTTTTAGCCAAGTCTTGACTTTGGCCCTTCTCAAGTTCGCTTATATGTGAAAGCGGCGCCCCCATTGTTGACAAAAAACAGTTTCTAAGAATAGCTAAAACTTGTTCACCAATTGTTCTTGGTTCACTTCCGCTTTCCAAACCTTTTTGCACCGCTAAAATAGCCTGTTCAGAATTTTGGTCTGCTATAGCTGAAACAATCTCGGTGCCGCTATTAAAACTGTTTGGTATACCTCCACCAGCCATTACTAAATCTAATGAAGATAAAGTATCTCTAGCCGAGCCTCCTCCTTCGGAAATAACATGTGAAACAATTTCATCAGTAATTTCAAATCCGGCATCTTGTGCAACCCATCGAACATGGGCGTCCAGATCTTCAGAAGGCAACAATCCAAATTTAAAATGTTGTGTGCGGCTGCGAATAGTTGACACAACTTTGTGAGGCTCTGTGGTTGCAAGCACAAAAATAACGTGCTCAGGAGGTTCTTCAAGAGTTTTTAGTAGCGCATTTTCAGCACCACTTGAAAGCATATGAACCTCGTCCAAAATATATACTTTGATACGACCAGGCGACCCCAAATGAACTTTAGATATTAAATCACGAACATCATCAACTTTGTTATTGCTGGCAGCATCTAACTCGTGTAGGTCAAATGATTTTCCATTAGTAATGGCCTCACAGCTCTCACAAGAGTTACACGGCTCACCATCTTTTTGATTTTCACAATTTAAGGCTTTTGCTAGAACTCTTGCAGTGGAGGTTTTACCTGTACCTCGCGGGCCGCTAAACAAGTAGGCGTGACCATAACGACCTTCTGAAACAGCGGTTCTAAGAGCATCGGTAACGTTCGACTGCCCTTTGACTTCTGAGAAACTTTGAGACCTGTAACGCCGGTACAACGACTGATAACTCACCCAAATGATACTACTAGCTCAAGCTGACATTCACTAAAATTATAGAAATGATCTAGTTAAGCACCAATAAGACAAAAATGTTTCAAAAGCAAGTTGATCAGAGAATTTGAACTGCAAATAAATACAATACATACAATGGCGCAATTATATTTAACTAAAAAAAATGATGGATATTCAATTGACACATCTGGCGATGTCCCAGTTTATCCAATAGAACAAAACCCAGTTCTTGAGATACCACCTGTAGATGGCTATACCTGGTTTAAGGTTCCTACTGAAGAGGTTTATGTTTTGGAGGCTCCGGATGCAAATGTAACCGTACTTGCACTGGAAACTCCTTCAAAGTTAGCTCCGCAAGCTTTTATAGAGCTGCATAACCAAAGAACTACAGCAAAATTAGATACTGAACAAAATGCTGCAAGACTTCGTGCAATTAAAGACAAGTATCCAAATGAAATTGATTGGGCACTTTTAGAACAAGGTATTTTTGATTTTTTTGGTCAAATTAGAGATATAGATCCAGACATATATCAAGAACTTGTTGAACTATTCTCAATCGAAGGCCTATATCTAGCCAAAACAAATGCGTACTCTGAAGATTTAATGATATACGTAAGCGAAAGAACCGCTGCTCTTAAGGTCTTTAAATTACCAGAAGCAATAAACCCCGAACCTGGGGAACGTGCTATTTTTCCAGAAGATGTTCTGTCAATGATCTCGAATTTCTTACTTTTCCTAAATGGAGATAGACATAAAAGAATTCGTCAGGCAATTATCGACAGCTTTAAACGCACTGCAGTTCAGAATTCATGGGAAGGTATAGGTCTCAAAGAAAAGGCCTTGGAACTCTTAGCTGAAAGACTCTCTGAAAGTTCAGAAATAGATTTTGTTCAATTTGGCGGTGATTTCTCGTCTTATGCTATAACTAGATTACTAGGCTTGACTAAGAAGTTCTGGAATGAGAATAGAGGCTATATTTCAGAACTTGGGGAAGCATTATTGCCATTAACTGCTGGGAACAGTTTAACCCAAGACCAAATATATGCAATTGAAGTTGCAATGCGAAACTCACTTGCACTTGTTCAAGATATTAAAAAAAATCTGATCAACGATAAGACTCTGGTTGAGCCTGATGGATTGGTTGCAAACTTAATTAACACAAAAGGTGAAGACAGGCTTTCAGAAAATGAGATGGCTTCTGCAATAGTAATACTGCTCATTGGAGGTAGAGAGACTATGACAAGTGCTATTTCTTCAGCAGCAACACAGATAGCACTAGATCCTGATTTAGAACAGCTTCCCTATTTGAAGGACGCTAGAGAAAAACTAAGAGCTGATGGAGTAAGCAATTTTTCTGATGCAGTTAACGAACTTTTTGAGCGCCATTCTGTAATTACTACAACAACTCGAAATTTTAAATCTGACTATGAAACGTTAGATTCGTTAAAAGTTGAAGGCAGACCTGAGTTAGACGAATTAATTAACACATTAGCAACACAAGAATATTTTTCGTTACGTCTTGACCTAAAAGAAGCAGGCTTAGAATTTGGATCCGGCATACACCATTGCGTTGGCATGAACTTAGCTAAAACAGAACTTGCCTCTTTTCTAGAGATAGTCTTGGGCAATGTAGAACTAGCAGTTCCAGAAGGTGCCAATCCATATCTTTGGCAAGAACACGCTACAACCCGGTCTCGCAAAGCTGCAAAATTAATGGTAGAGGTAAAGCCTGGCAGTACGTTAGCTGAATATCTTCAAGATATGGCAAGCCGAACAGAGCTGGGCAGGCCTTCAGACTTAGTAGAACTGCCGATTATAACGACACCCGACCAAGCTCCAAACTCTGGGGCAAGTCCCGCCGGTAACGCAAATAGATTAACCTAATTCTTTTTCCAACTGAAGGTCATATGATCAGGAAGGGTTTGTCTTGGTTCAAGAGTGCTTAACTCTAAATAGTTAGTTCGCTAATAAATACTAAGATATTTCTATTCTGTTATAGTTATACAATGTCGTTTGAGGAACGAAAAAGGCAAAGAGCTAACTGGCCAATTCATAAATACCAGCTTGGCAAAGAACCAGTCGACAACATTAATTATTTACCAGTTTCTGACCGAATAATAAGCACATATCAACTATCTTTAAGAATTTGGAATTTATCTGGCCAGCCTATTGAAAAATATTCTAGAGACAAAATGCCGGGAAGGTTAATACGAGTTGACGAACAATGAAATCCCAGAAGATTTTTTAGATATTGTCTCATGCTTATTAGCTAATAATTGCGAGTTTGTTGTCGTTGGAGCATACGCCTTAGCATTTAACGGAGTCCAACGTGCGACAGCCGATATTGACTTTTTAGTTAATCCAAATCCAGAAAATGCTAAGAAAGTATTTGATGCATTGGTATTATTTGGAGCACCATTAGCATCTCATGGAGTGACCCAAACAGATTTCGAAATAGAAGGCAACGTCTACCAAATTGGTTTGCCTCCTAACAGGATCGATTTATTAACTTCTATAGAAGGTGTAACCTTTAAACAAGCATCTGAAACTTCTAAAGAAGCAAATCTTGGGGAGCATCTTGTAAAATATATCTCAGCTGATACACAGATAATCAACAAGAAGGCTACAGGTCGAACTAAAGACCTCGCAGATGCAGAAGCTCTAGAAGAAGTTCTAAAAAATCTCTAATTAAATAATGTAGCTCTAGTTCTTTTCCCAGATAAAGGTCATTGAACCTGAAAAGGTTTCACCAGGTTCAAGAACTCTTGGATCAGTATTTGATTGATTAGGCTGACCACTCTGAGGTTCAACACATAGACCATGTTCTGGTTCGGTGAACACAACCCAATGGTCAAAGTTTGATTCTATTTTTAAATCAAAAGAACCTGGATATGAAATTACAGGATCGTTCTCTAAACCAACAAAACATTCATCCCAGGGAGGTTCTGAAACTGGAACTAACTCACCTGTTGGGATTTGTTCCGAAGTCACAGCATACATAGCGGAAGGTTTTACATCTAAGACAGCTTGCGAACCATTACTTAAAACTTTCCTGAACCAAGGATGCCAGCCAATCATCACAGGCATTGCTTGATCCGCTGCAGTCACTTCTGCTTTAACAGACATGGTATTCTCAGAAATTTTAAAGCTTTGAGTCACAGCCCCACCAAATGGCCATGGACTATCAAGCTCAGTTGAAAGCTCAACCAAACCTGCATCAGCTGACACCAAGTCCCACTCTTTAATGTGAGTGAAACCATGATTAGCATGAGGCGGACTTGTTAATGGCATGTCATAGTTATTACCTGCATAAAATAATTTTCCAAATGCTAGGCGACCACACCAGGGAATCATAGGAAACGATCCCCACCTAGTTGGTTTAGGGCCTTCAGTTATCATAACTTCTTGACCAAAAATTTCTAACGATGACAACCGACCACCATTGGTATCAATTGTTGCCTTAGACCCTTTTGATTCAACCTTATGTTGAGACATAAAAAAATGTTAGCTCAATGAAATTCGATCCGCAGACTATTCCCAAGCTATTTATTATACAATTCTATGAAAAATACCGGCAGCTAAATTTGTCTGAAAAGTATCTTTACCATTCTGTGGCCGCAGAATAGCTAAATCACGTGTATTCACTTACAAGCTCAGTTCCAGTTTTGCCAGGGAAATCTTTCAGAACTTCATCAATATTGTCACCATGAATATCTTTTAGTTTCAGATAAGTCATTCCATACTTACATTCGCCAATAAAGTATGAACGACCATCAGGCAAAGTACCAAGAATTTCATAAACCTCGAACTGGCCCTCTGC
>ENA-ORXT01003541-ORXT01003541.1-marine-metagenome-genome-assembly--contig:-NODE-3541-length-17072-cov-53.816358_pt1 | contig 17072 bp, 18 predicted proteins | sample MGYA00237868_ERZ511482 | MGnify/ENA metagenome assembly ERZ511482 | reverse complement strand
CTAATCAACTGTTCTTAATGTCTAGGAAAAATTAACAATTTGAAATACATACTAATTTAGTACCCGAACCACTAGTTAATCACTTCAATTTGAATGATTAAAATTTAGCATTTATAAATCACTATATTTAATATATTTGAAATTAAAAGTGGTTGAATAGCCTAAATCCAAAATAAAAACGCAAAAAACTATCTTTTCTCCAATTATTTACTTACCTTTAGAAAAGCATAAATTAGCAACTTAACCCCAAATTTAAAAACATTATGACTTCAAAGTCACATCTACTCATTGCAGTACTCACCTTCGTCGGGTGTTTTATACTGTTGGCCCTGCGTCCCGTTCCTGCGGAAGCACTTCATAACGTAAAATCAGTCACTGGAAAGGTAGTCAAAGTCTCAGAAGATGACCAGACCGGAGATGTATCGATCGAGCTTAATAACGATGATCGAGTCTACTATTTTAATCGCGGAATGACAACTGAAGTGAATTTTAAAATACTTAGAAATAATTTACTTTATCGACAAGCTACGCTAAACATAGTAGGCCATCTGAAAAAATTAGATGCGTCAGATCAAAGCATCCCCGTGGCTCGCGTAACTGTTTCCGGACAAACTTTTTGGCAGCAACCAACTGCTAAATTTGTGGCAAATTGAGTTATTGAAAAGAAGACTACAGCGTATTTGCGTTGAATTCTTCTACGTCGCCGTTATTTCGGCATCGGTTATTTATCGGCCGGAGCGATCGATAAAAATACTATTCGCCTGCTGCGTTCCAAATAAGTGGATGTCCTGAATGTTGACGTGTGCCGGTCGAGTAGCGATAAAATAAATGCTTTCCGCTACATCTCTAGCTCTCAATGGCTGAAAATCTTCGTAAATTTTAGCCTTCTCTTTATCTTCAAAACGAACAAAAGCAAACTCCGTTTCTTCCACGTGACCAGGGCTGACTTGTCCCACCCGAATATTATATTGGTGCAATTCCAGACGCATGGCTTTGGTCAGTGCTTCCACTGCATGTTTGGTCGCACAGTAAACGTTGCCATTTGGATAAACCTCTTTACCGGCACTTGAACTCACATTGATAATATGGCCCTTCCGGCGTTTTACCATTAGCGGTGCCAAGCAACGTGTCATGTATAACAATCCTTTTATATTGGTATCAATCATGGCTTCCCAATCGGCCAGATCGCCTTCGTGGATGGAACCAAAACCTTTGGCCAGTCCGGCATTATTGATAAGAATATCTATATCCTGCCATGCTTCACCCAAATCGGCGATGGCTCCCTTGACGGCTAAAGGATCCCGAACATCAAAAGGTAATATTTGTATTTCTGCGTTGAATTTTTTAGTATAAATAGTCTTGATCGTTTCCAGTCGGGTAGTGCGACGCCCCGTCAGGATGAGCCGATAACCATTTTGAGCAAAAACCTCAGCGGTTGCCCGACCGATACCCGATGTAGCTCCGGTAATTAAAACCGTTTTTGTTAAAACTGCTCCGTCTTCATCACTTTTTACCTCCGCAATTTCAAAAGGAATATCCTGCGAAAAGGGTTTACTGGAAATACCATCTTTATTTTTTCTCTTCCGCTTTTTCTTCTTGGTCTTTTTATGATATTGATAAATTCGATCATTTTCTTCCGTACGCAACATCGGGTCAAATTGCCAGGACATATGGTAGGCACGACTTGCTTTTTTACGTTTATTCGCCTGGTAGAAAACCTGTGCCAATTTAAAATAAGCCGTTGAATTACCGGGTTCAGTAGACAATACATTTTCCAATTCGTGGATGGCTTTTTTCGTATTGCCCCGTATATTGAAAAGTAAATTAGCGTACTGTAATCGGGCGTCGGTGTTGGTTGGATCGAGTTTTAGAGACGCCGCAAAACAGTCCAGGGCACGATCTAGCTGATCCCGAAAATGCTGCTGCAAAAGCTTACCCAATCGGTATTGAATCAATGGCTGTGCATCATCAATGCTAAGAATTTTTTCGTAATAACTCTTTGCCAATAATGGGTCTTGTCTCTGTTCGGCCAGACTTGCTAACAATGTGTAGGCATCTAAAGATGTCGGATCATACTGGGTGATTAATTCTAGTTGAACATTGGCCGCGTCAAATTCTTCTGCTGGACTGGCTAAAAAAGTAGCATATAGAAATCTCAACTGTGTATTGTTGGGATGTCGGTCTACCATTACTTTTAACAATTCCAATCCTTCTTCAATATCTCCTCCGGTAAGCAGACTTTTGGCTCTTTTGACCGCTTCCTCGGCCACTGAATCAAAAACATTTTCGGCAATGGGTGTTGTTTTGATGGGTGTTTCATCAATAGAAAATATATCTTTCCCCTCTTCCTCATCGTCAAAAATATCATCAATAATATCCTTTGGAGGATTATCCTGAACATCCTTTTCTGTAGATTCTTTGTTGGAGAGCGTACTGAGATAACGATCCAGTTCACTTTCACCATTGTTTTGAGCAAGATGATTTTCGTGCTGATCATCTTTCATCTTTTCCTTTTGATGCTCTAGCAAGCGATCTAAAAGAGGTCCTTTATCGGCCACGTGATAAGAATCCTTGAGTACGGTTTCTACGTTGAGTTCACTAATAACCGCGTCGATTGCTGCATCTTCCTGTGCTTCGTCGGTCAACTGTTTATTGATCGTTGCTTGCGATTTATTTTCGTTGGGCGTCTCTTCTGATTCTGGGACAGGAGCTTCCTCAGAAATTTCAGCTGCAGGAATTTCAGCTGCAGGAATTATGTTTTCTGGAATTTGTTCTTCTGAAATTTTTTCCAGTTCGGGCTCAATGATTTTGTCAATAACCGCTTTTTCTGACGGCTGTGCGGTACCGGGAATTGCAGATTCGGTAGCCAGATTTACCGTATCATCTTCCGCCATGGAAACGTCTGGAACGGGCAAAGGACCGTTAAAAAATTCCTCCGCATCTGGTTCTTCTTCGGTGATCTCCGGTAAAACAATTTTTGTATGCTTTATTTTTTCTTTGTACTTTCTGTGCAAATCCTGGGCATCCAGCGTGTCAAAAAATAATTCAAAATCATTGTGAGCCATCTGATCAAAAGTCCAGTAATCTACCCCACGCAGAATTCTTAAAAACTCTCCTACCTCCGAAGAAGTACTACGAACTATTTTTAACTGACCTTCAATTTTATCTAATAAAGGTGGATCAGTCGCTTCTCTTTTTAATTTTCGTAAGTCTAAATACCGTTCCTGCCAATAATTCATATACTGAATGACATTAGAGACACGCTCAAAAGTAGTAGGAATGGGTTTGAAGGAACCATCGGCCTGACGTTTACGGCCATTGATGACGACGGGTTGAATTTGGTCGGTATACTCACTGGCCTGTAGCATAAACAAGGCCTGATACATACACTCGGTAGAACGCAGAAAATTATCACTAACCAATAAAAGGACGGGTTCTTTACGATTTTTTAATTGTGCCTGCAGACCATATTCTCCGGTGATTTCATCTCCCGCGACGTGGTCAAAGTCGATGCCCACCAAGCTGAGCTTGGCGTCGATTTCGTGCGCAATATTTTGATTCTCTTTACAATATGCTAATATAAAGCCCATAAGTATTTTAGCGTTTTCGTTTTCATCTATTAGATTCAATCTGTTTTAAAAGAAGTCACAATTTCTCCGTAAAACGACTATTTTTCCTGTAATAGTGTTTGTACGAAGGTACCAAATTCTTCTTTAAAATCGGTGTATTTACTAGTTGCGGGTCCATTAAAGCCTGTGTGTATCCTTCTGACCCGATCATTTCGGTCAATATATATCATGGTTGGATAAGATAAAATATGGTTTAACATAGGCAAAGCCTGTGCCGCTTCCTGCTTATCCGAGCTTCCGGCCAGGACCATTTGATAAGGAACGCCCATCTTTTCTCGATATCTTTTTAAAATCTGGTTTGCCCGCTCCGGATCTTTGTATTTTTCAAAAGCCAGCGCTATTACAGCCAAATCTTCGTTGGGATTATTTTTTAAATAGTCTGTCAAGAATTCCGTTTCATCCCGGCAATTGGGACACCAGGTACCGAAAATCTGTACGAGCTTTACTTTTCCGGCGTATTCCGGATTATCCAGACTAATGGTTTTTCCTTCCGGATTTTTAAAAGAAAAGTCTATTTTGTCAAAGCCTTCTTTCAGGTAAGTCAGCGCATTGGGGTCGGCGAGTGTCACATCGGGATTACGTTTGGCTTCCCAGGTGGTCCGATAGTGGGTTCCACTACGGAAGCTGCCGATCAAATTATCTTTGTCAATTACCTTTGCTTCAAACAAAAATGCGTGGCTACCATCAAAGGTCGAGAGATACAGTTTGTCATTCTGAATGGTTCCTTCCAAAAAACGATAATCACCCGTTTCGGTTCTAAAAGTCCCCGTTACATGGTTTCCTTCCTGTTTAAATTCGCCAATGGCCGGGTAAGGATCGTCCCCATCAAGACCAAAAGTAACTTCCCATTTTCCATTCAGGTCCGTTGCTGGTTCCTTTTTTAATAAAGTAAAGCGATGTCCTTGTCCGTAGCGGGCGATAAATGGTATTTTATAATTTTCACCACGGCTGGGGACATAAAAGTTTCCCGCAATGACACCCGCATCGTAATCAGCTCGGATATACGAATCATATTCAGGAATGTCAACGTAGAGGGTGTCGTTGCCCGTTTTACGATCCTTGCCTATTTTTATTTCATCCAGTTTGACCCGTTCGGCTCCATTTATTATTTCAATATAAAAATCATTTTCGTTGACGTAAGTGACTTCCATGGTAAAAGGGAGTTCTCCTTCAGTAATTTCTTCCATTTTCAAATCCACCAATTCGGGAAGTGGCTCGCCTTTTTCATTTTCTACCTGTTGTCTGGGAATGAGTTGTAGGACACCACGCCAGGTGCCAGGCGCAATCGAAGGAAAGGTATTCTCCATCACAAAACATCCTGCGCAACAAAGTAAGCAAATACTCAAAATGGGAAATCGATAATTTTTCATTATTATTTTTTATAAAACTTTTGTATAGAAACTATAGGGAATGGGGATTAAATAGATTGAGATAAAAGATGAAGCATAGTGTCTTAATTTATTTTATCAACATTCCTAGGAGGGTAGCTATGGGAAAATTTGTCCACAGATTTACATCCATAGGTAACGGAACGGCGTCGTTGTTCAAAACCAACAAGCCTTGCTTTGTGAAAGTTTACGATATATTGTGTAAAAGTGGTACAGAAATGTACTGCAAATTTAGGAATTAAGCACTGAAAATCCAAATATAGCGAAGCGCAGGAAATATGCAGGAAAATATCACTCGGGTCAACTGGATTTTCCGGCTTTTTTAAGTTCTGATTCCTATGTTTTTTATTTTGGTAAATAATGTTTCTCCAGCACTTCGCGGGGAATTTGATGGGTTCCGGTAAACCATTTTTCCTCGCAATCAAGACCGTTTTTTTCAACAAAACTTCGGTGCCATTTTAATACTTTTTCATTTAGATATTCGTCCTGATCACCGCAGTGCCAGATCAGTTTCTGACTATTAAAATATTCCTGATGAGGCAGGTAATCCAGGTCGTCGGGCAGGGTGCCAGCCCACAGGATCAGTCGGTCAAAGCGTGGGAATCGGGCCATCATCCATCGGATTTGGGTAGCGACACCTTGTGAAAATCCAAAGAGGTTGATTCGAACATGTGGCGAGAGCAGGGCGGTATATTTTTGGTAAATTATTTGAAGCATATTTACGTAATCCTCAATTTCCGAAAGCCGATCGCCTTTGGTCATCCACGAGGCCGATACTTTTCCCGTGACACCACCCCAGTAAAAACGAGAGAGTCCTTCGGGCGCAACGATCAGGTGTTTGCCATCGTCAAATTTTGCAAATTTATGAATGATTTCGCTACCCAGTTGTCCATAGCCGTGACAGACCAGCCAGAATTCTTCAATCTCGGGAGAAGGTATACCAAGGGTGTAATAGTGGGCAGTACGTGGGACTTGAAAATGATGCGATTGGTAAATGGGCATTTCGTTTAGGGATTAGCGACGCGTAAATAAAAATGTTTTTTTGAACTAGTGCCTTTGGCACTAAATAACTTGGCATATTGATCAACGTAGGAACAAGGCAATGCCTTGTTCCTACGTTGATCTGTTAACTTAAATTTCTCTACCGTCTTTTTTGAATTTTTCAAATACTTTAGCGTGTGATACCTATGCATTAGAAGGACCGATTAACTAATTACTAATCAACTGTTCTTAATGTCTAGGAAAAATCAACAATCTTACATGCATGCTAATTTAGAACCCGAAGGCGCTAGATTCCGCAGCCGGGAGCACGCCAGTCGTCTACTGATTTTTTTAGATTTTTTAAGTAAGCGGTAATTTCTTTTTCTCCGGTTGCCGTAGCATCGTCTTCCGTTAGAACAGGATGTTGGAGTGTATTTACTTCCTCCAGTTTGTAAGCAACAACCAGGTTTTTCAGGAGCGTTTCCCAGTCGCGGATGGTGGTAGTTTCGGCAGGATATTCTATGGTCAACATAAGTATTTTATTATAAAAATGTATAATTAATTTTCTAGACACTGTTAAAAGAACACGCGCCACCGTACTACAAAACTTCCACCACCACCGATTCCGGTTTTCCTTTTTTTGTACCAATCGTCCACGCAGGTAAAATCAAATCTGCCACCTCCTGCAGTGTTTTCTTTTTGTTGGTATACAAAGTCGCCAGCGAGTCTCCGGCCTTTACCTTTTCGCCCATTTTTTTATGTAAATAAATACCAGCCCCTAAATCGATCGGATCAGATTTCTGTTGTCGGCCAGCGCCCAGTTGCATAGAACCGAGTCCGATGGTTCGAGCCGTCAACGCATTGATCCATCCGGAATTAGGAGCGATGACTTCCAGTGTATGTTGGGCACCTGCAAATCGTTGATAATCTTTGATAGCCTGGATATCTCCTCCTTGCGCTTTGATAAAAGCTGTAAACATCTTCAGTGCCGCTCCGGATTTTAGTTGGTGCGACAACACCTTTTTAGCGGCCATTTTACTCGTATACTTTCCTGATAGTAAAAGCATTTGTACACCCAGTTCCATCGACAAATCCAGCAAATCTCTCGGACCATTTCCTTTCAGCGTTTCGATTGCTTCGATCACTTCCAGACTATTTCCGACAGCCCTTCCGAGTGGCTGATCCATCCGGCTAATCACAGCCACCGTTTGTCGATCCATCTGCTGACCAATCCGAATCATGGTCTTGGCCAGCTTGCGAGCCGCAGCGATATCCGGATTAAAACCACCATTACCAACCTTGACATCCAGCACAATTGCATCTGTACCACTAGCCAGTTTTTTACTCATGATACTGGCCGAAATAAGCGAGAGATTGTCTACCGTTGCGGTGACATCCCGCAGTGCGTACAGGTGCTTATCCGCAGGCACAAGATTGCCCGATTGACCGCTGACAGCCATCCCTGTTTTTTTGACCTGCCTGATAAAATCCTGCTGATTTAACGCGGTACGAATGCCTTCAAAAGCTTCCAGTTTATCTACCGTTCCGCCCGTATGCCCGAGACCTTTGCCACTCATTTTTGCGACGGGAATTCCACAAGCAGCGACGAGTGGTGTTACGACCAGTGTCGTCTTATCGCCCACACCACCCGTACTGTGTTTGTCCACCTTGGTCCCTGGAATTTCAGATAGATCAATTTGATCACCACTCTCCATCATGCAGCGGGTAAGACAAACCGTTTCGCGGGTTTTCATTTTTTTTAAATAAATGGCCATCAAGAGTGCCGAAGCCTGATAATCCGGGATAGAACCGTCGACAATTCCATTGATGAAAAAAGAAATTTCTGCGTCTGATAAAGCACTGCCATCGCGTTTTTTGGCGATGATGTCTGTCATTTTCATAAAGTTATTTTTTCGATAATCCGAGAAACAAGTCGGATAAATTTGGGTCGTACCTTGGCAGCAATCTCCACCACGTGTTCGTGGGTAAGCGGTTGCAAATCATCCGGAACGGCCATGTCCGTAATGCAGGAAATACCCAGCACTTTCATGCCACCATGTACTGCCACAATCGTCTCGGGAATCGTAGACATTCCGACTGTATCGGCTCCCAAAGTAGTCAGCATTCGAAGTTCCGCTTTGCCCAGATAATAAGGTCCACTGATCGCAGAATAGATACCTTCAAATGTTTCAATGCCGAGTTCCTTAGCGCAAGCCTGCCCGTGTGCGAGCAGCGCCGGATCGTACGCAGTAGACATATCCGGAAACCGGGGACCGAGTTCTTCAAAGTTTTTACCAATCAATGGATTGTCGCCCATCAGATTCAAATGATCCTGAATAAACATCAATCCACCCGCGTAAAAGTCCGGATTTAATCCACCACAAGCATTGGTGACGATCAACATCTGTACCCCGAGGCGCTGCATGACGCGGACCGGAAAAGTCAGCTCCTGCATCGTCACGCCTTCGTATAAGTGGACGCGTCCCTGCATGGCGATCACTGTCTTGCCGTGTAGCGTACCGATGACCAGCTGACCGTTGTGTCCAGCGACGGTGCTGACCGGAAAATTGGGAATGTCCTCGTAAGCAATCTTGTCAGGATTTTCAATCTGATTGGCCATCGAGCCGAGTCCGGAACCGAGGATCATCCCGATGGCGGGCTGGTATTTTGTACGTTCCCGAAGATATTTAGCGGAGGCGTTAATTTTATCGAGGTAATTCATTGTTGGTGTTGAGTTGTTGGACTTGTTTTTATACAATAACTGGCAGGTTGTTTTTTTTAAACGCGGCTATATCAGCAGAAAGCCTGATATTTTGAGCGCATAAAGATAAGAATTATTCTGCATTCCTAATGCTAGCTCGGCTTTTTGTATCTAGACCTGGAGGTCTAAACGAGCGGCTCGGCTTTTTGTATTTAGACCGGAGGTCTAAACGAGCGGCGTGAGGGGAGAGTTTAAAAAATAATAGACGCTGGTTTGGACGTCTTCGTCCAGAAACAGCTCAACGAGCAAATTAAAGCAAAAGACAATAAAGGTTTTGTACGCATACTTGTCAAGTTGGCTCTGTTTTTTGTATCTAGACCTGGAGGTCTAAGGGAGCGGCTCGGCTTTTTTGTATCTAGACCGGAGGTCTAAACGAGCGGCTCGGCTTTTTTTGTATCTAGACCTGGAGGTCTAAACGAGCTGGGTTGGTTGGGGGGAGGGGGCATCCTTACAAACTAAAAACGTAGAAACATCCCAAAGGACATTTCTACGTTTTCTAAACTTTATAAAAGTAAATACGACCAGGGGAAAACCAATCAGCCAAACGCCAATCGGCACCTTCATTTTACTCAAACAAATTATCATAATTCCCTTCGTCGTTATTACGCGCCTGTTTTTCCGGACGCTGAATAGGGGTATTCAAATCAAGCGTACCTCCTTCCGAAGAAAGATCAAATTCGGTACCTTTCATATCGCCCATCAATAACAAGGTACTTTGTTTTTCAAATTTTTCCAGCATTTTTAATCCTTCCTCCTCAAAAACCCCGTTTTGCAAATCCACCGAGTCCATAAAGCTGGCGGACATTTCCATCATGCGTTCCATCTCGCCTACTTTGTTGGCGACATCATCCGCCGTAGCTTCCATGGCTTGATCGAACATCGCCCGTTTATCCGGATCACCACTAATTACACTCATCGCAGATTTCATGGCCGAGTGAGAAGCACGGATCGCTTTGCGTTCCTGTTCTTTCATCTTCACCTGATCGCGGGTATCTTCCAGTAAAATTTCGGAGTTGCCGTACATCTTGGTCAAGATCTTATGCATAATATTGATCTTTTTATGCAGCGCATTGTATTTTGCGTTGGACTCTTTTAGGCGAGCTGCCTTACGAGTTGCCAGCATCAGTTGTTGCTGGTTGCCCTTCTTTTTGGCCATACTAGCCAGTTTCATATTATTGTCCATCTCCTTGGTATTCTCCTGCATGATGGTCGTCAGCTTGCGCATCTGACCACGGAGTGCACCAATCTGCTTGCTCATCTTTTTCAGATTATCTTCGAGGTCATCCACGTAAGATTTTAGAATACCGATTGGATCAAGTTGAACAAATAATCCAGTGATTTTTCGCATTACACTTTTATAGCCATACCAAAAGAGGTTACGGGTTTTTGGGTTCAGGACCGTAAAAAGAATTACCGCTATAACGCCTAATACCAAGGCCATTTGTAATACCGATAAAAGTCCTGCAATAAGTAAAGGAAGGATCTGGATTGCAAGATAACCTACGCCTAGTCCGACTGCCCCTAAAAAGATAGCTCCGGTGACTCCTTCGGGACGAGAGAAAAATCCTTTCTTTTTATAATTATTAGGATCAATTGAATTAAATTCTGCCATTCTATTAAAATTAGATCACCAGCCTTAATGTGCTGATGCGTTAGTGATTCAATAAGTAGACCATTGGCTGGCCTTTTTGCATTTTCGATTTCGTAGCTTCGGTAATACCGCCGGAGTATAGCAGGAAGGCCGTAAATGTTGACTGGTCGATTGTTTATAAAAACAAGTTTATATTTTCGATGTCTTTGTCAATTTCGTTCATAATACTTTGGTAAGTCAGCAGGAAATTTTCTTTGGTTCCTTCAATTCTTGCTTTCGCCTCCTGGACATCATTATCCGCATTATCGATGGTCGCCTGAAACTTTTTGACCTGTTCTTCCAGTTGGGCGATTTTCTCTTGATGTTTTACGATTTGTTGCTTTAAATGTTCAACTTCCTGTAATTTTCCGTTGACCCGGGTTTTTGTCTGATTTTGAAGAGCAACGTCAAACTGCTGATTTTCTTTATTAAGTACAATTTTGTAGTGATTGGCCGTCTTAATAAGTCTTTCCTTGGTCAGACCCATCGTCGAAGCAGCAGCGAACGCGGACTTAAAAGCAGTTGGTTCGTCCATATCCATCTTGGCAAGTGCGGCGAGTGCTTGTTTAAATTCGAGGTAATCGAATCCCGGAAGGTTGCTCTTTTCGAGTGCGTTGGTGAGGAAATTAACGGTTTTATCGTCCAGGCCATGTTGCGTGCCGAAAATGGTCTTTAAATCTTTGTTCATTTCTTAAGTAATTGAATACATTGTGTGTATAGTGAGCAATTTTAAACTCGGACGGCAAAATAATAAATTTGCACGTCATTTAGGGCAGTATCTGACTTTAATTTATTATACAGGGAAGCATTCTTAAATATAGCTGTCATATTGCCTACAATAAGAATACAATCCAGACCGTCAGAAGGTTGTCAGGATACACCCAAATTAAAAGTCAAAACCCACGGTTCCACAGTCTTCCACAGTACTCGTCGGCCCAAAGCGCATCTTCCGAACGGCCGCTAAAGCGAGTGCTTTTAGTTGTGAATTAAGGGTAGTAGATCCCCGTTGGGTAAACTTGGCATAAGTAACGGCTCCTTCGGCGTTGGCACAAAATTTAATCATAATCCGGCCCTTGGCTGCTGTAGTATTTTGAACGTAGGGCAGGACCAGAACGGTTCGCATGCTTAGCTCGTTGTTGATTTGTCCGGTTATGGTTTTTTCGGATAGAATGGCTATTTTATCATCGGGAGCCATTTTCTGACTGATGATGGGCGTACCGCCTTTGGCCGTAAATTGCTCATTTTTGACGTCGGGAAAAGCTTCGTAAGTAGTAGGTTTTTCGGACGGTAAATTTTTGGAAAAATTAGCATCTGATATGATCGGGACAGAATTATTGCCGATGGGGCTGGTTGCTTTACCTCTTTTCAAATTCGTAAATAGATAGTGGTTTTTAGCAGTTGCTATTTTATCTTTGACGACTTTAGGAAGGTGCTTTGCCTGATCTTGTTGATAGAGCGCAAGCACATTGGGAGCAGATTGAGGATTGGGCAACGCCTGGTAATAAGATTTTCCCCTGGCATCTGTGGTAACAAATAAGAGTCCTTTTGGAATGTCAGTACTGGTCAAATATAAACCAATAATTGACGTACCGTTTTGAGCGGTATAATTGTTATGGATCTCGTAGCCGTTTTTGGTTGGATCGAGCCCCATTTCTAATTGATACGCATATCCTTTGGAGAGATAGCGATACTCATCAAGTGTTGTGCCGGACTGGGCTGTCAACATAAACATGATAAAGCTTAGGGAAATGGTTAAAAAATATTTCATTTGAATCGGTTTATTGTAATATAGGATTCGTGGATTCGTGACAATTAGCAACGAAATCGCATTGGTCAAATATGGCGATTTGTTAAGTTTAAATCGCTAGTTCTTATAAATTTACGATAAATAATGGAAATTTGCCGGACGTAAGGCGTTAAATTAAACTCTAATGTGAAATGAATCAAATTAATGGAAAAGAGGACAACGGAGGAATAGTGGTATTATTATCGACGGTAGGAATACCGTTAATTTTTTACATTTTCAAAATTTTCTAAATGTCCACCTATCACATTCTTAACGGCGATTGCTTAAACGAACAACTTCCCGCAGCAATTTCAGGAGAAAGAATAATTGCCCGATTGTGTCTTGTGGACGGACCAGTAGTAGCTGCAACGGACGAAACGTTATTCAAACTTAGAGCCACCTTTATCAGCGAAAATTATCCCGGATTTTCAGAAAAGGATTATCGAAATAAAACAGTTTCTGAGCTTCAAAGAATTAAGCACCTTCCGGAAAATGCAACGATCAATTTATGGTTTGAGGATGATCTTTTTTGTCAGGTAAATTTTTGGTTTGTTTTGCATTTGATTGCTCAAAATAATAAAAAATATACACTGAATTTGGTTCGCCCAAAAATTCATTCGGAATATGCTTTCGGTGAAATGAGTCAAGTGGAATTGATGCAAGCCTTTGATAACAAGGTGGTTATAATGAAGAAGGAACAAACTGTTCTAGGTAAGTTTTGGAAATTATACCAAAAAAATGATCTGTTGCAAATGCTGGATTTAGCTAAAAGAGTGCAACTACAATTCCCGTTTTTACTCCCTGCTACAAAAGCGCACCAAGATCGTCTCTCCGAACCAGGACGACCAAAAACAACAATTTTACGAATTATACAGGAACTGAATACCCGAGAGTTTGGTCCCGTATTTAAAGTCTTTTGTCAACAGGAAAAGATCTATGGTTTTGGAGATTTACAAGTGAGACGATTATTTGACGAAGTAATAAAAGACTTGGAAGCGAAGGCTTAATATTACTTGAATGCTTGTCCGCCGGACCGGTAGGTAAATTGTCATAAAGACTTTTTCCGGAAACTTAAAACAATAAAAATGAATAAAATAACTTTAACAGAAATTTTGGTTTACCCAATAAAATCAACCGCTGGAATTTTTTTAGAAAAAGCCCTGGTAGAAAATACGGGATTGCCCTACGATCGAAGTTTTGCGGTGATTGGTCGTGATAATAAAATCATTACTGGTAGAGAAAATCCGCGTCTACTAAATATTCGCACAAAGATTGAAAATAATATCCTGGAATTATCTGCAGCAGGAAGAAAAAACATCCAGTTGGCGCTGGATAAAATTCCGGTATTGCCGTCACTGGAAGCAGGAATATTTAGCGATATTATGAGCGTCCTTCCGATAACGCACGCAGTAAATAATTGGCTGTCTACCGTTATCGAAGAACCCGTCAGACTGGTGAAATCCGATCCTGATGCGGAAAGAAAGATGAAGGCCAGGCACCATTCAAAAGAGCAGGATGTCGTGCTGTTTTGCGATGTAGCTCCTGTACATTTAATCTCGGAATCATCGCTTTCGGATTTGAATGCGCGGCTTGAGCAGCCCGTTTCCAGTGCCCGCTTTAGACCCAACCTGATTGTTAGAGGTTGCGAAGCTTACGCAGAAAATGCCTGGAAAAAAGTTGTAATTGGAGATTGCATTTTTGATGTGGCCATAAAAACCGTCCGCTGTAATTTTATCACCATTGATCCTAAAACGACCGAAACGCATCCCCGTCAGGAACCATTACGAACACTGTCCAGGATGAGAAAAGAAAAAGGTGAGGTTACGTTTGGTATTTATCTTATTCCCAGAAAATTAGGTACTGTAAAGAAAGGAGATCTCGTAAGCCAAAACGTAAATTGATTATTAACTCATTCCTTAATAAAGTGAGCCATATTTTTTAAGGTAATCGCCATTCCTAAAAGTTACCGAACCATTGTTTTACGTATTTTTGTAAAAAAATCAACAATCCATTCCTAAAAAGTAATTATGAAAAAGTGTTTATTTCTCCTTTGTACACTATTATTTATCTTTTCCTGTCAATCTCCCGTGACAACCGAAAATTCTTCTACAGAAGTAAATCCGGCGGCTCCCGGTTTTTTGGCAGCAGACAGCGATGCTAAAGCGGTTAAAATTGCGGACGAAGTAATGCTCGCCATGGGTGGCCGCGCTGCCTGGGATGCAGTAGATACCCTGAAATGGAATTTTTTTGGATTCCGGGATCTGGTCTGGAGTAAAAAATCCGGTGACGTAACGATCACCAATCCAGCCGAAAAATCGGAGCTAAATATCAATGTGTTTACGAGCAAAGGAACGGCCAGATACGGTGATCAGGAAATTACCAATCTGGATTCCCTGAAACTGGAAATGGATAAAGCGATGAATATCTGGATCAACGACAGCTACTGGTTGGCCATGCCTTTTAAACTAAAAGATACGGGTGTAAAACTTAAATTTCTGGGGGAAGGAACCACTGCGGACGAGCAACTCTCTGATATACTCGAACTTACTTTTTCTGAAGTGGGAAATACGCCCGGAAATAAATACCACGTTTACGTAGATAAAAAGACCAGGCTGGTTACGCAGTGGGACTTTTTTGGTAAAGCTGACGATCTGGAACCCAAGTTTGCGATGCCCTGGAAAGGTTACGTAGCGGTAGATGGCGTTCTGTTTTCTGAAGATCGCGGGAAACGGCGCATTGAGGTGGTTCGATAAGGAATGGCGATTCGTTAAATGCAGATTATTACTTCTTTCCCAATTTTATTGCTCGTTCCAGCGCTGCCTCGGCTCCTTCAATAATATCCTCGTGTACCAGGTTTTTTTTAAACGATGCAACGGCAGCTTCGGTTGTTCCTCCTTTGGAAGAAACCATAGCAATCCATTCCTCGCAACTAAAGTTATTTTTATTATATAAATCTGCCGCACCCCGGAAAGTAGTACTCACCAAAAGTTCCGATTCTGAAGGAGAGAAACCCATTTTTTTTGCGGCCAGGATCATGGCATTCATAAAATAATAAACGTACGCCGGACCACTGCCAGAAATAGCGGTAGCCGCATCTATGGAGGATTCGTCGTTGACGTACAAACTTTTACCAGTTGTATTTATCAGGTTTTGAACCATCACCAATTCAATTCTGGTCACCTCATCCGTAGATGTAAAAGCGGTCATTCCCATGCCGATTTGTGCGGGTAAATTGGGCATGGCGCGGATCACTTTTTTGATGCCTAATGCCTCTTGAATGGTTTCGATTTTTACGCCAGCCATGATACTCATAAATACCTGCTGTGGATCTACGAGCGGTCGCAAGGTCGCAAACAGCGTCAACGCATCCTGTGGTTTTACCGCAAAGATGATGATGTCCGCATTCTGCAAGCAGGTGTCCGGACTACCGTAAATCGTCCCGATATCTTTTTGGGCTAAAATGGTTGCCTTTTCTTCGGAACGTTCCAGAATCATCAGGTCTTCCTTGCGAGCAATATGGGAGCGTAAAAAGCTTTGGGCGTAAGTCATCCCCATATTACCGCCACCGATAATGAGTATTTTCATTATAATAATTTTAGAATCGTCAAGAAAGTAAGTTTATTTAATTCTCAAACTTACATAACGTATTTTTAGTTGACCTTTATAAAGGCTGGTTTTATAATCTGGAAAGGTAAATGGTTTCAAAAATAAGCTTTTCCTGGCAATTGGTTTTACCAAAACAATTTTTACCTTTATCAAAATATATAATTATGAAAATATATCAATACTTGTCTTTTGTTGGTTTTTTTTTCGTATTGGCCTGTGGTCCTTCCGGAAATGATAAAAATAACCTGGCGACGGATCCAGCAGGGGAACCAGCGAGCGCTCCTTACGCCATTGTTATACACGGCGGTGCAGGAACGATTCTAAAAGAAAATATTACCGATGAAAAAGAAAAAGCGATTCGAGCCGTCCTTGATCAGGCGTTAGAAACAGGTCGCAAAATTCTTGACGAAGGAGGTACCAGCATGGACGCAGTGGAAAAGACCATTATGATCCTTGAAAATTCGGAATATTTTAATGCAGCGAAAGGTGCGGTCTTCAATTACGATGGCGCCAACGAAATGGATGCCTCTTTTATGGATGGAAAAACCCAAAATGCCGGAGCGATTGGTGGTGTTTCCAATATCAAAAATCCTATTCGATTGGCCCGCGCAGTACTTGAAAAATCAGACCACGTTTTTCTCACAGGAAAAGGAGCGGAAACTTTTGCCGAAGAAGTGGGGATAGAAACCGTAGACCCGGCTTATTTTCGAACGGAATCCCGTTGGAAATCTTTGCAAAGAGCCAAGGACAAAGAAGCAAAATCCGGTCTTAAATTCGATCAGGGAGAAGATTTTAAATATGGAACCGTCGGTTGTGCAGCCCTTGATCGCCAGGGAAATCTGGCCGCCGGAACTTCGACCGGAGGAATGACCAACAAGCGGTATAATCGAATCGGGGATTCACCGATTATTGGTGCCGGGACCTATGCTGATAACGCTACCTGCGCGATTTCTGCAACGGGACACGGAGAGTATTTTATGCGGTATGTGGTAGCTTATGATATCCACGCTCGAATGGCCTACGGTCGGGAAAGTTTTCAGGATGCGGCCCGTACCGTAATTATGAAGACGTTGAAAGACAAAGGGGGGAGTGGTGGAATTATTGGAGTGGATAAATACGGTAATATTGCCATGCCTTTTAATACGCCGGGCATGTACCGAGGATATGCAAAACCCAATGAGAAAAAGATTTCTATTTATTTTGTCAATAATCTGTAAGGAACGAGGATTAAATAGATTAAGAAATTTTGAGTAGGTAGTTTTTGTGTATAACGAGTTGAAAAACACAGACA
>ENA-ORXT01003540-ORXT01003540.1-marine-metagenome-genome-assembly--contig:-NODE-3540-length-17073-cov-7.796540_pt1 | contig 17073 bp, 9 predicted proteins | sample MGYA00237868_ERZ511482 | MGnify/ENA metagenome assembly ERZ511482 | reverse complement strand
GGGGGGGGGGGGGGGGGGGGGGGGGGGGGGGGGGGGGGGGGGGGGGGGGGGGGGGGGGACAGGCGGGGGGGCGTCGTGGGCGCTGTCCCAGTGGACCAAGGCGAGGGCGTGGCGGCTGAGCCGTCGCAGTTGTCGTGGGCGTGCCCTGGCGGTCGGCAGCAACCGCGGGCGACGCGCCAATGCGGAGAGCAGCCGCGAGCTCCGTGCGGGTCGCGCGCCTGGGGGGTGACCGCCATCCGCTGTGTACACAGTGGGGTCGCCGGCCGGTCGCAAGCGGGGCCCCGTGGCTCGGCAGAGTCGACCGACGGCGCCGCGCGGGGTTGGTGGCGCTCAGACGCGGGGCCGGCGCCCGCGTTGACGGCCGCCCATGCACCTGGAGCCACTGGGCAAACGCGTACGCACGTGGTCAAGTTGCCGCTGGTCACCGAGGGGCGCGGGGCTCTCCACCTCGTGATAGCGACGCTGCCGTCGTAGCACGGGCACCGCCAACCGCTCCTCCTGAGCGCGAGGGGCAGACCAAGCGCGGCCGACGGCGCGCTACGAACGACTTGTTCTTGTTCTGCACACACTAAATAAAATCCGACTTGCTGTTGAAATTGGTGTCCAATCCAATCGGGCTTTGCGGCTGTCATGTCCCGATACGGCGAAGTCCGAGCACGACGGTCCTCGCTCGCTACGACCGCCTCGCTCGCGTGCTGCGCTTTTCTGCCCCTCCGCCCCTGTCACCGATCCCCGCGCCCCCCCCACCAGGGCTCGACCATGGCGACCGTGACGGCCCCAGCAGATGTAGACACGCCGTCTGGCACGGCGGCCGCGCCGGCGCCGGGCAGCGCGTGGTCCGACTCGGAGCCCGCCGACGCGGCGGCGGCGGACGCGGGACCCGCCAGTGGCGGCGGCACTGGCAAGGGCGGCGGCGCCAGCGGCCCCGCCGCGCCCGTGACGTACCCGCTCGTTGTGGAGTACTGCCCGATGTGTGGGCTTCCACCCGAGTACTGCCGCTTCAACTCCAAGTCGGTGTTTGCCAAGTGCGTTGGACGTCGCGGCGCGGTGGGGTGTGTGTGTGCTGGGGGGGGCGGGTGGGGTGGCGGCGGCTGAGCTGACTGCTTGGTTGGCGCTGTCGTCCTCGATGTTTTTTGTGTCTTGCCACCTTTGTGTGGGGCGTGGGTGGCGAGGCTGGGCGACTGGGTGGTCGCGCCCTGACGAGAACGACCACTGACTCCCTGTCGATGGCCCTTGGCATACCTGGCATGGGCGCAACCGCAGGTGCAAGCCATGGCTGAAGGAGGCACACCCCCAACTGGTGCCAGAGATGTTTGGGGAGGGCGAGCTCGAAGCCAAGTACGTTGGTGACCGCCCGCACGCCTCGTGCACTTGCTTTCCTTTCCTTGCCGCCCGTCCCACTGCCGTCGTGTCAGTGGCTTGCGTCTGATTGCGGGCCCACTCTCTGTTCTTGTGCTTGGTCTGGTGTGTCGGTTGCCGTTGTCATGGCGCCATGTTGGCTGTCTTCTGACCTCTGTCCCATGCTGGTGGTCCACGCTGGTTCCCTCTCCCCATACCCCCGGTTCCCATCCCTGATGCTGTGACTCTGCTTTCTCTCGCTCCCGCCGATAGGCTGGCCGCCATGGCCGTCGACGGCGGAGCCGCCACTGCGTCAGCCAATGCTGCCGCTGACGCAGCCGTGGCGTCCTCCCTGTCGGGCCCCAAACTCGTCAAGCGGGCGGGCGGGCGGTCCAAGCGGGTCGACCCAGAGATTGTCATCCACACGGACCAGCGCAAGGGCCGCAAGCAGGTGACCATTGTCGTCGGCCTCGATTTGTTTGACATTAAGCTGTCTGACGCGGCCAAGGCGTGCAAGAAGGCGTTTGCCAGTGGCGCGACGGTTGCCAAGGTACGTGTGGGGGGAGCGGGCTGCCTGTGGTTTGCGAGGGGCAGGTCGAGTGCGTCGGCGATAGGAACTGTGGCGTGCGGCCTGGTGCCCCTGGAGGTTTCTGGTCAATGTCTTCCTTTGGGAGTAGAGTCAGTCGACTGCCGGCATCCGTACCAGATGCTATGACGAGAGACCGTCCCTCGGCCGTTGGGGCATCGTACTGACATTCATACCTTTGCTCGTTTATGACTGTGCTTCTTCTTTGCCCTGTCCCTGCTGCCCTGTGTGTGGCGACTTCTGCTGTCCCAGTCTGCTGACAACCGGGACACGGTAGAGATTCAGGGCACCCGAGCACACGAGTTTGCGGAGCTCGTGAGGGACAAGTACAAGGTTCCGTCGGAGCTCATCTTCGTTGTCGAGTCCAAGTCAAAGAAGCGCGCGTTTCCGTAAAGGGTTGCGTCTTCAGTTGCTTTTTACTCGCGCTGTAGTGTCATGTTTCTGCCTACAGGCCGCGCAGTCTATAGGGCGTCTTTTCTTCCGCGGCGCCGTGAAGCGGATATCGCGTAGATATGCACACCACAGAGAGCGTTTAGCACACTACGTACGAGGGCACGGGCTCGTGTCCCCATCATCGAGCGTCTTCTCGTCTTCCGCCTCCTTGCCCGTGCATACTGTAGGTCATAAATATCGGCTGAATACTGTTCTACGATGCCTCGCGAATGGTATTTGATCCGAGGTCTTTGAGAAGTTTGCGGCTAAACACTGTGCTTGGCAGTATTACTGTAAGTGCTTACCTCTCGCGTTCTTGGTGCCTTGCAGTTACACAAAGCCGTGCCCCTTGCTCCCCCGCTTTGCCGTCCACTCGCCAGCCTGCCATTCCTCCCACCCCTTCCCACTTCAGCGCCTTCCTATCAGCGTCCAGCTCGGGCAGCGCAAGCGGTGCAGACGCACGCCCCTACCTGACACCATGCAAGCAACCGGCCCCGACTCGGCGGTAGTGTGGGACGATGGTACGGCAACGGACACTGCGGAGCTGCTGCTGACAATGCGTGACTGCGCCCTGAGCGTTGTCTCGTCGTCGGGGGATGGCAAGTTGACACCCGTCGCCGCTGGGACGCTCCACCTGCTGCAGACGGCGCCGTCGAGTCTGCTCGACGCCAACGGTGAGCCGGCAGAAGGCGCCGCAGCCACTGCCGCTGCCGCCGCCGCCGCTGCCGCTGCCGCCGCCGCTGCTGACAAGGGCGGCGTCACAGCGGCCACTGACGATGGCAATGACAACGTTGCAGCGCAGTGGCTGGCCCTCCTCCACGTCGGCGGCGTCATCGTGCCATTGCCGGCCGTCGCGCCTGTTGCGCGCCTCGACGATGGCACGTCGGCGCCGTCGACGCCGACGTCAGGTGCAGGGGCGGGGGGCGGGGGAGGCACCCCCGGCGGGGAGCCGCTCCTGTACATGCTCGCCCTGCCCGACGTGAGTTTTGTTGCTCACGTGCCGGCGGCGACGCCGGTGGACCTCGTCGCCGAGTGGGAAGCCGCACTCGCGCAGTATGGCCATGCGGACCGCCTGCCGCCGGGGGGGGTGGCCCCCCCCACCGCGGCGGCACCGGCGACGGCGGCGCCTGCCACGAGCGACCGCGGGGTGGCGGCGGCGGCAGACGTGACGGCGTCGGGCGCTGACATGACGACGGCGGCGGCAGCAGACGCCGACAGCCGCACCGACGGGCGCCCCCCCCCCGCGTCTGTGGCGGCGGCCGCCCTCTTCCGCGCCAGCGGCGCCCTCACCGCCGCCAGCGGCCGCGTCGAGGCGGCGGTGCGGGAGCACGGCGGCCGCGCCGACGCCTACTGGTCGGCGCGGCTCACCGGCGTGGCCGCCCGCACCGCGCCCGCCAAGCCCGAGGGCGACCGGTGGACCCTGTCGGAGCGCCAACGCAAGTGCCTCCACCGCACCCGCGCGGTGACGGGCGTCGGCGTGCGGCTGACGGGGGGCGTCGCCAACCGGCTGGTCGGCCTCCTTGCGGCGGGTGTGGACTCTCGCGGCGGGCGCGCGGCGGGGCGCGTCGTGGGGGGACCCGACGGGGGCCACCACGACGCGCTGCGGGGCCTCATTGAGGCGGGCGTGGTGTCGTATGGCAGCGTGTACACGGCGCTCGACGAGACGGGGCGGGCGCTGCTCGCGTCGACGGTCGAATGCGGCTCGGAGGTGGTGGCCGCCCGCCACGGGGAGGACGCGGCCGAGGCGACGCGGGCGGTCGGCGGGATTGCGCGGGACGCGGTGCTGATGGCGCGGGCGGTCAACAAGGCGGGCGTCAAGGGACTGACGCGGCTGGTCGCCAAGCGGCAAGGCAAGCACATGCTCCACCGGGTGAGCTTGGGGATGGCCGGCAAGGAGCGGTAGGACCGGGGAAGGCCGAGCTGGGGAATGTTCAACGGGAGGGATTGCCGCTGTTGACGCGGTAGACCGTCTTTGTCAGTACCCGCCATCAGGTTTTGCAAATGGCGCGCCGGTGTTGCGCCACTGCCGCGCCGGCTTCGCCACCCAACACGGACGGGCGGTCCAGTGTCCACGCCGTTTGCCATCAATAGGCACACAACTGGGGCGCCGCCGCGCGTGGCCGTACGGTCGGCGCCGCGGGCAGGTCGTCACCCTGGGGAGGCAGGTCGATCGACCGCCGCCGGGTGCGCCACCGCAGTGCGGCAATGTGGGTTTGTGCCAGCCACGTCTCGGCAGCACCGATGCTCGACGGGGGGGTTAGCGCAAAGACGCGTGGCGCGTAGGCCTAGTCTGCGATTTCGTTTTTTTTTAAACAAATTGATCAAGCGGATAACGTCATGGTTCATTTCGGACAGACACTGTCAGCAAGCTTCCACTATCCGCAACACTGTACGCGGCAGCGCGGATGCATGCAAAAGAAGAGTAGCAGGCTCTGGCTCGCCAGCCAATGCTTGCAACGGCTATTTGAGGACACATGTGCTGCGCGACCACGTTGCGGGCATCCCCATGGCCGTGGAGTCATCACGTTCGGGCGAGGTGGGACGCTTCAGCAAATTGTGTGGGGTGCCCACGCCTCAGAGCCACGGAAGTAGCAATCAGGAGCCAACGTGAAAAAAATACAGTAGGATACAGAAGAAAAAGCAAGGCACAATCCCCCCAGCACCGAGCCACCAGACCAGTCATGACGCAGTCGCTTGCAGCCGACTCACCCTCTCGCTCGAGAGCGGCGCACCCCCCGTGATGGAAAAAAAGCAAACGCTTCGCTAGGCGGGATGGCACCCCACCCTCATCGCCAGAATGAGACTACTGCAAGCCCCGTCAAAAAACCTCCCCTCGACGACCCACTCACACACGGCAGCCAGTCCCACAAGCCAGGCTCGCAGCGTACGCATGCGTACGTAACGCCCCTCATCCACCCAATAGACACGCCTGCAGCAGCGGGGTGCCGCACCAGCTGCAGAGGGAAAGCGCCACCTAAGACCCCGCCAACGCGTCCGGCGGGGACGGAGGCCACTTAAGTCGTCTTGCGAGCGGCGGCCTTGTCCTTCACGGCCTGAGCCTGCTTAGTCGCGGCCGCCTTGCTCTGGTTGAACAGGTCCGTGGCGCGCGACTGGGTGGCACTCATCTGCTGCTGAGTGACTTGGGACGCACGGGCAATGGAGTTATCAATGTCCGCCTCGTACCGGGTCAGCTGCGGTTCCACAGCCGCGAAGACCTTGCGGTACAGCCGGGTGTTGGGCAGCACCAGGACGACGACAGCGGCCAACTTCATCATGTTGTAGAAGGGGATCTTGTTCCGGAACAAGTCCGTGATCAAGGAGAGCAGAGCCATGAGGGACAGCACCATCCAGTAGCGCAGCCATTCCTGCTGGGCAAGCACGTCCGTACGACGCAGGGCCTTGAACGATTGGTAGCCGGGGTACGCAAAGCCGACGACGGCACTGCGTAGTGTTGAGGACAGCACCAGCGGACGGAAAATACAAAAGGCGGTCGTGCGCCAAGTAGTGATGCAGGGGGCGAGCACAAGCCAGTGCAAGGCAGCAACAAAACAACCAGGGCTAACAGTCAGATCGGGATCGCACCACGCTAGCCGCGGGAAGCCTAAAAAAAACGACAGGCGAGAACAGACTCGAGCAGCCGTGACGCACGCAGTGACCCGTCCATCCGAGCAATGCATGGACACGTGGGCACATGGGACAGCACGGCGCAACGAGTCACACGGTACGCGCGCGCCTCTCGCAACGCGGAACACAACCAGCGGCTCGCTCACGCACTACACCCACACCATGGAGGTCACGTAGTACAGATCACGACGCGGGAGTACGCGACGCCAAAAAATGGCCCACCCAGACAGACAGCCAACAATCCAAACGACACCCAGAAAAGAGCACGACGACGGCCGTCATGCTCGCAGAACGCGCGCGTTCGGTGAAAACAACCGCCCCATGCCCTCGCGAGACGCGCCCCTCTCAACGTACATGACGATACGGGCAATCCCCGAGCTAAGGACGACGACGGCACCCATAGTGCTGATTGAGGGGGAGGGGGTGACGGCAGTCGGCGGTAGCGGGGTGCCGGCGATCGTGCAAGCAACAAGGGGCAACGACGTGCGGGTAGTGCGGAGAGCGGAGCACGACGGGCGAGCGAACGTTGCCGGTGGGCGCGCGACGGCGGCGTGGAGCACTTGATAACGTGGCTGGCGATCAATCAAGAACAAAGCAACCACCGCCGAGCGCAGGACGTGCGAGTGACCCCCACTGGCGCGGCTGGGAGCCGCCAGCGCGTCTGCGGCAGTCTGGTAGGGCGGGAGCGAGTGCCCACACCGTCTGCAGCAAGAGTGGGAGGGGTGCGCAGCCACCCACTCGCGGGGCACCCAGGCGTGTCCAGGCGGGCGCCCGCTGTCCAACAACAGGCCGACCCGCCCGCTGACAGGCAAGACCCCGGATAGTGACGCGAATGGTCGGGCGGACGTGGTAAGGGTGCGTGGTTGCAACCGGAAGAGCTCTGCGGAAGCTAGATGATTTTTAAAACAGAATCGAGCAAAGCGGCCTGAACGCGTTGGCAAGAAACTTGTCTCGTGTGGCGTGGCTTATGGGTGTGAAAGCCGGCAACGGTCCGGGGAAAGAGTGCAAACTGCCGTTGCTAGGAGGACTGTCTGGTGCAATTCGGGGTTCGTTGGCACAACCACGGCGGGCAGCCGCAGCTCAGAGTTGCTGGTTGGTCAGATGAAGGTCCCCGCGCTGAGCTGGTGTAAGAAGAGTCCGCAACGATAGGCCCGTCAGATGAGTCTTGCAAAATCAAACCACGCGCATACTTTTATCCGGCTGGACTTTGCGACCGTGCCGTTAAGGTAGCCCCCACAGTATCTCGAGCAGCGCTGTTCGTTGGAAATCGAGTGCGTAAAGAGAGCAGCAGACGCCGTCACTGACAACGACCTGGAATCAGGCAGAAGACAGAGACTGAGAAAATGGACGACAGCAGCGTAACATCATGTACATGACGTGATTCCATAGCAGGCGAAACGGGGAGAGCACCTCCCCGCAAAACGGGGAGAGCACCTCCCCGCAAAACGGGGAGAGCACCTCCCCGCAAAACGGGGAGAGCACCTCCCCACATCAACTGTCTCCCCTCCGTTGCTGGACATCATGATGACTGGCATGCGATACCTGGGGTGCGGCCGCTGCTGCGCACGCACGCCCCCTCCGCCATGCAACCAGCGTCCGTCGCCAGAAATGCGCCGTCACTCCCACTACCGCCGCGCCGCCGGCACAGAGGTGCGAGTCCTCGCCGCTAGCAGAGGACGCAAAGGCGGCGGTGACTTCGCCGCCCGTAACTCGGGGGCACGAAGGACGATCACATGGCTGGTACTTCGTAAGGGGCAGAGGCGGGAAATGGTCACGTCGTGCTCCTCGTCCGAGACGCGCAGGTGCGTACGAGCCTTCGGTCGCGTCCGCCCCGACGTCATCGTCGCGACGACTCGAGTCGGGGGTCGAGTCATCAACCGCGTTCGCGACGACGGGAAGGGAACACGGGCCGCCTGCGCTTCACCGCGGACCGTGCGGTGCGGGATGCGGGACACCATGCAGTGTGCGGCTACAACGGCATCGGAGATCATGCCAATGGTCGGTCGATTGCGAGCACTCTCCGCACGCGACGAAGAGGCGGTCGCCCCTCACCACGGAGCCTGCCATATGTGTTTCCGTGGCGGCTAAAGGCGTCGCAATCCCCCCCCCCCTCCCCCTTCTTCAGTGGGCCAAAACACATCCCCCACTGGCGCGTGCAGCGCCACACGCCACAAGTCCCCCCGTCGGACCGACGGACCGTCCGTCACCGCGTCGCCTCCGTACAGGTATCCGACGGTGGGCCCCCCCCGCGGACGCGCCGGGTCAACGAGGGCGCCCTCCCCCGTCAGCGCGGCCAGCCGCATCCCAGGAACGGCACTCGGCCCCTCCGCCACCATCTCGGCGGCGGGGACGGACCGCCGCTCGGCGACAACCACGGGCGACGCGTCTGCCGCCGCCCACCCGTCGGCGGCCACCGCGGAAAAGCGGTCGATGGACAGTGGCTTGAGGGGCGCGTCACGCGGCCGGGGGGAGGACCGCGGCGCCACCGACAACCCCGGCGTGTCCCGCGGGAGGGTGACAAAAGCGGACCCCCAGTTGGCCACCGCATCGACCGTCGCCACAACCGTTGGGGCGTAGGTGAGGAGGACCCCCCCGGCGGTCCACGCGGGCCCGGCCTCCCCCCCTACCGCCATCATTGCGGCCGTGCCTTGAGGGTCGGGACGCACGTTGAGGGCCTTGGCTGGCGCCCGCGCCCATGTCCCCGACGCGAGGTCGAGCGCCCACGCGGCGTGGATGGGTCCACGCTCATCCGTGTAGGTCAGTGGTAGGAGCAGCTGCCCGCCAACAACGTAGATGTGGAAGGGCGTCGGCATGTCTACCACCGTAACGCCGGCGGCGTGGCCGCTCGCCATCATGCTCGACGCGACGGAAGGCGCGGTCAGCGACCACGTTCCCGCTGATAGGTCGTAGACCCACACGGAGATGTCCGTTGTCGGGCGTGAGGACGAGTTGAACGAAATGGCCAGGTAGAGCGCCTCCCCGTCGGGGTCATACGCCATGGCGGGCGTCGGGTCAGACGCCAACGACGGCCGACCGACAAAGTGGTTGCACACATGCCGGGGCTCATCCATCGGAACCGGCAGCCCCAGCCCACACCGCGGGTCGGGAGAGCCGACAAGCGCCGCGGCGGCACCCGACAGAACCGTCCACGTGCCCATCCTGCCGTCTCTCCCGCCCTCGCCGGGCGTGCCCCCCGACTGCCGTGGCGCCAAATACTCGACAAGGCGGGTGCTCTGGTGGTACCCGTGCTCGTTGCCCCCCCACAGCCAAAACCGGTCGCCGGTCACGTCGGCCGCCGTCGCAAACCCCCTCAGCGCGCGCGGCACAAACCCCAACGGCGCTCGTGTCGAGCCATTGGCCGGCGCAACCGACTCGGCGCGCCCCGCCGCCGCCGTGGGCGCGTCCACCACCGTGGCGAGGAGGCTCCACCGCCCCGGGTCTGAGCCGCCACCGACGGTGCCGTCAGTCCATTGCCAAAAGCCGGTTCGGTCCGGCGTCCCGTCCGCCTGTGCGAGCAGGTAAAAGCCGGAGCGCACTGCCCACGCAACGGCCGGAGTGTACTCCCCGACGACGGGGGGTTGGTCTGTCGTGGCGCACTTGCTGTGGCAGGGGGGCAACGGGGGGTTGTAGAGCCGCTTCCACGACCATCGAGGCGAAGGAGGGGTCGGCGCCGTCTTTGTTGTGGATGCGGACCCGCCAGGCGTCCAAGCAACAGCGTCGGCAGCGGCGGTAGCGGTCGAGGCGGCAGCCGCGATGAGGAAAACGGCAGCTACAGAGGTCCCCCACGTGCCGACCACACGTTTTTGGTCCGCCATACGGTGGCAGCGACGTGCCTCTGAGGGTGCTTCCATTGTTGAGGCGCCGGCGAACTGCTCGGTGGGGGAGGCCAGCGGGCAAGAGGAACGAGTGGCCGAGTGGACGTGGCACGAGGGTGGCAGCCGTGGTGAGGCTCGGGGAGAGCCCAGCACTGGCGTGGGAAGGTCCAGACAACCAGCGGTCGCTGCGGCGTGGGCACCCCGCTTGGTCGTTCCACCACGACCAACCACCACGCGCGGCCGCCGCAGACTGCCCTCTCGTGGGCTGGCGCGCGCGGCCGGCTGCAGCAGGAGTCCGGGTGACTGTCGGACACACTGGCAATGCGCAAGCTGCGTGCTGTGCACGAACAAGCTGCGCCGAGACAGGTGGCGCGTCCGCGGGGATCCACAAATCTCTTACCGACAGTTTTTTTGGGCTTGCGGACGGCGGTGCTCACAGCTTCCAGACACTCGCGAGGCACGGCACGTCCCCCTGTCCAGCATCGTCAAGTGGGTGTTGTGGAGCACGACACCTGTCGTTGCTTCAGCTCGGCTGGTGCCCGGCGTGCCAATCGTGCTCCGCCGCGTGCGCCTCCACGTGCGGGTCGGTGCTGTCGGCCGCCGCCATGATGGAGAGGTCCATGGACTTTCTTGAACGTCGACAAACGGTGAGTGAGGCCGGCTTCAAATTGCAGGAATTCCAACCGAGATCACGTCCTGTGTTTGTCTCTGCGGTCGTCCGAGCCTCCCTTCCCCATTGCATCCGAGCCCGCCGGCTCGGCGGCGTGCCTCCTGACGCAGAGAGCACTCTGGGGTCCAGACGACCCCCCGCTTGCCCCCTATTCCCTCCTCACCCTGCACGCCTCCAACGTTTTCTCTGTCTACAATGGCGGAGCTTGCCTTTTCCCCCTCGGCGGCCACCGCCCTCTGGCGTGGGCGGGGCACTGGCGTCCTCTCCCGGGCTGCTGCTGCCGCCGCCCGGTCGTCGGCTCGCCGGTTGCCGATTCCGGTTGGGGCCATCGTCTGGACCCGACGCGTCGGCACCGCCTCTTCGTCCTTCCTCGCCCCCGCAGCAGGGGCTCCCGCCGCCTCCCTCCCCCCCCGCGGCGGCGGCCAGAGCCCCACGCCCCGCGGATGGGCCCGCCCGACCGCGTCGCTGTCGTCGGCGCCCGTGCCGCCGCCGCCGCCGCCGCCGGCAGCGAGGGTGGCGGTCAATGGGGACACCCCCGCAGACGCGGCGGCGATGGCGGCCACCCCCGCCGCGCCCGCCCTAACCTTCCAAGACGCCATTGCCCGCCTGCAAGCCTACTGGGCCACCCACGGGTGCCTGCTGATGCAGCCGCACAATGCGGAGGTTGGGGCGGGCACCTTCAACCCCGCCACCTTCCTCCGCGCCCTCGGCCCCGAGCCGTGGCGCGCCGCCTACCCCGAACCGTCGGTCCGCCCCGACGACGCGCGGTATGGGGAGAACCCCAACCGCGTCGCCCAACACACCCAATTCCAAGTCGTCATCAAGCCCGCCCCCACCGACGCGCAGGCGCTGCTGCTCGGCTCCTACGCGGCGCTCGGCATTGACATTGCCGCGCACGACGTGCGGTTTGTCGAGGACAACTGGGCGAGCCCCGCGCTCGGCGCCTGGGGGCTCGGCTGGGAGGTGTGGCTCGACGGGATGGAGATCACGCAGTTTACCTACTTCCAAGCGGCGGGGGGAGCGCCACTCGACGCCGTGTCGCTCGAGATTACGTACGGCTTGGAGCGCATCCTCATGCGCCAGCAGGGGGTGTCCCACTTTAAGGACATTGCGTTTGGGGGTGGCGCCACGCCCGACGCCGCCGCCTCGTACGGGGACGTGTGGATGCAATCCGAGGTTGAGATGAGCGGCTACTACCTCGACGCGGCCAACGTGGAGCGCACCGCCGCGTTTTTTGATGCGTACGAAGCCGAGGCGCGGGCGCTGCTCGACGCGTCCCTGCCACTACCGGCCTACACCTTTCTAATCAAAGCCAGCCACGTGTTTAACGTCCTCGACGCGCGGGGGGCGGTCGGCGTCACGGAGCGCGCCCGGTTTTTCGGGCGCATGCGCGCGCTCGCGCGGGACGTGGCCAAGATGTGGATTGAGCGGCGGGAGGCGCTCGGCTTTCCGCTCCTGACGTCTGGCACCTTCCCGCTGTTGCCCGAGGTCGCTGCCCCGACCGACGGTGCGGCCGCCACGCCCGTGCCGCCGCCGTCCGTGTCGGGAGAGGGCGGCACGGCGACCCTGGTGTTTGAGGTGGGCACCGAGGAGCTGCCCGCGGGGGTGGTGGCGGGCATCCTTCCCCAGTTGGAGGCCCGCCTCTGCGCGGCACTAGAGAAGCTCGGCCTGCCGCACGGGTCCGTGTCGGTCGACGCGACGCCCCGCCGGCTGGTCGCCACCGTCGCGGACGTGGCGACGCGCACCCCCGACGTGGTGCGGGACGTGCGGGGCCCGCCCGCCCGCATCGCCTTTGACGCGGAGGGGGCGCCGACCAAGGCCGCGACCGGCTTCCTCCGCGCCAATGGGGTGGGCGATATTCGCGCGGCGGAGCAGCGTGACGGCTACCTGTACCTGTCTGTGGCCGAGGCGGGCGTCGACGCGGCGGCGGTGCTCGCGTCGGCGCTCGAAGGCGTCGTCGGTGGGTTGTCCTTTACCAAGGTCATGCGGTGGAACACGAGCGGCGTGGCGTTTTCTCGCCCCATCCGCTCCCTGTTGGCGCTGCTCGGTGATCGTATCATTGCCGTGCGTTACGCGGGCGTAGCCGCGGGGCGGGTCACGTACGGCCTCCGGGACGGGCGCGGCTACCCCGTGCCGGCAACCGTGGATACCGCCGATGCCTACCCGTCGGTGCTCGCGGGCGCCGGCGTTGTCTTGTCGACTGCCGAGCGGCGGCGGCGGATCACCGAGGGGGTGGCGGCGGCCGCCGCTGCCGTGGGCGGCGTCGTCCCGCCCGCCTACCTCGACGGGGAGTTGATGGATGAGGTGGTGCACCTCGTCGAGCACCCCCTCCCAGTCCTCGGGTCGTACGAGGCGGCCTTCCTCGACCTCCCCGCCGACATCCTCATCACGGTCATGCGCAAGCACCAGCGCTACTTCCCGGTGGAGGACCCGGCGTCGCCAGGCAAGCTCCTCCCAGCTTTTGTGACAGTTGGCAACGGCAACCCCGACACGTTTGACGCCGCCGCCGTGCGGGAGGGCAACGAAGCCGTCCTCCGCGCCCGCTACGCCGACGCTGCCTTCTTTTACGCCAAGGACACGGCGGAGGGGGTAACGCTGGGTTCCTTTGTGCCGTCCCTTGCCGGGCTGACCTTTCAGGAGAATGCCGGCTCCATGCTTGACAAGACCAAGCGCGTCGCCGCCCTGGTGCCCCGCCTGGCAGCGTCCTTGCCCGTCCCCCTGGCAGCAGCCGACGAGGCGGACGCGACGGCGGCGGCGGGCCTCTTCAAGGCCGACCTCGCGACCGCCCTCGTCGTCGAGCTCACCTCCCTCGCCGGCGTCATGGGCCGCCACTACGCCTCCTTGACAGGGGAGGTGTCGGAGGGTGCCGCAACCGCCATCTACGAGGCGGTCCTACCCCGCTCCGCGGCGGACGCGCTGCCGGCCACCCCCGCCGGCGTGGTACTGGCCGTCGCCGACCGCCTCGACTCGCTCGTCGCCCTCTTTGCGGTCGGCTGCGCGCCAACGTCCGCCGCCGACCCGTACGCGCTGCGGCGAGCGGCGCTCGGTGTGCTCTCCACCCTCCGCGCGTCAGGCACGGCCGCATCCCTGGCCGACGCGGTCGCCGCGGCGGCCGACTGCGTCGGCACCCCCGAGGCGGCCGCCGCCGTGCCCGACGTGCTCGACTTTATGTCCCGCCGTCTCGGCGCGGCCCTGACCGACGACGGCCTGCCGGCAGACGTTGTGCGGGCGGTGCTCGCGGCGGGGGCGGCCGACAACCCCGCGGCGGCGGCGGCAACGGCGGCCGACTTGGCGGCGCTCCGCGGCGCCGCCGCCACCGACGCGGGGCCGTCGCTGGACGATGCGCTCGCCGCGCACGCGCGGCCGGCGCGGCTGGTAAAGTCCCCAGCGGCGGCGGCCGAGGTGGCCGCCGCCGCCGCCGTGGCGGTGGCGGCGGGCACCCCCGCCGCCGACCCGACGGCGGTGCTGACGGGCGCCGCCGAACGCGACCTGCTGGCGGCGGTCGCCGCCGCCGAAGCGGCGGTGGCGTCGGCGACGGGCGTTGCGGATGTGGTCCGCGCCATGGGCGGCTGCAAGGCCGCCGTCGACGCCTTTTTTGACGGTGTCATGGTGATGGACGAGGACGAGGCCGTCCGCCGCGCGCGGCTGGGGTTGTGTGCGCGCGTGGCCGCGCTGCCGGCGGGGTGGTTTGACCCGGCTGAGCTGCAGGGTGCCTAAGTTCTTGGGGGGCGCCCCACGCCGCGGCGAGTGGGGGTGGAGGAGTGGCAGAGTGTCGCACCGTGGTCTCGCACGCTTGCCAGAGCTCGGGGGCGTTGAGCACCGCGGTGCGACTGGACCAGCTCTTGTTCTTTTTTGCACGCCCACAAATGCCACATCGTGTACGACATTGCATGAAAGTTGTGCGCCCTCCCCAATCCAGACTGAACGCATGAGACCCAAATCCACGGTAGTCTGTCGGTAAGGACTAATTGCAATCGCTTCTAATCCACCATGCTGACGCGGGGTGCCTGATTCGGGGGCCAAGCCGCCCCCCCCCCCAATCAGCGCGCCCGCGGCAGAGCAGCCAGCGCGGCTCCGTGGGCCCAGACCCGCGGCTGGCGTGCCCAGTCGGGGTGGTGTCAAGCCAGACACACCCGCATGAGCCGCCCACGCTCCCCACGACCGCCTGTGCCACCTCAGCCGGCTTTGCTGCCTCATCGAGTGCTTCCCGCTGGCCGCCGCAGCCTTTGCCGCCGCCGTCGCTGTCACCGTTGCCGTCGCCGTAGTCGTCACTATCACCTTCGCCATTGGCAGACACGCCGCCTCCCTTTTACCCGTGCACAGCACCTCTACATCTGCAACGACCCGCCCGGGGCTGCCCCCTCTCCCACGGTGCCCCGCACCAAGTCCCGGCGCCGCCCACCCCGCTTGCGACGCCGAGCTGTGTCCCCCCCCGTGCGCCTCCGGCCATGGACACCCTGACGGCCATGTTCCCCTCCACGGAGCCGTCGGTGCTTGCGCGCGCGCTCGACGCGTCGGGCGGCAACGTGGCCGAGGCGGTCGACGCGGTGCTCGCCGCGTCGGTCGCCGGCGGCGCGCCGCCATCGTCGACAGCGCCGTCGCGGGCGCGGCTGCCCACCCGCCGCTCGAGCGGGGGGGGGGTGTACGCCCTGGGGGGGGACAGCGACGGGGGGGAGGAGTTGCTCGAGGCAGGCGGGGGGGGGGGGGGCCCCAGCGGGGGGGGGGGCCGGGGGGGGGGGGGGGGGAGGAGGCCGATGCCGCTGCGCAGGTGCGGCAGTTTGACGCGGATGAGCGGCTGGCGCGCCAATTACAGGTACGTTTGGGGGAGACGCTCAACGCTGGTGGGGGGATGCGCACGCGGCCGCCTGGACTGTGCTTGGTCGGCTGTTGGGGCGGGCGACGTTTGGGGCTGGCAGGGAGCGCAACAACTGCGGTGGGTGGCGCGGAGGAGGGCGGTCAAAGGCACACGCGCGGGCGTGGGCGGCTGGTTGGGTGCCTCATCCCTGCCGCTCGTGGCGGTTGCTGCCCGGCGTGTGTCGGCGCTCGTGTAGCCCGCCCGGCTGCTTGCGTCCGGGCGGTGCTGCAACCGTCCGTAGTTGCCCGTGTCAAGCCTGCCTGGGCGGTGTGCTGACACCTGTTCTGCTTTGTGCTGCCTTCGACGCTCGTCGAGTTTGTATTTCCCCACTGCTCCATTGCGTCGGCTGTTGGCGGGTGCCTCTCGCTTTGCGCCTCCCCGCCCCGCCCGCAGATGGAGGAGCAGCGCGCGGCGCACGCGTGGACGATGCGCCCCCCCCCCACGGGCGGCGCGTCCCCCCCCATGCCGCCGTCTCCGCTGCTACCCGACATGGCGTCGATCAAGGCCGCCGCCGCGCCGGTCGTTGCCGCCGCCTCGTCGGCGGCGGCGACCGCGTCGGCGGCGGTCGGCAACGCCGCGACGGCGGCGGTCAACTGGTTGACCGACGGCAACACGGGGGCGGGCGGCTCGTCGTCGTCGGCCGCGTCGCGGGGGGGGGGGATGGGCATGGGCGGCGGCCACGAGGGGGCCGTTCGGCGAGGCTCCCCGGGCGACGGGGGGGTGCGGTACCGCGGCTTGGGGGGTGGGGACAAGCGCGAGTAGGCACGGGGGTGGGGGCGGGCCGGGCGCGCGTCGGTGGGGGTCGGCCAGAGACGCGACGCGGGGGGGTTGGAAGGCGGGGGGGGTGCGGGGCTTGCATCTGTGGTATGCAGCGGACCTCGGCGTAGCCGCGGCCGAGTGAGAATGGCGGCAGTTGCCACACTGTACACTGCGTTTTTCTGCGCGTCTGTCAGACTGCGGTAATGGGCGGCGCGCTGCCGCGCGTGCACACACCCCATTTTGGCGGTGCGGCGCCGGCCGCCTCCACCACTTGTGTTCTCCCTCCCTCTCCCCCCCCCCCCCCCCCCCCCCCGCGCAGTGCTCCTCAAAGCGTGGGCGCACGCAAGCCCGTTTTCACAAGAAATTCTTGTAAGACGGCATGATGCAGCACTACATCTTGTAGCATGAACATGTGCAGCAGCAAGTTCTACAAGAACCGTACGTCCAGGAACCGTTGCTGATCGATGAGGACAGAATTGGGGGATCAGCAATATGCGCCCCACTTTCCCGACGATCTTGACCAAGCGTAATAGCGAATCTGGGTGTTGTTCGGGTACAAAAGGTAGTTGACGGTTGTCGGATCAAACTTTTCTATATATTTACATAAGAAATTCAAATGAAGTGTGCCACCTAATTTGATCGGCTATCAGGTAAGTCTCCCTTTTCTTGAACTGTGCGTGAGCCGAAACGCGCTCGAACGTCCAAGTCGCGCATATCTTCCTGGTCGACATGAGGGTTAGCGTATGCCAGGAACTACCCGATTAATTTCATCTCAACGCGCGTCTGTCGTGCAAAGCCCATCCACAGTTTTCGATAAAAAAGTTTAGCGGGTGTAATCTCCGGCAGCTCCCGCTTCTGATCGATGATTGCAGGATCCATGGCGGCCGTGTTCATGACCCGCGCCCACCCACCATAGTGCCAGCGGTCGCCGTCGGCGCGACCGTGGCGGGGCGGCCGCGGCCGCCGCGACCAGCGTGCACCGACGCCGGGGCGG
>ENA-ORXT01003539-ORXT01003539.1-marine-metagenome-genome-assembly--contig:-NODE-3539-length-17077-cov-6.081235_pt1 | contig 17077 bp, 12 predicted proteins | sample MGYA00237868_ERZ511482 | MGnify/ENA metagenome assembly ERZ511482 | reverse complement strand
TATTGGCAATTCCAAAGGCTCTTACAGCATCACGGCCACCGAGGTCTCGGTGGATCCCGACGATCAAATTTCCAATGCGATTGATTTGGGCAATCTATTTACTGACGGAACCGTCACCGCGAGCGGAACGATTGACACCGACGCCGACGTTGATCTTTTCAGATTTGAGGTTGGCCGAAACGATTCGATTGTTGAAATTGATCTTGATACTCCCTTTCTGGGCTTGAACTCTCGGTTGCGGTTGTTCGATTCCGTGGGGAACGAGATCACTTCCGACATTGATACCAGCGCTCCCGGAGAAACAGTGTTAGGGTTGCCAATCGAATCAGCCATCACCCAGTTTCTCAACGCGGGCGTCTATTACGTCGGTGTGTCGGCTCAAGACAATGCCAGTTACAGTGCTACGACAGGCTTGGGCGACACTGATGGAGACTCAACCGGTTCGTACACGATCGACATTCAAGATCGCTTGCATGTTGATACTACTGATGACACTAACACCGGCGCCTTTGCCGACAACGACGACAAGAACACGTTGCGGGAAGCAATCTCGTATGCCAACATCCAACCATTCTTTGTTCCGAGGATCACATTCCAGTCTAGTGTCTTTCCTACCTCTGGAGCAACGATCACGCTCAGCGTTGGGGGCACCAATCAGTTGGAGATCACGGATTCGGTGATCATTGATGGGCTGGGTGCCGACCGAGTGATTGTCAACGGCAACGACAACAGCCGAGTTTTCTTGATTGACGACGGCGATAACAGTACCGAGATCGATGTCACCATCCGTGGTTTGACCATCCGCGATGGAAATACGTCGGCAAGTATTATTACTGATTCCGAGACCGGGGCAGGAATTCGAAACTCTGAAAATCTGACGTTGGAAAACGTTGCGGTTCGCTCAAATCGTTCCGATCCGTTTGTGGCGGACATTGGTGAAAACGGCGGTGGGCTATTTCACGAGCACGGCAATCTGCTAGTCATCGGAAGTACTTTTGCTGACAATTCCGCATTCAACGGAGGTGGTATCAACATCGAGTCCAACTCGGCCGGGGCCGATATTATCAACAGCACGTTTTACAACAACACCGTTCTGGGAGGTGGCGGTGGAATTAGTGCGAATGGCACCGTCACGATTCGGAACTCGACCATCACCGGTAATCGTGCAGATGACGATAATACAATTAGCGGCAGCAGGCAGGGAGGAGTTTCTTTCAACGGCGGGAATTTGACGCTGCACAACACGCTGGTTGCCGGGAATTTTGAAAACACTGGTGCGAGCGAAGTGATTAGCGACGTTGTTGCGCTAACGCCGGATTCCTCGAACAACCTGATTGGCCAGCAGGACTCGAGCGTCTTTGGAATAAGTGACGGCGTCAATGGAAACATCGTCGGCGATGGCCAAGGTGGTGATATTCCAATCGGGTCAATTCTGGAGCAAATCGACACGGGATCTGGAACGGAATTCTTTCTGACCCCAACCAGCCCGGCCATCAACGCTGGCAACAACGATGAGGCAATCGACCCCAATGGCGATCTGGATAAAGACCAGTTTGGCAACGATCGCGTCCAATTCGGAACGGTTGACATTGGCTCACGAGAGTCGAGCTTTGACATTCCGCGCGAAACACCAAGCTTGGTAGTGACTACGACGTCTGATGACGTTAGTGATGTAGATTTCGAAACATCGCTGCGGGAAGCGATCATGTTTGCCAACGTCGACGGTGATGCCGATAACGATGGCAGCCCAATCGACACCATCAGCTTTGACCTACCTGTTGGCTCTACTACTTTGATTACCAACAGTGCGCTAAACATTGCGTCGGACATTACGATTGATGGATTCGATCAGATCATCCGTGCCAATGGAGGATCCGGATCGCACCGCGTGTTTAACATCAACGACAACGACGCCGGGCTGAGCAACGTAACCATCAACGGTCTTGAGATTCGTGACGGCGGTAACAGCAGCGGCGGTAATCTACGGGGCGCTGGCATCGACAACAGTGAAAACCTGACACTCAACGACGTCATCATTAGCTCAAATAACGCAGGCACTAGCATTGGTGGAGGTATCTTTCACGATCTCGGTGCGTTGGTGATTTCCAATAGTTCAGTACTCTCCAATCAAGCAGTCCAAGCCGGTGGTATCTGGATTAACAGGGGTACGGCGAACATCACCAACTCGACCTTTAGTGAAAACGCTGCAAGTTTTAGTGGTGGCGGGCTGATTGTCGCAGCCAATGCCCAAGCGACGATTGCTAACTCCACCATCACGGGCAACCGAGCGGATTCAGACGGAGATGGCAGCGGCATCAACGGCGGGCTGTTTCAAGACAACAATAACACGATCCTGCACAACACGATCGTGGCTGGCAACTTCGTCGGAAACGGCACCAACCCCAGCGACATTGCCGCCCAAACGCTGATCAATGGCTCCGCAAATAACCTGATCGGATCGCCCAGCACTGGGTCCGGCGGTCTGACTCATGATGTTGACGGCAACATTCTGGGGGACGGCAACGGTGGCATAATTCCGATTGCAACGATCCTCGACCCGTCGCTGGCATTTAATGGTGGAACGACAGCATCACACGCTTTGGTTGAAGGCAGTCCGGCCATCAACGCAGGCAGTAACTCGTTCGCCAACACTGCCGGGCTGACTACCGATCAACGTGGTGAAGCTCGCATCAAGTTTGGCACGGTTGATATTGGAGCGGTTGAGTCCGATTTTGATGTTGTTGTGGATCCGTTTTTGTTAGGAGATGCAAACCTCAACGGTGTCGTCAACTTCCTGGATATCCAACCGTTCATCGACATCCTAAGTAGCAATAGCTTTCTTAACGAAGCTGACATTGACCGAGACGGAGACGTTGATTTTCTCGATATCCAACCGTTCATCGATATACTTGCCTCTGGTGGCTCAGCCGAAAGTAGCTTCGCTTTGAGTAACTCGATAGCATCTGCAATTTCCAGCGAATCGGTTGTGACACCTCAACCCCTTGTCGCCGAGTCACCCGTCGTTTCGGCAGCTTCGGTGGTTTCTGTTGCACAGCCAGTTTCGATTGCCTTGGTTGCGCAACCGGTGGCTGAGTCCAGCCAGCTTCCAACGGTGGATGTGACATTCGCCGCCGAAGCACCGGTCGAAACTAATAGCGGCCCTGTTACTTTTACACCTGTCGATTACAGCTCCTTGAACGATCGGACTTCAAGTTTAAGAGATTCCCAAAGTGAAAGGCCGTTTGTAAAGCGGCGCTCTTTAGCTGAGAATACGGACCGCCCAGACTTCGCCCATGAATCACGCAATCAGCGTCGATTGGCCAGCGATTCGGTAGAGAGATCTTTTTCGACAGCTGCTGAGCTGTTCGACGCAGACCCTGAATCAATGAACGAAGTTTTCGATTCTCAATTTGAAGAAACTTTGGTAGAGCTGATCGAGTGAAGCACCAATCCCTAATCTTGTTAGAGGAGTCGAACGTTGAAAACCGCGTGTCATTGCCTGTTGATCGTATTGCTTCCAACCCAACTCAACAAATTCATTGAGATTACCTGTACGCTTGTACCTCTGCTGTTGGTGTGTTTAACGCTCGCCCCAACTAGCGTTTTTTCACAGGATGCTGCTGTACAGCTCAGAGTCGTTGCCCTGACAGGGGACGATGCGCCGGGAGTGGCCGGCGCAAAGTTCGCCAAGCCGTCAGGAGGTCGCGATACGTTCACCTCTACGCGCGTCAACTCGGCTGGGAAAGTCTGTTTTGACGCTGGGATCGCCGGCGAGGGAATTCCGACGAAGCTTGACCGCACCAAATTCTATAACGCTCAGGGAATTTGGGCCGAACGAGCCGACGGGTTGAAGCTGGTTGCCCGAAAAGGCGATCCGACTCCGGGATTGGAGGACATGTCGATAACTGATTTCGAATTTCGTTGGGCCAGCGACGACCAGGTCGCTGTGATGGCCACTGGCGGCGAAGAACCCTCGAAGGGTGATACGGAATCCTCTGTCTATTTTGTTGACGACAGCGGGATCTATAATGTCTTGACCGGTGGCAACGAGTTGGCAGCGATTTCTGGTAAACCGATACGAATTTTCGATGAGTTCTATGAGCAATCCGCAGCAGATGGAAAAATTACCTTCGCCTCACCGAATTTTAGCTCCAAGAAACGGGGCATCTGGGTGGCCAGTTCTGAAGAGGTAAAACCGGTCGTCAAAACAATGGAACAATGCCCCGATCTCGAAGATGGATTTTTATTCCGCAACCTTGTGTCGTTTGCATCCAACGCTAACGGCCAAGTCGTATTTACGGCCTACTGCTCCAAAAAGACAACGCGCTTTGATTCAATCTGGCTGGCTGACCCCTTCGGTGAGGCAAGTCCAAAGAAACTGGTTTTGCAATCAAACAAACCTGCGCCCGGGCTGCCCGGGGTGACTCTGAAAAAATTCAAAACCATCGCGATTAATTCCGAGAATCAAATTCTTGTCTACGCATCTCTCGAAGGGGAAGGCATGATATCCGATCGCATTGCCTATAACAAAGAGGCTTTGTTTCAATACGACGGCGAACAATGGAAGCTCTTAATGCGGCGGGGAAGTGCTGCTCCGGAAGGATCGAAACCAAACACGGTATTGACGTTGATCGGCAATCCAATCATCAGTTCAAGCGGACAAGTGGCGATGATCGGAACCGGGCAGCGCGATGGCGAACGTGGCGGCGACACGTACATTTTGTCGAACGCTTCAGGAGAATTTAAGCCGATTGCGCAAAACGGTGATCTTGCTTCGGGCTTGGGAGAAGAAGTCACCTTTACAATGTTCTCAGAAAACGCGTTTGCCGGTCCTGAACAACTTGTCTTTCGAGCCCTTCATTCAGATCGCACTGCTGGCCTTTGGGCATCGAAGGCCGGAGCCGAACCTGTGCTGCTTGTTAAGACCGAAACTGAAATTGAAGTTCGTCCCGGTGAGAAACGAACAATAAAACGCTTGATGAAACGCACCTCAACTTCGCCTTCGACTGATGGTAAAGCCGGTTACGTGTCGTTTGTTGTAGTATTCGAAGATGGCTCCCAAGCCATTTGCGTTGCCACGTTGTAAACGGCCACTATCAGCCAGCGTCATGCCGCCTAACGTCTACCGTCAATCGCTGCAACAAATACTTTTTCTCGTCGATCAGTGAGAAAAATTTGGCGATTGATGATTTTCGGAAACGCGCTGTGAATAAAATTGCTGACAGTCAAGCGTTCTATGAAAATGTCGAAGAGGTCGACGGGCAGAAATTTCTTCGCGCGATGACAGGCATCCCCGTCGTGTTCGAAAAGTGTACTTGGTGTCACAGCAACTATGAGGATCTTCCCAAAGGCCAAGCGATTAGCGCGATGAGCTATAAGATCAAGATTGAACTCGATTCAGATATACATTTGCCGCCAACGCCTTAGCGTGGACAGCGCCTTGCCACTCACCGTATCGCCAGCGTCGATTTTCGGATCGGAACCGTGGCTAGCGCCAAAACGGCTAATACTAAGAAACCAAAGCGAAAAACCCTCCGCCGAATCAGCGATTCAGCGGAGGGTTTACTTCTTACATCAACTCTGATTTCGTCAAATCAGTGTTACTCTTTACAAGCTCTAAGCACTTTTCGCTTCCGGCATGATGAAAGTGGTAATATCTAGCTTGGATCTTACCATTTGTTCGTCGATCACGAACTTCGTACCTTTGGGTTGTTCAGGGAGGTCATACATGATGTCTAACACAACCTGTTCGATGATCGAACGGAGACCGCGTGCACCGGTCTCTTTTTCCATCGCACGATTAGCAATAACTTGCAACGCTTCTGGTGTGAAATTCAGATCGCAACCTTCCATCTCGAACAGACTCTGGAATTGTTTTACCAAAGCATTCTTTGGCTCGGTCAACACCTTTATCAATCCGGCCTCACCCAGAGGGGCAAGGGCCGTGGTTACCGGCAGTCGACCAACCAGTTCCGGGATAAGCCCGAATTCCAGAATGTCGTCTGTCGTAACTTGCGGCAGGATTTCGGCAGTCGTGGCTTCCTCGCGGTAGCCCTCCTTGCCTCCAAATCCGATCGTCTTTTCACCAAGTCGCTTACGAATGATATCTTCAATGCCGACAAAGGTACCGCCACAGATAAACAGAATATTGGAAGTGTCAATCTGGATGTACTGTTGCTCTGGGTGCTTACGTCCGCCTTGCGGTGGAACGTTCGCCACGGTGCCTTCTAGCATCTTCAATAGTGCTTGTTGAACGCCTTCGCCTGAAACGTCTCTTGTGATCGAAACGTTATTGCTCGTTTTGCCAATCTTGTCGATCTCATCGAGGTATATTACTCCTCGTTGAGCCGTCTCGACGTCGAAGTCGGCAGCATGCAGCAACTTCAGTAAAAGGTTCTCAACATCTTCGCCCACGTAACCAGCTTCGGTCAGCGTTGTCGCGTCGCCTATGGCAAAGGGGACGTTTAAGATTCTTGCGAGGGTTCGCGCCAACAATGTTTTGCCTGAACCGGTAGGTCCAACCAGCATAATGTTGGATTTGTCAATCTCAACGTCTCCACCTTCCCAGCCTAACGACAGCCGTTTGTAGTGGTTGTGAACTGCGACCGCCAATACCTTCTTTGCAGCAGGTTGGCCAATCACATACTCATTCATGTGCTCGACGATTTCACGCGGGGTGAGAATCTTGTTGAATAATTGTTTTGACGGACCTCGGCGACGTTGTTCCTGTTCCAGAATGCTCTGGCACAGTTCGATACATTCGCCGCAGATATAAACGTCACTTGGCCCTTCGACCAAGGGACCTACATCCCGGTAGTTCTTCCGACAAAATGAACAGTGCGCGTTTTTCTTGGAGGCACCAGTGCGGTGCTTCCCCGTCGAGTCGTTGCCTGCGGGCATTATCACTCCTTAAGCTTGTTTAATTCCAACCGATGTACGTCCCAGTTGTTGCTCGAACAAAGTTCTACGAAACGGTATCGCAGAACCAAGGTGCTTCCTTGCCCGCGAACTTCGAGCTCTGTTTATGTTTCAGCGTTTTTGCTATCACTTCTCCACAAAGTAATGACAGCGCGTCTTAGCCAGAAAATCTAGCGCGGCCGCAATATTGCGAACACTACCCGTACTAGCCATAAGCCAAACGAATTGGTCGATTTCGGCAACTGTTCACTCCTTTTCTCCGTCGACTTGCTTGACATTCAATAAACGGTCTACGTTTGTTTGCTCTTTAATTAACTCTTTAGCGCGCTCATACTCTTCATCGGCGATCATTCCTCTCGTATGGATTTCATGCATTACGTCAAAATCCTCCTCGCGACCGCCGGAGAACTCTCCCGAAGCCAGCTTCTTACAAAAGGTCACCACGTAAACTGCAATTAGCAGCAATACGATTAGTAAAGATCCGTAGACAATCCAGGGCACGCCTGAAATCGACATTAACTCTTGCCACTGATGTTTCAGATTTTCCATGTCAAATAAAGAAACGATGTAAACTTGATTGATTGCCCTGACTTCTCCAACGGACGCCGACGGCAAGATTATATCCAGTCTTGAGAAAAACGTTTAGCTCTATATCAGACGCAAAAAGCCGAGGTTTTTCATGCGTATCGTTTGAGGCACTAAGTCTGCTTCGTTTCATTCTTCCGGTGATACGCTCTCAGCGGTTGATTTGTTCGAAGTAAATCAACATCGGCGTACGCGGAATCATTCCTCGCGGGTAGCCAGCGACCTGCTTTATTCGGCCAAACCGCTGCAATTGCCACAACGGTAAAAACAAACCGAACCTAAATACCACCGATCGTGATAGTCGAATTTATTAGGGAATCGGTGTGCGCGGCGGCGAAAGCCATCTCTCCAATTTGCGATGCAACAACATTTGAAAAACTCGACCGACAATAGAAGACGCTTTTATTGGCTGACCATTGCATCAGCCGTACTTTGTTACTGCGCGATCGTTCAATCGCAATCCGTCCAAGCCCAGACACGTGTCGCACAGCGTAATGAGTTCTACGTCCCAAAGCCTTCCACAGTTCGCCCGACAGCAACGACCGTTGCTGCAACAACACCTCGTCCTGTTGAAGCCAAAACTGGGAATACCACGACAGGGAAAATTATTCACACGCGATTAAGCGGGTTTAGTATTCCGTTCAAAGTCAATTCGTCCAACGATGCCTTTGTTGAAGTCCACCTCTACACTTCTGCCAATCAAGGTGCGACGTGGGAGTTCTACAATCGCCAACCGACCGACGCCAGCGAGTTCCCCTTCCAAGCCAATGGAGCGGGCGAGTACTGGTTTGCGATTAAAACGCTCGACCGAAATCGGAGACTTATCCCCGAAGGCGATCCGCAGCCTGAACTCCGCATCATCGTAGACACGACCAAGCCTCAACTCGAGATGACAGCCGCAGCCGATCCTGCGGGCCGAATCGTATGTCGCTGGAATGCATCGGACACCTATCTCCAGCCACAATCTTTACAGCTATTATATAAGCCGACCTTCACCGGCGAAAGCGAAGGAACAGGGGAAGCCTCCGATAGCCCCCAATGGCAATCGGTCACCGTCAATACACCCACCTACGCACCCGGTGGAATCTACGTCGATCAACTGGCCTTCTGGCCGGAAACAACTGTACAGACTTTAGATGTTCGTATCTCTATCGCCGATGAGGCCGGCAACGTCGTTTCCGCGGATCGCCGTTTGTCTGTCCAGCAGCCGTCTTGGAAACACAGCCATCGCGCAACGGCGCTGCCCACCGATCGACCGCCGATTGATCCTTCGCGCGTGCCAAGTTCAGTCACCAATGCCCCCGTTCGAAACATGAAGTGCGAAGATGGATCTTGCGAGATCTCCCCCGTTGCGTCGAATGATCCGCAATGGAAACGGGCGTTTTACTCCAATCTGCGTCCAGCATCACCGGAAAACTATCGTGGCAACGAAACGGCCGCCGATCGCAAAACGGTGCCACGGGCGATCTTCCGCGAAAATCCCTACTCGAAATTGCCAACCGCGAACGCGAACGCATTAAACACAACTCAAGACCGTCAGCCGAACTTCACAGCTGGCCAAAGGACGGCGATGCTCGTCGGATCAGAACCCGAATACGCCGCGCCTCCGGCCCCCACAGGTTGGACGCTGAACAACAACGGCCAGGAAAATCGCCCGGTGCAAACTCAGCCAACACAACCCTTCCGCAACTTCCAACAACCAAAACCTCCAAACTTTGGGCAACCAAATCTTCCAAACTTTGGGCAACCAAAACCGTCGAACTTTGGACCGCCTCAAAATCAAGCGTCCTCTTCGCCTCCGCCCCTACCTACTCCTGATTCGCGGGCCCAAGGATTAAATTTTCTCAGCAGCGATACAAACCGCGACGTTTGGCAAAGCGAAGTCCAACGCGATGCAACACAGCCGCAGACTTCGGTCGGATCAACGCTTTCCCCCGACCATCGCATGCTGCCGATCGCCAGCGGCGACCGCTCGCCAAATCGCACCGATTCGATTCTGCCAAACCCTAACACGACCGAGAACGCTGGCGACAAATGGGTTAGTAAATCCAGCACGAACTTTCCAAACAATCAGTACCAGGGACTGGATAATCGGGGTTTAACCAACCATGTGAAGTCCGAATTCATGCCCAGCAATCCTGGACGTCCTTCATCGCGCTCGTTCGAGTCGATCGGACACCAGCGTCCGATTGGCCAGATGCTCAACACCGGTTACACGCCGCTTCGGGAACAACAACAACGCCAACAATTGCCGCCGTCAAACTTCCCACTTACACCAAGTCCATCTAACATTGGCCGCGCTTCGAACAACGGCCCGTCCAAAACCAATACTCAAATCATCAGCACCAAACGCTTTCGATTGAACTACGACATCAACGCAATCGACCCATCCGGTGTAGGCAAAGTCGATCTCTATATCACGCAGGATCAAGGCCGATCTTGGAAACTATGGGGACAAGACCCTGACAACCAAAGCCCCTTCCCTGTTGAGGTCCAAGACCAAGGGCTGTACGGTTTCCGCGTTGTGGTGCACTCCAAAGATGGATTGGTAGGCACGGGACCTTCCAGCGGAGACGACGCTGATATGTGGGTACGCATCGACACGCAAACGCCGTTGGCTCAAATCACGTCCGTTCCCTACGGCCGGGGTAAAGAAGCGGGACGGTTGGTGATCAACTATCGCGTCTCCGACCAGTTCCTAACATTAAGACCTGTCCGCATTTCCTACAGCAGATCCCCCCAAGGACCTTGGACAATCATCGAAGACAACTTGCGTAACGAAGGCCGTTACTTATGGAAGGTAGACCGCGCCGTTCCTGATCGCATCTTCCTCAAGGTCGACGTGATGGATCAAGCCGGTAACGTCGGCACGCATCTGCTGTCACAATCTGTTGATGTCTCTGGGTTGGTCCCGCGCGGAACGATCCACGGCGTCGAACCCGTCGGGCGATAGAGTCTTAAGGTCGCATTTGCGTACTGCTCAAGCGACTTTTTAGTGTATCCAACCCACCACGCAGCGCCCATGCTCGATCGGTATCGCTGGTCGAATGGCTCGCTTGAGTTAGTGTATTGGAAATCATGGACATCGTATGCGAATCGACGCCGCTAATTCCCGAATCCATGAATTTCATCATCGCCGATTGATAGATATCGCCACATTGGCGGTGATCGCCCGAGTTAAACGCGGGCACGCCCTCCGCAATGGCTGTCGTCAACATTCCCATTGCTTCCGCTGGAGAGAGTCCGCTGCTGGGGATTAAAACGGTGTCAATTGCATGCACGACACCATTGGATGTTTCGATGTTTTTGCTGACGACTTTGGCATCGTTGACAGAAATGCCGTCTGCAGAAAACCCAATCTTAACGCTTCGACCCAGCAACGTTTGAGCCGACCGTGCTTTTACGGCTTCGTCATCATAGACACGCCCCGAGACGACGTGGTGTTTCAAAATATCGATTAACTTCTGTTTGTTACTTGGCTCCAGCAGTGACTCGAAGGTTCCTGCCGGCAATTTTGCAAAGGCGTCATCGGTCGGCGCGAAAACAGTAAACGGTCCTTTACCGCTGAGCACGCCACCGAGATCGGCGGCACCCACAGCGGCCACCAAAGTATTAAAAATTCCTGCTTCGGTCGCCGTTAAGGGAATCGACTTCTCGGCCGGCAGTAAGACTTCATCGATGACGTGAATGACACCGTTGGTGCACTGAATGTCGGTCGCCGCCAAAGTTGCATTGTTGATCATCGGGAAATCCGATCGCAGGTTCAATTCCAACCGCTGGCCATTAAGCGTTTGCACAGAACTTAGGCCATATGCATCGGCCGCCCTCACGCGACCGGGAACAATGTGGTAGGTCAGAATCGCGGTCAGACGATCCTTGTTCTCGGGCAGCAAAAGTGCTTCAACGGTTCCCGGTGGTAATTTAGCGAACGCTTCATCGCTTGGCGCAAAAACTGTCAGTTCTTGACCACCGCTAATCGCCCCCACCAACCCGGCGGCTTTGGCGGCCGCGACCAACGTGTTAAAATTTCCAGCGCCGATCGCCGTTTGAGCGATACTCTTTTGCTGAGCATAACTTTGAGATGCGGAGGCGAAAAGGTAAACAAGCGAAACCAAACCAACATACAAACTTTGTAATTTCATCGACAACTCCAAAAACAGGTGTTTTGCGGATAACCGAAATAAATAGGTGTCCTTAACGAAATGTGCTAAGCGCAACGGAGAATCTACGAGGGTCACTCTTGAAATTGGAGTTCGCATAAAATGTGGACGGACCTCCTTGAAGCGAAATCCGAAGTACTGGCCGATCCGGTCTCTCACAATTTACTTTCAAATTTCGGAGACACCTCACTCCATTTCGTTAACGGCTGTTTTATCTCTAGACTGAATAAACTGCGGAGGTCAGTACACGAACTGTAAGTTATGATTAATAAGCGGCTGTTAGATCACAAAATCACGGTAACCTGCCCTGCACTCGATTTGTAATGAGAATTCTCAGTCGTCCACCACAGACACAACATATTTTGGAGAACAAATGATTGATTTTGAAAAAGAAATGACTGAAAACGGCACGCTAGTGATTCGGGCCTCTGGCCGGCTCGATGGCGAGACCAAAGACTATTTCTTTGACTGTGTCAAAGATGAGATCAAAGCGGGCAACAACAAAATTGTGCTTAGCTTTGAAGGACTTGGCTATATTTCCAGCGTTGGATTGAGTGCACTTGTGCGAGCAAGCGGTGAAGCGACGAAAGAGGGCGGTACGATTCATCTCGCCAACATTGAGAGTAAGATTCTCGAAATCCTGCAAGTGGTGAATTTTGAAAAGCTATTCAATATTTATGCAACCGAAGAAGAAGCAATTCGCGCGTTGGATTCTTAGGTTGGGGACTTCGACGCAGAGTACCAGGCCTGTCGGTCATACATTCTCAAATCGTTCAGCGTTTTTTAGTTTGAGATTTCTCAAAGGCTGCATTGAACTTTCCCTGTTCTTCAAAATAACGACCATCATCGACCAGCCTTGGGTCCCCGGTAGTTTCAAGTTCGGTCAACATTTTATTCTCTAGCCGTTTTAGAGCTTCCTGGTACTCTGGATGCTGCGCGACGTTATTGACTTGATGTGGATCCCTCTTCAAGTCGTATAGTTCAGTGCGCGGTCGTTTACCGTACGCTCTGTCAAAGTACGGTCGCCAACGCGGATCATGGCGTTGGGTAACCAGCCAAGCTTTCGTGGGGCTCGCATCTTCATCGGGAAGCGTCACTCTGGTTGATGCCATAATCGCTTCTGCATCTGGCTCGTCAGGAGTATCAAGTTTATACGGATCGCCAAGAGGATTGCGGTCAGGTTTAAAATTGATAATCAGCAAATGATCTTTCGTTCTGATTGCGCGCTGCGGATAGGGAAGGTCTCCGGCGCGCGCCACTGGTACATGCCGCTCTCGACCGATGTACACTTGAGTTCGGGAGGCATCCACCCAACCTTCAGCATCGGACTTTAGCACCGGCCATAACGTTTTAGCCGTCATCACCTTCGGCACCGCAACCTCGCCGGCTTCCAAAAAAGTGGGGGCTAAATCCGGCAACGAGACAAAGTCATCAACGACTCGTCCGCCCCTTACACCTGGCCCACACAACACCAACGGCACGCGCGAGCCAAAATCGTAGAGGTTGCATTTACCATACGGGAATCCCGGTGCACCATGATCTCCCGAGATGGCAATGATCGTGTTCTCGTACTCGCCTGTTTTCTTCAGTTCATCCACCAAAGCTCCAATCGCCATGTCGAATGCCATCGCCTGACCAAAGTAATCATTCAGGTCCTCTCGTACTTCGGGAACGTCAGGCAAGAACGGCGGCAACTTGCCCTTGAGATCGTCCGGGTCGGTTCCCCACTGAGTCGCTCCGGACCCTTTGACCCACTTTCGGTGAGTCGTGGTCGGGCCGAAGAGAAAGCAGAACGGTTTTCCTTCTTCCTTGCTAGAGAGAAAGTCGCGGAAGTTTTGCCGCACCTGCGACATCACCCGTTGCTTGGCTTGGTCCAGCGTTTTCCCTTTCTTCAACTGGCCGGGGATGAAATATGAGCTGTTGCAAATGGATCTTCCCGCATTGTTATATTTCGCTCGCTCCCCTCCGTGAGGTGCATTCATCGGCGCACCTGGTCCCCACACTTTGTTCGCAAATCCGATGTGATACCCCGACTTCTCAAGCAACAGCGGATACGCTGGATTCGTGTCATCCCAAGCGCTCCTTAGAACAGACCCGGTTCCAGTGCGCCAGAAGTGCTGCCCCGACATCAAAGCGCTTCTACAAGGAGTACATGACGGCGAACTCACATAGGCGTTATTGAACAGAACCCCTTGCCGCGCCAGCGCATCAAAATGCGGCGTCTGTATCGCATCGTTCACCGAACCCGGGCCGTCGACTTCTGCGTAAATACTGGCATGCCGTCCCCAGTCATCGGCGAACAGGAAAAGGAGGTTTGGGCGCTGCTCTGCCACGGCAAAAACAGGTGCCAGCAACCAGAGGGTCAGGACAGTCAACGTTCTCAAAACAGTTGCTCTCGACATGGCCAGTTCGCCTCGAAGTTTGTTATTCAGAAGCAGGGTTCTCATCCGCGCCCGCTACGGAAATGACTCGAACATCGCAACTTCTCAACTGCTGCGCTTTGCAACAGCAATCAACTTTTCGATTTCCAAGACCTGTTCATAAGGCACGCGGCTCCGCTGATATTTCCTAGAAAGGATATCATGCAGCGTCTCGAGATCCTCGAGCTCAATTTTCTCAAACTTAGTCCATTCGTCTTCGGATTTCAGTCGCGACTGAAGCTGCCATTTGCCTGCATGGCGAGTGGCGGTCACCAAACGCGTTTCGCCTTCTTGGGTCTTCTCACGCCATTCGTGTTTTTTCATGATCGGTTCATTCAAATGTTAAAAGTGGTGTCAGTTTTCACCGATGACATAGATCAAGCGTCGGAATGGACAATCGCTTGCCCTAACAATTCCTTCAGCCGATCCGGCTGGGTCGCTTCGACTTTCGCCACAAATCCGCGCTTATGTGCAAAACGAACGTCGGCTTCATTTTCGATCATCGAAAAATTTAATCGCGGGCAATCTTCATAGCGTGTCAATCCATACCCGTCGCCACGCCGATCGGGATACACCAGCGCGTGGACGTCGTTCTCTTTTTCTTGTTCAGCAATAAATGCGTGCAGCCCAAACGAGGGGTCCTGCGCGATCACATCGCTTTGTTCCAGAAACAAAGCGTAAATCGGATCGCCGTTTGATGAATCCTCAATGGCCCACCATTGGCTGTGCTGCTTCAAATAGTCTAATCGCTCGCGCAGTGAACGAACGTAATTTACGATATCTTCACCTACCATGCACATCACCTGGTAGATCGGGCTATCGGGCGTCAGTTCAGAGTGATTTGCAAACCGATTCAACAGCGTAATATCTATCGGCGAATTCAAATCGCTGAAGGCCGCGCGTGGAATGCCCATCAGTTTTGCGGTTTCATTAGGACCACGTGTGTCCAGCCACTCCGCCGGACGCAGCCATTTGCAGAACGAAATCGCATCCTCATACATCCCCATGTCCTGAAGCACCAGCGACAGTGCGCAAATCGGCGGAGCATCGCGCGGGAACTGATGATGATCAAAATTGTTCAGCTCAGCATCGTGAACCTCGCCGACGTCGACAACACAGGTTGCTACGTTTGCCAGATCGTCATCGGTCGGTTCACGCCGCTGTATGGGTGCGCCATGCAAATGGGCCAGCAGACAACAGGCCAGAAAATCGTCTTTGTGGGCGCCGCCGGGGTGGGTGACAATGGTTTGGATGGTCATAGAGCCAAGTATCTCAAGATATATAAACAGTTTGTAAGATCGAGAAGATAACCTCAAAAGGTTCCGACGACACGCCCAATAAACCAGCACCTTTATCTTATCCAATACAATGCTGAGGTTTCACAGAAATTCGGGTATCGTTTGTACGCCATTCTTGCCGGATGAACGTTCCAAGGCCAAACGAAACGAATGCTTGTCGGGGTAGTCCTTGTTTCTTGTAGTATACGCCGAAAATCTGGATACAATTGACTTCGCTGTCCCACGGCGATGACTACTTCCCTTTCCGCCCTTGCACTGAGCTACTTCCCATGGCCTTTAAACCAACCACAAGATTGAAGAACGGATTCACTTTGGTTGAATTGTTAGTCGTCATTGCAATCATTGGAATTCTGATTGGGATGCTCTTACCGGCGGTCCAAACGGTTCGTGAATCGGCGCGAAGAGTTACTTGCGTCAACCATATCCGGCAATTTGGATTGTCGATGCACAACTACGAATCAGCGCAAATGCAATTGCCGTCGGGTTGGGCAGAAGACGGATACACTTGGGGTGTTGAGATCCTGCCATTTATTGAACAGGAAAATCTTTATAACTCGATTGAGCGCGGAGCGAAATGGACCAGTGGCGCGAACGAGCTTGCGGCCGCAACCGTGGTGCCTATCGCGCGGTGCCCAACGTCTCCGCTTGATGATCATTACGATCACAACGGAGTTTCAGATCGAGTTCCGGCTGATTACCGGGCGAGCATTGGATCCAATGTGCGCGGCGACAGCGGGCCAAACTTGACGGGTTCCCTCTCAATCCGCGATAGCAATCCCAATGGTGTCTTCTGGGGTTGTAGCAACACTAAATTCAGTGCGATCACTGACGGACTGTCCAATACCGTGTTCATCTCTGAATCTCGGACGGACCCAAGATTTAAAAAAGACGGCAATTCGTCGGACCATTGGTTCATTGGGTCCCCCAACATTGATGGCTTCGAATGCGGCGACAGCGCGACCGGTGGTGGAACCGGCGGCGGGGACTACTCAGAAGTCGTTGGTTCGGGGATAGTCGCGATGAATGCGCGAATATTCAATCCATCCTTGCACGGCGCTCTGATTGAGATATCTCTGGGCAGCTATCACGTTGGCGGCATGAATGTTGTCTTGGGAGATGGGTCAACGCACTTCATCTCTGATGATGTCGACACGGCAGCTTACCAAGCAACGTTTTCAAGAAACGGCGCCGAAGTTCAAACTATCCACTAATGCTTTGTTCCAGCTAAGTCCTGAGGTGATGTAGAATGGAATTTCATTCCGTTTGGTAGGCGTTGGTCGGATTGAAAATCCAACCTACCGACCGCGCAACTCTAAAATCAAGCCGTCACAATGCACTGGTTTGTAACAGCCGATTTCAGTTGAACTACGCTTAACTCGTCACAGATCACCAAGAATTAGAACCAACTCTATGAATTTCTGCACCCGGCAACCACAACGATACATTCGTTTGTGTTTTTATTGCCTTAGTTTGGTGGTAATCGTCTCGGGTTGTGGTCAAAGGGCGGTCCTCCCGGATTACGCGAGCCTTGGATTGGCAGAAGTCTCAGGAACAATTCGTTTGGGCGAAATGCCGTTGGCGAACGCCCATGTGATTTTCGAGTCCCCCGACGAAACCTATTCCAGCGGTAAAACCAACAGCAGCGGCACATACACGTTGATGTTTAACTCTGAGCAATCGGGAGTTTTGCCAGGAC
>ENA-ORXT01003538-ORXT01003538.1-marine-metagenome-genome-assembly--contig:-NODE-3538-length-17085-cov-18.090310_pt1 | contig 17085 bp, 21 predicted proteins | sample MGYA00237868_ERZ511482 | MGnify/ENA metagenome assembly ERZ511482 | reverse complement strand
GCAGTGGCGACCGCCGCGCGGTACTTGGCCGACGCGGTCGCCGACTCGGCCGCCGCTGCAGTGGCGATAGCGGCCGCCTCGGCAGAGGCAGCAGCCGCCGCAGAGGCGGCCGCGACAGAGGCGCGATGCACGGCGGCCCGGTCCTCGGGGCTTCGAATCAGCACGAACCGCCGCTTGCGGACGGCAGGTTGCGCCCACTGCTGGCGGGGCGGCCGCTCGCCAAAGAGGGAAGGCAAAGGGATGGACGGCGGGACGCCGGCTTCGACCGCGCCACCCGCCACCACCCCGACAGCCACGGCGGATGCGGCCGTTACGACAAGTCCCCGCCCCACGGCCGCGGGCTCGGCTGCCGCTCGGGCGGCGGCGGGTCCTCCTCCAACCTTCTGGGCGGGCTTGGTGGTCTTTGACCCGGCTGCGGGCCGCCCGACGTCCACCGCGGCGGGCTCGCCGGCCGACCTTCGGGCGGCGCGCCGCCCGTCCACCTCGGCAGGCTTGCTGGCGGCGCGCCGCCCGTCCACCTCGGAGGACTTGGCTGCGGAAAGTCGGGCGGCGCGCCGCCCGTCCACCTTTGAGGACTCGGCTGCCGAAATTCGTGCGGCGCGCCGCCCGTCCACCTTGGAGGACTTGGGTACCGACGGTCCGGCGGCGCGCCGCCCGTCCACCTGGGAGGGCTTGGTGGTCGTCGATCCGGCGGCGCGCCGCCTGTACACCTCGGAGGGCTTCGCGGCCGGCCGTTCGGCGGCGCGCCGCTCGTCCACCTCGGCGAGCTTGCTCGCGGCGCGCCGCCCGTCCACCTGGGAGGGCTTGGTGGTCGTCGGTCGGGCGGCACGCCGCCCGTCCACCTCGGAGGACTTGGCTGCCGACGGTCCGGCGGCGCGCCGCCCGTCCACCTCGGAGGACTTGGCTGCCGACGGTCCGGCGGCGCGCCGCCCGTACACCTCGAAGGGCTTAGCGGCCGGCGGTCCGGCGGCGCGCCGCTCGTCCACCTCGGGGGACTTGGCTGCCGACGGTCCGGCGGCGCGCCTCCCGTCCACCTCGGAGGGCTTGGTGGTCGTCGGTCGGGCGGCGCGCCGCCCGTCCACCTTGAAGGACTTGGCTGCCGACGGTCTGGCGGCGCGCCGCGCGTCCACCTTGGAGGGCTTGGTGGTCGTCGGTCGGGCGGCGCGCCGCCCGTCCACCTTGGAGGGCTTGGTGGTCGTCGGTCGGGCGGCACGCCGCCCGTCCACCTTGGAGGACTTGGCTGCCGACGGTCTGGCGGCGCGCCGCGCGTCCACCTCGGAGGACTTGGCTGCCGACGGTCGGGCGGCGCGCCGCCTGTGCACGGCGGTAGGGCGCTGCCGCGCAACACAGGACGCGGGGGAGCCGGAGCGCAGCAGCACTGGCACTGACAGTGCGCCAGATGGGGCGCAACAGCGTCCGTCCAGTCCCGCAGGAGCCTCCTATCCTCGTTGTTACGCAAGCGCTGCTGCGTCCGCTGCGTTCTGCGCCGCCTGCTGTCGTTCGGCCTCTTCTCCCACCGCATGGCGCCGGAAGCCGCCCCTTTATAGGAGAGGAGCACCCGACGGGGTCGCCGGATGGTCACACACGCCACGCCCGGCAGCCCGCCACGGCAGCTGTGCACGAGGCACAGCTCACAGCAGCGACGAGCGGCCGCCGCCCACAGACACCGACGGGCGGCCGCCGCCCACAGACACCGACGGGCGGCCGCCGGCCACTCACCGATGGGCGGCCGCCGCACACACCACCGACGGGCAGGCGCCGCCCACACCCTCGACGGGCGGCCGCCGCCCACACCACAACGGGCGGCCGCCGCACACACCACCGACGGGCAGGCGCCGCCCACACCTTCGACGGGCGGCCGCCGCCCACACCACAACGGGCGGCCGCCTCGCACACCACCGACAGGCGGTCGCGGCCCACACAAACGACGGGCGGCAGCCGCCCCCACACCAACGACGGCCGGCAGTCGCCCGAAAAGCGCGCGCGCGCCACGCGCTTCGACCCGTGCGTGGCACGGGCGGCCGCCGCCCAGCGCTTACCGGCGCGGCAGCCGCGCCCACAAAAGGAGAGGCCGGGGTGCGGAGGGGAGCAGCGACGCGGGCAAGGGGACGGGGATGGGATTAACCACAGTTCCCACAAAGCGCGCAAAAGAAACCGCGCGCCCGAGAGCATACCCGACAACGGCACCACCACGTACCGGCGGCCGTTGGGGCCAGGGCCACCGCGAAAAAAAGCGCGCGCAAAGAAAGTGCGCGCACGACAGAGAGCCGCGTCGCAGACGTCGGCGGTAGCACAGGTCTCACGGAACCGTCCACCAGAGGCACTCGCACGACGTCGCGGAAGCAGGACGCCACTGCGCACCCCGACAACAACTAGCGAGCGCGCATGGGCACGCTGCGCCACGAGGGCCACTTCACACACCCCCTCCGCGACACAGAGTAGGGGGTGGCCCGCGCGGGGCCGCACCCAATCCTGAGCGGAGAGTGCCTGCCAGGACGTCGCCGTTCGCTGTCTGTGGCGCACGAGATCGGAGAGGGAAAAATGTTGGAGGGCGCGTGCTGAGGGGGGGGGGCGCTAAACGAGTCGCCGTCTCACGGGCCGAACGCTCGCGCCAGGCCCCCAGAGGCAGCCACCCGCGCCCCGCGCTCCCCTCGCAGCTCTTCGCCGACGATGCGTGGCGCGACGGCTGCCGAGGGCGCGTCGGTCTGAACAGCTCAAGCCGACACGGCCAACAGAGGGCAAGAAGCACGTGGACGCGCGTCCCATCCCCCAACCATATCATACGTTGCGTGCGTGCTCGCGTGCGGCCGACGAGCCGTGGATGCGGCCGACGACCCGTGGATGGAACGTGTGCCACCTGAAAGGTTCAAAGAACGGGTCACAGTCCTGGCGCAGAGAGAGTGCTGCCAGTGTCGCCCTGAATAGCCAATCAAACGGTACTCCGCTGGATGAACGAGTTCTCCAGAAATCGGGTTGCTGACAAAGGCTCGTCTGCACCAGTAAACTGTCGCCGTTCTGGTCACTGTGCGGTTGCCACAGCCATGCAATTTGGGCCAAGCCACCTCACCCTGATCGTGTCCACAGCTTCCGTCTGACCTGTGAATAGTGACTACCGCCATCTGTCACTGACGGTCACCGCCAGCGCGGCCGCCTGAAGTGGCGCGGGCACCTGGCGAGTACCCCACCACGGGGCTGTGTTCCGCTGCGGGGGGGGATGGTGCATGCACTCATCCTCGCCGCAGCGGCACGCGGCGGGCCTGCGGGCCGCGTCCGGCGCGACACACGCCGCGGGCGCCTCGGCCACGACCCGGCGCGCTGGCCCAACGCGAGGCAGCCGCCTGGCAAGACGCCACGCGGTCGATTCCTGTCCGCAAACTGTATGCCTCTGATTTGCCTCGTCAGGTCGATCCGTCCCTGACGAGGGAGTCTTTCGGGACAGGCCCTGCCGGAGAGGATCACACAACGGGGGTCACCACCAAGGTTGCACCCAACCAGGAGGGGTCGTGCCGGGGATGCACCACGCTCGCACGCTGCCCTGGAGGGGGGGTAGCGCGGGAGCACCGCCACGCTCGCACTAGTTGCCGGTGCGGCCTGCCCGGCGCGTGGGGCGCAACGCATTGCTTGGCGCCTGTGCGCTTGCCTCTGCGCTGTCCTCGGGCTGCCGCCAAAGTGGAAACTGGCGGTCCACCCACTTTCCTCATGGTCACTCCTCAGTCGTCAGTCTCGAGCTTTTTTGGATGACTGGTAATCTCACGTGCATGGCGGCGACCCGCGATCAGCGATGCCACTCCGAAAACCGTGGTCTGAGTCCTCCTTTCATCGTTCACCAGGCACACGACACTCGTCCAGCGAGGATCACACGAGTGTTGGTCGAACATCACCGCGATCACTGTCGACGTGGGGCTCTCATGCGTCACGTCTGAGGCCGCAAGAGCATACGTTGAGAACTCCTGTGTGTATCTCACGCTTGCATGTCACACGACAGCACGATAGGCTCAAAATACTCCATCTCTGTGCGCCGTGGCAACATGGCGCGCCGCCATGTGGCACATAAACTACGGTTTGGACGACGATCTCGTACTTTGCGTCCTACATGTGCATCGTGTCAGCTTCGTGTCAAACAATTGCTGCTTTTCCTTGATTTCTCATCCGCAATCTGCCGTGCATCTCGCGCATCTCGCTTCCATGACGGCTGCGATAATCCGCGGAAGGCTTACTCCAACGAAATGGGCCACGGATAACCCACCAACGACAGGGACTATCATACGGAAAGTAGCCCGGTCCCAGGTAACTCTATAGCAGATATTGCCCTTTCTAGGCCCCTACAATAGGCGGCCTCTGAGGGGCCGCCACGTCGCATGTCCAATTGAGATTTTAAAAATAGTCCTGTTACATTGTTAGGTTTGCTCTAACAGAGCTGTGCAGAACGCGCCCCAAATCGGTGGGGGCGTGCGCACACACACAGGTGCTCAGCTAATTTTTGAATAACCGGAGCGCATGTTGTCGCCGACTGGTGGTCACTCTTCAAGGACAATCCAGACAATCGACGACGTCAGCGCCCATCTGGCTATCCGTCGACTCAATCAACAACCAATACAGTCTGGCACCGCTCTTGTTCCGGGGGTAGGCCATAAACATAGCCCCCTTGCAGGTCTAAAATATGAATCTAAACCTATGTAGGTCGTCGATTGTCACAACTCCCTTTCTCTAAATACACGCATTTTGGTGACGCTGGCGACGAGCGCTGAATGACAGATTGACCCCCCTTCTCAGACGCTATCTATACGGGCGATGTTCGAGCGTGCTCAGGCCCAGTCTACACAGCGCGTGCACGGCGTGCTCAGATACGTGCTAGCCAATGGGAGCGCTTCGTTCTGTTCACACCCCAATCACGCTAATACTTTTAGACCCAATCCGGCCGACCGTGCGATCCCGCACACAGAGGACTTCTGAGCCGGAACAGGCTCATTCGGCGCACTCAAGCCGAACACGTTCACGTGCGCGAGATTTCTTTCTAAATCTCGCGCACGTGATCGTGTTTGAAAAGGAATATGCCATTGGCGTCTATCGGCTGTCGCAGGAATGATTGGACGAGAAGGCTCCTCACGACTGCACCACTCGGATCAAGATGTGGGAGACCCGTCAGTTTTCGAGAGACGCCCGCTCGGTGCAGCCGCGAAGCTCTCGCGGCGTCGGTGTCACTCACGATACGATCTGCCAGATCTGGCTAAAGACTTTTGGCACAGTGTGTTCGTGCGTGCCGTGAAGAAAGACGGCGCCACATCACGTGTTTTTTGGCGGACTTGTGCCCACTTTGGCGCCGAATCACGTTCACGTCGCTCGCCGTGTAGACTGGGCCTCAGCACGTGCACGGCGTGTCTGACCAAAGGGACGCGTGCATTCGTGCTCGCGGCGACTGCGAGCGCTTTTCGTGCACTTGGACTTTCTTGTGTCTGAGAGGCAGTTACGCGAATTTTCAAGCGTGCACGACGCACGTGCACGGCTTTTTTGTCGATTTCCCGTGCACACCCAACGCGAGCAGAAAGGCAAAAATTAAGGTGCCGCCCCAACCAAGGCCCCCCCCCTACCAGTGACAAGAATGGTTCATTCCAACAAGCACGGCTTGCATCCGCCGCCAGTTCCTACCCTCCAGCGTGCCGACGCTTCTCCAGGCTGCAGACCATCAGCGAGCAGGGACCTGCGCGCTCCAACGTTGGACGTGAGTCTTCAAGAGCAGCATTCGTGGGATTGCCTGGCCCTGCGCCGCCAACCACCCTCGTTGGATCCCTGTGCTTTCGCCGATTCCCTGACCGTGCACTGCTCAGGTCCAATGCGCTCGCGCCAGAGTCCTCCTACTCTACCCCACCGTTTTCTTCCCGCAGCAGTCTCGACCTTGCCTTTGCCCCGCGCTGCCCACCACCAATGTTTGGTACGCGCGCTTGACCCAGTTCTCTTGTCGTTCTCAGGCTAGGTCTGGTGCGCTCGTGACGGACCCCCCCTATACTGCCCCACCGTTTCCTTCTTTCAAATCCCCTGTGTGCCTTCCCACTCCCCCAACCGACCAAACCCGAAGAGGTGCAAAATGATTTTCTGGTGAACTGTGGTCATGCAGGCCACTTTTGTGCTCGAATCACGTCGTTCGTGTGTGTCCCGTTAAGACAGTGACATCTGGGCGCTGCTCAGACACGGAATTGCGTGGCCAAACACGTGCTGAGACACGTGTCGTTTACATAGGGCCTCAAGAGGCATGTCTGAGCATGTTTCAGACGCACCAAACACGAATACAGGCACCCTATTGGTCAGACAAAGAATGAGCTGTTCCATGATTGCTCCCTAGCACACGTACTTGGCTGCATTTGTTTTGACTTACACTGACACAGGATGCGTGTGTTCGGGTTTTTTCCGTTTTCCCGAACACACACAGACTCATCAGACACGTAAAAAACGTCGCGCTAGTTGCCGGCATCCTGAAGTAGCCTGCGAGCGGGAAGCACTAAGAACAGCCGCGGCCTCTTGTGTCTATTCTACAGACCGCATCATTTGATGCGATTCGCATCAATTGATGCGGTTTTTCTGTCCTCTGCTCAGAGAGAATGGCTGCTCTGTTGCTCATTCTGACGGCAGGAACGGGCCCTGCGTATTTTTTTATACTTTGGGTAGAAGGAGGCCGCCCAGAATACATTTTTTCCTTCCCATACAGGCGATGCCGCAGAAGCACCCAGCAGACCATCCTGCCATGTCCCCCACTCCCCCGCCCCATACGAAGCAGAGCTCTTCATGGGTTGTCCGTCGCCAGGAGACTCCACGTACCCTTTCTATGAGACACAGAGATGTCCCTAGGCAGAAACAACATGTTCGGACAGCCTCCGCACGTCGAACAAGACGAGTACGCGGGGCCCCCACGGTGGTTGTTGCAAGTCCAAATTGACGTATACGGGGGTTCTGGGGGGGGGGGGGGGGGGGGGGGGGGGGGGGGGGGATGGTCGGCCCCGCCGGCAGATGCCCTCTGAGTGGGCTTTTACCCATTTTTTCATATGAGGGTCATCCTCAATGGGTCTTCTTAAGGCTGGGCTGACAACTCGACCACCAAGCTCCATACTGCCGACGAGAACATCAACAACGTGAGTTCATATGTGCCAAAAGGGCCGATTTCCGACTCAGATGCCCTGGAAGCCGTGATTCCGACACCGCATCATTTGATGCGCAGCACCGCATCATTTGATGCGATTCTGCGGTAGAATAGACACTAGCCGGATCTGGGGTGGACCTGCCAACGCTTCTTGCCAGCCAATCAGGCGGCCACGGAAAAGGGTTTGCACCAGGTCCTGCTTCCGATGTCGACGGCTGCGTTCGTACACTGGCTTTTCGGCTGCGAATCAACTTCTCCCGTCTCACCCCACCGTCGTCCCGCTGCGTGCACGCTTCTTTTCCCCGCCCTATCCCCACTGTGGCACAAAACGCCGTGTCACCCCAGCCCACAGAAACAGATAGGGACACCTGAGGGAACCGGCCCGCACATCCTTGCTCTACTCTCGCTCAGTGGCACGGTCACCCAAGAAACCACCTGAAGGCGCAAAAAGGGAGGAAAGAGGTGAAAACGCACTTAAGTTTTGTGGGGAAGCCGGGCCACGGGCGCCCCGCTGTCCCCTCAAGGTATCCGAGCAAGCGGGCCCAAATGGCCCCGAATTTCACACAGTAGCATCCCCAAGAGGCGATCTGGGGATCCTTATCAGTGAATTCCCCTACTGAAAAGCAGATAATTCAAGCAATCCACATGCAAATGCAAACGACGCGCAATCTATCAAGATCCCAACCAGCAAGGACAGCGCCACCTGTCCGAACCGGGGCTTGACCGGTCATCCACGTCACCCGGCGCGCCATCAACCTCCTGGCCAGCAAAGGGGCGTGGACCGAGGCCGCGTAAGGCGAAACCCACTACTCGCGTTTCTTTTCAATTACACCCACTCTCTACTTCTGGAGAACACGCTCGTCTCTTCGGACTGCCATGCCTGTCGGCGCCGCTGGCGCGAATCCTGCCGCCGTGTGGGCCAACCCCGCCTCTCTTGTCCACTCAATGCATGAGGCCCCACTCGACAACCAAGCCGACGTGGCCGCCGCTCGACCTCCCCCGGCCTCTCCATTGACGTTGGCTAGCCCAGAAGGCCTCCCGGCTTCACACGGGACACGCGATGGGTTCGACCGGGGCACGTCCGAGGTCTCTTTGATGCGCTTGAGCTCCCTCGACCTGCGCGCGGTCCTGCGGGTGCTGGGCTTCGTTGGAAAGATGGGCAACGGGCTTGAGAAGCACCACATCGCGCTGGAGGTTATGGAGCGCAATGGCATCAGCGACGTCACGCTCGAGGAGATGATAGAATACGACGTCGTGCACAGCCCGATCGTGAGTTTCTCCCGCACCCGGTCCTCCTTCCTGATCACCACTTCGATGGTGGCGGTCACTGGCATGCGCTCGCCCCTTCCTGGTGGCGATTCTCGTGGGCTCGGCGTGACACCCAACCTCGGTTAGTGGCGGCCGTCGCACGAGCGGCAGTGCGGTATACGGCGGTCGGCGCCGCCTCTTCTCCCGGTACGCCGGATCGGTGCCGGCTCCCATCGTCGGTGCGTCGATGCGCTCCAATGACGTTCCGGGTGACACCTCAATGGGCTCACCCGAGAGCACTTTCAACGAGAATGTCATGACTAGTTTGAGTGCCGCTGTCAGCCCCGGCGGCGCCGTGGGCGTTGCGATGCGGGGCCTGCGCAAGGGCGTGCGCGGGTCGGACGTCAATCACCTCCCGAGCTCCGCCGCGCAACCAAGCATGACCAAAATTGCTGGCGAGCGGGCAGTGACAACGTCTACGTTGCGCGAAACTCCCGCGGGAGAGAGCCGGAATTTACGGCCAACGACTGTGCCCGGCTTTTACATGTCTTGACGAACAAGGAAAATCGCCTGGCGTTTAGGCGCGACAACCAACCTCTCTCAAGGCCCGAGCTCGAAAAAAACAATCTGGGTCTCTGGTAGACGATTGTGAAACCGCTGTTCAACCGTGAGTCGTACTCTGCTGTACCGGCATTACTCGTGGACGGAGTCATGGAAGAAAACGTGCGCGGCGTCGACCGGCGCCGCTACTCGGGCCTACGAAACGCTACTAGCCTTGAGACAAACTACCGCGCGATGCGCTTGGCGTACCTAGGGGCCATCGGGTACCACAAGCGCACGGGAAAGAACGCCCATGCGGAGCTCACGCGATATGTCAATGGAGACATGCGTTTGCTGTACATGCATATGCTTTTTCGAGATAAAAAGGAGGCTGGCTATGTGCTGCGCACGTTACCAGCGGCGGCCCAGGGGGGGGTCGGATTGCCTGGGAGCTCGGAGGTAAGGACGCCGGTGCAGGGTCGGAACAAGCGTGCAAAGGTGGCTGCTGTGGCCATCGACGGGATTTGGGGACTGACTTGCGCCCTGTCTGGACTGGCCCAAGCCTTCGCGGAACCAAGCGGCACGTCAGCGTCAATGGACATTCACGACAACGCGCAGGATGTGGAAGCTGAAATGGAACAGCTTCAAGCCGCCCGCCGCGACCTATATGACATGCCAGTCGAAGACATAGCCCAACTTGTGGTCCAGCAAATCGGTCACAGCTCGAAAAGCTGACGGATTCGAACTCGTAGGCGTTTGTGTGCACAAGTTTGTGTGTTCGTCTGTGGCTGTGGCTGTGGCAGTACTTGGGTGGGTGTGGGAGTGTGCACGTCGCAATTTTTGCGTGTGTGTGTGTATGCGTTCGCTTGCATGTGCGTATGTGCGCTTATTTGCAAATTTGAGTATCACATTTATTTCTCGCTTGCAAAAGGTACGTGGAGCAATCGTGACTGGAAACGAAGGCAGAGAAAGAGCATCCCCAGGGGTAGAGCCTGAAAAATCGTGTGGGTGGGCTGCCTGAAGCGGTGAATCAACACCCCCCATGAAATAGAGCCGCCATGGCTTCATCATAGCCCCGTCAAAAAAGCACACCGTTTGGCAGACAAATGAAAACACGAGAAAACATTATTCCTCGCGCCGCAGACCGAGCATCTTGACGTGTCTCGTCAAAACAGCTCGGGGCGGGCACTTCTCTCCCATGCGGTTGCGGTATCGGCGCGTATCATCTCTGTCGCAGTCCCCCCGAACATTGAGCTCCCCAGACCCATCAGCAGCGTCTGCCTCGCGGAGCTCCCCGGCCACAGGGCTCGCATAGTCAATCTACAAATCGTGAAGCTTGGCGCATACGCGCACCGTCTTGGTCACAACAGGAAGAGTACAACGCATGGGATTTAAAAGAATACCCCACCCCCACAAAAGCTGCCCAAAGTTTTCTCCGCAAAGATGCGCGACGAAGAGTGCCAATAGTTGAACGAGTCTTGCTCCCACAGAGAGATGCGACCAGGCCATGGAGGGTGCAACTGTTGATCTGCCGTATACGCATCTTCAGAGGCGGCCGAAATCATTCAGGCAGAGAGTCCACAATGGCCAGGTGCACCTCGAGGCTGCTTTACGAGAAGACGGTACTGTCATGACAGGATCCAGCTGTCACCGTCGACACAAACTAAACCTGAAAGTCAGCTCCCACCGCAGCTTGACAGTTGACGGCGAAGAAGTTCTTTTCGTTGCAGTAGGACACAGGATTGGGAGCGTCACTCAACCGTGGACGTTGGATGTTGATTACCAGCTCGTCCAGCGCTGACACGCAGAAACTCATTGGGTCGCGTCCGCCGCGCCCGAGCAGCTCACTGTGTCTGCTGCACCCCAAAAGTGTCGCGGAAATGCAATGTTTTTTTAGCCCTCCGGCACCTTCCAAAGCGTCCAACAGCTGTGGTAGGTGATACATTAAAATAAAGGGCATCTCGTCAGCACGCTTGCTCATAGAGTACCCCTCAGAAAGTAGCACACCACCACTTACGGCAACCAGCCCATGGTACTCGTAAAAAAAAGAATAAGGGCACTCTAGATGATGTTCGTACCTCGCGGAAAGTGCTACAGAAAGTACTGCGCCCCACGCCCAAAGCCAACGTCACGTCTAGATATGAAGGACAGGCGAGGATCCAGGACGCCATTGCAAATCGGCACTCTACCGGAATAGGCTGCCCGGTCCAGAGGATATCAATCTCTTCAATCAATTCAATGTCGGCACGCACCAGTCCAAGTAGGGCCCAAAATTCGTTCCGTAGCATACGGTAAAGCAACCGAAAGTCACGATCGGACAGGGTGCCAAGCTCTTAGGGCACGTCGCGTCGAGACCGCGAGCCCGCAGGCCGCTCTCGCCTCACTGGGACCTCCGTATACGCCGCGATGATAATCACAACTATGATAGAAACCACACTCACCAGCAACGCCGCCCAAACAGCTGCCTGCACACAGGTACGAAAAAGGTGCCAGTTGGCGTCCAGATCTCCACGGGCAATGCGGCCACGATAGGCCGCTTGGCGGAAAAGAGGGAGAGATGTAACACCATCGTCTGTGAGAACGATGGTCGGGGGCGTATCGCAGGTGCTGGCGTCCATGAACTAGGGACAGCGGGGCGACGAAGGCTAGTGTGAGGGTATTCAAAGATCTGTTCAATCGTCATCTGGAAGATGCTCCTTATTTGTGGCCTGCATTTCGGAGGCTTCCGGTACTTCTGAAACCCGCCAACTGCTGGACATTCAGACTTGGCGTTAAGACAGCCACGGTCGTCCCGTGTACAGCCACGGACTTGGCTCGCGTGTTAACACGCAACATACATCCCTGTCAGCACATGGCCCGAGGGCTCACGCGAGGAGCGGTGTCACCAACTCGACGGACACAGATCTGTCATGGACCACCCACCCGCGTCGCCTCCCCGTCGCCCCTCCCAGATTGTTTCATCATAAAGCAGCTTCTGCGTGCGCGCCATCTTGCTCCTTGCCTACTGCCGTGTATGGCCGTCCATGCCATTCGTTATCCTGCTGTCGATCATCTCCCAAAGTTGAGCCAGGCACGTGCGGCTGTGCGCTGGCTTACTTTTCTCCACCTCCAAAGAGGCATGTCACATAAATTTCTCGGCTGTACGTTTCGCTGGAGTTGGAGGGCGGGATGGGACCGACGCTCTTGACGGCGCTTTTCGGGCACGGGGAAGGCCATGCCAGTGCTGCGTTGCGCGCCCTATCTAGGGCAGCTTGCATCGGCTTCTGATGCTTCTTCATCACACGGGTGACGCACACGTGCACCTCCACTGACACTAGAGACCGTTTTTGTGTTGCCATAGCATACTGCCACACACCACCGAATGCACACTACTGGCCACGTAACTCGTACCACAGGCTGTCTGATGATGACTTAAGCGTCATTAAGGACTTGACGAGGAAACTAGATGAATTTCCAGGCCAGTGTATCAATTCGCCGACATATCGAGGGTGCGGTGAGGGACGCTGTTTGTGTAAAATAATGTGGGGCTACTTGACTGTGGCACACCCGCAGAAGGTCTGCCCGACCTTCTGTGCGAAGGATCTTGTCCGGGGCCGCACTGTAGACCAGTGACTTTTATCAACACGTTAATCATTGCCGATTCCCGAATTTTGTCCTGGGGGACCGGGACTGACTTGAACTCAAACTCTCTCTACCAGACAGATGTGCCCCTGGGACTGACTGGGAGCTCCTGATTGGTTACATCTGTCGTTAGAGAAGGGGTTGTCATGGATATATCCCTGAGGAATATATCCATGCATTATATCCGTATCCACTTCGGATACGCGGCGGGGACGCATATTCCACATGCATTATGAGAAAGAGAGGACAGGATATATCTATCCTGTCCGACAAAAATTGCAAGATTATATCAGATCCGTATTCCAGATATGAGAAGCAGACTACAGGGATATACAAGATTATCAAACTTCTCGGGCCGACAGAATTCCTGTAGAACGAAGTCCACCTCTCTTTTCCGAATCCGACCATCGGGAAATTCATGTGCAAGCATGTTGCAGCGACAAGCGGCAATCCCGCCCGACCCGGAAGAAACCGTTCAAGCACGCGACTCGGCCCGCTTGCGATATCAGCAAAGTGTGACACGAGTTTCAGAACGGTCTATCTGACGACCGTTTACAAAAACGGCGGGGAACTGCCTGGACCGCGCCCGTTGGGGCGCACACATCAAATGTGAATATCACGTCGTACTTGACGTCCATTTAGCACTCAACAAGTGTCTGAATGGCGTCTTTCTCTGGCCCTAATTGTGCGGCCTGACGGACTTGTAGGAATATAATCGGATACGATAATCGTACTCAGATACGGATATAATCTACGTAATAATCCGGTTTCGGAGGCAGATATCCGCATCCGGATCTTAGTTAAGCGATTTATCCGTAATCAGATACACCGCATCGGCGTGTATCCGTATCTTATTTCGCCTCGAAATGCATATCCTGACAACCCCTGGTGTGTAGGCGCTGCCGGTGCCCCTGAGACCTAGGTCACCCGAGAATGCTCCGTCAATGGACACGGCGCAGGCTGTGGAGGCGTCACTCACAGCCGGAGTGGCGGCGACGGTGGCGTCTGCAGCGAGGGTCTCGACTGTAAGTGTGCCGTAGGCGGGGTAAACCGCCACAACGACAGCGCAAGCGGTGGCAGTTGCGGCGGCGAAGGAAGCGAGGGAGGCTTCGGCGCCGCCTCGACCCCAGCGGCCTCTGTCTGACACGCGCCGACGCTCCGCGGATGCTCCTACTTCTCACTGGCAGCTGCAGTGGGGCTCTTCTCATTGACTGACGAAGGGCGGCCCACACTTTTATTCAAGCCACCAATGCTCCCAACCTTAAAGGTCGGATCATCGAGACGCCTCCCGGCGGCTGGCAGCCAAAGCTGCCCGAATGCCCCCCCACATGCATACGGCGTCCGTTTGCGCCTCTCTGCGGCAGTGGGTGGTTTTTAGCGACATTCCCTGGGTCCTCCGGCAGCTCAGGTATGTTTCTAGCATGTCCTTGTCCCACTTCTTTCGTACCCGCCGTTGCCCCTTCTACCAGCCGGTACCCGCGGAACTCAAGTTCGAGCCTTATACAGCAGACTCGTGGGTCGCAAACGTCTTCGACTACGAGCTGTGAGCAAACGACGTGGCGGCCGATGCGGACGTGGCTCAAACGTTTGTGGTACACCATCCCAACGGTCGCCTTCCGGTGGATGGCTCCGCAAAAAAGACCGCGCAATTCTTGACCGTACCTTCATATACAATAGCCTGCCGCGCTACGAGACGCAGCACTAGCTGGAGGATAATCTCATCAGCTGGTACATCATCAAAGCATTCTTTGACGTTACCGTGGTGCCCGCGAACGAGCACCGGCTTGCATTCCGCGTGAGCCGCCTGCCGCCCTGCCGCCCGCCTGCCCGCTTCCCCCACGCGCTCCCGACCTGCCTCCACGCCCACCGCGTCTGCTGCTTCTGTATGACCCCACGGGCAAGCTGTTGAAGCTTCGTGTACACTGTGGCCTGTCGGTTTGCGTGCTCCACGTTGATCGTGTCGACGCATTTAAAAGACACCCACTCGCCAGCCTGCTGGGAGAGGCGCTGGTCATTCACCCCGTCCACTTCGCAGTTCTTCCACCGCAGGCGCTGGTGGTCGGGCCACGCGTCGTCGCCCCCAGCCCCCCACGTCAAGTTGAGCAGGTCGATGTCATCGTCCGTCGGCGCTCCGACCCGCAACCGCATGAGGAAGCAGCTGCGAGGGAGTGGGGGATAGAATGGAACCGAGGCCGGATGGGGAAAGTGTCACGGGCCGGGCTCTGCTATGTCGACCTTCGTGGCACGGATGAGGTCACCGATGGCATTCTTCGATTCCCGTGTTCGTTCATGCGTATCTCGACCGCCAGTGCGCAGACACGCTCGCATTCTGGCCTGGGCGCCCTTCGACAGTTGAAGCGAAGACAAAACGTCAGCGCGATAACCAGCAGACCAACTGGACCGCCACTGCATCCGCGAGTGCTGCGAGAGTGCCGCTGCCGGAAGTATAAATGGAGTCGACGTGTGCGGCGGACGCGCTGCTTCAGGCGGGGGCGGTGACACATAGGGGCTGCTTGTGGCCTTGCGGCCAGGCGGGCTCCGCTTTTGCAGAAACAACTCGACTGAACTACGTTTAGCACAAAGGGCTTTGAAAGTTTCTTAGCCTCTGACACACGCTGGACATTGTATCGAACGAGCTTTGGAGTATGGCTGGATTGTACTCGTCAACCGTGTTCTGCTCATGGCTGATTGTGCTCGCTGACGGGACATAGACTGGAGTTGTGTTGCGCACCACTGTGTCTGCCTCAGTGAGGCGTCCTCTGCTGCCGAACAGCGCGCTTCCCTCAACGCTGGAACTTCCGCGGCTGGCAGGGGTGACAACAGGCGTCGGGCGGGCGTGTCGCGCGTCAGGTAGCTGCTGGGGGGAGCGAATGGGCGTGGCCACCCGGCCGCCCCTCCTTGTCTTGCATCCAGCCTGCCGCCGCCCACCGGCGCAAAGGCCGCCGCGTCGCGGGCACACTGGATGGCAGCCACCACTGGCCAGCTCCTCACCGTGACGGCATCTGCCTCGCCACCGCCACCCCCCCGCACAGGCTCCTCATGGGAGCTCTCCATTTCGAATATAAAGCTACCTCCCTCAGCGCGTGTCCATTTGGCGAGCACCGCCCATACTGGCCGCGACCACGCGGCCAGCGGCAATGAGCGCTGCTGCAGGCACTCTAGCGTGTCGACGTCTGCTTTGGTGTCTCTCCGCTGGCGCCGGAACAGAGTGCCCCACGGGCAGCTGGGTGCCTATCTCGCTCTGTAACTGCCGCGGTATTTGCCGTCCGCTGCACCAAGCGACTGGGAGGGGAGCCCCTTGCGGTCCCCTTGCGCCTGCCTTCACAACCATGAACGCCGCCACGTTGCCGTTGCTTCATCTCAGGTACTGCTGCACTGCTATGAACACCCCCGTCCTCCCCTCCAGGGTGTTGCCCTTTCACGGCTGAGTCCGTAGAGGACCACACGCTGGTGTACTCCACACGCTCCTGTGACGTCATAATAAAACATTGCGCGTCTCCCCCCAACAGGCGCTCCCCGTCGCTCCACGCAGCGGGCAGCCGTGCACAAAGGAGCGACCCGGAGGTCACAAAAAACCGCTGCTGGCGCGTGGGCGACGGGCTCGACCTGTAGATTCCGGCCGCGTACGGATCAAGCGGGGCGGACATGGCCGCCAACAGCCGCGGGGGACCGCGCCGATGCGGCGAAGAGCCCCACCAGCAGCACCACGCGAAGCGGGGACGCCGCCACGAACAGGCGACCGCGAGGCCGCTAGACAGGATGACCGCGGGCACAGGGGGGGGGGGGGAAGGGAGCGGGAAGAAGAGGTGGTGAGAGCGAGAGCGGGATGAGGGAGGCGGGGTATGTGAACAGTGAGCCGCCAGCCGCCACCCCAGCCGCACCAGGCCGCTGCCGGCCGGCCCCCGTAGCAGCGGCCACCGGCAGCCACCACGACGTCTCGCGGCACCGCAAAAAAGAGGAGATGCAGCAGGTGGGACCGTGGGGGGGGGCCGTAAGAGGAACGGGAAGGCCGACAGGCAAAGACGGGGGCAGCAGCGCAGCGTTTACGAGCGGGCGACCGGGGCCGGCGAGGCAGCGGCGGCGGCGGCGACGGCGGCGGCGGCAGCGACAGCAGCGGTGGCGGTGCCGGGGGCGGCGCCGCGGGGGGCGGGTACTTGGTTGGATCTGGGCACCCCCCTCACACACACTGTCAGGGCCGCCCCACAACAGCTCTGTCGGTGGTTTCCTGGAGACCCTGTCCCAAATCAGGTGCTGTCACGTTGTGTGAGGTGCGCCTGTGCTGTACCAATCAAATTGTAGATGCCACCTTGGGCAGCACCTTGACCTGACCCAGTCAAGGCTGCGATTTCCCGTCTTGAGCTTTTGTCGTATCCGATGCAAACGACGCCACCTTTGCTTATCCGGCGTTCAGGTCGGCGCAAGAGGGGGTGACGGGGACGACGAGCTGGTCGGCTTATGGCGGGTGGGTGGGGGAACGGCGAGGCCAAAAAATGTTCTTTCTTCAAGTGCTGAGGCTCCAAGTGGTGCGGAAGGCCGTCGCCAACCCC
>ENA-ORXT01003533-ORXT01003533.1-marine-metagenome-genome-assembly--contig:-NODE-3533-length-17101-cov-20.705181_pt1 | contig 17101 bp, 21 predicted proteins | sample MGYA00237868_ERZ511482 | MGnify/ENA metagenome assembly ERZ511482 | reverse complement strand
TCGGCTGCCGGCATCTTCGGCAACTTCGGACAGGCCAACTACGGCGCTGCGAAGATGGGCCTCGTCGGCTTCACCAATGTGCTCGCCGTCGAGGGCGCCAAGTTCAACATCAAGGCCAATGCCATCGCACCGCTCGCCTACACCCGCATGACCGAGGACCTCCTCGGCGCGCTCGGCGAGAAGCTGCAGCCGGAACTCGTCTCTCCGCTGGTGACCTACCTGAGCCACGAATCGTGTGACTCGACGGGGCGGACCTACTCCGTCGGTGGCGGCCGCGTCGCCGAAGTGTTCATCGCCGAGTGCCAGGGATACACCTCCGACGCGCTCACGCCGGAGTCCTTGCGTGACAACTGGGGCCAGGTCACCGACCAGGCCGGTTACGAAGTGCCCGCAGCGATCGCGGAAGAGACTGCGATGTTCCTCAAGGCACTCGCCGACTGATCTCTCCGCTGCCGTCACACCCGCGTTCCAGGCGGGTTCATGACGGGTATCGGCTGGCGCCCGACACCATCTGGCACACTGTGCTGGTGAGCGACAACGACATCGAGTACGACGAACAGCCATCTGGCAAGGGCAGCAACGGACCAGGGCTGTTCCTGCTGCTGACGATTCTGGTTGCGGCGATTGCGGCGATCTTCGTCGCGCAGAATCGTGAGCGAACTCAGATCGAGTTCCTGATCTTCGACTTCTCGAGCCGAATCTGGACCGCCATCGCCATTGCCATCGTGCTCGGCATCGTCCTCGACCGCCTGTTCCTCGGTTGGTGGCGGCGCGCCCGCAAGCGCAAGAACGAACGCTGACGGCACACCCACCGACCTGCGGGAGACGAAACCCCATGCCTGCGTGGAGTTTCGTCTCCGACGTCACGGCGGCGCGATTGGCCCGAGCCGCTCCGTGCCGACGATGATGGCGGCGTGCGGGTCGAATCATCAGACGGTGTCCACGTCGCGGTCCACGACTTCGGCGGCACCGGGCGACCGCTGCTCTGGTCGCATGCGACCGGGTTCCACGCCCACTGCTACGAGCCGATAGCGCGTCGGCTGCACGGTGACTTCGCATCGTTCGGGCTGGACCATCGCGGCCACGGCATGACCGGACCCTCCGACGAGGCCCAAGTCGATTGGTACAAGTACGGCCGTGACGCTCAGGTCGCAGCTGAAGCCATCGCTCCGGACGGCGCACTGGTCGCATTCGGCCACTCGATGGGTGGCGCCTCCCTCGTGATGGCTGCACACGCCAACCCGGGCCTCTTCGACCGGCTCGTCGTCTTCGAACCGATCATCTTCCCGGCACCCGACGTCGGTCCTCAGGGCGAGCCGACACCGATGATCGCCGCCGCCCGGAATCGCCGCGACACCTTCGACAGCTACGACGCTGCGTTCGACAACTACGCCTCGAAGCCACCGATGCAATTCTTCGATCCGGAAATCCTCCGGGCCTATGTCGACCACGGCTTCGCGCCGGCCGACACGGGCGGCGCCGGTGAAAATGGTGGCGTCACGCTGCGATGCAGGCCTGAGCACGAAGCGCGCACGTTCGAGACCGGGGGCACCCACGGCTTCTGGGATCTCCTCCCCGAAGTGCAGACCGAGGTCGTCGTCGTGTCCGGCAAAGTCGAAGAGGAGCGCTCCCCCGCGGGCATCGCCGCCCGAGTTGCCGAGCGCCTACCGAAGGGTTCCTACATCGAGCTCACATCCGGCAACCATCTGACCCCGTTCATCTCCCCCGACGACATCGTGCTGCTCCTCCGCGATCACCTGGACTGACCACGCCATCTCCCCGCGCCAGTCACATCGGGGACAGGCACCAGCGTGACGGCGAACGCGGCTGATCGGAGTTTTCTTCGGTGCGATGCAACCTTCAATCGGCCCCGACATCGACGGGCTCCGTGCCGAGGTCGAGGACACGACCAGCACCGAGTTCGGCGAGAGCACGACGTTCCGCATCGTGCAGACCGAGCCGGGGGCGAACATTCGATCAGCCACGGTGCTCGTCGATGGTGTGGAGATCGACTGCCGGGTCTGACAACCCTGTGACAGCGCATCGGTAAGGTGACATCCATGTCTGATGTCGCTGCGCCCGACGCCCCCGCACCGGCGTATCCGGTGCCGATGTCGCTGTCGCCGTCGCGCGTCGGGTCGTTCACGTCGTGCCCGATGCAGTTCAGGTTCTCCTCGATCCAGAAGCTGCCCGAGCCGCCGGGCGTCGCCACCACGAAGGGCACCATCGTCCACCGTGCGCTCGAGCTGCTGTTCGCCCGTCCGCACGCCGATCGCACCCCAGCAGCGTTGGCCAGCGATCTCGACGCCGCCCTCGTCGAGTTCACGACGCACCCCGACTTTGTCGCCCTGCGGCTGGACGAGGCTCAAGCTGCATCGTTTCGCGGCCAGTGCGAGACCCTCATCGGGAAGTACTTCGACATGGAGGATCCGACATCGATCCGCGAGATCGGCCTCGAACTCTGGATGACCGCGGACGTCGGCAACCTGCAGCTGCGCGGCATCATCGATCGGCTGGAACTCGACGACAACGGCGGGCTGGTCGTCACCGACTACAAGACGGGCCGTGCGCCATCAGGTCGTTTCGAACAGAAGAGCCTGGCCGGCGTTCACTTCTACGCATTCCTCTGCGAGCAGGTGTTCGGCGTCATCCCGTCCAGAATCCGGCTGATGTATCTGGCCTCGGGTGAAACCATCGAGACGGTGCCATCGGCACAGTCCGTGAAGTTCATCACCACCCGCACGAAAGCAGTGTGGTCGGCGGTCGAACGGGCCTGCACCACCGGCGACTTCCGTCCCAACCGGAGCAAGCTGTGCGACTGGTGCTCGTTCCAGCAGTGGTGCCCGGCATTCGACGGCGACCCCGACCTCGCCGAGAACGAAGCACGAGCCGCATACGATGCGCTCCTCTCAGAAGCGCCCGTCGCGCTCACCGCATCTTGACCCTGCCCGCATGACAGCTGATCCCCCTATCGACGGCACCGACTCGTCCGCTCTCGACCCCGCCGCAGACGTCGTGCCAGGTCAGGGTGCATTCGGGCCCGCCGTCGACGCATTCGATCGGCGCGTCGATGCACTTCTCGAACAGGTTCGTGGCAACCCGATCGCCGACAAGCTGTTCACGACGGCCAGTCATGTCGGTGAGTTCAGCATGATCTGGCATGCGCTCAGCCTCGGACGCGGCGTGGCCCGAGGCCGTCGGGATCACGTTGTCGTGCTTGCGGTGTTGATCGGCGCCGAGAGCCTCATCGTCAACCAAGGCGTGAAGCGGCTGTTCAAACGCACGCGGCCGACGACCGAAGGCGACGATCGGCTGAAGGTGCGCAAGCCCTCGACGTCGTCATTCCCGTCCGGTCATTCGAGTGCTGCCGCCTTCGCTGCCACGATGCTGACCGCCTGGGACGGCCGGCGTTGGGGACCAGCGTGGTACTCGGTCGCCGGTGTGGTCGGGGTAAGCCGCGCCTACGTGCGCATCCACCATGCTTCCGACGTCGTCGGTGGCTTCGCGACCGGCAAGCTGCTCGGCCTCGTCGGTCGTCGTCTCGCCCGCGCCGTCATGGCGCGCTGACGTCGGGCCAGCGCAGCCGATTCGGCTGCGACTCAGACCGATTCGGTGGCGACGGGTTCGATGGTCTCGATGACAGGCATCGAGGCGAGATCGGTCGGCTCGACCGCCGCGTCTGCATCGGTGGTCAACAGGCTTCGGACGTCGAGCAAGAGGTCTGCGACCTCGCCGGTGGAGACGAGCTCGCGTGACAACATCTTGGCGAGCGCTCCGTCGATGACTTCGAGCGCTTCGTTGATCACTGCGTCGGTGGCGTTGCGTTGATCGGTCATTACTCGACACGGTACCTGCCTCAGCGCCGACGTGCGTGCACCTGCGAAGAGTTCAGAAACCTGTCACACCGGAACCCGAACCGCGACGTGCCACAGGAACATCTCCGGTCGCCACTGCGCCGCTTCGCCATGTACCTCACCGTCACTTCATCATCACTTCTCTGTCACTTCACCGTCACTTCACCGTCAGCGAGTTCCGGCCCCGACCGCACCGTCGGCCTACGATGCCGTCCATGGACCTGCAGGCCAAGAACATCGTCATCACCGGAGCGGGCAGAGGTATCGGCGAGGCACTGGCGCGCGAGTTCCACGGTCGCGGCGCCCGAGTGGTGGTCGCCGATCTGGCAGGCGCGGACGACATCGCTTCGTCGCTCGACGGTGCGATCGGAATCGTCGCCGACGTGAGCACCGAAGACGGCAACCGGGCTCTGGTCGAACAGTCGATCGACGCGCTCGGCCAGATCGACCTCTTCTTCGCCAACGCCGGCGTCGGACTCGGGAGCGGCATCATCGAGACTCCGGAGGACGAGTGGGAGCTCGCGATGAACGTCAACGTCCACGCCCACCGCTGGGCCGCCAAGTATCTCCTTCCCGACTGGCTCGACCGCGATGAGGGTTACTTCTGCTCCACTGCATCGGCTGCGGGCCTACTTGCCCAGATCGGGTCGGGACCGTATTCGGTCACCAAGCGCGCCGCGGTCGCGTTTGCCGAGTACCTCGCCATCACCTACGGCGACCGCGGCGTGCAGGTCACCTGCCTGTGCCCTCAGGGCGTGAACACCCAGATGCTCCATGCCGGCGATGATGCCCTGCCCGGCGGCAATGTGGTCAAGGCGGCCGGCGCTGTCCTCGAACCTGCCGCTGTGGCCACCCAGGTTGCCGACACCATCGAACGCGGCGGATTCCTCGTGCTCCCTCATCCTGAGGTCGCCGACTACATGCGGCTCAAGGCCGACAATCCCGAACGTTGGCTCGGCGGCATGCGCAAACTGCAGCGAACGGTGATGGGTCGCTGACCGTCGGCCCCGACGACTCCGAGTTCCTGACCGTCCCAACCTGCGCCACCATCGCACTCAGAACCAGCAAACCAGATCGTCTCACTGCTGATGCAACGTTCGCCCGCCGCCCTCGCCCGATTGGGTCTGCGCATCGGCGAACCAATCAGATTCCGCCGCAATGGTTCCGGTCGATGGGTGGTCGGCAAGGTGGTCGGCGTCGAGGCAGACGGCAGCATTCTGCTCCGCGATCCCGACGGATCTGCGCGTTCACTGCGCGCCGAAGTGGTCGAGATCCGGCGGCCAGGTTCCCGAGGACGTCTGCGCTGGTGTGTGGTAAGTGACGTGGCAGTGACGTGGGAACAGCTCGAGATGTTCGGCCCCGATCCGTTCGCTCCGACCCTGTTCGACGACTGAGCGCTCGTGACGGATGCTCCGTCGCAGCCGCTTCGAGTCGCCTGAAGTCTGCCGTGCATGTGGCAGTCCAGTGCCACAGATTCGAAAGATTTCGGTTGGATTGCCATTGTTGCGGTTTGATGACGGACTAGAAAGGGCGGTAGCGGGCTTCGACCATTGCGGAAGAAGCACATCCCCTTGCAACATTCATTCAGCGCCGGCGGCGCAATCGGCACCGGGCTCATCGCCTTACTCATCGCACAAGGCGGAGCACCACTCCAGGCCATCGCCGGCGACACCAGGCCACCCACTGTCTCGGAGGCGATCGCCGTGACCACCGTCGTCGGCACGAGGGCGTTGAGCGCCCGGTCTGGCGAGCTGACGACGACCATCGATGCCGCCACCCTGGCGCCGGCAGCTCGCCTGGATGACGCACCCGCACCGTCCACTGCGCCGAGCACCACCCCACGCACGACAGCCACACCAACGACGGCTCCGCCAACCACTGCGGCATCGCTTTCACCCGGTGCCTCTCCGTCACCCGACGCCGTTGCTCTCACCAATCAGCAGCGCCAGGCGGCCGGGCTGCCCGCACTGACCGTCGACAGCAGTGTCACGGCGGCCGCAGCGCAACACTCAGCGGATCAGGCCGAACGCAATTCGACGGGTCACACCGGCTCCGATGGATCCTCCGCCGGCGACCGAGTCCGAGCAAACGGTGGATCGTTCGGCACCTGGGGTGAGAACGTTGCTGCGGGCTACGACAGCGCGTACGAAGTCGTCGAAGGATGGATGAACAGTCCCGGCCACCGGAGAAACATCTTGAACCCGTCGTTCACCCGCATCGGAGTCGCGGCGGCCACATCGGCTGACGGCACCCTCTACTGGACCATGGTTCTGACCGGCTGACCAGGAGAGCGACGTCGGGTTGTTCCACAGCGAGCGCGCAAACCGAGATCGTCAGTCTTCGTTGACCCACTGTTCGATGATTCTCCCGGCGATCGACATCGTCGGCGGAATCATCGGCAGATCGTCCTTGCGATACCAGTTGGCGTCCATGATCTCGTCTTCCTGCAGCACGATCTCGCCGCCCGCGTAGTTGACGCGGAACCCGATCATCAGACTGTGCGGGAAGGGCCACGGCTGGCTCCCCACGTACCGCACGTCATCGACATCGACCCCGACCTCTTCTTTGACCTCGCGGATCACTGCGCCTTCGAGGTCTTCTCCGGGCTCGACGAAGCCGGCGAGGCAGGAGTACATCGGCCGCGGAAACCGGACGCCACGAGCGAGCAGAGCTTCTTGGTCGGGCCCGCGCTCGCCGCGAGTGATCAGCGTGATCATCGCCGGCGCCACTCGCGGGTAGACGACCAACTCACACGACGGACACTTGAGGCCGCGCTCACCGCCTGACGGCTCGGTCGGCATCGCACACCGGCCACAGAACTGATGCGTCCGCATCCACTCGACGACCTGCACGGCACGCCCAGCTGCGAGCCACTCGGCCTCGCTTGCAACGCCGAAGTAGCGGAACAGGTCCATCGCAGCGCCGTAGGACGGGTCGCCGGCCGCCGCCGGAACGTCGACAGCCCACCACCCGACGCCGTCGACCATGCCGATGAAGTGGCTCGGCCATGCCTCGTCCTCGGCACGATCATCGACGAACACCGACGCACTGATCACATGCACGAATCGTTGCGCGGCAGCGAAGTCATCGGGAACGTCGTTCAGCGGCTGGTAGAGCGCTGCGGTGTTCATCGACACGAGGTTCAGTTCCATGTGGGAGGCCATCGTCGGCATTCGTACCACGAACACGTGCAGCGGCGTAGCGTCGCAGACATGGCACCCCCGTCCGAACCGTCCGAACCAGCCACTCCCTCTGATCTGCACCCCGGCCTCGCGGACGTGGCGATGCTGCTCGGAACCTGGGAGGGCGCCGGGCGCGGCGAATACCCGACCATCGAACCGTTCGAGTACACCGAGTCCATCACGTTCGGCCACGTCGGCAAACCGTTCCTCGCCTACCAGCAGCGGACCCGAGCGACCGACGACCGTCGCCCACTGCATGCCGAATCCGGCTACTGGCGGTTTCCCGAACGCGGTCTCGCCGAACTGGTGCTCGCTCACCCGACCGGCATCGTCGAGGTCCTCGAGGGTTTCGCTGCACCGAACATGCCGGGCAGCGACACGTTCATGATCGATCTTCGATCGACCTCCATCAGCGGATCGACCTCTGCCAAAGCGGTCAGCCAGACCGAGCGGACCTTCGAGATCACCGGCGACACCCTGCGTTACACGGTCCGGATGGGTGCGGTCGGCCTCCCGATCCAACACCACCTCGCCGCTGTCCTCCACCGCGTCGCCTGAAACGGCCGAAGGGAGACGATCCCCCACCCGGGAGTGGGGTTTCGTCTCCCGACGGGTCCGGCCGTCACGTTGGGGGCTGACTGCGGGTGAACGGGAACGATTTCGTACGATCGACGGATGACCTCTCGTTCAGGAAACTCAGTCGTGATCGTCGATGCCGTACGCACACCGATCGGCAAGCGCAACGGCGGGCTGTCCACCATGCACCCGGGTGAGACGCTCGGCCTCGTCCAGAAGGCCCTGATCGACCGGACCGGCATCGATGCCAGCGACGTCGAACAGGTCGTTGGCGGTGTCGTCAGCCAGGCGGGCGAGCAAGCCTTCAACCTCACCCGAACCGCGTGGCTCGGCGCGGGCCTTCCGCTCACCACCGCGGCGACGACGGTCGACACTCAGTGCGGGTCGAGCCAGCAGGCGACCGGACTCGCAGCATCACTCGTCGGCTCCGGCGTGGTGGACATCGCGATGGCGTGCGGCGTCGAGGCGATGAGTCGTGTTCCCATCGGCGCGAGCGGCTCCAAGAAACTCGGCCTCGGTGTTCCGATCCCGCCGCCGTACTCCGATCACTACGAGATGACCTCACAGTTCGAAGGCGCCGAGCGCATCGCCGACAAGTGGGAGATCACCCGCGCGGATACCGATGCCTTCGGCCTCGCATCACAGCAGCGCGCCATCCAGGCGTGGGAGGAGGATCGATTCGCCGGTCAGTACATCACCGTCGAGGCGCCCGATGTCGACGAGGAGGGCAACCCGACGGGCAGCACCCACACGGTTGCCCGCGACGAGGGTCTGCGGGAGACCAGCCTCGACAAGCTCGCCACCCTCAAGCCCGTCGGTCGCGAGAACGGCGTGCACACCGCCGGCAACGCCTCGCAGATCTCCGACGGCGCGGCAGCGATCTTGATGATGACCGAGGACAAGGCCGCCGAACTCGGCTTGACCCCGATGGCCCGCATCGTCGACACGTGCCTGGTCGGCACCGACCCGGAACTGATGTTGACCGGCCCGATCGATGCGACGCAGCGACTGCTCGAACGCACCGGCCTGTCGATCGACGACATCGACGTCTTCGAGATCAACGAGGCATTCGCCTCTGTCGTACTCGCCTGGGCCAAGGAGACCGGCGCCGACCTGGCAAAGACCAACCCGAACGGTGGTGCGATCGCGCTCGGCCACCCGCTCGGCGGCACCGGAGCGTTCCTGCTCACCAAGGCGCTCTACGAACTCGAACGGACCGGCGGTACGTACGGCCTCATCTCGATGTGCTGCGGCGGTGGCCTCGGCACCGGCACCATCATCGAGAGAGTGTGACGAACCGAGCAAGAAGAACCAAGGGGGGACTCGCGCGCCGAGATGTGCATGTGCGCCGTGTGCACAGCGTCTTGCCGGTAGAACTTTGCGGTGAGGTTCGTGCGGGATGCTGGTGTGTTGGCGTCCCTGCTCCTGTTGTCGTCGTGTGATGCGCTCGGACTCACCGAGGACACCACCCCGACAACCGTGTCAGGGCCTGCGGGCATGGAAGCCAACGGCGTCGTCGAGTACATCGTCGACGGCGACACCATCGACGTCGACATCGACGGGCGGGTGGAACGCATCCGGCTGATCGGCATCGACACGCCGGAAACCAAGAAGCCCGACAGCCCCGTCGAGTGCTTCGGCCCCGAGGCGACCGCCTTCACCGCCTCATTGCTCCCCATCGGCACTCCCGTCCGCATCGAACGCGACATCGTCAACCGTGACGACTACGGACGCCTCCTCGGCTACGTCTACCGCGCCTCCGACGGCACCTTCGTCAACTACGAAGTGATGCGCCAAGGCTTCGGCCAACCGCTGTCAATCGGACCGAACGACCTCTACGCGCAGGTGTTCGCCGACGCGGCACGCGCAGCCGAAGCCGACGACACAGGTCTGTGGGCTGCCTGCAGCGGTTAACGTCGCCACTGTGACCACACTCGCCGAACGGCTCGGGCACGCCCCTGACACCAAGCTCGTCATCCTCTCCTGCGATGACCTCGGCGCGAGCCATGCCTCGAATGTCGGCGTGCTGTCGGCCCTGCGCGACGGCGCCGCGACCTGCGCCTCACTGATGGTGCCCGCCCCGTGGGCATGCCACGCGGCGAGCAACGTCACGGTGGCCGACGACATCGGTGTCCATCTCACCCTGAACGCAGAGCACAGCTGCTATCGGTGGGGCCCGATCACGAGCGCTCCGTCATTGCAGTCCGGCGAAGGTGGCTTCCCACGTTCGCTCGAAGACCTGTGGGAGCACGCTGACCACACCGAGGTGCTCCGCGAACTGCGCGCTCAGATCGAACGGGCACTCGCGTGGGACGTCGACGTGACGCACCTGGCGCCGCATCTCTCCGCGATCACCCTGCGACCCGAGTTCTTCGATGTGTACCTCGAGTTGGCGTTCGAGTATCGCCTCCCCATCCGACTGCCGTCCACGATCAGCGCCGAGCAAGCCGGATTTCCGTTCCGCACGCTCGCTGCGGACGAGGGCGTGGTCTTCCCCGACCACTTCGATCACGACTGGCGAGCCGGCAGCGCGCAGCGGGTCTTCGATGCGATCGATCAACTGCAGGCCGGCGTCACCGAGATCCATGTTCAGCCGGCGATCGACACACCCGAAGTGCGGGCATTCGCCGGCGACGCCGCTGACGGCTGGATCGCTGATCTCACACTCGTCACAAGTGACGCGTTGGTCGACGCGCTCGACGCTGCAGGTGCCGTGATGATCGGCTTCCGGGATCTGCGCGACCTGCAGCGCAGCTGAATCCGTTTCGTCCGTTCAGGCCGTGGCGACGAGCGCAGCGATCGCAGTCGCCGCAGCGCCCGACTTGAACAGATCGAGGATCTGACCGGTGTGACCGGCGGCTTTGAGCTTGCCGCGCATGAAGGCCTCGACCGGATCGAAGCCGTCAGCAGCCGCGTCGACAAGCGGAACGGTGATCACGATGGGTGCGTCGTCGGGACCGTCGACCCGTTCGTCTTTCTTCGCAACGACGACTCGGTACTGAACTGCCGTCCCGTCGCTCACGAGCTGACCGTTTCACGGACGCCGGCGAACAGGTCGCGTTCGCTGTCGTCTGAGGGGATCGGCCCAACGAGAGAGCGAGCGAGGATCCAGTCCTCCCACGGGTACGCCGCTGACAGCTGCTCGTCGGTGAGGCCGAACCACCACCCCGCAGCCGGGTCGACCTGGGTGGCGTGCGCGCGCAGCGCTCCGGTGCGGGCCCACTGGTAGTCCGCACAGTCGATCTTCGTCGTCACCCGGTGGTCCTGGCCATCGCGAGCCAACCATTCCTCGGAGAACGGCGACTCTCCGGTGTGTTCGATCATGGCGTCGTGCACCGCCAGGATGCGCGTCTTGGTCCAGACCGAGTAGTAGAGCTTCGACGGCTGAAACGGGTCGCCGAGGTCGGGGTACCAGTCCGGGTCGCCGGCTCGATCGAAGGCGAGCACCGAGATGTCGTGAGTACGGAGGTGATCAGGATGCGGATAGCCCGCCTGATCGTCGCCGTAGGTGATGATGACCTGGGATCGGGTGCGACGGATGATCGCCACGAGGCGGCCCACGGCTTCGTCGAGGTCAGCCTGATGGAAGCAGTCAGGGTGATGGTTCGGCTCGGTTTCGGCCATGCCGGAGTCCCGGTAGCCGAGCATGACGACCTCGTCGAACCCGATCACCGCAGCAGACGCTGCGAGTTCCGGCGCGCGCATCGATGCCACGAGCTCGCGTTCCTGTTCCGGCTCCATGCCGTGGAATGGTTGACCTGCCGCGCGCAGACCCGGGTTCTGGAGGTCCCCTTCCTCGCCGCCGGTGCAGCACACGAGCACGGTGTGCACACCCTCGGCGCCGTACTTCGCCAACGTCGGCGCACCCTTGGATGCTTCGTCGTCAGGGTGAGCGTGCACGGTCAACAGCGTCAATTGATCAGCCACGGCACCAAGGGTAGCGGCGCTGCCCCAGTGGCATGTCGGTCGCCTACGATGCGTCGCTGGTGAGCCCTCTCGACGACACAGCAGCGCAACGTCTGCCCGGGCAGCAGCCGCGTCGGAGCGCTGACCGGTCACGACGAACGTCACGCCCCGTCGGTCGCCGCGCTGCGCTGGCAGTGGCATTCGTGTGCGCCGTAGCTGGCTGTGACACCGGCGATGGCAAGGTGCTCCCCGAGCCGACCGGCACCGTTGCACCACCGACGGTTCCCCCGTCGAGCACCGACCCGGTGCGCGACGGCGTAGGCACCCTGGCGTCACTGCCCATCGAGCCTCCTCCGACCGGCGTCGAACTCCCGGCGCCGGTCGGCGACTTCGCCATCACCGCTCCCTGGCTCGAGGGCGCGCCGATCGACGTGATCAACACCTGCGATGGCCAAGACCTCTCGCCGGCGTTGAGCTGGACCGCGGTTCCTGCAGGCACGGTCGAGCTGGCGTTCGTCATGGCGGACGAGTCGGTCGGAGACGGAACACCGTTCATCCACTGGGTGATGGCCGGCATCAACCCCAACGAGATCTCCCTCATCGAGGGCGACATGCCCGCCGGTTCGATCCTCGGCGTCAACTCCTTCGGGAACCTCCGCTACGACGGGCCGTGCCCGCCCTCCGGCGACGCCGCCCACGTGTACCGCATCACCGTGTACGCGCTCAGCCAGCAGGTCGAACTCGCCGACGGCTCCCCCGCCGAGGACCTGATCGGGTTCATCCAGAACGTCGCCCTGGCGTCCGCCGACGCGACCGGCACGTTCGCACGCTGAACAGTGCCGGACCGACTCGCGAGTCCCGATCGATACGCTGACAAGGTGCCGCTGCCTCCTCCGCCACCAGGGTCGGGACCATCGATGGGTGCACCGCCGACGTCGGACCTCTGCTACCGCCATCCGGACACGCCGACCGGGCGTCGCTGCACCCGATGCGGCAAGCCGGCCTGTAATCGCTGCCTGACCAAAGCGGCAGTCGGGAGCCACTGTGTCGACTGTACGAACGCCGCCCGCCCGGACTTGAAGTCCCGCGCCAAGTTCTGGTCTGCCGGCCAACCCAACCTGGTCACGATGATCCTGATCGGCCTCAACGTGGCGGTGTTCGTCGCCGTGCTGTTGGTCACCCGCAGCGGCGAGGCCCTGTCCGGGCAGATCACGAGCGCCCACATCGACTTCGCGCTGTCCAAGCGCGCTCTCGTCGTGACCGACGAGTGGTACCGCCTCGTCACGTCGGGGTTCATGCACTACGGCATCATCCACATCGGGCTCAACATGTACTTCCTGTACATCCTCGGCCCGATGCTCGAGCCTGCGCTCGGTCGGGTCCGGTTCCTCCTGCTGTACACGGCGTCGCTGCTCGGCGGCTCGCTCGGCGTCCTCGTCATCGACTCGGGCGGCCTCACCGCTGGTGCCTCCGGCGCCGTCTTCGGGCTCATGTCGGGTGCCGCTGTCGGTCTGTGGCGCCGAGGCGTCAACCCCTTCTCGACCGGCATCGGCACGACGCTGTTGCTGAACTTGTTCCTCACCTTCTTCATCGGCGGCATCTCGATCGGAGGTCACCTCGGTGGCGCGGCTGCCGGGGCGATCTGCGCCACGGCGATGCTCGCTCCTGGTCACAAGCCCGTTGCTCCCTGGCTGACCTACGCGACGCCGATCGCGGTTGGCGTGATCAGCGTCGTGGCATCGATACTCATCGTCGGCGTCGCCTGATCCGGCCGTACGCTGTCGCCATGTCTCTGCGTTCGACGCACCTCGACCGAATCCGCAACGGAAGCTTCGACACGCTGATCATCGGCGGCGGCATCAACGGAGCCGTCACCGCAGCCTCGCTGGCGGGCCGCGGTGCCAACGTCGCACTGATCGACCGCGGCGACTTCGCGAACTTCACCAGCCAGGCGTCGTCCAACCTCGTCTGGGGCGGGTTCAAGTACCTCGAGAACTACGAACTGTGGCTCGTGTTCAAGCTCTGCCGCTCGCGCAACCGGCTGATGAAGGCCTACCGCGACAACATCAAGCAGATCGGTTTCTATGCCGCGCTCGACGAGAAGGGCCCGTACAAGCCGTGGTTCGCCGCCTTCGGTGCGCTCGGCTACTGGATCATCGGCCAGTTCGGAACCAAACGTCCACGCCTGCTGAGCCGCGATGACATCGAGCAGGAAGAGCCGGCGATCAACACCGAGACCGTCGCCGGCGGCATCGACTACCGCGACGGCATCCTCGTCGACAACGACGCCCGCTTCGTGTTCAATTTCGTGCGCTCCGCCATCGAGGCCGGCGCCACCGCGGCGAACTACGTCGAACTCGTGTCGGCGGTTCGCGACGGCGACAAGTGGACTGCGACGCTGCGCTGCGTCGACACAGGCGAGGTGTTCACCACCACTGCCAGCACGATCGTCAACGCCGCCGGCCCATTCGTCGACGAGACCAACGAGCAATGGGGTCTGTCGACCGCACATCGCATCGTCTACTCCAAGGGCATCCACCTCGTGGTCCCCCGCCTGACCACGAACAACCACCACAAGGTCTTGGCCTTCTACGACGACACCGAGCGACTCTTCTACGTCATCCCGATGGGGCGTCGTTCCGTGATCGGCACCACCGACACGCGAGTCGACACCCCCTTCACCGAGGCGAACGACGACGACATCGAATTCCTCCTCGCTCAGATCAACGCCCGGATGGACCTGGCCACGCCGCTGACCCGAGCCGACATCATCGCCGAGCGATCTGGCGTCCGTCCCCTCGTCGTCAGTGCGGGCAAGGGCGACCAGAAAGACGTCGATTGGACCAAGCTGAGCCGCAAACACGCCGTCGAAGTCGACCAGACCGAGCGTGTCGTCACGATCTTCGGCGGCAAGCTCACCGACTGTCTCAACGTCGGCGAGGAGGTCGCCCACGAGATCGAATCGCTCGGCATCCCGCTCGAACGAGATCTTCACAATTGGTACGGCGAGCCGGCAAAGGCGACCCGCAAGGAGTTCTTCCGCCAGGCACGGCTGATGCATCTCGATGATCTGCGCGAGAAGCCGGACACCGAACCACTCAGCGAGCGACTCTGGCGGCGCTACGGCCGCCGAGCGTTCTCGATGCTCGAAGAGATCCGCCAGGATCCGCGCATGGCCGAAGACATCATGGGTTCGGCCGACTACCTGCGTGCCGAGTTGTACTCCGCTGCGGAGTCCGAGATGATCACGCGACTCGAAGACTTCATGCGCCGCCGATCAAAGATCGAACTCGTCGTCAGCGACGCCGACATCGCCAACTCCGCGGGCTTGCGCGAGGTGGCTGAGATCCTGTTCGGCGACGAGGCCGAAGATCGCTTGGCCGAATACTTCGGTGGTGCCGATCACGTTCCTGATGCAGTGCGCAACGGTCCGGCGTCGGCCGACGTGCTGGCCTGACGCACCGTAATAAAACGGTGATGAAACGGTGATGAAACGGTGGTGAACTCGTTGGGGAGCTGGTTGCGTCGTCTCGTTGCTCCACCCGTGGTCGAATTCGACGACTCATGGCGCTCGGTGCTCGACGACGGGTTCGTCCACTGGTCTCTGCTCACGCCGGCCGAACTCGAACGCATGGAGATGCTCGTTGCTCGTTTCATGGCGACCATCGAATGGGAGGCGGCCAACCGTTTCGAGTTGACCGAGCCGATCAGGGTGCTGATCGCTGCGCAGGCATCGATGCTGCTGCTCGGGCTCGATCTCGACGGCTATGACGACGTGACATCCGTGATCGTCCACCCCTCGAACGTGCGGCTCAAGGGCACGCACGCAACCGGGGCCGGTACCTTCTCATCAGGGCCGCGCATGATCTCGGGGCTGGCGCAACCGCGTGGTCCCGTCGTGCTGTCCTGGGCCGCGGCGCGACGCGGCGCCAAGTTTCCCGATCGCGGCCAGAACGTCGTCTACCACGAGTTCGCGCACCGGCTCGACATGCTGGACGGTGTCACCGACGGTACGCCGCCGCTGATCGACGACGCTGCGGTGGAGCGGTGGCGAGCGGTGTGCACCACGGCGTACGACGCTGTCCGCGCCGAGGGCTCCTCCGTGCTGCGGCCGTACGCCGGCACCAACCCTGCTGAGTTCTTCGCCGTCGCGACCGAGGTCTTCTTCAATCAACCCTGCGAGCTCTCCGATCATGAGCCGGCCCTCTACGCCGAGCTGCAAGCGTTCTACGGTCAGGACCCGTCGCAGCGCCTCCGCACCGGTCAGTCCCACGCCGGCTCCCAACCGGACTCGTAGACCGCGTTCGAGTTGCGTCCTCCGGCACGGCCACATCTGTAACAGATCCGTGTTTTCGGATGCCTGAGGCGACGAATGTCATAGAATTACGGCATATTGAAAAGATGGGTCATGTCCTGCGAGCGTCCGTCGAACTGCCGACTGTGGTCTTCACCGGATTGTTGTGCATCGTTGCCGGTCTGTGGTTGCTGTCGCTGATCGGCCTGCTCGACATCGACGCCGATGTCGGTGAGGGACTCTTCGACGATGCCCTCGAGCCGTTCAACCTGTCCGAGGTCCCGACGACGGTCATCCTCACGATCTTCGCGCTCGCCGGCTGGTTCGTCTCGGTCCTTGCGAGCGTCTTCCTGCTCGACGGCAGGAGTGGGTCGACTCTGGTCGTTCTGGCGCTCGTCGTCGGCCTCGCATCGGCTGCAGCCGGGCTCGCTATCACCGCCTGGATCGCACCGACCTTGGGGCGCGTCTTCGTCACATCACTCGCACCGAGCAAGCGTGACCTGGTCGGCTGCGTCGCCGAGGTCCGCTCCGGCACCGTCACCGAGACCACCGGTCGCGGTGAAGCGGTGTGGCCTGATGGCACCGTGTCGACGATCGACATCCGCACCAACGAACACGTCGGGCTCGCCGCCGGTGAGCTGCAGCGCGGCGATCAGGCCTTCATCATCGACTGGATCGAGTCCACCGACGACTTCATCGTCGACCGCGTCCCAGCAGAACTCGCCGAGTGACGCCCTTCCGGCCCGCCGATCGCCCCGACCGGCCTTCCCTCACCCATATGAAAGTATCCCCAACATGAGCAGTGTTCTCTCCGCAGTCCTCGTCGTCGTCGTGATCGTCATCGCCGTCGCCGCGCTCCTCGCCCTCTTGGTGTCACGTCTGTTCCGCAAGGTGCCGCAGGGTCAGGCGCTCGTCGTGTCGAAATGGCGATCGGTCGTGGTCACCTTCACCGGCCAGGTCGTGGTCCCGGTGATCCACAAGGCCGAGATCATGGACATCTCGGTCAAGAACATCCAGATCGAGCGGCGTGGCAAGGGCAACGGGCTGATCTGCAAGGACAACATCCGTGCCGACATCTCCGTCGAGTTCTTCGTCAAGGTCGACCCGACCGAGCAGGCCGTCAAGAAGGTTGCCCAGGCCATCGGCTGCGAACGCGCATCCGACATCCAGACGCTCAACACGCTGTTCGCTGCCAAGTTCTCTGAGGCATTGAAGACCGTCGGCAAGAAGTTTGAGTTCGAATCGCTGTACACCGACCGTGATTCGTTCCGTGACGAGATCGTGGAGAT
>ENA-ORXT01003531-ORXT01003531.1-marine-metagenome-genome-assembly--contig:-NODE-3531-length-17105-cov-47.188102_pt1 | contig 17105 bp, 12 predicted proteins | sample MGYA00237868_ERZ511482 | MGnify/ENA metagenome assembly ERZ511482 | reverse complement strand
ATGTGGTGTTTGAGAGGATGCAGGCGTTGGCCACGAGGCTGAGGCAGTGGGCTTGCATGGTTTGGTCTTCGTGGTGGCGGTGCCTCATTTTCTCGCCGTGGGCGAATGCGATGAAGTGGCGTAGGTCATGGCTGGCTTCGCCGCGGTTGAGTTGTCGGCCGATCCGGCGTCGGAAGGCTTCGTCGCTGAACCAGCGGAGGTTGTGGAGGGTGCGGATGAGTTTGCCGTACTCGAGAAGCGCTTTGGAAAGTGGGTGCTGGCGGGCGCCGGCTTGGAGACGTGTGATGAGCAGTGCTGCTGAGACTGTGCCGCGTTTGAGTGATCCTCCGATGCGCAGGAGGTCGTCCCAGTGTTTGGCGATGATGTCTGTCTGCACGCGGTCGGTGAGCATCGGGCCGGCGGTGGGCCATTGGGCGTAGTGGCCAGCAGCGTGAGGCCGCCACATTCGTTGTCGGGTTGGTTTGGCGATTCTTGGTGAGAGCCGCAGGCCCACCAGGTCGAAGAGGGCGAAGGTGGCGAGGGTTTGCCCGTGGGTGTCGGTGGTGTGTTCGGTGATGTCGAGTTCGGTGGTGTTGCCGAGGATCTCATCGAGGGTGAATGTGGCGTCGCGTTCGGTTGAGACGATGACTTGGGTGCCGAAGGTGGTGTGTTGGTCTGAGACGTGGGTGTAGGTCGTGATCCCTTCGTCGACGAAATACCGCGACAGCTTCCGTGCGCTGAGTGACTTGCCTTCCATTGGGAGCCGTAGCCCATCAGATGACGACAACGTCCCGCCGCCCCAGATTTGAGCGAGTGGCAGCCGGTAGTGGGTGTCGATGATGGCGTTGTTGGCTGCCCGTAGCGTTTCTTCTCTGAGGTACCAGCGGGTGTACCAATCGAGGGTGGTGACGCTGATGCCGGTGAGGTCGGCCATTCGGGTGGTTCCGAAGTTGCAGGCTTGAGCGAGCAGTGCGGCGTAGAGGTTGCGTTGGTGCTCGAGCGGGTTGGCTCTCGGTGTCGCCCCGTTGGCGTGGGTGAGATGATCACTGAATCCAGTGGTGTGGTCTGCTTCGATCAAGACGTCGGGCAGAGATCTCATTGGCAAGCGGTTGCCGAGGCGTTTTCGTTCGGGATCGACGTGATCCGGCAGTACTTCCGCTGGGAGCGGACTCAGTTTGAGTTGGCCGTTGTCGCCTTTGCGAATGGGACCTTCGTCGGCAGCAAGGATTGGTTCCAAATCGTCCAGCAGCCGGGCGTACTCGCCATCAAACTGATCGAGTCGTTCCCCAAAGGTTGTTGGTTGCCCGGTGATCGCTAGTACTTCGGGACGAGCGAGCTCCCAATCGACAGGTGTAAGCAGAAACGTGGCGGGGTTGGCATAGCGGCGCGATCCTTTGACCCAGATCTCACCCGACCGCAGGCCAGAGCGCAGCGCATAGAGGACGCAGAGTTCCCAATAGTGCTTGAACTCAACCGCGTTGCTGTTTGCGGCTGCTTCGTCGAGGTAGGGCAGCCACCGGGCCGGGACGAAACCAGTGGGCACATCAAATGGAACTCTGATTCGGCCGGCTGCGTTGACTTGTTGAAGGATCTCAACGGCCTCAAGTGTTTCCGAAGGCCTCACGCTGGCGGAGAATTCAAGAGCGGCCAGGATCTTTGGTGTGAACTGGCGCATGTAGGAGAACCGGGCCTCGATCAACTCCAGATGCCCGCCGTCACGAGGCAGAATCTCATCCTCGCCGCGCACCGCATCGCTGAGACGATCAGCACCAAGCCTTCGGAGCTGGCGACCAACCGCAGCATCATCGAGATCGTGGTTGATGATCACTGGCAGGATCTCATCGAGCAACACAAGCCTTCCCATGTCCGCAGCGACGATCTCGGCCTTGCGTTCCGCAACTCGGTAACGGGTGCGGCTTTCGGTTGTGCCCAGCGCCCGATCGAACAGAGCCACGATCTCATCGATCACTGCGCCATATGTCTGCGCCGCGCTCGCCAGCAGTATCGGATATCGGCGTTCGACGGGCATCCTGCGTATTGCTTGCGGGGTTGAGCGACGCCCGAGACTGGCCAAGTGCCGTGCGCGTTCTGGCGCTATCACCGCAATGTCGACCTCGTCGACATGCATAGTCTCAAGCAGCTCGAGCTTCGCTATCTCTTCTGCAATCGCTGCAGGGGATGCAGTGGTGGCTTGGGTGCCTAGCCACACCAACGGCGCAACTCCGAGTTCGACGTCGTTCTCCACTAAGGCGTCCAACGCGTCCCGCAGAGGCGGGTGTAACTGTCGTTGCACCCGCCGGTGAAGCTCGGAGTTGGCCTCCACTCGGGCGGCCCCGATCGCACGACTGAGTCGGTCAAGGCCTGGGCGCACGATCCGTTCAGAGTGCAGAAAGTCCACAGCGGAGCGGAAGAGCACTGCTGGTATGTCGTGCTCGAGGGCTCGTTCGACCAACCAGTCGCCGAGTCGTTTCCATTCCCCGGCATCACACACTCGCCATCCCGCATGTGCGAGCACGGATTCGACATGGCGACGGCGGGTGCGTTCGTCGATTCGTGCCTCGTACTGAGCGAACTCGGTAGGTGATGCGTCGAGTTGGTGACACAACGTCACGATTGCCTCGGTCGGTGCCTCCGAGAAGTTGTCCGGGACGGCGCCGAGATACCGCAGTGCACAAAGCCGCGCGGCCAGACCGATCCGGTTTGCAGCAACGGTGTGGCGCCGAAGCCAGCGAAGGTCTTCGTCAGCCAGCTGGAAGAACGCTCCAAGATCGCTGCGCGGTATCTCGGTTGGCCATGTCGTGAGTCGTTCGATTTCTGCTCGTGACATCGTGCGAGGTGGCACCGCATACCTCCTTGGACAGCTTGAACTGGTCTAGTCCACGACGACGACCGCCTCAACCGCTGCATCACGGTCCGCTTCCGAAGGCAGGCTGTACCGCCGAGTTGTATCGAGTCGTTTGTGACCAGCAATCTCAGCGACCAACACCACATCAGCGCCTGAACGAATCAGATTGGTGACACACGTGTGGCGCAGCACATGGGCCGACAGCGACAGCCCAGCATTCTTAGCGATGCGGCGGACCACCATGTCGATCGCCCGGGCCGTCATGCGCGACCCAGTGCGAGACAACCACCAGGCCGAGGCGTCATCGACATCACGATGAGCAATCTGGTCAGTGCGTTCCAGCGCCCACTCAGACATAGCGTCTCGACAGACACTGTTAAGCGGGACCTCACGGAACATGTCACCCTTGCCAGACCGCACCGTCACCCGGCCACGCCGTGCCGACACCGCAACATCGTCTTCGTTGAGGTCGGTCAACTCAGCCAGCCGCAGACCGGAATAGAAGAACAGAAGAGCGATCGCTCGATCACGACCCGCTGGCGCCACTTCAACCGAGCGCAAGAAGCGGCGCTGCTCATCCTGATCGAGTGCACGAGGCGCCACCTGAGCAAGATCTTCACGAGGAACCTCTGGTCGTGACATACCCAGCGACCGGTAGAAGTTGTCGATCGAAGCCAACGCCTGATTCACCGACGACGGCTTCCAGCCCTTCGCCTTCACGGCCCGCTTGTAATCACGCACCGCCCAATCACGCACCGATGGCTCCGACAACGCATCAGCGCCATGCTCCGCCGTTGCTAGCCAACCAATGAACCGGCCGACCTGCGAGCGGTACGCGTCACGAGAACGATCGGCCAACGGCTGACGATCCAACCACGACCCATACTCAGCCATCACCGCGGTCTCCTTCACCGGCTTCGGCTTAGCTGCCTTCTTCGCTCTGGCCACACGCATTCCCTGTTAGTAGAAGCACAAACGGCCGCCTACAACGACCGATCCCCCACATTAGTAGAAGTTCAGAGAACGTGCGCTTCTACTAATGGTTCTTAGAGGAATCTCGCCGCCAGTAGTCACCCTACGACCTCCTGGATGCGCTCCGAGTTCTCAGCCACGAACACCGCCTCGGCTGCGCTTCGTGCTTTCACGAGGTCGCTTGTCACTAGATCGTCGCATCGCAACGCAGACAAGGCCGTTGCCATCTCTTCCTGTCGAAGGGCGTCGAGTTGATTGGTCGTCGCCTGCTCGGCCCGAGCCTTGAAATCATCTTCCATTGCGGCGTGCGTTTCGTATGGGGAACCCTCGTTGGCCATACAGTCTGCCCACTGGCGCATCACACGGATGACGGCGCCATCGCTGTCGATGAACTCCCGCAGGTCGGCGCGAAGATCGGTGGCTAGATCAATCTGTGCTTGCGAGGGCCGTGCAGCGGCTACCGCTTCGTTCAAGCATCCGACATCCGGTGAATTCGGCACCCCGTGAAGTGCTCGTCGGCGTGCATCTTGTTCTGAGTCACTCGTGGAACGTTGAGCTGCAGATTCGTCATATCGTATTGTCGTGACGCTCGATATTTCCCCGATCTCTCGTGCTGAAATTCCGAATCCATAGCGCTCCGCATACTCCAGGTCGGAAAGCCCAAGTTGTGGGTCGAACACGCCGACGTTCACATCCGGAACGTATTCGAATCCCAACCGCTTCATGCACAAAGTGATCTGCTCTTCGATATCGAGTGTGAAGCTCTGCAGCTCCGAAACCGACGACAGCGAATTCATGCCCAGCAACGACCTCAAGTCCGCAGCTGCAGTTGGTTGGGCTTCTGAATCGTTGGAGCACGCCCCGACTCCGAATACGGCGAACAACGCAACCAACATCGTCGCCATGAATCGCGGAGGCTCATGACTAGTACCCGGCTTGTTCCACACAGTTCGTTCCTGTCAGCGTCTGAAGCTCGCGAGATTCTTCAAAAATCTGAGCTCGCTCTTCGCCTGTCAGTGGTTCGGGGTCGCTCGGGTGTGTGGCGCCTCCGTTTGCCGCTATACATTCCACCAAACTTTTCCACCGAGTGAGTTCGGCGGCGGCCCGGAGATCAGAGTGACCAAGCTGCCACGCCTTGTCTACCGCAGCGACGTAACGCCGGTAACAGTCATCCCACTCAAACATTGCCGCTTCGGAGCCCGGGTCCTCGCCTGGTGGCACAATACCAAGTTGAAGAAACCTGAATCCGTCACTCTCATCAAGTTGAACCTCTACTTCGTACCCCAGACGCCGACCACAATCGACCGCTCGTCCAAACGCAGCCTCGTAGTCCTCGAATGAGACTTGACCTTTGCTCAATATCTCAAGTTGCGAGCTATCAGCGTCGCCAAGATCAGACTCAAGCAGCTGGCGCACATCCGAAGTAAAGGTGACCTGGTCACCTTCCAATGAGAACTCCACACCGACCGCCCCCTCACTTGCACATCCGACCATGAGTAAGACCAAAACACAACCCCCAATGACGGCGGTCACCACGAGCTTTGCACGCTGTCCAGCGCGCTGCCGTGCGATCGAGACGACCGCCGTCTGAATCACGTTCAGAAGCCGTCGTGGCTGCTGTAAAGAAGCTCAGCCTGAGTCATTCCAACGTAGTGGGTATTCCAGGACCAGCTAGTCCATTTGTTGGAACCAAATGGTGGATCGTGATAGATGCGGACACCGACATTGAGACATGTGTCTTCTGTTGTCCATGCATAGTCGGTCGCTGTGCTACCGCCGTACGAATAGCCGCATCCATTTGCCTCAGCTGCCGGCACGGCTGCTGACAGGAACGCCACAGCCGTTGCCATCAGGCCCAAAGCCCCCAAAACCATGAAGTGCTTCGCAGTTCGTATTCGCCCGTGCCTTCTCTGCGTCGTTCCCATATTTCTCTTCCTTTCGCTTGTCGTGCATACCCAAAGTTGGGAGCAGGTGCGCTCTCAACATAGTCAAGCAGTCCAATACCGTCAAGAGCTAGTCTATTGATAGACCATCAAGACATTGCACGGTTATGTATGCAGGAATAGAATGGCCCTTTACAACTAATCGTGGAAGGACCACTGGGAACCTTGACTGACTACGCAGGCAGTGCGGCGCAGAGATGGCATGAGCTTGACCCAAACCTCGATGAGCTCCGGCTCCGTGTGGGCATTCGACTCGAGCGGCTCGCTCGTGTGCACGAGCGTTGGCTCAATGAAGCGTTGACGGAATTTGGGTCCGCAGGGGTGCGCAACATGGAGGACTTTCGATTACTAGTGCTTCTCGCCCGAATATCGCCTGAGGCGACATCGGCGACCGCTGCGAGCCGCCTGCTTAAGCTCACCAAGGGAGCGACCTCAGCGCGCGCTGAAAGATTCGTTCAGGAGGGCCTGGTTGAGGCAAAGGAGAGGGAATACGATCGCCGGATCCGGGAACTTCGAGCCTCCGACGAAGGCATCGCCCTCGCCACGAACTGCATTCACGCAATCGCAGCAGTTCACTCTCGAATCCTTGACCAGCTCGGCGAGGAGCAACTCTCAGTACTCGACGACCTACTTCTAACCATCACATCACGCACGGAGTAGAAGTTGCCAACGTCGGTGAAGTCTGGCCCCTTATCGACGTTTCAGCTTTCAACCGCCGCCCACGCCCATCAAGCGAACCCTAACCGCGTTAGTAGAAACTCAGATGTCCGATTTGGCACCGTTACTCATGAGACCCCCAGAGGCGGGCATGGGTTAGTGCCGGGGTACCTGTTGCGCCACGATTTCATTGACGAGTGACCCGAGGGTGTGCTGAAACTCGTCGAAATCCGGCTGCTTCACCACGTAGGCCTTGGCCCCGAGCGCGTGTGCTCGTTCACGGTCCGACTGGGCGTTCGAGCTCGACAGCACCACTACGTTGAGTTCGTTGAGCGCGTCGATTCCGAGCGTTGTCGCGATTTCCTCGAGCATCGAGAAGCCGTCCATCACCGGCATCTTCAGGTCGAGCAATATGAGGTCGGGCCGCGACGCTGCCTCGCGGAGAAAGTGGACGGCACCCGCACCTGTGCCCGATGCCAGGACCTGAACTTCTGTGTCGAGTCCTTCGAGAGCCACCTTCGCCAGTTCGAGATCATCGGGATTGTCCTCGACCACCAACACCTTGACCGGAAGGCTCTCTACGTGTGCCTCTGGCTTGGTGTCGGTTGGCGTGCCCTCGATGTGTTCGATCGCAATATCGAAGCGACGTTGCACCCGGTGCACGAGATCCATGCCTATCCACTTGCTGCGCCCGACGGGCAAGGTGGACAGCAGAATAAGATTTATCGCCGGTTGTTTTTCCAGGGCGTACGCAATGGCTGCCATGGGATCAGCATGGCCAATGCGACCGGTGGCCTCGATACCCAGCTGTTTGATCGCTTCGAGGCCATGCTCCAGGTTGTCGTTCGCCTGAACGATCGACTCGTCGAAAGCCGCGCCTTTGGCAGGCACCACCACCACCACATCGCTCGGCTCAGATTGGTGTAATTCGTGGAGTCTGCGGGTGATGTGGGCCCCCACCAGAGTCTCGTTCGCCACTACCAGAATATGTCTCATCATGCCTCCCCAAGCCCGTGTCCAGACCCTAACGCGGCGGCGCTCTGCGACGAAATGGACGAATGGCACGGCGACGCAGGTGCCCGTAGTGTGAGATCGTATGACCACGAACGAGTCCGACGCCGGGACTTCGGCACTGTTGCAGCTCAGCATTGCAACCGCCGACGCCACATCTATGGACGAAGTCGCCGCCCTTCTCAGCCGCACCGCTGCGCCGCTCGTGGGTGCTGCCAATGCCGCCATCGGTGTCGTGGCAAACAACCGTTCGGCGCTGCAGATCTTTCAGGGCCCAACTGCGACCGCGGGGAACGCCCCGATCCGCATCCTGGATCTCGAAGAAATCACGCCGATGACCGATGCGGTGCGAAAGAATCAAGGCGTTGTCGTTGGAACCGAAGAGTTCACCACGCTGTATCCCAGGATCGCGGCGCGAACCAGCGTTGGCGATGTCGCCGAAATTGCGGCGTTCCCGCTGCAATTGAACGGCGAGACGTTGGGCGGCTGCTTCTTCCGATTTGCTGCCGGCGTGGACCTCGACCAGCATCGCTTGCCGCTGATGGAGCAATTGCTTCCGGTCTTGGCACGGGCCATAGCCCGGATCCAGGATCGGGCCGAACTGGTTGCCTATGCCCGCCGGCTCGAGCAGTCGAATCGCGACCTGGACAACTTTGCCGCAGTAGTGGCGCACGATCTCAGTGCACCTGTGAGACGCATTGGTTCGTATCTTCAACTGCTGGAACGCGAGCTCGCTCCGCTACCGACGATCGCGGCTCGCTATTCCACCATCATCCAGGAACAGGTTCAGCACCTTCATCTGTTGTTGCGAGACACCCTGGCCTATGCGCAAGTGGTTGCGCCCACCGACACCCGACAACACATCTCACTCGAAACCGTATTGCACGAGACCATGCAGGCGCTGAAGCCGGTACTTACCAGCAGTAATGCAACCACCACGGTGGGTCCGCTGCCGGTTCTCGACGTCGAAGTCACGCTCGTCCGTCAAGTGTTCGAAAACCTCTTCGACAACGCGCTGAAGTACCGCCACGTCGATCGCGATCCAGCAATCGAGATCGGGGCCGAACGAGAACCCCGCGAGCCCGACACCTCCAGAACCTGGTGGAAGATCCGTTTCGCAGACAACGGCATCGGCATCGACCCTGACCGATACGACGAGGTATTCGCCATGTTCGCTCGGCTCGAGAACACCGATGACCGACCAGGGACGGGTGTTGGACTGGCGTTTGTGAAACGGGTTGTCGAACGCCATGGTGGCACCATCGGCGTCGACCCCAGCGCGCACGGTGGCACGGCCTTCTGGTTCACGCTTCCAGGTCCGGTCGAACACGACGTGCTCTAGCCGGCGAGCCGCTTGATCGCGCACTCGAATGGAGGGCGAGCCGCACCCATTCCCTGGTGTCTTCACGCGCAACGGAAAGACGTCAGGGCGCGGCCATGTCGCAGTTCTTCGGTTTGGCGGCTCTCCGAGGACGATTCGAACCGACGCTCGGAGGACGGTGACCAGCAGATGGTCCAATGTTGTCTCGGAGGCGCATCACGTCGGTAGTCGAAGCGACATCGCAAGCGGAGCGAGGCGCCAGGATCTCATTCGGTGAACCGTTTCGCTGCGCCGAGCAGGCGGCAGGACTTGCTCTGGGCGACCCAAGATCAAGTGGTCACTCGGGTTGGATCCCTTTCAGCCCTTCGATCTGTTCACCTTCGCGCCACGCTCTCAGTTGGTCAACACCTTGAGAACACGTTCTGATGGGCGGCCGATCACGGCTCGATCGCCAACAACCGCTATGGGCCGTTGCATCAGCTTCGGATGCATGAGGAGCAGCTCAACGACGGCGTCTTCGTCCGTGTACGCGTCGTGATCGAGACCGAGTTCGCCAAAGTGCGCGTCGTGTCGAACCATATCGCCGACAGGATCTGTCAGTTTGGCAATGATGCTTCGAAGGGTCGGTTCATCGAGGGGCTCTTGCAGATACTCGACGACAGTGAAATCGACATTGCGTTCTTCGAGGAGGGCGACCGCCCCACGTGCGTGGCCTCAATCGGGGTTGAAATACAGGGTCATGTGTTCGTTGGTCATTTGTCCAAACTAGTCCAGCCTCACGAACGTGGAAGCCCATGGGATCGGCCGGACGCGACGAGTGGCCGTTGTCGGGGTTGTTCAACCTTGGTGTTCTGGGTAGCGAGTGGCTCTGCCCAACGTGCAGCGGCTGAAGTGGCTGCTGACGGAGCTGGCCCACCAGGTCCGAGTGCCCGACAAACAGGGCCGTAAGGGTCTAACTTGCACCCATGATCAACGGTGAGCGGATCCTCGAAGCCCCGGGCAGCGTGGTCATCTTCAGGAGCCACCAGACGCGATGCGACATATGTCTCATATCCTTCAGACGTTCAGCGATTGGCCGATAGGAGATCGTGTTGCGCCACCTCTCAGTCTTGACGGCCGCGTGGGTTCTGCTCGTGGCGCTGCTGGCGAGCGGAACCGCTGTTGCACAGGAAGACGAAACCGAAGACGATGAAGTTGCCGCAGAGCCCGTGTACTACGGCGATGTCGAGCTCATCGATGCGCTCCGCACGTATGGCCTGCTCGACGAATGGATCGACGCGAGCCCGATCTCACCCCAGGCATCACTCCTGGATGTACATGGCAGCGGGGGCTATCAGGCGCAACGGCAGACGTTCTTGAACTCGCTCGAAGCGTGGGCCGACCGGACCGAACAGGTGCGCACGGACTTGGCCCGAATCGACTCTGCGCAGGCCAATGCCGACACATTGCGCTCGGTCATCACCCAGGTTCGAGATGCACTACTTCTCGACGATCGGCTTGCATACGACTCCACGACGTTGATCGAGATAGGCGATGCGTTGGGCCAGCTAGCGGCTGTCCAGCTCCCCGACAATCCGGCGGAGCCGGCAGACGACTCGCTTGTTCTCGCCGAGGCCCAACTGAATGTGCTTTGGGATCGAGCCGCCAGCGAACTGCAGGCTCTGAACGGTACGGAGGCTGCTGTCACCAGGTCGGGCGTGGAGTCTTTCGTCGGCTTCGAGGACCTGCGACTCGCTCTCCTCGAAGTGGATCAGCTTCTCGTGCGTGCCCGCAACTTGATCAGGCCGGCTCGGGAAGACAGCGAACGGCTTGTCTCGTCTGCTCTGGCACAGATTCCAAATCTCCATGCGGCTCGCATGCTGGGGTCGAGCGACGTCGGCGGGCTCAGTGTTGTAACTGTCGACGCGTACATTCGTGCCGCAGCGCGTTCTACGTGTTCGGTCGACTGGGCACTTCTTGCCGGCATTGGCAAGATCGAGTCGAACCACGCTCGGATGAGTGGGGCGTCGGTATCTCGCTCTGGGCAGGTGTCCACCACGATTCTCGGGCCGCTCCTCGATGGTGGAGAGACAGAACGCGAAGCCGACGAAACCGGCGAGGTCGGTGATCAGTTGACGGCAGCCGCGGAAGCGATCGAGACCGCTCGACAGACGGCACGAACAGCCTTTGCCAACTCCATGTGGAGCTTGCTTCGAGGCTACGACGACATCAATGAGGTCGACGAGGAACCCGGTGATCACGGCAACGGTTTTGCAGTGGTCCTCGACACCGATGACGGGAGGCTGGACGGCAATGAGCAATGGGATCGTGCCGTAGGGCCAATGCAGTTCCTTCCAGAAACCTGGGCGCGATGGGCCACCGACGGCAACAACGACGGTGTCTCGGACCCACACAATCTCTACGACGCAGCGGCGTCTGCAGCTCGGTTCCTGTGCCACCTGAGCGCAACCCGCGGTTCCTCCCCGTCGACCTTCGTGCTGGGGTACAACTCTTCGTCGGCGTATGTGCGCAGCGTGCTGGCGACTGCGGCAGGTCTGCGCGCCAAATCGCTACCCGGGGTCTCCTGAACCCGCCAGCCGCTACCACGGTGCTGCAACACCCCTACGGCCCGTGTGCTATCTCCAATCGGGCGCCGACGTCATAGTGCAATCCCGAATTGAGTGTTTCCAACATTTCATGTTGCGGCATCGCCTTTGCAAACAGATATCCCTGGCCGATCGCGCAGCCGAATCGCTGCAACATTTGCATCTGCTCGACGGTTTCTACGCCCTCGGCAACGACCGAGTGGCCGAGCAACCGACATAGTTCCATTACCGCCCGAACGATGATCTCGTCCTCGGCCGCAACGCCGAGACCAGCGACGAACGCCCGATCGATCTTGACTTCGTCCACCGCAATGGCACGGAGCCGCGTGAGGGAGGAATAGCCGGTGCCGAAGTCGTCGATCGATAGCCGCAGACCAAGTGCCGCCAACGCATCAAAGATGGGCGCCTCGGCATCGATCAAGTCGGACTCGGTTACCTCCACCGTCAAGGCATGACCAGGAAGCCTCCGATCAGACAACATCTCTCGCAGGCGCACGGGCAAGTTCTGATCGAGGAACGACATCGAGCCCAAGTTGACCGCCACGTTGAGATCGTGGCCGGCTGCGGCCGCACTGGCTGCGAAATCAACCGCTTGTCGAATGATCTCGGACGTAAAGCGGTGATAGTCGGACGCAACCTCGACCGCATGAAAGAACGATCCGGGCAACAGCAAACCAAACTCCGGATGGCGCCAACGAGCGAGCCCTTCGACGCCCACGATCCGACCGGTCTTCAGGTCTACCTTTGGCTGCATATGGAGTTCGAACTCTCTCCGGTCGATGGCTTCGGCGATCTCAGAGAGCAATTGCAGCCTTTGCAAGGAAAGAACATTTGGTACCGAGTCGAAGAGGAGAACTCCGCCACCGGCTTGCTTCGCCCGGTACATCGCAATGTCGGAGTGCTTGAGAAGGTCCGCGTAGTTGGTCCCGTGTTGTGGGGCGCACGCGACACCCACGGAACAGGCCACTCCGAGTTTGAGGCCATCAACCTTGATGGGGGCGGCCACCATCATATGGATCTGTTCGGCCAACAACAGAGCCCGCTTTTCGGCGTGTGCTCCTTTCAGAACGAAAGCGAACTCATCGCCTCCGATGCGAGCAATCATATCGGCGTCGTGCAGCTTGGATCGGAAGCAATCAGCAAGGGCACAGAGCAATCGATCCCCGACTGGGTGACCGAGGGTGTCATTGATCTCCTTGAATCGATCGAGATCGGCGAGAATCAGCGCGATCTCTTCGTTCGGGTTCGTCTCGAGAGCGGTAGTGACGTTTCTCATGAGAAGTTCGCGGTTTGCGAGCCCGGTGAGGGAGTCGTGCTCTGCTTGGTGTCGCAACGCATCGGTCGCACCGGCCAGTTCGGTTATATCGATGGATATGCCCCGGACAACATGGCCTTTGGCCTCGAGTCGCACTTCTCGCAGAACTACGCTGTGTCCGTCTCGGTGGTTGGCCCGAACCGTGCGGTGACCAACCTCGCCGCGAACCTCGGCGGGATCCCAGATCCGATCGCTTGGTTCTTCTTCGACGAAGTTCAGGGCTGATTGCCCTATCAACTCATTGGCCTTGAACCCCAGAATCGGCTCGACATTGCCGGCCACCCCCACGATCGTGCCGGTCTTGGAATCGATCTCCCAGGAAAAGAGTCGTGCACGGTCGAGTATCTCGCCGTGGCGACGGTCTACTTCGGTCCGCTCGGCTGCCCAGATGCGATACCACAGTTCGACCGCCAACGTGCCCACAACCAGGATTGTGATCGAGAGATACCAATCAGGTATCACCGCCCAAAGCGCAACAACCGTGAGGGCGACCGAGGTAGCCGACAACATGAACAGGCTTCGCAACCGCGACTCCGCCGGTATCGATCCAACAATGATCGTGCCGGAAATCACAACGGCGGCGTGCCAAACGACCGGTGCCGTCGCGGCCAGTCCGCAGACAATGGTCAACCGCACGAGTAGAAGCGCAAAGTTGTCCCAGGCAGCCGGCAGCCGAGTCCGGGTCAGATAGTCAACTGGCCCAAGGATCGCGAGCAGTGCTGCACCTGTGATCCGACCTGTGTTGGAGACGTCGAACGGAAGGAAGAACCACAGAAACGCAACCAGCAAGGGCCAGAAAACTTCGAGCGCCGCATAGGACGAAGACCGATTCTGGCGCAGGGACTGAGCAAGCTCGCCGCGAAGTTTCCCAAAGTCGGGGTAGCTCTGGTTGTTAGTGCCCATGCGTCCCTCGAGTACGGCCTACGTCTCAGTCGGCAGAACACTGCCAGATCTAAGGACTCTCTCTCATCTTTCGGCCAACTCTAGGGCTGAGGATGCTGCGTCTCGGCGTCTGAGGTGACCCGAACGGTGTTGCGGCCCGCCTTCTTTGCTTCGTAGAGCTGTCTGTCCGCTTCGGCGAGACCATATTGGAGGTTGGAGCTCGGGCCGGTCCATACGCCGATGCTGCAGCTGATCTCGACAGGGTTGCCGTTGATCAGCCATGGTTCGACACCAAACGCGCGGCGAACATCTTTTGCCAGCAGACTCGCCACCTGGCGCGAAGTTTTGTCGAGCAACAGCACGAACTCATCGCCGCCGTAGCGGAACGCATCATCCGTTCTCGGGCATCTCTCAGACAGGATCTCGGCGGCTCGGACCAAGACGTCGTCGCCGACAGCGTGACCGAATTGATCATTGATGCGCTTGAACCCGTCGATATCGCACCACAAGACCGCGACCGTGCTGGCAGGGGCCATCTGGAGTTCTTCGATCCTGCTTTCGTAGGCCCGACGATTCCCGATCTGCGCTAGCTCGTCGATCAATGCCTGCTCTGTGAGATGGTCCGCCTGGTCGAGCAACGCTCTCTGGCTGTGCTCGAGCGCCGCTCGCTTGTCTATCTGGGCGATGAGCAGGTCGGCGAACCCACTCGTTCCCTGTAACGCAATGTCGGCCGCATCGCGTGCGTCTTCGAGCGCTGCGGCGACATCGCCGGTTTGCTCGTGGAGTCTCGAGCGCAGCTTCAGCGCATCGACTCGTCCGAGCGGGACGATGTGCGGTGTCGGCAAGTATTCGAGGGTTGCCTCGATGAGCGTGTGGGCCCGGGCGACATCACCGCGGTGCACTGCCAGCGGGGCCTCGATCAGACACAGGTATTGGGTGAAAGAGGGGGAGGGGTGCGCGGTCAGTGCGTCGAGGTCGGCCCACAGTGCATCGGCCCCCGCCATATCACCACGCAGCTGAGCGCAGTTGGTGAGCACGGCCGTGACGAATGCTCGCATCTCTTGACCTAGATCCGAGCTCTGGATTCTGCGCAGCGCCGTGTCGATGACCTGCAACTGAGCGACACTCACCGGGTTGGTCACAATGGTATGTCCGGCTACAAGGGCCTGTCGCGAGACCGTGATGGCGAGGTTCACGCACGAAGCGACCAGGCCCATCATGTTTTTATCGCCCCGGCTGTGCTCGATGGCGTTGACGAACAAGGGCGCCGCAAGTTCGTAGGCACCCAGCACGTTCAGAGCTGCGCCGAAGTTGCCAGCCGAGCGATAGGACATCGCGGCGCCCGGATTTGATCGCATGATGCCAGACATGTCAAGGCACATGTCGAGGCACGCCGCCCGATCTCCCGCAGCAGCAGAGATCATTGCACCGATGGCAAGCGCCGACAGAAGAGCATCGACATCGGCGCTTTGTCGCAGCGTCTCGACCGCCACCGCTGCTTGAGCTGCGGCCTCGGTAGCCGACAACGAACCTTGCAACAACACGAGCTGCGCAATGAGCAGCTGGCCACGATCTCGACGGGACAAATCGTCGCCTGCAAGAACGCGCACGACCTCGAGGTTCACCTGACCGCTGTCGAGGGGGGTCCGGGCGCGTTCGACCAGTGCTTCAACCACTGGTGAATCGAACGCTCCCACCCCCCGAATGATACGTGGTCAGGTCAACGGCGTGTCCCCATCTGGTCTGTTTGGCGCACTCGGGCGAGGCGATGCCGTTGACCGAAGCTGGAGCGGCACCTCGAAGAGCCCGCCCTCGCTTATGTCAACGAGGTTGTATCACCGTTCCCCCGGCACAGCGCCAGGGCAAGCGTCTCGATGGTCACGAACCATCGGTGATCCTGGCTCAGAGTTCGACGACCATCTTGCCTGTATTGGCCCCTGCGAGCAGGCCGATAAACGCCTCGCCCGCAGTATCGATGCCATGCATCACGGTCTCCTCGGCCTTTATCGTGCCATCGGCGAGCCATCCGCCGACCTCACGAACGAAGTCATCACGCATGTCCGCATGGTCACTGACGATAAAGCCACGCATATTGAGACGCTTGCCTATCGCCAGGGTCAGGTTGTTCGGGCCCGGCGCTGGCTCCGTATTGTTGTAGACGGAGATGGCACCGCAAAGGGCGACCCGTCCGTGCACATTTAGCGCGTGCAGTGCCGCCTGCAGATGATCGCCACCGACGTTGTCGAAGTACACATCGATGCCGTCGGGTGCCATTGCGAACAGCTGCGTGGCGACGGATCCGGACTTGTAGTTGAACGCCGTGTCGAAGCCGAGTTCTTCGGTGAGCCATGCGACCTTCTCATCGGACCCGGCGGAACCGACCACTAGCGATGCTCCCTTCAGCTTTGCGAGCTGACCAGCAAGTGAGCCGACAGCTCCCGCTGCGCCCGACACGAACACCGCATCGCCTTCTTTGAAGGACGCGACATCGAGAAGCCCGACATAGGCCGTCATGCCCGGCATGCCCAGCGCGCCGAGGTTGGCCGACAACGAGACGCCGTCTACGTTCGCGGCCGGTTGGGTTTGTGATGCGGGCAGCACGGCGATCTCGCGCCAACCAAGCCCGTGCACAACATGGTCGCCCACGGCAATATCGGGTGAATTCGATTCGATGACTTCGCCGACTGCGCCGCCCTCGAGTGGCTGGCCGATCTGGAACGGCGGCACGTAGGACTTCACATCGTTCATCCGGCCTCGCATGTACGGGTCGACCGACATGAATCGATTGGCGACGACGATCTCTCCGTCCTGAGCTACAGGTACGTCGGCTTCGACCACCTCGAAATTCTCGGGAACGGGCGCACCGTTGGGGCGGGAGGCGAGATTGACTTGGCGTGCGGTGCGGGTCATGAGCAGATCCTAGCCACCGGTGGGACCGACGCTCAGCAACCGGCTCGGAACGCGCCGGCGTGGTCTCGACCGCGATCGTGTCCGCAGCCACCGATTCGACCGACGCCGGCTCCGGGCTGGTCGGCGGCGGGGGAGTGCTGGGCGTTGTGGGCGACGTAAACGGTGTGGGTGACGTGGGCGGTGTGGTCTGGCAACAGTCTCTGTCGTCGATGCAGCTTCTTCCGCCATGCTGTCACCGCACGCAGCAGCAACGAATGCGGAAGCGTCCAGCAGAGCGGGGAGCCGTGCCGAGCGCGTGCTCCCAGCTTGTGGCGCCGAACGCAACTCAGCTCTGCGGCGCGACGGGGAGCCGAGCACCGGCCATTGGAGGCACGGCGTCTGCAGGTACTGGTCGGGACAACAAGAATCCTTGCAGGCGGTCGCACCCGTGTTCGACGAGCCACCCGTATTGCGCTGCGGTCTCCACGCCTTCGGCGACCGTTGTCATGCCGAGAGACTGAGCGATCTCGATGACGGCGCGTGCGACCGGTTCGTCCGTTCCCTGGTCGACCCGTGTGATGAAGCTGCGGTCGATCTTGAGGATGTCCGCCGGAATTTCGTACAGCGCACTCAACGACGACTGGCCAACGCCGAAGTCATCGATCGCGATCCGGATGCCGAGCTCACGAAGGACGCCGAGGCGCTC